>Ga0208357_1003155_pt1 | contig 10324 bp, 9 predicted proteins | sample NGESurdeep092012_6_FD_184487 | JGI IMG/M metagenome (GOLD analysis project Ga0208357, IMG submission 184487) | Arctic peat soil microbial communities from Barrow, Alaska - NGEE Surface sample F52-2 deep-092012 (SPAdes) | ecosystem: Environmental > Terrestrial > Soil > Wetlands > Peat ... | reverse complement strand
TTGATTCTATTGGTGCCGGGAGGGGGGGTCGAACCCCCACGAGGTTGCCCTCGGCGGATTTTGAGTCCGCTGCGTCTGCCAGTTCCGCCATCCCGGCGCTTGGTAAGTTTACCCTACCCTGAGCCGCCAACGCACGTTGAAACTAATTCACACCGCTCGTCGGTCGCAAATCCTCCAACTCCATCGCGCACGCCACCGCATTTGTTGCCGCGAGTCGCAGGTTATCTGCGGCCATCCACACCCAGAAGGCGCTTCCCTCTTTCGCCTTCGTCGTTGTCATGCTCAACAAAATTTCGTCCCTGCCCGCGACACTCTCATTGCTGGCCGACGGCTCATCCAGAAGTTCCAACACACCGCCATCGAGTGCATCGCGCATAGCACTCTCCTCTACCCCCGACATAAACTCCAAAAATACTGAGGCCGTAAAGCCATGGAAGACCGGCGCCTGAATGAGTTGCAGTGCCATCGTATCGGCCGCCGCATCACCCGACAGCACCTCAAAATGCTGACAGATCTTGGCCCTCACTGTCTCCAGGCTGACTCTCGCCGCATCGCCCAGCGATGCCACCACATTGAACGCTACCTGCGTGTCGTAGATGTCCTTCTTCAGCGGCTTAAACGTCAACAACCCAACCGCCTGCTGGTGAATCTCCTCCACGCCCGCGCTCCCGCACTCCGACGCTGGCTGCAGCACGGTGGCTGCCATTCGTGTCAACCCAAGAGGCCGCAGCCGCGCATAAACCAGCGCGAGCATCACAGCCGCAGGATGCGCAGACACCACCGCAACCGTAGTTAGATCCGGCGCCGCGTTGTTCTTGATCGACGGTGCCCGGACCAACACCTGCGGCAGCCCCTCAAGCGCGCCCGTCAAGTCCACTATGCTTGCTCCAGCCGCATGCGCCGCCTTCCAGAACGAAGCAGTCGTAACCTCGTCGCCCGCAAAGAAAGCCACATCGATACCCGCGAACGAATCCGCCGAGATAGGCTGAATCACCAATGCCTCATCCCCTGCCGCAGTGATCTGGCCAACCACCTCCGCGGCATCCAAAAGCGTCAAATCCCACACCACGTTTTTCGCTCGATTCAGCTGTTCCGCAAGCTCCTTGCCGAGCAGCGTCCCCGCTCCAACCACCGCGCTGCGCAATTTTCTTCCAGCCATCTCGATCCTCTGCCTATTCCGTTACGCTTCGCTCTGGTTTGAATGTCCGCTACGGTGTCGGACCGTTATGCTGTTCTCATCCGCCGCTTCCACGAATACGCCAGCCGCGCCGCCACACCCGAAACCAGATATCCCAGAGCGATCACCAGCAACGCTACCTGGTCCCACTCCGCAATCACACCGATCACCACAACCAGCAGAACCAGCAGCCGTCCCGGTTTGCGTGCCCCCACATCAATCTCTTTACCACTCCAGAACCGCCAACTGCTCACCATCAGAAAACCTGTAAATGCAACCAGCGCCAGCCACACAAGCGACAGCCACAGGTTATGGATCGGTGATCCTCCTTCAAAATGGATCACAGCCGCCAGTACGCCCGCGCCAGCTGGAATCGGCATGCCCACAAAGTATTTCCGGCCCGGTCGCCCAGGATTCCGTGGCTGCGGATTCACGCTGATATTAAACCGCGCCAACCGGCACGCTCCGCAGATCAGGAACAGAAAACATATCACTACGCCAAAGTGCATGACGCGTGCCTCGATCTCCGGATGGATCGACGGTGGAAGCTGTCGAACTCCCCACAGGTAAGCCAACAGGCTCGGCGCCACCCCAAACGTAATTACATCCGCCAGCGAATCCAGTTCCCTGCCGAACGCAGTCGACGTATTCGTCATCCGTGCGATGCGGCCATCAAGGCCATCAAACACAATCGCAAACGCAATCGCCACTGCCGCATGATCAAACGCAGCCGACGAAATCGCCGGGTTCGTCATCACCGATCCCCGAATGCTCTGCATGATGATGTAGTACCCCAGCGCAATACTGCCTGAGGTAAAGAGTGACGGGACGATATACATTCCCCGCCGCGCCGGTCGTCGTTGAATTTCGGCCTCTGCCTGAGCCATCAGCTCCGTCCATTGGAGGACTTGCTCGAAACGTCCTCGGCATAACCTGGCAATACACCCAGCACAGAACTCCCGCCCTTCACGCGATCACCGGGCTTCACTCGCAACTCCACATCCGCAGGCATCAAGACATCCACGCGCGACCCAAACTTGATCATTCCCATCCGCTGTCCTCGCTCCACCGTGTCCCCCGTCTGCACGTCGCATACGATGCGTCGCGCCAGCAATCCCGCAATTTGCTTGAAGCTCACGCTATGCGTCCCGTCGTCGATCACGATGAGTGTCTGCTCATTCAGCACCGCTGACTCGGAATTCATCGCATTTAGAAACTGCCCTTCGCGATACTCCATCAGCGTTACGTTCCCACTCATTGGAATGCGGTTCACATGGACATCAAATACGCTCAGGAAGATGCTCACACGAAAACGGCTGCCCGCTGTCGTCTCGATCCACTCGGCCTCTTCCACCTTGCCGTCCCCCGGAGACACGATGATCCCCCGCCCACTCGGTATCTCACGTTCCGGATCTCGGAAAAACCAGAGAAAAAATCCTGCAAGCAGCACTGGAATCGCCGTCAGGCTCACCCATTGCGTGCCAAGCCAGACAATAACTGCCACGACCAGCAGCGAAATACCGTAGTAAAGACCATCCCGAACCATAGGCCACGATTATACCTTCGTAGCTCTCTCGTCCCTGCAAGCCATTTCGAGTGCGTACCCTCAGCGCCTATCCCCGCAGCGACGCAGACATCAATACCGCATCCTCCACCGGATCGCGATAATATCCCCTCCGTACTCCCGTCTCTCTGAACCCGAGCGAGCAATACAGCGCCAGCGCCCCCATGCTCGACGCTCGAACCTCAAGCTCGATCATCTCCGCCGCACGCCTCTGCGCCCATTCCATCGCAGCGCCGCAAAGAGCTCTGCCCACGCCCTTCCTTCGCACTCTCTCCACAACCGCAACGCTCTCCAACTCCGCCACTCCGCATGAGCAACTCACCACTGCAAACCCTACAACTCCATCGCTACCCTCCGAGACAAAACTCTCCCGCGCCGGCTCACTCCCCTCCTCTTCGGCGAGCACCGCCAACCACACGGCCTCGCTCCAGTGCGGAGCCTCAGCACACTCTCTCTCGATCGCAACAATCGACGCAAGATCCGTCGGCAACGCCCGCCGAACAATCCAGTCCGCCGCCCTCATCACGCCCCTGCACGCGAACTCTTGGCCAGGTCCGCAGCCTTGCGATAAATATCACTCTCTTCGCGAACATAGTTCGCATCCACCAGCGAAACATCATCTCCGCCAGCCAGCCGCCGCCGCATCACAACAGCCAGCGCATCACGAACATGCAATGACCGCAGCACGATCTGACACCCCGCCAACCGCTCGGCTACGCGCTCCTCGGCCACAACCACAAGCCTGCCATCAGCCATGCCTTCAAACTCATCTCTCGAACACAACCACTCGCGCGAGCCTCGCACCTCGCGCACATACAATTCGCCGCGCCCGGCATCCAGCGCCACCAGCCCATCCTCCAGAGAAGCCGCAGCCAGCGCACCCGCATCCGCCAGCACTTCCAGCCGAGACGCCGCAGCCATTGGCAGTCCCGCAGCCTCACACAACCCCTTTGCCGCAGCCAGTCCCGCCCGCATCCCCGTAAACGATCCCGGCCCGCTCACCACCCCGACTGCATCCAGTTCCGCAAGCCGCCAGCCCACCTCCGCCAGCAGCCTCCGCACCGCCGAAACAATCTCGGCAGAAGCGCTTCCTCGCACCAGGTCTTCCGTCGCAACCACCTGCCGCCCAAGACTCAGAGCCACACCCGCAGTCTCCCCGCACGTGTCAATCAGCAGCAGCCGTTCCTTCCCATCCACCAGCGTGTCCACCCTCCGAGCATACCGCGCCTGTAGCCCGAAGGGTGGCTCAGCTTACTCCACCGCCGCCAGCACCTCTTCGCGGACCTCATCGTCCTTCACCACTTCCCCCACGGACTTCGGCAGCGCAACGCTCAGCACATCCTCAATCCGCGACGCATAGTGAATCGTTACGCCCTCGATCTGCTCCGCCGACAGGTCCTCTTCGACGTTCGCCTTCACATCGATCGGCAAAATTACATCGCGAACCCCTGCCCGCTTGGCCGCAAGGAACTTCTCCTTGATGCCACCCACAGGCAGCACATTCCCGCTCAGCGTAATCTCTCCCGTCATCGCCAGCAGAGGATGAATCGGTCGATCCAGCAGCAAGCTGACCAATGCCGTCGCCATCGTCACGCCGGCACTCGGCCCGTCCTTCGGGATCGCTCCCGCCGGCACGTGGATATGCAGATCGATGTCTTTCAACACATCGTCGTCCAGCCCCAGCGAGAGAGCATTCGATCGCACCCACGTCAGCGCCGCCTGCATCGACTCCTTCATCACGTCGCCGATCTGTCCGGTCATCGTGAATCCGCCCTTGCCCTTCATCTTGTTCGCCTCGATAAACAGCACGTCGCCGCCCGCCGGAGTCCACGCCAGACCCACTGCAACGCCCGCCCGCTTGGTCCGCTCCGCAATCTCCGTATCCACGCGAACCTTGATGCCGCCCAGGAACTCATGCACCACCTCCGGCGTCACGACCAGCTTCTCCGTGCGTCCTTCAGCAACCTGCCGAGCCGTCTTCCGGCACACCGTCCCAATCAACTGCTCCAGACGTCGCACTCCGGCCTCGCGCGTGTAGTGCCGCGCAATCAGCCCAACCGTCTCAGTCGGAAACTCAATCAACTCAGTCGAAATCCCGTTCTCCTTGATCTGCCGTGGGACCAGGTACCTCTCCGCAATGTTGACCTTCTCTTCCTCCGTATAGCCGGTCAGCTCGATAATCTCCATGCGATCAAGCAGCGGCGCCGGAATCGTATCCAGCTGGTTCGCCGTGCAGATAAACAGCACCTTGCTCAGGTCAAACGGCTGATCCAGATAGTTATCGCGAAACGTATTGTTCTGCTCCGGATCCAGCGTCTCCAGCAGCGCGCTCGCAGGATCACCCCGGAAGTCCCTGCCCAGCTTGTCGATTTCATCCAGCATGAACACCGGATCATTCACCTCGACCCTCTTCAGGTGCTGAATAATCTGCCCCGGCAGAGCTCCAATGTACGTTCGCCGATGCCCGCGAATCTCCGCCTCATCATGCATGCCGCCCAGCGAAATCCTCGAGAATTTCCTCCCCAGCGCCCGCGCAATCGACCGCCCCAGCGAAGTCTTACCCACGCCCGGAGGCCCCACAAAGCAAAGAATTGGCCCCTTCATATCCGGCTTCAACCGCCGCACACTCAGGTAATCCAGGATCCGGTCCTTCACCTTTTTCAGTCCGTAATGGTCTTCGTCCAGAAACTCCTTGGCCTTCTTAATGTCCACGCCCTCAGACGAACCCTTCGACCACGGCAGCACCGCCAGCCACTCCACATAATTCCGCGTCAGCGAATAATCCGCCGCCGCTGGATTCATCCGAGCCAGCCGCGCCAACTCCTTCAGCGCATCTTTCTTCGTCTCCTCCGGCATGCCCGCCGCTTCAATCTTCTCCTTCAGTTCCGCTACATCCTTCTGCGTCTCATCCAGGTCGCCCAACTCCTTCTGGATCGCCTTCATCTGCTCGCGCAGATAAAAATCCCGCTGCGATTGCTGCACCGAATCCTGCACCTCGCTCTGGATCTTGTTGCGCAACTGCTGTACACCCAACTCCTTCGCCAGGTGCCCGTTGATCATCTCCAGCCGCGTCTTTACATCCGCTGTCTCGAGCAGCTCCTGCTTCTCCCCCGTCGTCAAAAACGGCAGGCTCGCTGCAATAAAATCCGCCAGCCGCGACGGCTCATCGATATTCAAAGCAATCGTCTGCAGGTCGTCTGACAACGTCGACGACGAAGTCACAATCTCCTGAAACTGTGCCAGCACATTCCTCTGCAGCGCCTCAGCCTCAGGCGACCGCTCCGGAACCACGTCCTCCACCACCGTACATTCCGCCGTCAAAAACGGCTGCGTCTGGCTAAACTCCCCCAGCCGCACCCTCTCCATCCCCTCCGTAAACACAAAGAGGCTCTGGTTCGGCATTTTCACCACCTTATGCACCGTAGCGCGCGTCCCAATCGGATGCACATCGCCGCCCTCCGGCGCGTCCTGCCGAGCATCCCGCTGCGCCACCACCAGGATCGTCTTCTCCTCGCCCAACGACTGAATCAGCTGGATCGAACTCTCCCGCCCCACAGTCAAAGGCAGCACCGCATGCGGGAATAGAACCGTATCTCTAACAGGGAGAACAGGATAAGCCTTCCCCTTGCCTTCGCTGCCGGCTGCCTTGCTAGACGTCCTGATTACGCTTACAAATTCATTAGCCATAGTTGAGTGTTCCTTCATCAGCTTTCTTGAATAGGATGCACTAGGATTCCATTTGGACGCAACCCTTTTGCTCCCCGGCACTCCTGGATCCCGATTCGCCGAAGCCGTCTCCGTCCTCATCGGCGTCCCTTCAACTTCCATCAGCACCGCGTTCCTCGATACACCCCCTCCGCGGAACGCGCCGGTCGCCCTTTCTCTAGAATGAGATGCTCGGCCTATTGCACACAAACACCCAAATCCCGGGAAATTTCCTCTCCAATTGCAACCCAACCCACAAGCCGTTACGCTTATGTTGACTGCGGGAGTGGTGAAATGGCAGACACGCAGGTCTTAGAAGCCTGTGCCCGAAAGGCGTGGGGGTTCAAGTCCCCCCTCCCGCACCAGATGTTCGTATCAACGCGCAAGCAGCGGTGGAGGTTCAAGTCCCCCCTCCCAACCGGTTCGAAGGAAACTCATGAGCCAGACCATCACGCAATCCGATAACACCCGCATCACGATCGAAAAGTCAGCCGACTACCGCGACTCCTACGCCAACAGCGTCCAGGTCCGCCTCTCCATCTGGGATTTCTTTCTGGTCTTCGGCACCATCGACCAGCAGGCTGCCGATCAGGTTCGCATCGAAAACTTCCAGGGCGTCTATCTAAGCCCTCAGCAGGCCAAGGCCCTCGCGAACGTCCTCAACAACAACGTCGCACAATACGAGCAGACCTTTGGCCTCATCTCCCTCGAGGGCCCCGACGTGCAGCACTTCGTCGTTCCCGGCAACGGTCCCGTCCACTAACCACGTGGAAGCTCCCTCCAATAGATCGCACGCCGCCGCCAGGCTCGCGGCTGTTCCCTCGCCGATCCTCTTCTTCCTGTTCTTCGCAGCCGTCGCCCTCACCCATTTCACCCTGCTTCACCTTCCTTACTTCTGGGACGAGGGCGGCTACTACATTCCCGCGGCTCTGGACTTCTACCACACCGGCCAGCTGGTCCCGCACTTCACCAACGCCCACCCGCCGCTGCCCAACATCTTCCTCGGCACGCTCTGGCACATCGTAGGCTTCCACATCCTCGCGACCCGCCTGCTCGTCGCTGCCTTCGCCGCCGCCGGCCTCCTTGCCATCTTCCGTCTCACCCAGCGGCTCCTCGACGCCCCCGCCGCCGTCGCCGTCACCCTCCTCGCCGCCGTCTACCCCATCTGGTTCGCCCAAAGCACCCTGGCCCACGCCGACATCTTCGCCGCAGCCTTCACCCTCTGGGCCTTCGCCCTCTACCTCCGCTCGCACGGGACCGCCACCCTCCGCAAGCAACTCTCCATCGCTACTCTCTTCTCGCTCGCCGTTCTCTCCAAAGAAACCTCTATCGTCCAGCCCGCAGCCCTCGCCGCACTCGAACTAGCCCTTCTCCTCCGCGGCCTCCTCAGCCCAGACCACCGCAATCCCGAACTCCGCCGCAAGCATCTCCTCTGGCTCGCGACCCTCTCCATCCCCCTTCTTCCTCTCATCGCGTGGTATGCCTACCACCACCACGTCACCGGCTTCACCTTCGGCAACCCTGAATACCTCCGCTACAACGCCACCGACAACCTCACCGCCGCCCACATCCTGCAAGCCCTCCGCTACCGCTTCCTGCATCTCTTCTGGCAGCGAAACATCTGGCTGCCGATCCTCTTCAGCGTCGCGTGCCTCTTCCTCCCCCGCCGCTCCACCGCGCCCCACGCCCTAACTCCCATCACCTACCGAGTCATCGCCGTCCTCATCGCAGCCAACTGGCTAGCCTTCTCCGTCCTCGGAGGAGCGCTCCTCACCCGCTATCTCCTGCCCATCTATCCCCTCATCCTCCTGGTCTGCGTCGACGTCTGGCGCACCCGCACCCACTGGTGGCCAATCTTCGCCGCCCTCACCGCTGCCGCCTTCATCAGTGCCCTCTGGCTCAACCCGCCCACCTCCTTCGCGCCCGAGGACAACCTCACCTACCGCGACATGATCGTCGTCGATCAGGAAGCCATCAATTTCGTAGCCCAGCACTACCCCGACGCCACCATCCTCACCGCGTGGCCAGTCGCCGCCGACGTCTTCCGTCCCGAACTCGGCTACGTGCAGCACCCCCTCAAAGCCATCTCCATCGAAGACTTCACCCTCCCCCAGATCCAAAAGGCCGCAAAAGAGCCTGACCGATTCGACACGGCCATCGTCTTCACAACCCACTTCGTCACGCCCTCTTTCCGCAACTATCTAATGGCCCACCCCGACTCCCGCCGTGGCCGCGAGTTCGCCGCCTCCCGCGACCTCACCCCCACGGAAATCGCCGCGATCCTGGGCGGCACCATCATCTGGCACGACAACATCCACGGCGAGTGGGCCGCGGTCCTCCGCTTCAACCGCACCTACGACGCCCGTAATACCTCGCTTGTGCCGTTGCCTTTCTTTCTGTCATTCCCTTAGGGAATCTGCTTCTAATGCAGCTCCTACTTCCCGCCCGTCTCATTCCAAAGGAACCCCAACTCATCCGCCATGTCGTTGACCAGTTGGTCGACGCTAACACCCGCGCTATGCCCGGCCTTCACGTCATAGTGCAGCAGAATCGGCCGCCGCTCAGCCTCAGGCTCAGCCATCACCGTCGCCTGCATCAGCGCAGCCATCTTCCGAGCATGCAGCGGAGCTACCCGCGTATCGCTGTCCCCGGTAAAGAACATGATCGCCGGATACTTCACCCCCGCCCGCACATTCTGATACGGCGAATACTTCAGGATGTACTCCGCCTGCTTTGGGTTATCCGCCGAGCCATACTCCGTAGTCCACCACCGCCCCACCAGAAACTTCTGATACCGGCTCATATCCAGCAGCGGATACCCGCACAAAATCGCTCCAAACAAATCCGGCCGCTGGGTCATGGACGCGCCCATCAGCAGCCCTCCATTCGACCGCCCCGTAATCGCAAACCGCTGGGTCGTCGTGTACTTGTTCGCGATCAAATACTCCGCCGCTGCAAACCAGTCGTCGAACACATTCTGCTTATGCTCGAACATCCCAGCCTTGTGCCACGTCTCGCCGTACTCGCCGCCTCCCCGCATATTGGGCAGAGCAAAAAATCCTCCCTGCTCCATCCACCACGCATACTTCGCGCTAAAGCTCGGCGTCTCCGAAATCAAAAATCCACCGTACCCCGTCATCAACAACGGCGCCTTCCCATCCATCTTCAAGCCCTTGCGTCCCGCAATGAACATCGGCACGCGAGTCCCATCCTTCGACGTATAGAAGACCTGCTTCACCTCATATTTGTCCGCATCGAACGGCACCTTCGACCGATTCCAAACTGTGGTCTTCCCCGCCGCAATGTCATAGCGATAAATCGTCGGAGGCACCGTGAACGACGAGAACGTATAGAACCCGGTCTTCGAATCCGCACGTCCTCGCACTACGCTCCCTGTCCCAATCGTCGGATACGCAATCGTCCCAACCTGCTCGGCTGGTCCCGACTCAGGCAGCGAGTAAATCATCGTCTCCGACTTCACATCCGCCAACCTCCCCACAAACATCTTCCCGCCGGCAATTGACACCGCATCGATCGGACTCTTCCCCTCCGCAACCAACACCGGCCAACTCTTCGTCGACGGATCACCGAAGCTGGCCCGCAATACCTTCCCATTCGGAGCACCCAGATCCGTGCTCACAAACATCCGGTCGCCATCCATATGCAACTGAAAACGCGAGTCCACGCCAAACACCAGTGGCTCCAGCGCAGCTCCCGGCTTACGCAGATCCTCCAGCAAAATATCCTCGCGCGTCGACGGCACCCCATGCCCAATCGTCACCACCAGCCAATGCCCATTCTCGCTCACGTGGCACCCGACCAAATCCAGCGGCCCCAGCGTTTCACCGCGGTAGCTGCCGCCAAACACCTGCAAATCT
>Ga0208357_1003154_pt1 | contig 10329 bp, 9 predicted proteins | sample NGESurdeep092012_6_FD_184487 | JGI IMG/M metagenome (GOLD analysis project Ga0208357, IMG submission 184487) | Arctic peat soil microbial communities from Barrow, Alaska - NGEE Surface sample F52-2 deep-092012 (SPAdes) | ecosystem: Environmental > Terrestrial > Soil > Wetlands > Peat ... | reverse complement strand
CTGACGCGCGAGGGCGTCGGCGCGCACGAGTCCTGCCGCGAGCTGCGTCGCGTCGATGGGTTCGTCGGAAAATTCCTGGATCAGGCCGCGCAACATCTGGGACAAAATCACGCCCGAGTTACCACGGGCCCCCATCAACGAACCTTGAGCGATCGCGCGACAGAGCTCGGTCATCGTGACCTCGGTGCCGAGCGCCGTGACGTCGGCGACGACCGATTCAAGAGTCAGGGTCATATTAGTGCCGGTATCACCGTCAGGAACAGGGTAAACATTGAGACGATTGATGACGTCGCGTTGCGCGCGCAAGAGCCCGGCGTAGGTCGTGACGGCCCGCGTCAAGTCGGCGGGCGACAGCGAAGTCAGAGAGGTCATCGGTAGCGATGCTACAATGGTCATTCGGTTTCTTGAGGCGTCGCAGTGGGTGACGTCCCTGACGAAGGAGAACGTTCATCATGGCAGCAGTCTGCGAAATCTGCGGCAAGAAGCCGTCTTTCGGCATGAACGTCTCGCACTCGCACCGTCGCACCAAGCGACGTTGGAATCCGAACATCCAACGCGTGCGCGCCCTGGTGGGCGCCACCCCCGTGCGGATGAACGTGTGCACGGGTTGCCTACGTTCGGGCAAGGTCACCAAGCCCGCGCGCCGCACCGGCACCACGGCCTAGAACTTTCTCGCCGCCACTCAGAGCTGGTGCTGCCAACCGCGGCGCTCAAAGTTCTGACTATTTAAGACTCGCTCAGCGACATCGGGAACGGTCCGCCCAATTTGAATGGGCTGGCGCAGTCCACGGTCGGCGAAGATCATGCGCAGACGCTCGACGTTCGGCGTCACGATCAAGAGTTCGTAGTCCTCTCCCCCCTCGATCGCTTCGTCCATCGTGGCGCCGTCAGCGACGGGTACTTGGTCGAGCACGAACCCCACGCCCGACGCGTCGGCCAAGCGGTGCAGGTCAAGACCTAATCCGTCTGAGAGGTCCATCATCGCGCTGGCCCCCGCGCCGCGCGCCGCGACGCCCTCGGCCAGGCGCGGCCAGGGGCGGCGATGGGCGACCACCAATTCGTCTTGCAATGACGCCCCGGCGCGGCGTCGACGCAGCCCCGCCGAGGACCGACCGAGAGGTCCGGTCACCAAAATCTTTTCACCCGAGCGCGCGCCACTGCGCAGAACCGCGCCCTTGCCGGGGCATTCTCCAAATACGGTCACCGCTACGGAGACGTCGCGCGAGCGTGTCAGGTCACCCCCGACGATCGGACAACCGGTGATGACCGCGGCGTCGGCGATCCCGCGATGCAGTTCCTCGAGGTCGGTCCCGGGGGGTGACGACACGGCAATTACCGCGCCTTTGGGTCGCCCGCCCATCGCCGCCAGGTCCGAGACCGCCGCCGCGACGGCCTTGAAGCCGAGGTCCTCGAGCGGAAACAATGCTCCGTCCAAATGAACTCCCAGCACCGCGACGTCGGTCGATATCAGCGCCTGTCCGACGAAGGGCGCGAGGACCGCGGCGTCGTCACCGATGTGACGCTCGCCATCAGGAATTGGGCCACGTCCAAGGATTGCGGAGATACGCTTGATGATGTCGTCCTCACCACGGGTTGACTCTCCAGCCGAGGGAGAGTCAGCGTCGCAGAACACGGTATTGCACAGATTGAGCGCGTCCGCTAGGTAGCGGTGCGAATAGAGAGATGGGGTTCTTGGCCATGACGTACCCGACTTCGAATAAACAATTAATTGACTGGGTGGAGGAAGTAGCGCAACTCACTACCCCCGATCGTATCTATTGGTGCGACGGCTCTGAGCGCGAATACGACGAACTGTGTCAATTGCTCGTCGACCAAGGAACGTTCTTGCGACTCTCCGACGAGAAGCGACCCAACAGTTACTACGCGACATCGGACCCGGGCGACGTCGCGCGCGTCGAAAACCGGACCTACATTTGCTCCCAGCGCGAGATCGACGCCGGGCCGACCAATAACTGGCGCGACCCCACCGAGATGCGCGCCACATTGAACGGCCTGCTCGCGGGCTCGATGACCGGTCGCACCATGTACGTGGTTCCCTTCTCTATGGGCCCCCTCGGTTCAGAGATCGCACACCTGGGCGTCGAGATCACCGACTCCGCCTACGTCGCAGTATCAATGAAGGTGATGACTCGCATGGGCCAGGCAGTACTGGACCTCCTGGGTGAGGACGGCTACTTCGTCCCCGCCCTGCACTCCTTAGGCGCCCCCCTCGCCGCCGGCCAGGCCGACGTACCCTGGCCCTGTAACCCCGACCAGAAGTACATCGTGCACTTCCCCGAGACCAAGGAGATCATCTCCTTTGGTTCGGGTTACGGTGGCAACGCGTTGTTGGGCAAGAAGTGCTTCGCCCTGCGTATCGCCAGCGTGATGGCACGCGAGGGTGGCTGGCTGGCCGAGCACATGTTGATCTTGAAGCTGACGAACCCCGAGGGCGTCGCGCGCTACATCGCCGCCGCCTTTCCTTCGGCGTGCGGAAAGACCAACCTCGCCATGCTGGTGCCCACGCTGCCGGGTTGGAGCGTCGAGACGGTGGGTGACGACATCTGCTGGATGAAGCCGGGACCCGACGGTCGTCTCTACGCGATCAATCCCGAAGCTGGCTTTTTCGGCGTGGCCCCGGGCACAAACGATGTGACCAATCCCAACGCCATGGCCACGGTCGCTAAGAACACCGTCTTCACCAACACCGCGCGTACGGTCGACGGCGACGTGTGGTGGGAAGGGATGGACCTGCCCGACACCGAAATCATCGACTGGCTCGGACAGCCCTGGAGCCCCGACATGGGCACTCCCGCCGCGCACCCGAACTCGCGATTTACCGTCCCCGCCAGTCAAGATCCGGCGATCGCTCCGGAGTGGGAAGACCCCGCGGGCGTGCCTATCAGCGCCATTCTCTTTGGTGGTCGACGCGCCAGCGTCGTTCCGCTCGTCACACAGTCGCGCGACTGGGCCCACGGCGTGTTTATGGGTTCGATCGTGGCGTCAGAGACAACGGCCGCCGCTACCGGAGCCGTCGGCAATCTTCGTCATGATCCCTTCGCCATGTTGCCTTTCTGCGGCTACAACATGGCCGACTACTTCGCGCACTGGCTCAGTTTCGCCGAGAACCATGATGAGGAAAAACTGCCCAAGATCTTCTACGTCAATTGGTTCCGCAAGGGTGACGACGGACGCTGGCTCTGGCCAGGATTTGGTGAGAACAGCCGCGTACTCGAGTGGATCTTCAACCGCGTGGAGGATGACGCCCAGGCGGTCGAGACCCCCATTGGCCTCCTGCCGACGATGGATGCCCTCGACGTGACGGGCGTCAACGTCACGCCGGCCGACATGACCGAATTGCTCAACGTCAACGTGGACGAGTGGCGCGCGGAAGTACCGGGCATTCGCGAGTACTACGCCAAGTTTGGTGATCGCTTGCCCGCCGCCCTGCACGCGCAGGTCAACGAGTTAGTGCAACGACTGGGTTAGATCGAACGCCGTCGCCGGTCAGTTGTCCGACTGATCGGCGACGATGCTCGATGCTCGATGCTCGATGCTCGATGCTCGATGCTCGATGCTCGACATAAGCGCTACACGTTTGCGTACAATTGCTCCGCTGCTGCAATGACATCGCAGGTAGTTAACGTTAGGACTCTCGCAGATCACCCAATAAAGTTGCCACGCTGGTCTCACGATCGAGGTGCACGAGGCGCTCGGGGTCAAAAGATTCGGACACTCGACTCGTCGAGAAGCAATGGCGTACCTTCTCGAGCAACTGTGCGCTGGTCATCGGATTGAGCGGATCACCCGACGCGGCGTCCGACGCGAGACGTCGCTGCCCCGTGGTCGTTTCGAGTGTGACCCTCACGGCACCGTCGCGTAGTTCCATATTGCGCACGACGCTCACGTTTTCGCGGGCGAACGTGTCGAGAGAATTGTCGCTTCGCTGTTCCTCGTCGAAGAGTTCGATCCAACAATGGCGTGTCAACAAGGCGCCGGCGGCGACGTAACGTGCCGACTGCATGGCGCGAAGTTCGTTCTCCCACCCCGCCTCGGCACCGAGTCGATAGGCCTCCTCGGGAAGTTCCACGCGCACTGCGTGCACGTCAGTAATCGCTAGCCCGTCGAGGGCCGCGGGGTCCACCAGAACGTTGATGAGGGACTGCAACGTGCTCGCGGCGGGATAGGGGCGCAGGGCGATATCCAACAACGTCCAGCGAGTACCGAGCTCGTCGGTCAATTGCGACGGATCGGGGTCGTCGGAGAACGCTCGCAGGAGTCCGCCATCATTCGCGGTCAAGATATCCTTCGAGCCCGTCAACGCGTGCTGAGCGTGTACTGAGGCGATGACGGCGGCTTGGGCGCCGCGAAGTTGATGGAACTTCACCGCCATCGTTCCCATCGCCGCGAACGAGCCCGACGCCTGCGAACCGGCGAGGCCCAAACAGCCCGCGAGGTCCGCGGAAGGGAGTCCCGCGAGCAGTCCGGCCGAGATCGACGCGCCCATGGCGCCCGAGATTCCCGGACTGTGCCAGCCGCGAGCTCGAAACGCCGGATAGTTGAACGCGCGGCACAATCGCGTGGTCGCCTCGAGACCTGCGGCGACCGCGGCGAGAAAACGTGGTCCGTCAACGTCGTGTCGCTCGGCCATCGCGAGAGCGGCCGGGACGACTTCGGGAGTGACGTGACACAGTCCCGGTCGGTACACGTCGCACATCGTGTACGCGGTGGTCTGAAAGGCGTTGATACCCGCGGCACCAACGAGAGACGTCGTCGTTCCCGCGATGATGCTCGAGGTCCCCTCGCCGTAGAGGGATCGACTCGCCGCTTCGATCGCGGTGGTATCGGCCGCGCCGCGACCCACCACTGCGTTAGCGATCGCGTCACCCGCTAATCGCGTGACGGCGCCGCGCACCTCCTCGGGGAGCTCAGACCAGGTCAGGGCCTCTGCGAAGTCGACCAGCTCGCTCTCAGCGCTCACGCACGCTTCCCCTCGCGCGTGTCACGCCTCACCAGTGTCCTTGCGCCAGACGACTCTGGACTTGGCTGACCACGTCTTCGTGAAAGCGGCGCATGTCGCGCTCGAGACCCTCGGGGTCGTGAGCATCGAACACCATGATGAGGTGCTCCACCCCCAGACGCGCGAACTCGACCATGTCCTTCACCATATTCTCGGCTCCCCCGCACAAGGCGTAGGGCGGAGGGGTGTGCTCATTGAACTTCACTCGGCAACGCACCGACAGTGTGGGGAGGGGACGTTGTAATTCTTCGGCCACTTCAATAATGTGGGGAATGCGAGCGACCATGTCCGCTGGGCTCGTCTGCGCACCGTGCCAGCCATTGGTGAGACCCACCGATCGACGAACGGCGCGCGCGCTGCGCCCGCCGCACCAGATGGGCAGATCGGCGCCCTGTACCGGCAACGGCGCGAAACTGAAGTCGTCGAGTTGGTGAAAGCGTCCGTGGAAGGGTTCGCTCGAACCCGACCAGAGGTGGCGCCACAGGGCGATCGCCTCGTCCAGGTACGCCCCGCGGTCGGGGAAACGATCGGCCTTGCCAAGGTTGGTGTACTCGGGGATGTCGTAGGAGTCGCTCACTCCCACGCCAATGATGAGTCGCCCCTTGGAGAGAACATCGATCGTCGCGATCTGCTTGGCGAGCAGCGGCGCGTCACGCATCGCAGGCACTAGGACACTGGTACCTAGGGTGAGCGTCTCGTAGCGCGCCCCCACCCAGGCCAGGGCCGTGGTCGCTTCGAGGATGCAGCCGTACTCGTCAGCTTCGACGCCGCGCGGCACCATCAAGTGATCGGTGACCCACACACTCTTCCAACCCAGTTCGCTCGCGGTCGCACTGCCGGCGTCGAGGACCTCAGGTCCCGTACCAACCCCCTTTGAGGGCAGCACCAATCCAATCTGAAGTTCTTCGATGGGTTTATAGGCCAGCGACATTGCCTAGCCCCCCTTCGTCAGTCGAAATTGAGGCAACGCGGCGTCGGCGGACGTCAGTTCGTAGACGACCTCGACGGCGTCATCGACTTTGACGTCGAGAGCACCGTCACCCACCACGTTGGAGATCATGACGGGGCCTTCTTCGAGTTGGATCAGCGCTACCACGTAGGGCACACGGTCCTCCCACGACGGGTCGTAGGCGCGCTGGAAGCGGATGAACGTCTGCACCGTGCCGCGACCACTCAGGGCCGTCCATTCGTACTGCGCGGACAGACAGCGCGGGCAGATGGGATCGAGGGGAAAACGCACGTGCGAGCACGCGTCGCACTTTTGCAGGCGCAGCTTCCCCTCGAGCCCCGCCGCCCAAAAGGGTGCGCTGAACTCGCTCGGCGCGGGAATCGGCGTGAAATCGGTGCTCATGTGTTCCTCCCGAGGATCAGGCAACTCGCGGTGTTGAGCGTCATGCCGCGACCCGTCACCAGACAGGTCTCGGCGTCGGCGACTTGGCGCACGCCGGCGCCGTGGCGCATCTGGCGCACGCCTTCGACGAGGTGCAGCCACCCTTGCATGTAGGACTCCGACAGGTTGCCGCCGGCGGTATTGAGCGGCAGTTCGCCGTCGAGGGCAATACGCGTTCCGCCTTCGACGAAGGGTCCGGATTCGCCGGGCGCACAAAATCCCGCGTGCTCGAGCCAGAACAGCACCGAGATGGTGAAGTTGTCGTAGAGCTGCGCGACGTCGATGTCGGCCGGACTGAGACCGGCCATGCGATACGCGCGACTGATGCAGTCTTGCTGGTGCGGGAGGTACCACCAATCCTTTTTGGCCAAGGTCTCGAGCGTGTGGCCTTGACCCATGCCGAGCAAGCTGACTGAAGGTTGACGCAGGTCGCGCGCGCGCTCGGGCGACGTGACAAGGATCGCCACTCCCCCGTCGGTGATCAGACAACAGTCCAAGAGGTGCAACGGCTCGACGATCCAACGCGACGCCTGGTGGTCTTCTATCGTGATGGGCTCACGCATGACCGCCTCGGGATTGAGCGACGCATTGTTCCGGCCGTTCACCGCTACCCAGCCCAGTTGTTCGCTGGTCGTGCCGTAGAGAGCCATATGGCGCGTGGCACCCATCGCGCTGTTCGCGGCGTTGCCGAACATTCCCCAGTTCTTCCACGACGGGTCGCGACCAGGCGCAGCCGAGAACCGCGAGCCACCGGTCTTGGCGGCGTCGCCGAACACGCAGAGCACCGCTTCGGCCATGCCGGCTTCGATGTAGAGAGCGGCCTGTTGCACCAGGGCGCCACACGTGGCGCCCCCCATCTGCAACGAGCCCGCGACCTTCGGATTGATCCCCAGGTGTTCACCAAGTTCCAGGTAGTGCTTAGCCGAGTCGTTCGACGTGGTACCGGGCATGGTCAAGAGACCGTCGATGGCGTCCTTATCGATGCCACAATCATCGATCAGCGCACGTACCGCCTCGGTCGCGAGAGAAAGATCGGTCGAACCCGGGAACTTGCCCTGTCGACTCGCCCCGATCCCCGCGATGACCGCCTGGGGACCGTTTCCGTGGTGATTCACAACTCCTCCATTACTTTCCTTTGAATTCCGGTGGTCGTCCTTCGCGAAAGGCCGTGCGTCCCTCCACGCGGTCCTCACTCGTCGTGAGCTGACCCCAGAGACCACGCTCGACCGCGAGGCCGACATCGAGGGGCGCGTTGGCCGCCACCTTGAGGCACTGTTTGATCGCCGCGAGCGACAACGGCGCGTTCGTCGCGATCTGAGTCGCGAGGGCGAGAGCGCGTGCTTCGAGCGCGTCAGGATCCACGATTTCGGTGACCAGTCCGTACGCCAGGGCGTCAGCCGCGTCCATCGAGTCACCGGTGTAGAGCATGCGCGCGGCGACACCGCGCGGTATCGCTCGCACTAGACGTTGGGTGCCACCACCGCCGGGGAGCGAGCCGATACGCACTTCGGGTAGGAGGAACTTAGCAGTCGTCGAGGCGATGATGAAATCACACGCCAGAGCGATCTCGAGACCACCGCCAGCCGCGGCCCCGTTGACCGACGCGAAGAGAGGTTTGGTGAACGCGGCGAACGGCGCACTGACTGACGCGGGAGCGTCGGCCAGCACGTGACCCGCGCTCGGTGCAGATTCGCTCAGATCGACGCCCGCGCAAAACGACGGAGGCGCGCCTTGAAGGATCACCACTCGCACGCGAGCGTTCGAATCGAATTCGGCGAGGACCAGCGTGAGGCGCTCACGCATCTCCATCGTGAGGGCGTTGCGCCGCTCCGGTCGATTGAGCGTGATCACGCCCACGTGACCCTCCATCGACGTCAGCACCGAATCGCTCACCACAACACCTCGGCCGCTTGCAACTCTTCGAACTCCCGCGCGCTGCGCTGCAACAGGTCGGTCCACAGCTCTAGCGTGTGCTCACCCAGCAGTGGTGCCGCAGCAGTGGGCGCGGCGTCGTCGACCGACCACGTGAAGGGAGGACTGGCGACGCGAACCTCGCCGATCACTTCGTGGGGCAGAGTCTGCCAATACCCCCGGTCCACGATGACTGGGTCGCTGAAAACGTCCTGGGCGGTATTGACGACGCTGGCCGGCACACCCTCGTGCTGAAGTCGCGACATCAATTCGGTGGCGTCGAGATCCACGGTAGCGGCTTCGATCACGGCCTCGAGTTCGTCCTCGTGGGTCTTACGCGACGCGAACGTCGCAAAACGCTCGTCGCGCGAAGCGCCCAGCCCAAGGACCGTGGCCGTACGACGCCACTGCTCGTCATCTCCCACCGACAGCGCCAACCACTCGTCAAAACCACGACAGCGAAAGACACCTTGGGGACAACGTTCCACGGCACGATTGCCCATGGTCGTGGATTCTTCCCCAGTGAGTGAATACGCCAGGAGCGATGGTCCCATCATGTTGACGGTCGATTCGAGTTGCGACAATTCGATACGCCCACCGCGACCGGTGCGACGTCGCCGGTAGATGGCCGCGAGCAGCGCGACGAGAGCGTGCCCCGGATTGGGGATGTGGTCCGGGTAGTTGGTGCCGGTCCCCACGGGACGGCGTCCGGGCAGTCCGCTGGGCGCCACCAGTCCCGACAGGGCCGCAATGGTCGAACCAAAACCGACGTATTCGCGAAAAGGTCCTTCCTCACCCTGCATGGGCATGGTGAGGTAGATCAGGTCCGGACGAGCTGCGCGGAGCGAGTCGTAATCGAGACCCCAGCGCTCCATGATGCCGGGACGAAAGTTACTCGTCACGACCGAACAATGCGCCAACAACTCACGCACGATGGGTCCCGAACGCGGATCGGACATGTTAAGAGCGAAGGACTTCTTGTTGGCGTTGCGCGAGGCGAAGTACCCCGACGAATCGAGTCCCGACGTCCCAGGGCGCGATGGTGGCGACAGACGCAAATTGTCAGGACGCCGGTGCGACTCGATCTTGATCACGTTCGCTCCGTGCAGCGCCATCATCTGAGTGACTAGCGAACCCGCACCGATCCAACAGAAATCCAGCACCGTGACGTCAGAGAGGGCTGTGCGCACTTAGGACCCGGCCTTTGCACTCGCCACCATCGCGGTGTCGGACCAGTCATTGAGCGCGTCCACGAGGCTCACGTCGCGACACAGCGACCACGTATCAGAATTCGCCATGTCGTAGAGCCGGTAGGGCTTGCCCGGCACCGTCAGCGCGTGCGCGAATTCGTCGGAGTACACCGTGCGAAAGAAGTCCCGGTACGTGAGTTGGGGGTCATCCAGGACCTCGCGCATGGTATTGACCGGTGCGATGGCGATCGAGCGACTTTGCCCCTCTTGATAGAGCCACTCACTGGACCGAGTGACGGTGTAGGACTCGAAGACGCTCGTGAAGACGTCGAGGGAACGTGGCTCGCGACGTTTTTCGAGCGTCGTCCAGTGGGGACGCGTGAATTCCTCGGCGCCGTCGACGTCCTCGTCCACGAGCCAGTCGATGAGGTTCAGCCACGCCTGCGCAGTACCGAGTTTGCCCGCGACAATGGCGATGAAGCCGTCGGCCGAACGGAAGATTCCCGTACCGGCCTCACGCGGCTGATCACCCGCACGACGACGCACCGTAGCGCAAAGGTCATATTCTGCGGTTGCGTCCTCGAGGGCACCCACGAGCGTGGCCTGTACCGAGACGTCGGCGCGCGCCGCTACGAGCGCATCATCGCTGCCGAGCAGGGCGAGGACCGCGGCCACTCCGGTCATGAGGCCCCCGCACAGGTACGCCTGGTTGCCGTAGACGGCGACGGGCGCCGTGTCGGGGTAGCCACCGAGCGACAACAATCCCCCCGCGGCCAGACCCACCAGATCCGAGCCCACGAGGTCCGCTCCGCGACCCA
>Ga0208357_1003153_pt1 | contig 10329 bp, 12 predicted proteins | sample NGESurdeep092012_6_FD_184487 | JGI IMG/M metagenome (GOLD analysis project Ga0208357, IMG submission 184487) | Arctic peat soil microbial communities from Barrow, Alaska - NGEE Surface sample F52-2 deep-092012 (SPAdes) | ecosystem: Environmental > Terrestrial > Soil > Wetlands > Peat ... | reverse complement strand
GGCCTTCATCTGATCGAGCGTCCAGTTAAATGCCTTGCGACGCGCTCCAAAGAATCGACTGATCTGGGCTCGCTGATCGGGCGTGGGATCGAGCGCGAAAGTGAACGCCTGAATGATCTGGCCCTCGGGTGGGCAATACCTACGCGACATCGGTCGAGTCCTGCGCCGCCGCCAACGCCTTGGCCGCGCGGTGTGCGGCCGCACGACGACCGTAGAGACGGGCACAGAATGACGTCAGCACCTCAGTCATGTCGCGAACGAGGTCGTCGTCGACTTCGGCGTCGTCCACCACGACCAGTCGTCGGCCATTCGCCTGTAGCGAAGCAGCGACGTATTCAGAACCGAATCTAGCGAAGCGGTCACGGTGCTCGACCACAATCGTCGTCACGGATGGATCGCTAAGCAGGGCGAGGACTGTGCGTCGCTCGCCGTTGAGTCCGGAACCAACCTCGCTCACAACCCGGTCAATCGAGTGGCCGTTCGTTGTCGCCCACGTGGTGACTCGAGCCACTTGGCGATCAAGGTCATCTCGCTGATCGGCTGACGAGACACGGGCGTAAATGACGGTCGATCCGCTCTGCGATGTCGAGGTTTCGAGATCGCCGACGAGAATCAAGCGGCCGACCTGACGCGCTGGCACAGGCAATGTCTCCTCTCGGAACCACCGATAGGCGGTCTGGGGATGTACCCCTTGTCGGTCTGCCCACTCACTCAAGTTCATTGCTTCGGAGTCTTGCGTAGCGGTGTCACATCAGTTGGCAACCCTCGAGCGTTGGGGCTGAAGATTCATTCTTTCCCACCCCATTGACTAAGTTATGTATGTTATACTATGCATAAAGAGCTTTAATGTATAGTATAAGGAACATCATGAAGCGAACACGGGCGTTCTCTCGGACAACTGAAGAAGTGGCTCGCCTTTTAGGCACTCGTGTACGTCTCGGCCGAACTGAGCGACGGTGGTCTGCGCAAGAGTTGGCCGACCGGATTGGCGTAACAAGGGTCACGGTTAACAAGATCGAACGGGGTGACCCGACGGTCGGACTCGGCGTTGCAATCGAAGCGGCCGCCATGGTTGGCGCCCCCCTCTTCACTGACGACGACGCACGTCTGCGTCTCGAGCTCTCGCGAGATGATGACCGATTGGCACTCTTGCCGAGGCGCGTGCGAAAGGCATCGACGGTGGACGATGACTTCTGAGCCCGCCTCCGCGTTCGTTTGGATATGGCTGCCAAGTGCTCCATCACCCGTCGTGGCTGGCCGCGTTGATCTCCAAGGTGACATCGTCGTTTTCACGTACGGCCGCAGCTATCTTGCACGGAAAGACGCGATTCCTCTCTATCTTCCTGAACTTCCCTTGGGACGAGGGCCGATATCGCCAGAGGGCCGAGCAATCGCCGGGTGTGTTGCAGATTCGGCCCCGGACAGCTGGGGACAGAAAGTAATTGAGAACAGGTACGCGAGCGCCGATCCGGGCACTCGAGAAGAGTTCGGGATCCTGACGTATCTGCTGGCGTCGGGGTCCGACCGTATCGGCGCCTTGGATTTTCAGAGATCGGCCGATTCGTACATCCCTCGCACGCACGACCATGCCACTTTGGAGGAACTCGTAGCGTCCGCCGAACGGGTCGAAAACGGCATTCCCCTTTCGCCAGCCCTCGATGCCGCGCTCCTTCAAGGCAGTTCCGTTGGCGGCGCCCGACCCAAGGCTCTCATCTCCGATGGCGATCGATCGATGATCGCGAAATTCAGCTCGGTCAAGGACACGTATCCAGTGGTGAAAGGTGAGTTCGTAGCAATGGAGCTCGCGCGCCGAGTCGGATTGGACGTCGCCACGGTCAGCCTTAACTCTGCAATGGGTAAAGACGTTCTGCTTGTCGATCGATTCGATCGGGGCCCTCGAGGAGAACGCAAGATGATGGTCTCGGCGCTGACAATCCTTGGTCTCGACGAGATCGCGGGACGCTACGCGAGCTACGCCGATCTTGCAGTGGAGATTCAACATCACTTTACTGATGCTTCGACGACGCTGCGCGAACTCTTCTCGAGAATAACCTTCAACATCCTCACCGGGAATACGGATGATCACGCTCGAAATCACGCCGCATTCTGGGATGGCAGAATGCTTTCTCTTACTCCCGCTTACGACCTATGCCCACAGACGCGCTCTGGGGGCGAAGCCCAACAGATCATGGCGATCGGGGCTGACGGCTGGAGAATGAGCCAGGTGGAGGGTTGCGTTGAGCGAGCGAATATTTTCCATATCTTCTCCGAGCGAGAGGCCAGAGAAATCATCGATCGCCAAATTGACGTCATCCGACGAGATTGGCAAGAAGTCTGTGACATGGCAAGACTTTCGAGCGTTGATCGGCTGAACTACTGGGGTTCGCAGTTCCTGAACGAATACGCCCTGGCGGACTACTGAGAGCCAAAACACCTCTAAATGGGGGTCGATTTGGTCGCTGAAGCGCCGCGAAGCACACTGAAAGGGTCCCTCGTGGGCACCAGAGCCACGAAGCGGCTGAGATTGCTAGGTAGAGACGAACCGCTCTTCCTGGGTACTCGAATGCTTGAACTTGCTTAGTTGGCCCGAAATTTCCTAAGATGGAGAGTCCCTTCGGACCCCGTTGGGGTTAATCCGAAGATTTCGCTGAAGGAAGAACTGTGAAGACGTATTCACCTAAAACGAGTGAGTTGACGCGCGAGTGGCTGACCATTGACGCCGAAGGTCTCATCCTCGGGCGCGTCGCGACCGTGGCTGCTTCATTGCTGCGTGGCAAGCACCGCACCTTTTTCGCCCCCCACGTCGACACCGGTGATTACGTCATCATCGTCAACGCCGCCAAGATCGTCGTGACCGCCAACAAGTTGGCGCAGAACTTTCACTACCACCACTCTGGTTACCCGGGCGGACTTCGTTCGACCTCGTGGCAGACCTTGATGGACACCGACCCTGAAAAACTGGTAGCGGACGCCGTTCGCGGCATGGTGCCAAAGAATCGTTTGGGTCGCGCGCAGATGGACAAGTTGTTCGTCTACGCCGGCGCCGAGCACCCCCACGTCGCCCAAGCGCCCAAGCCCTTCGACACTTCAGCGATTCGTCGCGGTTAAGGAACATCATGACGATACCCCTCACGCAAACCACCGGACGTCGCAAAGAAGCAGTAGCGCGCGTGCGCTTTCGTCCCGGCACCGGCACCATCACGATTAACTCGCGGGCCTTCGACAACTACTTCACCTCAGCAACTCACCGCCAGATGGTGATGGAGCCCCTTCGACTTATTGACGCGCAGCAGACCTACGACATCGACGCCACCATTGAAGGCGGCGGCGTGGCCGGTCAGGCTGGCGCGTTGCGTCTTGGTATCTCGCGTTCACTCTTGAAGATTGACGAGGGAGTACGACCCGCCTTGAAGAAGGCCGGACTGCTCACTCGTGACTCACGCAAGAAAGAGTCCAAGAAGTACGGCCTCAAGAAGGCACGCAAGGCTCCTCAGTACTCCAAGCGTTAATGGTGTTGCCCGTGCGTTTTGGCACGGACGGTATTCGAGGACGGGCCAACGAAGAGATTACGCTTGAACTCGCCTATCGACTCGGGCGTGCGGTCGCGTCGGTCTTTTCGGTGCCGGTCTTCGTTGGCTACGACACGAGAGAGAGTTCGCCCTCACTCGCGATGGCCGTTCTCGCCGGTCTTCGTGATGGTGGCGCGACGGGCGTCAACCTCGGCTATTTCACGACGCCGGGCGTTGCAGTCATTGCTCAACAACGAGGTGGCGCGGGTGTGGTCGTCTCCGCGTCGCACAATCCCTACTACGACAACGGTCTAAAAGTCCTCGGCGTCGGCGGCGCGAAGCTTGATCACTTCACCGAAGCGGCCGTGGAGAGTGCGCTCAACGTCGCTGAAGGCCCCACGTCACTCGAATTCGACGACGTCGCCATCGACGAATCGGCTGAGCGCGAGTACGTTGATCAATTGCGTCGTCTCGCTCCCACGGATCTCTCGTCCCTTTCAATCGTGGTGGACTGCGCGAACGGCGCGGCGTCGCACGTCGCCCACGAACTTTTTGTTGCCACGGGCGCGAAACTGCTGATGATTCATGACAGTCCCGATGGTCGCAACATCAACGAGGCGTCGGGTTCCACGCACGTTGAGAGCCTCATTGCTCAGGTTCTCAGTTCTGGCGCGGACCTCGGTCTTGCTCTCGACGGCGACGCCGATCGACTTATCGCCGTCGACGCAGAAGGAACGGTTCGAGACGGAGACGATCTTATGGTTCTCTTCGCCCTCGATCGCTTCGAGCGCGGCGTGCTCGGGGGAGGGGTGGTCGTGACGACGATGAGTAACCTCGGTCTGCGTCGTGCCTTTGACGCCGTGGGTATTGACATCGAGGAAACTGACGTCGGCGATCGACACGTGTTGCTCGCGCTGGAAGAGAAGTCATGGCTCTTAGGTGGCGAGCAGTCGGGTCACGTCATTTTTCGAGACGTCGCTCCCACGGGTGACGGACTCTTGAGCGGGCTCATGTTGGCGGAGTTAATCGTTCGTCGCGGGCCTTTGGCCGATATTGCCGGAGCCGCGTGGCGTCGGGTTCCCCAAGATCTCTTCAGTGTCTCACTCGATCACTTCAGCGACGATGTGGTGCAGGAACTCTTTAACGAGCTTTTGGAGATCTACGCCGTTCATCGAGACGACGTTCGTCTGTTAGTTCGACCGTCGGGCACTGAGCCGCTGGTGCGAATAATGATCGAAGCACTCAACGCTGAGTTCGTGGAAGTTTTTAGCGAGCGCCTGAAGGCCCTGTACACGTCATAGTTCGTGCTCGAAAGCGGGTTAAAACGCCGCGAGTAGGCTTGGGGGTATGTGCGGCATTATTGGGGTCGTTGGATCCTCCGACACTCTGGCGACACTGCTCGAGGGCCTCGCGCGCTTAGAGTACCGCGGCTACGACTCCGCGGGCGTTGCGCTCGTGCGCTCCGGTGAGACCTGGCGAGCTCGAACGGCCGTCGGGACAGAGTCCGTCAAGGCCCTTAAAGAAGAGTGCGAGTTCGCGCCACTGGGATTCGTGTCGGGCATAGGACACACGCGCTGGGCCACCCACGGTGCCCCTGAAGCGATGAACGCGCACCCTCACCTCGACTGCTCCGGCAACGTCGCCATCATTCACAACGGCATCATCGAGAACCACACCGAACTCAAGGAGGAGCTCGAACTACGCGGCCACTTCTTTAGTTCTCGCACCGACTCTGAAGTACTCGCGCACCTCATCGAAGAGTCGCGCGCGAATGGTTTCGAGCTTATTGAAGCAGTACGTCGAAGTCTTCTCGTCGTTCGTGGGGCCTTCGCCGTGGCGGCAATGGACGCCACTGAACCTGACGTCATTGTCGCGGCGCGACGTATCTCGCCACTGATCGTTGGCACCGCGCCCGGCGTGACGTATCTGGCGAGTGACATTCCCGCCATTCTCGATCGCGCGACGGCCTTTTACGCCGTGAACGACGACGAGATCGTTCGGCTCGCGCCCGAGGGATTCCGGGCCATTGACCTCGACGGCGTGCCGGTACACCTACGACCGCTGACCATTGACTGGGACTTAGAGACTGCCGAAAAGGGTGGTCACGATGACTTCATGACCAAGGAGATCAACGAACAGCCGGACGCCATTCGCGCCACGCTGCTCGATCGTCGTCGCAGAGACGGCACGATCACGTTTGACGAATTACGAATGTCTGACGAAGAACTACACGACGTTAAGCGCGTGGTGATCGTGGCGGCGGGCACGTCGCACCACGCCGGTCAAGTAGCCAAATACGCCATCGAGCGCTGGGCCAGGATCAGCGTCGAAGTCGATATCGCGAGTGAGTATCGCTACCGCGATCCCATCGTGGAGATTGGCACGCTCGTCATTGGCATCTCGCAAAGCGGCGAAACAATCGACACGATTCAAGCCATCCGCGAAGCGAAGCGCCGCGGTGCCAGAGTCGTCGCGGTCACCAACATCGTTGACTCCTCTCTCGCGCGCGAGTCCGACGCCGTGATCTACACCAGAGCCGGTCTCGAAGTCTCCGTGGCGTCCACGAAAGTCTTCGTCGCTCAAATCGCGGCACTCGAACTCTTGGCGCTTCGACTCGCGCAACTACGCGAGACGCTTCCTCCGCTCGACATCGACGCACTTTTCCTTGGTTTGAACGCCGTTGCTGCGCAAGTGGCACTTACTCTTGATCGTCGAGAAAGCGTAAGGGACATCGCGAAGCAACTCAGCGGCGCGCGCGACTTCTTCTTTCTGGGCCGCCACGTCGGGTTCCCTACCGCGCTCGAAGGTGCCTTGAAACTAAAGGAACTGAGTTACTTACACGCCGAGGGTTACCCAGCCGGAGAGTTGAAGCACGGACCACTCGCGCTCATTGAACCTGGCGTTGTGGTCGTCGCCGTGGTGACCGACCGCGCACTGCACGAGAAGATGTTGTCGAATCTCGCCGAAGTGAAGGCTCGTGGCGCGAGCGTGGTGGCGGTGGCGACTGACGACGACGAGTCGATTGACGCGATCGCGGACTACGTGTTGCGAGTACCGGCAACTGAGCCGATGTTCTCACCCATGGTGGACATCATTCCGTTGCAACTCTTCGCGTACTTCATGGCCCAGGGACTTGGTCGTAACATCGATCGTCCGCGCAATCTGGCCAAAACCGTGACGGTGGAGTAGTGACCACGAAAGGCGTGGGCGTCGACCTGGTTGACGTCGCGCGTTTTGCCTTGGCTCTCGAGCGTCATCCTCGCCTCGCGGAGCGTCTCTTTACTGACGGCGAACGGCGCGACGCGAAGTCACGTCCCGAACGACTCGCCGCTCGTTTTGCCGCAAAGGAAGCCGTTCTTAAAACCTTCAACGTGGGCGTGGGCGCGACCACGTGGCGCTCCATTGAGGTACTCACCAACGAAGCGGGCGCTCCGAGCGTTCTCCTGCACGGCAGCGCCAATGAGTTGGCGCGCGCGGCTGGGGTGACGACGTTGCACCTGTCAATGACCCACACTGACCTCACGGCCGCCGCGTTCGTCGTTGGCTCATCGGCGAGTGGTGAATCCAGTGCCCGCTGAGGGCGTGCGCCGTCCCGCGTGGGCTGAGATCTCCGCCTCGGCATTGGCGCACAACGTTCGTGTCCTGAAAGACGTTGTCGGTGACGCGCAGTTGTGCGCCGTGGTAAAGGCCAATGGGTACGGACACGGTGCACTCGTAGCGGCCAAGGCCGCCCTCGACGGTGGCGCCGACTGGTTGGCGGTGGCGATCGTCGATGAGGGCATTGAACTGAGAGACGCCGGGATCACGGTACCCATTCTGCTGCTGGCAGAGATTCCACCCGAGACCATTACTGACGCGTTGGCGCACTCGTTGACGTTGACTATTGGCTCGCTCACTGGTGCGCTTGCCGCCGTTGCGTCGGCCAGCGAACTCGGCGGTGTCCACCGAGTTCACGTAAAGATCGACACGGGCATGCACCGAGCCGGTGTCGCGCCCGCTCACGTAGACGAGGTCATCGATATTCTTCTCGCTTCGTCGGCCATAGACCTTGAGGGTCTTTACACGCACTTCAGCGTGGCGGACGGCTCGAGCGTCGAGGACCGTGCGTTTACTCGCGATCAGATTCGACGCTTTGACGAGGTCGTGACTCATTTAGAACAACGCGGAGTCACGCCGCGAGTCCTGCACTTGGCGAATTCTGCCGGCGCGCTCGCTTACCCCGAAGCGCGCAAGTCAATGGTTCGTGTCGGACTGGCGATGTACGGCTATTTGCCTGAGGGGTGGCTCGCCGGAGCACTCGAAGAAAAGAATCAGAAGCTGCTACCGACGCTGACCCTTCGCGCTCAGGTCGTTGCCCTGCGCCGCGTCGGCCCGGGAGGGCGACCGAGCTATGGGCGCCGACGCGCGCTCGAAAAGGAGTCCACGATCGTGACCGTGCCCTTTGGGTACGCCGACGGCTTTCCGCGACGCCTCTTTGACGCGGGTGCCGAGGTTCTCATCAATGGCACGCGCTATCCACTGGCGGGGGTCGTCACGATGGATCAGTTGTTGATTGACGTGGGTGACGACAACGTGGCATTAGGTGACGACGTGGTCTTACTCGGGGTTCAGGGTCACGAGGAGATCACCGGCGACGAATGGGCCACGCGCGCGAATACCATTACCTGGGAGATTCTCTGTGGCGTGAGTGCTCGTGTCGCTCGAGTGCTCGTGGACTAAGTCGTGCTCGATCTCACCGAACTTCCTACCTGCACTCGCTGTGACCTCTCACTAACGCGACAACGAGTCGTCGTAGGTTCTGGACCTCTATCTCCTCAGCTGTTCGTTATTGGCGAAGCGCCTGGCCGCTTGGAGGACGAAACGGGCGAGCCCTTCGTGGGTCGAAGTGGACAGCTACTCTTTCGCCTCCTCGAAGAAGAAGTTGGCGTGACGAGAGAGCAGTGTTTCGTCACCAGTGTGGTGAAGTGTCGACCTCCGGGCAATCGCACGCCGACGCGCCACGAACTTTCGACCTGTCGTCCGTGGCTCAACGAACAGCTGAGCATGATCACGCCTCGCGTGCTCGTGACGCTTGGCAACACCGCGAGCCGATCGGTCTTTGGTTCTCTCGAATCGATGCGCGACGTTCACGGGCGTGTCGTGCATCTGGGCGCTGTTCCCGGTCTCGCGACCTATCACCCCGCGGCGGCGCTACGCGGCGGCACGAGCGTCGTCGAGCTAATGCGTCAGGACTTTCGAGTAGTGCGTCAATTACTGGACACACCGTGAGTTGGCGACGTTACTGCTTGACGAGCGACGACACCCAGCGCGCCGGCGAGCAGTTTGGCGCACTCCTTCGCCCGGGCGACATCGCCCTTCTCTCGGGGCCGCTCGGCGCGGGCAAAACCACGTTTGTTCAAGGAGTGGCCCGGGGTCTCGGGGTGAGCGATCGCGTGACGAGTCCGACGTTCACCATGGTTCGCCAACACGAATGCGTTAACGACCGCGCCATAGTGACCTTGCACCACGCCGACGTCTATCGAGTCGAGAATATTGGCGAAGTCATGGATTTGGACTTAGGTGAGTTGGTGGAAGAGTCCGCCGTGGCGCTCGTCGAGTGGGGCGAGATCGCTTCATCCGTCTTTGGCCGAGACGTGTTGACCATCGACTTTTTGGTTGATGACGAAGAGGGCCGCACGCTGATGGTTGGCGGAGTGCTCGCCGAACAGCGAAGTGCTGAACTTACTGCGTGGGTCTCTTCATGAATATTCTCGCCATTGAGACCGCGACGCCGGCTTGTGCGATGGGGCTCGCCACCAGCGCGGGCGAGGAGCTCTCGTTACTCGTCGACGACGAACGTCACCACACCGAGGCGTTGACGCCCGGTATTCGTGAACTGCTTCGTCGCGTCGCACTGTCACCCAAGTCGATCGATCGCGTCGTCGTTGACCGCGGCCCCGGACTCTTTACGGGACTGCGCGTAGGAATCGCGACCGCGATTGGCTTCGCCATGGGCGCGAGTGCCGAATTAGTGGGCGTCACGTCGCTCGAACTTCTCGCCCACGGCGCTTATTCGGCCGGGGTGCGCGGAACGCTCGTGAGTTGCGTCGATGGGCGTCGTGGTGAGGTCTTCATTCAAACCTTTTCTCTCGAGGACGACGTAGCGGCGAGAGGAGGACCGAGCGTCGCCGTACCTGGCGACGTTGCCGCCGCGTGGATTCGCAGCGCGGTGTCCTTGACCTTTACCGGTGACGGCGTAGCGCGCTACGAAAGTGGGTTTCGTTCGATTGAGAACGCGACGATCTTCGAGCAACTCGTGCCCTCGCCCATTGAGGCGCTGCGGCTCGGCGCCAGGCGACCAGCTGAGGTGGAGATCGCGCCGCTCTACTTGCGCGAGTCGGACGCCGTGGCGAACTTTTCCACGCGCCAGCGACTGCCATGAGTAAACAGTGGACGCTGCGCTTGGCGGAGCGACGCGACGTGCCCGATCTGCTCGCTATTGAGACCGCCCAGTTTCCCGAGCCGTGGACGAGGGCCATGTTGCTCGATGAGATTACGAATACCGAGACTCGTCGCTACACGGTGGCCGTCGAAGAAAAGAAACTGATTGGCTACCTCGGCGTTATGTACGTCATGGACGAGTTGCACGTCAACACCATTGGCATCTTGCCCGGCCACGAAGGAAAAGGCGTCGCCACGTCGCTAATGGACAACGCGTGGGCGCACGCGAAAGAGCGCGGCGTTAAGCGCGCCACGCTCGAAGTCGCGGTCTCGAACACGCGAGCACAAGAGCTCTACTTCCGCTACGGGTTTTCACCGGTTGGTATTCGCAAGAACTACT
>Ga0208357_1003151_pt1 | contig 10333 bp, 11 predicted proteins | sample NGESurdeep092012_6_FD_184487 | JGI IMG/M metagenome (GOLD analysis project Ga0208357, IMG submission 184487) | Arctic peat soil microbial communities from Barrow, Alaska - NGEE Surface sample F52-2 deep-092012 (SPAdes) | ecosystem: Environmental > Terrestrial > Soil > Wetlands > Peat ... | reverse complement strand
CGGACTCGTGGTCTTGTTTCGAACGCGAGGGCGAAATTGTGCGGTCTGGCTGGTGCCGGCGGCGGCCATCGCGGCTCGGCTACTCGTGGATCCACGCAACATCGCGTACTACTACCCGCCGGTGCTGGTCTGCCTGTTGCTTGGGCAGTGGGCAAGTGGTCGATTGACCACACTTGGCAGCAGCCTCGTGACCGGGGCATGGATGGTGTTCGCCACCTGCAGCTTCGCCATCACCAGCGGTGTCGTGGGCTCGTGGTGGGTCTTGGTGTTTTGCGTGGGAGTGATCGCGCTGGCGATCCGCTACGGATCGAGCGAGGTCAGGTCAGACCAGCAGCAAAGTCAAGGTCTTCCGGTGGCGTCGTAGGGCACACCCAATGCAGATAGGGCTTCGCGAACTCGTCGTGGTAGGCGTTGGCTCGTCCCACCATCGCGTTGTACGCGGCCTCGAAGGCATCGCCGTCCGCAGCTTTGATGGCGATCCGTACTGGCTCGCAGTCGGTGGTGATGTAGGTGTTGATGGCTTCCTCGTACTTCGGTCGTGAGAATGCACACAGGCTGAGCTGCTTCACCACCGAACGGAAGAAATACTCGGCGAGTCGCCAATTCCCAACTCTGCCTGCGAAATACAGCCGATGCATGCGTGGGCCGAGCTCAGCCATCAGGCGATCCAACCCCGGTTGGGTGGCGGCGAGCTGATCAAGCGTGAGGTCGCGCTTGCCGTTGTTGACGGTGTGCACGTGATCGGCGGGGGGTTGTGTCATGAGGTTCTGTACACCTTGTATTGAGCGGCTTGGGCAAGCGGCTTGACGACGAGTAGGTCGACGTTGACATGGGGCGGCCGCGTCGCGCACCAGCTGATGCAGTCCGCAATGTCTTCTGCCGTAAGTGGTTCGGCGACACCCCTGTACACCGCCGCGGCCTTCTCGGCGTCCCCTCTGTTTCTGTTCAGGCTGAACTCTTCCGTGCGCACCATGCCGGGGGCAACCTCGGTCACCCGCACCGGCTGACCGTTCAGTTCGAGGCGCAGGGTTTCGGTCAGCGCAGCCGTGCCGTGTTTCGCGGCCGTGTAGCCGCCGCCGCCCTCGTAGACAATCCGGCCTGCGGTCGAGCCGACGACAATCACGTGACCGGCTCCGGATGCGATGAGCGCCGGCAGCAATGCCTGGGTGACCCGCAGGACGCCGAGCACGTTGGTGTCGTACATGGCCTGCCAGTCGTCTGGGTTGGCCGCCGAGATGGGCTCGGCTCCGATCGCGCCGCCAGCCACGTTGACGAGCAGCGAGCACGAGGCCACCGCAGCTGCGAGCGCGGTCACCGATGCAGCGTCCGTGACATCGAGGACGACTGCGCGACCGCCGATCTCGGCGGCGACGTCAGCAATCCGATCGGCTCTGCGGGCCGCGCACACGACGTCGAAGCCTTCTCGCGCGAGTCGGCGCGCGGTGGCCGCTCCGATCCCGCTGCTGGCACCGGTGACCACCGCGACCGGCCGAGACGATTGCTCGGTGGGTGGGTGCTCGGTGGTTGGGTGCTCGCTGGTTGGGGGCTCAGTGGTTGGGCCTGTGCTCATGAGGGAATCTTGGCAGTGCCGGGCTCAGAGGTGGGTAGCCAGGGCAGGGGTGGCCATTCTCCTCAGATTGAGCGGGAATGGCAGGTAAGGCGCGGACGTTGCGCATCGAGGTGGCAGCTGCCATCGAACGGCGCCACCTCGAGCGGCGTAAGTTGTGATGACCGAGCGAGCGCGAGGAGGAAGCTTGTCGGACGATCTCCAGACCGTCGCGAAACTGCGTCGGCGCTCACCCCGACTCGCGTCCCCCCGAGTAAGCGCACCTCGAGGCACCGCGACGCGACCGCCGGTGACCCTGTTGTCAGGTGCCCGCCCTCCGCTCAAGCGCCTGGCGATGCTGAGCCTCCACACGTCGCCGGTCGAACAGCCCGGTGTTGGCGACGCCGGTGGGATGAACGTCTACATCATGGAACTGTCCCGCAGGCTCGCCGCTCAAGGCGTTGAGGTCGAGGTATTCACCCGCGCCAGGTCGGGCGACGTGCCCCCAATCGAGTACATCGAGCCAGGCTTCATCGTCCGCAACGTGGTTGCCGGCCCGCTCGAGCCGCTGCCGAAATCGGATCTGCCCTCTCAGCTCTGTGCCTTCACGGCCGCAGTCCTGCGGGCTGAGGCAGCGAGGGAACCCGGTTGGTATGACCTGATCCACTCTCACTACTGGCTGTCGGGCCAGGTGGGCTGGCTCGCGAAGGAGCGGTGGGGGGTTCCGCTCGTTCACAGCATGCACACACTCGCGCGGGTCAAGAACGCCGCGCTCGCAGAAGGCGATGCGCCGGAGCCGTCCATGCGCGCGATCGGCGAGGCACAGGTGGTTGACGCGGCCGACCGACTCATCGCGAACACCGCAGCAGAGGCCCGTCAGCTCATCGACCTCTACGACGCGGACCCAGCCGCAGTTTCCGTCGTCCCGCCCGGTGTCGATCTCTCGTTGTACCGGCCCGGATCACGTGCCGCCGCTCGCGCGCGTCTCGGCCTGCCGGGAAACCGTGACGTGTTGCTGTTCGTTGGCCGGATCCAGCCGCTCAAGGCGCCCGACCTGTTGATCCGCGCGCTCGCCGTCATGGTCGATCGCACGCCGTCGTTGCGTGATCGGCTGATGGCCGTGATCGTCGGCGGTGTCAGCGGATCCGGGGTCGCGGAGCCCGACCACCTCGCCCGCCTCGCCGACCAACTCGGAGTCGCCGACTTGGTGCGCTTCGAACCGCCCGCCCCCAGTGATCGCCTTGCCGATTTCTACCGCGCCGCGAGCGTCACCGTCGTTCCGTCGTACAGCGAATCGTTCGGTCTCGTCGCACTCGAGTCGCAGGCGTGCGGGACGCCGGTCGTCGCCGCGCGGGTCGGCGGACTCGTCACGACTGTCAGCGACGGCGTTTCCGGGTTGCTCGTCGATGGACACGAGCCGACGTCATATGCCGACGTGCTGACCAAGCTTTTATCGGACGCCGAATTGCGGCGCTCCTTGGCGACGGGCGCGATCGCCCACGCCGCCGGCTTCGACTGGGATCGCACTGTCGATGGCGTGATCGATGTCTATGCCGACGCACTGCGTGGTGTCGCGGGCCGCAACGTCGAAGGGCTGCCCGTCGCCGTATGGCGGTGAGTGCCTCGTGAGCTGGCTTGCGCGCGAGGAAATCGATGCCGTCATCCGGGCGACGCTCGAAGAACGCGAGATCCTGTTCGATCAGGTCGGCGAGTCGGCGTTCGTTGTGCGGCTCATGGGAACTCATCGTTTAGTGACGGCTGTGCGTCTTGTCGTCGGCGACCAGAGCCTGCTTATCGAGGCGTTCTTCGTGCGGCGGCCCGACGAGAACGCGCAGGAGTTCTACCGCTTCCTGCTGGAGCGAAATGGCCACATGTACGGCGTTCATTTCGCGATCGATGCGAAGGGCGACGTCTACTTGATGGGCCGACTGCCGTTGCTTGCAGTGACCCCCGACGAGATCGACCGGCTGCTCGGGTGCGTGCTCACGTACTCCGACGAGACGTTCGATGTTGCGCTGCAGATCGGGTTCGCGGAGAGCATCCGTCGCGAGTGGGAATGGCGGGCGTCGCGCAATGAGTCCGTTGAGAACCTGCGCGCGTTCGCTCGGTTTGCCGATCCGGCAGCCACTGGTGCGCGCGATCCAGCGGTTGATAGTCACGGCAGGCATCGGCGCGGCACGACGTAGCGATTGCCCCGGCCGCATCGTCGCACTCCCGCACTCCTCACACATTCAGGTCTTCTTGTGCGCAGAACCTGAATGTGTGAGGAGCGGCCGTGAATCTCTGAGGAGTCGGGGGCCGTTGGCGCAGGCCGCCCTCGGAGTTTGACCCGTTGGTCGCTCGCGAAGCGAGGTCTGGGAAACTAGCGGTATGTCCGCGCGAACGCTCATCCTGCTGCGCCATGGCGAGAGCCAGTGGAACGCGAAGAATCTCTTTACCGGCTGGGTCGACGTCGACTTGTCCGCGAAGGGCGAGGCCGAGGCTGCCAACGGCGGCCGACTACTGGCCGAGCGCGGCGTCACACCCGAGGTCGTGCACACGTCGCTGCTGCGCCGCGCGATCCGCACCGCCAACATCGCCCTCGACACAGCCGACTTGTCGTGGCTCCCGGTGCAGCGTTCGTGGCGATTGAACGAACGCCACTACGGGGCACTGCAGGGCAAGGACAAGAAGGCGACACTCGACGAGTTCGGTGAAGAGCAGTTCATGTTGTGGCGCCGCTCATACGACGTGGCGCCGCCGCCGCTCGCTACAGACAGCGAGTACTCACAAAGCGCCGACCCGCGCTACGCAACGCTGCCGCCCGAGCTTCGGCCGAACACCGAGTGCTTGAAGGACGTCGTGCACCGGATGCTGCCGTACTGGTACGACGCGATCGTGCCGGATCTGTACGTGGGTAAGACGGTGCTCGTTGTCGCGCACGGAAACTCATTGCGCGCGTTGGTAAAACACCTCGATGCGATCTCCGACGATGACATCGCTGCGCTCAACATCCCGACCGGGATCCCGTTGATGTACAGCCTCGACGACGATCTCGTCCCGATCGTGCGCGGCGGCGAATACCTCGACGCCGACGCTGCAGCACAGGCAGCCGCGGCCGTAGCGAATCAGGGTCGCTAGCGCGCGTGTCGCCTGTCACCGCGAGTGCTGTTGTCCAGCGCGTGTTCTTACGCGCAATGAGCATCAACACCCAAGCGGGACGGCGGTTAGGTGGCGGCCGGCCGGCGACTATTGGTGTTCAGCGGTCGCAAGAACAGCCGCTGAGCGCCAATACCCAAGCGGGACGGCGGGCAGGTGGCGGCCGGTGCTAGCTCGACGTGGCGGCGGACGGCGACGCAGGTGCGCTAGCTGGCGCCGAGCCCGCAGGTGCACTAGCTGGCGCTGATGACCCAACTGCGGGCGACCCAACGGGTGAAGCGACGGGTGACGCAACCGGCGACGCGACGGGTGACGCAACCGGCGACGACGGCGGGGGCGGTGGGGGCGCGGTCGGCAGGAACGTTCCGACGGCTGCCGAGCTCTGTACAGGCACCAGCAGGCCGGTGACCGAACCGCTGTTCCCGAAGGTCAGGCTGACCATCACCGAGTCACCCTGCTGAAGCGGTGCGGTCAGGTTGCGCAGCAACACGCTGATGCGCGTGGTTCCGGGGCCGCTTCCGGTGGCAGCAGGAACGGATGCGTCCGTCGCAGCCTGCAGCTGCTCGGCGGCCGGCGGCACGGAGGCGGTCGCGTCGGCGCCGGAGGGCGGCACCGGTTCGACGGACACGTCGATCAGTGCGTCGGGCTGGGTAGCGAAGTTGATCGCGTTGAACTGCAGGTAAGCGAGGCCGCCCTTGGGCGAGATGACCCCACTCGGTAGCGCGATAATCACGCCCTGGACTTCGAGGTTCGTGCCGATCTTCGCGGTAGCCGCCTGCAGGTTGGCGACCGCGTGGCGGACCGGCGAGCCGAACCCGGTGGCAGAACATGCGGCAAGGATCGGCGCGCACACTCCGACCACGATGGCCGTGCGCACGCGGCGGCGAGTCAAGCTCTGAACCCTCGTGCTGACCTGGGTGCTGCTCACGACCTGTCCCCTTCGGCTGCCGGTCTGCGCCGTAGCCTAACGAGCCCCGCAGGACGCCCTTTCACACCCCGGTCACACCCCGGGGTCACGCCCCGGCGTGTGCCGGTTGCTTGAGCTCGGGAAGCACCGCGTCGAGCGATGTGGTGCGGGTGAAGTCGTTGACGATCTGCTCGATGACCCCGTCGGCGTGGACGGCCACGACCGTCAGCGTGCCCTTGGCGAACGCCGCCGTGATTGCCGAATCCTTGTCGACCATCACGCGCACCGCGACACTCGTGTTGCCGGCGAGCGCGTTCAACTCTGACTGCTGCGCCTGGCTTCCGATCAGGTAGATCGTCAGACCGTTGTCGGCTGCTTCCGCCGCGAGGCGCGTCAGCGCGGCGGCGCACGCGCACTCGTGCTGCGTGACCGCCAACAGCGCGGGCCGCAGCGCGCGGGCGGTGGTGGCACCGGTCTGCCCGACAAGTGCGTCGTCGGGGACGAGGCCGCCGACGGTGCCCGGCGCAGCAGTCGGGGCGGCAAGTACGAGGGGTACCGGCGCAGTTGGCTGATGCTCCGGCGTGCGGCCGGGAAAGATGAGCGTCGCGCCGAGCAGCGCGGCCGCGATCATGAGCGTGATGATGATCGGCGCGGACAACGCGCGAGTCGTTCGGCCACCGTGCGTCGAGGTGGCTCCGCCACCGTGCGTCGAGGTGGCTCCGCCACCGAGCATCCGCTCGAAGACGCGGCGGCGGCGCTTCCACCGTTCCTCGCGTCGCCACGCGGCGATGTCGCGGGCGAGCTCTCGGGCGTCATCCGGGACGACGACGTGCGCGCCGGCCGGTATCCCGCCCGGTTTGTCTTCGCTGCCGCCCACACCCGGCTCCACGGACCCAGTATGAGCACGTGGCGCCGCCGCGTGCAGATGGGGCGTGGATAAAGCTTGTGAAGCGCCCTCGCGGCGCACAACTACCCCGGTTTTGTCAAGACCTGAATCGGGGGTTGTTGATCTTGCTTTGGCTGTCACCATGGCTCTGACCTGCGCAGATGCGCAGACCGACGTTCACGCGGGCCTGTTTTGCGTGGTAGCATGGGGTCAGCTGAAGGGACTAGTGCCACATGTCGTTCAACGTCGGCGAGACAGTTGTCTACCCCCATCACGGGGCTGCACTGATCGAAGCCATCGAGAGTCGTGTAATCAATGGCGAGGAGCGCATTTACCTCGTCCTTAAAGTAGCTCAGGGTGACCTCACGGTTCGGGTTCCCGCTGACAACGCCGAGTTTGTCGGTGTCCGCGACGTCGTGGGCCAAGAGGGCCTTGATCGGGTGTTCGAGGTGCTTCGCGCGCCGCACACCGAAGAGCCCACCAACTGGTCGCGCCGGTACAAGGCGAACCTCGAGAAGCTGGCGTCTGGCGACGTCAACAAGGTGGCAGAAGTCGTTCGCGACTTGTGGCGCCGCGATCGCGAGCGCGGGCTGTCCGCAGGCGAGAAGCGGATGCTCGCGAAGGCGCGTCAGATTCTGGTGAGCGAACTGGCCCTCGCCGAAGGCACGAACGAGGACAAGGCCGAAGCGATCCTTGACGAGGTCCTCGCCTCCTAACATGGGTTAGCGCCGGGCGTCCGGCCACCCCTGGAGGGTCATGACCATCAAGAAGCGCGCGCCCAGCGGCGTGGTCGACGTGCTGCGCCTGCTCGTCGTCGTGTTCTTCGCGGGGCTCGGCTACGAGGTCTCGAAGCGCTTCAGTTCCGGCGCCTTCGCACTGGGTCCGCTCAACGGTGTCATGGTCGGCATCATCATCGGCTCTGGCCTGGGGTACGTCCTCGGCGGCGTGCTCGGTCGCACCACCGTCACGGCGGTCGGCCGCACTGAACACAGCCTCCGCAAGACATCCGCCGAAGAACTCGTCGCCGGCTCGTTCGGCGGCGTGATCGGCGTGCTCGTCGGCGCAGGTGTCGCATGGTGGATATTCCTGCTGCTGCAGCCATTTCTCGCGTTTCCGTTGTTCGGATTCGTGGTCCTCGTGATTGGTTATCTCGGGTACCGCCTCGGCACCAATCGTCGCGAGGAAATGCTTTCGATGTTTGCCGGTCGCGCGGGTATGGGCCCACGGCATCAGTCAACGTCGAACCTGCCTCGCGTCGTCGACACGTCGGTTGCCATCGACGGCCGCATCCTCGACGTCGTGCAGGCCGGCTTCCTCGACGGCACGTTCTTGATTCCGAGCCCGGTGCTTGCCGAGCTCCAAGGGCTCGCCGATGCGGGCGATGACCTGCGTCGTTCGAAGGGACGTCGCGGGTTGCAGAATCTCGAAGCGTTAAAGCGTGAGCCGGGGGTCAACCTCGAGGTACTCGACGAGGATCTGCCGGCGGTGCCAGAAGTCGACGCCAAGCTCGTGCGGATCTGCCTCGATCGCGGACTTCCCCTGCTGACCCTCGACACCAATCTGGCGAAGGCTGCTTCGCTCGCCGGCGTCCACGTCATGAACCTGCACGGGCTCGCACTCGCGCTGCGCCCGCCCGTCTCCGCCGGAGACGACGTCGTCGTCCATTTGCTGCGTCCTGGCAAAGAAGCTGGCCAAGCTGTCGGTTACCTCGACGACGGCACGATGGTGGTTGCCGAGCGCTCTCGCGATCACATCGGTGACGAGATCGCGATCCATGTCACGAGCGTGCTGACGACAGCCAACGGACGGATGGTCTTCGGCCAGCCGGTGGCCACACCGCAGGCTCCCAACGGAGCCACGTCAGCCACGCACGATGCAGACCCGTTGCGGGTGGAGTCGGCCCGACCTGGCCCACCGAGCCATCCGCTCGGTCGATCGTTGTGACCGTCGCGGCCATCGTGCCGGCGGCCGGTCGCGGCGAGCGGCTCGGTCCCGGTCAGCCCAAGGCCCTGCGCACGCTCGACGGCGTCCCGATGCTCGTTTATGCCGTGCAAGCACTAGCTCGCGCCCGTCTCGTCGAGCTGGTCGTTGTCGCCGCGCCGCCGAACGGCGTTGCCGAAGTCGAAGCGTTGCTCGCATCGCACGACATCGGTGCGCCGGTGCTGGTCGTTGCCGGCGGTGAGCAACGCCAAGATTCGGTGGCGCGGGCGCTCGAGGCGCTGCCGCCCGAGGTCGACGTGGTGCTGGTCCACGATGCAGCTCGACCCCTCGCGCCGAGCGAGCTCGTCGACGCGGTGGCCAGTGCGGTGCTGGCCGGTCACGGCGCAGTCGTCCCGGGCCTCGCGATGACAGACACCGTCAAGCGCGTGGCGCTCTCTAATACCGGGGCGGACGGCGAGGGGCGGCCGACCGAGCAGGTGCTCGAGACGGTGGCGCGAAGCGATCTGCGCTGCATCCAAACTCCGCAGGGCTTCGATCGCGCGGTGCTGACGAAGGCACACGCGGCGGCCGAGGACACCGCGACCGACGACGCCGGTCTGGTCGAGCGACTCGGACTCCCCGTCGTCGTCGTCGCAGGATCGGCCGACGCGTTCAAGATCACCCGCCCGATCGATTTGCTCATCGCCGAAGCGGTGCTGCGCGAACGGCGAGGTCGCGGTGTCGGCTGAGACTGGCAGCGTCGCGACCGGGACGCCGCGTGTCGGCCTCGGTATCGACGTCCACGCCTTTGAAGTTGGTCGTCCCTTGTGGGTTGCCGGTTTGCACTGGCCCGGTGAGACCGGCCTTGCCGGTCACTCTGATGCCGATGTCGTTGCCCACGCGTGCTGCGCCGCACTGCTGTCGGCCGCCGCACTTGGCGATCTCGGTACCCAGTTCGGCACTGATGATCCCGCATGGGCGGGGGCATCCGGTGCGGCGTTGCTCGGCGAGACGATGCGGCGGGTGCGCGAGCGCGGCTACGAGGTCGGCAACGTCGCCGTCCAGTTGATCGGGAACGTGCCGCGCCTCGGCCCACGTCGCGACGAAGCCCAGGATGTGCTCTCGACCGCAGTCGGCGGCGTGGTGTCGCTCTCGGCGACCACGACCGACCGGCTCGGCTTCACCGGCCGCGGCGAGGGACTGGCCGCGATGGCCACCGCATTGATCTATCCGCGCGCGGCTCGCCCTAGTCTTGCCACGTGACGTTGCGCCTTTACGACACCGCCAGCCGCCAGACGCGCGAGTTCGAATCGATCGAGCCCGGTCGCGTCTCGGTGTACCTGTGCGGCGCGACTGTGCAGGCACCGCCGCACATCGGTCATGTCCGATCGGCGGTTGCTTTCGACGTCGCGTCTCGATGGCTTTCTGCGAGCGGGTATCGCGTCACGTTCTGCCGCAACGTGACGGACATTGACGACAAGATCCTGGCTGTTGCGGCGACGTCTGGTGTGCCGTGGTGGGAGATCTCCGAACGGCATCAGCGGATGTTCGCCGACGCATACGCCGCTATCGGATGCCTGCCGCCGACGGTCGAGCCCCGCGCGACGGGGCACGTGCCCGAGATGATCGTGCTGATGCGCCGGCTCATCGAGTCAGGGCACGCCTACGCGGTCGATGGTGACGTGTATTTCTCGGTGCAGTCATTTCCCGCGTATGGCGCACTTTCTGGCCAGGATCCACGCAACCTCCAACAGGGCGAGTCGGACGTCGATTCGAAACGCGACCCGGTCGACTTCGCGCTGTGGAAGCGGGCAAAGCCCGGGGAGCCGTACTGGGAGACGCCGTGGGGCAACGGTCGACCTGGTTGGCATCTCGAATGCTCGGCGATGGCCACCAAATATCTGGGATCGCGCTTCGACATTCACGGGGGCGGCCT
>Ga0208357_1003150_pt1 | contig 10336 bp, 19 predicted proteins | sample NGESurdeep092012_6_FD_184487 | JGI IMG/M metagenome (GOLD analysis project Ga0208357, IMG submission 184487) | Arctic peat soil microbial communities from Barrow, Alaska - NGEE Surface sample F52-2 deep-092012 (SPAdes) | ecosystem: Environmental > Terrestrial > Soil > Wetlands > Peat ... | reverse complement strand
CTCGCCGCACCGAACGACATCTTCTCGATCTCGTTTTTCGAGAAGCCATATTTCTGCAAGGTGAATCCCTGGCGATACGAACAGAGTCCCGCGAGCCTTCGGTGTGTCATCGTTTTCAAAAGCTTCCGATTCTCTTCTAACGTGCGCCGTTCGGGGTGTAGCTTTTGTTGGGATAATCGCTCGAATTCCTTCCCGCTTAATTCCTTCGATGCAAGCTGCGAAGCCCGCTCCGCTTTCTGTTCCTTCGTTAACTTTTTCTTTTTCTTCTTGCCCGTGAATCCGTCTATTTCCGTTTCATCGAAATTCGAGCCGTGTAATTTATACCGCTCCTGAACGATAAGCTCGGCTTCCTTCTCGGCGTCAATATCTTTTTCCTTTGCGCGGCGTTCCACTTCCTTCCGAACCGAAGGCTTATCCGGCCCGAAAACATCGAGTGTGGAAATCAGTTTGTGCTTGCCAGAGTTGCCCGTAAAATCCACCACAAGCACGTTGGGCTTCGCTGACGATGCGATAGCAGCCAACCGCTCCTCCGGTGTGTCCATACCCAGAAGAACGCCAGGGAGCGAGCGTGTGCCGCGTCCCAGTGCTTGCAGGAATAACGGGCGCGACTTCGTCGGGCGAAGCATTAGGATAACTTCGATAAACGGATTGTCGTAACCTTCGAGCGTTACCCCGCAATTACTCAAGCAGGGAACTTCCCCGTTCTTGAACTCACGGAATATCTTGCGGCGATCCTCGTGTCCGGTTTCACCGGAAACAAAATTACAGAGTCCCTCTCGAAATGAATTCAGAGCGTTCGCAGTCTTTCGAGCGTGTTCAACGCCCACGCAAAAAGCAAGCGTTCGTTTCGCTGGGCGATCCCCGACGTACTCACTCCACTTCTCTTCGGGAACCGTTAATAGTTCTTTCGGCATAAGACCGAAGATTGCCTCTAAAGAACGGTGCGCGGTTTGAATCGCAACCTTTTCCATCGCAACAGCTAAATCCTCTTTCGATAAGTCCCCACCCATCGTCCTGATTTTCGACAAATCCAGTCCGGGAATCTCAACGATTCGCTGCTTCGGTTTTACCAACCAGCCATCATCCGTCGCACTCTTTAAGCTATACTCGTATGCAATCGAATCAATTACCCTGCCGAGCTTCACCTTGTCCGCTCGTTCCGGTGTCGCGCTCAACCCTAAGATTTTCAGTTCCGGGTTTTGTTTGAAATGATCGAATACGTTACCCCATGTTTTTGTGGTACCATGATGGATTTCGTCCCCGATCACAAGCGAGAATTCTTCCGGTGGGAATTTATCTAATCGCGCTTGCAATGTTTGAATGCTTGCTACGATAACGGGTTCCGGCATCATGGTGGAACTCTTACTCGATGCGAGTTCCAGCCCAACTTCCAATCCTGTTATCGCTCGCAATTCCGTTCGCGCCTGATAAACGATTTCGCGTAAATGTACCACGAAAATAATTCGCTTCTCGGGAAATCGCCTTCGCATTTCAAGAATTGCAAGCGCGGAAACATACGTCTTGCCGCAGCCGGTAGGAAGATTGACCAGCGTAGCAATACTCCCGCCGTCCCAATTCGGGAACGCGCCCGGACAGCGCGGACGGTCGTTCCCGAAGAGTGCTCCGATCTGGTATGGCCTCGCGCTTGACATTATTCTGCCTGCAAGAACTTATCGTCCTCGTATTCGAAGTGAGCCTCGTTGCCGTCGCGGAACTGCACCGTTCCGAATTTCTCAACGGAATCCCATTCGGCCCATTCCCATTCGGATTTAGCCCAGTTTTCTTTAACGAATTGTAGAAATTTCTTTTTCATGCGTTGCCTGACATTTTGTAAAGTGTCTTAGAAATCCATCCGCGCTTCGAACACACGGCGCAGCCCTTGCCTTCGCACTTCGGACAGCGAACGTAAGGATCAATGTCCTCGATGGAATGATGCAGCGCCTTCGCATCCTCGTGGAGTGCTTTGACCTCAGCAAGGATCGGATCGTCCTGTTTCAGCGCAACGTGTATCTCACTCGCCAGTTTGCGGAGGTGCTTCGCAAGTGCTTTCGCCCGTTTCCATTCGGACACAATAGGCTTGGGAACCTCGAAGTCCAGAGCATCAAGGATTACTTCATCGAATTCGGCGGGAGCGGCCTTCTCTTTCTTCTCTTTTATTTTTTTCGTGATTGCCTTCTCGGTGACCGCTCCTTCGCTGGCAACCTTTGAGATTATCTCCTCGCGTTTTTCTTCGGGAGCTTTTGCGAGTGCCTTCATCTGAGTTTCGGTCGTAATATGCTCCTGCGTTTTTTCAGGAAGCTTTTTGAACTCGGTCGATGCTACGATGAGCCTGTTCCCGTATTGCGGAGTAAAATCGAATTCGATCTCACAAAAGGATTCGAAATTATCATATCCCTCGGTCACGAACGATCTGGTGTCGCGTATTCGAGCAAGTGCCGTCCCGGTGGCAACGAACGAAGAGATACCCTTGCGTACGGTCTCCTTATCGGCTTTATGCTGTTTTTCGAGGGCTTTTTCAGAAACTATAGTTTCTGGGTTTTTCCTGTTCACTGCCGCAATATTGGTGTTCGTGGCTTCTGTCTTTTTACCTTTTTTCATTTGTGATTGATTGAATGATTTACGTTTTTAAACAAACCGCCTCTCTGCGCCACTCTTTGGGAGTGGGCAGGAGAGAGACCGTGTTGGTAACTCTTAGCTCCTTCGACTGTCCTCTGCGCAAGGCTGCACTTACTTTTTAAAGTGGCGAGCGGCGAGACAGGCGGTCGGTCAGCCGCATAATTATGCAGGTCGAAGTTACTGGTGCGCGATCCCGGCGCAAGGGCTTCCCGTTGGTCTATCTCGCTAACGGTGTCACAACGCGAGCCGGGACAATAAAAAACGGAACCCTCGTCGTCCCGGAAGTAGTGGTTTCCGGTTCTTCAAAGGTTCCGTTCATAAAACGAACACTTTTTCAAACGCTTCGCCACTACGCGAGGTTCCTCTGTTTTCAAAATTATCACACTGAAAACGAATCCATTGCGGAAGAGTTTCCCGAATCCCAAAAATTTCTTTGGGAATCTTTTACGGGTAGAATTCCCGGCTCGTAGAGGAGCGGAGTTTCCTTCCCGTATTCGGATCGAATGCTTTCATCGAGCATCGTTCGAAGCTCGGAGTTCGTCAGGCCTAATAATGGTTTTGGTCGGTGTATCATATTATTCGTGAAGGAAAAAAAACGGGTGGTTCGGCTGGCTGCTCCAATCAATCGCTATTGTGTCCATCGAAGAACTCACGGAATAGGTTGCGACATTCTCCGTATCGTATTCGAATATCGAATATCCAGGCGGAGCGGCGGCGGGAGCCTTCGTTCCGGGAGTGAGTGAGCAATACGGGACGTAGCCACTGGCTATCACGCCGTTTGCGATCCAGATAGTGCTCGGTACGAGTCCACCCGGTAGGTAGTTGTAGCGTCCGTCACGCGGAACGACGCGCTGCGATTGAGTTCCCGAATTCGGGCCGGTCGGAGTCGAGCAGCCCGCCGCGATGAATGCTAAGAATATGAGTTTTTTCATGTTGTTTTTTGGTTGTGAACTTTTTATCTCGCGTGTCCTTTCTTCCATGATTTTCCTTTTAATGTTCCCACTATTCGAAGCTCCGCGTCCGGGAACTTGAATCGAAAAAGCTTCTCTTTGATTTTGAATGCCGGAGTCGGGAACCCCTTTACATCTTCGATCACCACGCGAGATTCGCCGTTGTGCTTTTCGTAGTAAGTGAAATCGGCTTCGTAACCGATCGCCCGGTAGTACCCGCCGCTTTTCGATTTGAACGCTGGCTGCAGTTCAAACCACGGATGCACGGAGAGTCCATGAATGATTCCCGCCTTTTCGAGGAGCAGAAGTTCCGCGTGTCGCTTCGCTTCTGCCTTCGAATCGAACTGGCCGGTGCGAACGGCTTTGTATTTTGTTTGCTTCATTTGATTTTAGCTGTTACATTATGCCGCTCAATAAATGTAGCGAGTTCCCCCGCGCACTTCCGCACATCCGAATCCATTCCGGGATAGGAATAGAATTTCAGTGAGTGATGAGCGCGAATGGTATAATCCAGTTCCCGGCCTCGATCCGGCGAGCCTTCGAAAATGCTGTATTCGAATTCGTTGGTTTCGAACAGCATTAGATACGCCCGCCACTGCATCGAGTCCACGTATCGCTCCGCATCCAATCGCTCCGTGAGCTTGTAGTCAACGATTCGGTTTCCATCGAGCGCGTCCACTTTGCCCACGAGAACTATTCCCGGAATAATTCCCCGTTCGATTTTTAATTCCCGCTGTGACGGCAGCGATATCTCCGCGTCACATTGGATATTAAATTTATATCCGTCGTGAACGAGGAGCGAAGCGGAGTTCGTAAGAAGCTCCAGCGCACCGTGGAACGCGGAGCCTGCTTGCATCGCCGGACTCGGCTCAAAGATCGTAAGTCGATCAATAAGCCATTCCGGGCCATCGTCTAATCCGAGCCAGTAAAGATACTGGTCGAGATCGGTTACGGAGAGTCTAATCATAGCCGAATTCCTCCAGCCATTTTTTCGCGGTTTCGAGCGCGAAATGCCGCAGCTTACTTTTTTCGCTTCCGTCGTTTGGGAACTCGGAATCGTTATTCCATTCATTCGACTCCCATTCAGCGAGAGAGTGATTGCGGCAGCCCATGACAATACGCTTCTCGCCATCGAAGGTGATGTGGGGGATCGTTGGATATGCGTATATTCGCATCCACCTTTCCGAAAGAAGTGCGCGTCCATCTCTGCTAACCGCGCCGATCGAACCGTGTAGTACCGCGCGGCTCGAATCGTATAGTTCCGCGCTGCTCGAATCGCGTAGTGCCGCGCGGCTCGAACCGTGTAGTACCGCGCGGCTCAAATCTAATAGTTCCGCGTTGCTCGAATCGCGTAGTGCCGCGCGGCTCGAACCGTGTAGTACCGCGCGGCTCAAATCGTATAGTTCCGCGCTGCTCGAATCGTGTAGTGCCGCGCGGCTCGAATCGCGTAGTTCCGCGCTGCTCGAATCGCGTAGTGCCGCGCTGCTCGAATCGTATAGTGCCGCGCGGCACGAACCGTGTAGTACCGCGCTGCTCGAATCGTGTAGTACCGCGCTGCTCGAACCGTATAGTTCCGCGCGGCTCGAACCGTGTAGTTCCGCGCGGCTCGAACCGTGTAGTACCGCGCGGCTCGAACCGGGGTTCGAATTGATGACGATGGGGGCATTACTCCTGACCTCGATGACGGTAGCGTCTTCGAACGACCGCGGCAATGCGTCCCATTCAATTTGGCTCCTTACGACGATTATGTTCATGCCGCCACCTCAAATTCTTTCGTTCCCTTGTTGAATCTCAGTCCCGCTTTCTTCGCCGCCGCCGCCATCATAGCAGAGATAGATTTGTTCTTCGTCGCCGCCGCCTTCGGGAATATCCCGTTGAAATCTTCGGCAGTCGTACACGGCTCGATCAATCGCCGCCACGTTTCGATAGCGTCACGCGCTTCCGCGTTCTTCGCGTCCAATCCGGTTAACCCGGCTTTGGTTTGCTCGATAAGCGTTCCGAGATAGTCCGGCGAGTTGCCGAGGAAGGGAACTTCCGCTGGCGGAATCTGCGTGGGATTTTTCCCAAACGAAGTATCGGTTGGATTGAAATTCAGAACGCGCTTTCCGTTCTCGAAAGAGAGGCGACCCATAAGATCGGCGGACTTGTAGACTTCGTTCTTCGATGAGCCTTGCGCGTCTATCCGATCCATCGTTACATCGCCCTGTTGCACTTCGGCGGAGTGAGCTACAATCACAACATCCAGCCCGAAGGAGCGAAGGTATTTCAGCCACTGGGTGAAGCGGCCTTTCAACTCGCCGTACCCTTGTAGCGTGAGCGATCCGTTCCGGCCCATCTTGGAATTGCCATTGATAATGTCCGCGCTCAACATATCGAGTGCGCGTCCGATCGTATCAATGATAATCGTTTTGTAACTCGCAAGATCGGCGGGAGTGATTTGTGCAATATCATTCCACGTGGCGATTTGAACCACGTCCTTCCTGAATTGCGAGCGGTGCGAACCCGCGTCGAAGTCCAGCAGGAGTGGAGTGTTCGCGGAGCTTGCCAGAGAGGTTTTACCAACTCCAGGACTCCCGTAAATGCAGGTAACTATGGTAGTGATGTTTAGAGGCTCGGTGGCCTTTGTGATTTTTAGCATGTTCGTTTATTTTTCGATTACGTGAGAATGATTTACATCGGGAATTCCGGCTGCGGATTGAGTTCCGGCTGCGGATTGAGTTCCAGCTCGATCGCGCTGAGGCGCAATCCGATTTCGAAAGTGCGCTTCTCGATGCGAGACTTTGCGCTATAGAATGCCTCCTTCGCTTCGCCCGCCTGCCGGATAAGATCATGCTCCTCGAATTGGAGTTGCGCTCGTTCGGAGAAGAGTGCGCGTGTCGGATTGCGCGTCGGCTTTTTGCGCTTCGTAGTTTCGATGGTCTCTGTTTCTGGTTTTGATTTTTTCATGTTCGTTTATTGGTTAAAAAAAGATTTCGAGGAGCAAGGCCGGAATCTCACCGGCGATAGAAGTGTCTGCACGATGGCCCTGATGCTTTCACGCTCGAAGCGTTTCAGGCTCGCTCGAAATCAAAATTGGCTAGAGTGGATGGATTAATTGCGAAGTCTGAACGAGAATGCGTTACCCGAATTCAAGTCGATGCTGAGTGAGCCTGAGCCGTGAATCGAGAAGGAGCCGTCATCATTTACGCAGAGTTCGAAGCCGTTGCCCTTTTCATTTTCCACATGGATTGCGTTGCCACGCGATTGAATTATTTCGTGAGTTTCTTTTTTTCCTGAGATAGGAATGAGAAGTCCGAGTGTCTTAGGGGTTGTCATGTTCGTTTGTTCGTTTTACGAGGGGTGAATTCCCGCTCGCGTAGTGTAAAACCCACTTAGCAGGTTAGACGTTCCCCTAATAGCACATTTATTTCTAACAATCTTATTTTGAGAAAACGGGTGCTGTTTTGAGCACCCTCAGCCCGCGCTGGATATTGAAGTCATGTTCAAGGTAACCTTTTCTACAAAGTTCCGCGATGTGATGGCGAACGGCGGCGAGTCCGTTTATCGAAAGTTCGCCCGCGATTTCGGATTGAGAGGGCGGGTAACCTTTTGCGCCTTTCAGTTTGACGATTGCATTTAGCGTATCGCACTGGCGCGGAGTGAGTCCGTCTGTTTTTTGTCTTGACATGTTATAGCGAGCGAAGGTAATCCTTCGCCTTGTTGATCTCGTACTGAATTTCCAAATCCAATTCCCGCCGCCTTTTCACTTCGGCGATAATGCGATGTAACCAATCGTAATTGACGTAGTGGCCCGGAGTCCCGAATGGCGGATTGTCTAACTCTCCGGGCGTGAGGTCTTCGGATGGATCGGGCGGGTCGGGAACCGGCTTCCTAAGCCGCCACACCTTCGGCCCGATTTCGGTGGCGACGAATTCCATCGCCGCGACTATCGCTTCGTTCCAGATTTCGTTCTCGGTTTTTGTTTTCATGGTTTCGGTAACAGTGTTATTAATGGCATAGTTCCGTGTAAAAAGAATCCCGGAGCATCTACTCTCCGGGATTCGGTTGTGAACTGGTGAGAGATTAGGTCTGGTCGCTCTCCGTGTTCTCATTCACGGATAAATCTTCGCTCTCCGCTTCATTCGGCTTCGCCGGTGGCACGATCTCTCCCCATAGCGGCTCAGTACCCGCCTGAGCGTCCTCCCACGTGTAGAGCGTCCCGCCGTTGAGCGGTTGAAAATGTGGGGTGTCTTTCGAATGATGCCATGTCCCGCCCCAATTCAGATCGACGGAAGGAGCGAGCGCACCGAGATTCGCGTAGAGCGATTCATCGGTGGAATACTTTCCGTTGACTTCGAAAAAAACATCAAACGCAAGTCCGGGCTGATAGTTGTGGAGCGATTGTCCGGCCTTAGCATTCGTGATAATCGGCCCCGGAGTTGTGCGGCCCTTCGCATAATCTTCCGTTTGCTCCCGTGCCGAGCGCGTAGTCTGCGCGATCTTCGGCTGAGGAGCGTTCGGATATTTAGCAAGGTATGCCGCAAACAGAAGCTCCTGCCGCTCTTGTAATTCGGGATGAAGGAGTGACGGGTCGCGGGAATCGGTGTAGGTTAGGTTCATTTTATCTCCAGATGGTTTCGGCATTCGCTTTCCGCGCTGCCGCTTGTAACTTTTCTCCGAACTCTGTTTCCGATTCCGCTTCGCCGTCCGGCTTCGGACTCACGAATGCCTCCGCGCTTTCGACGATCGAAATGGGAACCTCAACGTGCGGAGCTTCCCTCGGCAACTTCGGAGTCCCCGGTTCGGCATTCACGCGATCGGTTTCGAGCATGGTGCGGTTTACTGTTGGAATGGATTGCGTAGCGCGAATGCTACGGTGAAGGGCTTCTTCCTCGTAGCTCCTGCCATGTGGCTCAGTGCCGGGCGCGTAACTCATTTTTTCTTTTTGATTTTCAAATACACGGCGTGACCGAACGCGCCGAGCATTCCGGCGACGAAAACGGCGAGTGGGATGAATGGTATCATGGTTTCGGCGGAGCGTCCTGCGATTTAATAGATGCAACCGCTCCCGACACGCCAACGATAGTTCCGACGGTCGTAGTGACGGCGATAGCGGTAGTTATGTCTTTCGTTGCGATATAAGTAGCTACACCCGTAGCGATAGCGAGTGCGCGGCCTACGATCTCAATGATTCCCCAAAAGGTAGTTTTCATAATAATCCTTCCAATTTCGCCGTGCGGCGATCCAGAACGCCCACGTTATTTTCCAAAGTGGCTACGCGCCGAACCGTGTCTTTCGATTCGTCGTCGTGACGCGTCATCCACGCGGTTCCCTCAGCCAGCAACTCTTTAATCGCGGCCACTTCATCCGTCAACTTCGGGAACCCGGAACTCATCGCTTCCCACGTTCGCACAAGGTTCCATATCGCTTTTGTGAGCGGGCGGAGTATTCGCCACGCCGCGACAAGTGTTCCCACGATCACGCCGAGGGCTGTCCATTCTCCGGGCGTATAAAAAGCAACGAGTTGGCGAATCATTTACAGGCTTCGTAAAATTTGAACGGCAAAAACGCGGACTCCCAAAATGAGAACCGCGACGATCAAAAGAGTGACGGGAACCTTCGATTCGCGGGGCTGGGAGTAATTCGTTATCCCAGCCATCACGATAAAGATTGCGAATAAGAACAGCAGAAAGGTTTCCATGCACGCTTGGCCCATCGTTTGAATGCTTATCCCATCGAGAAGCTAATTCTCGTGGGTACATTTCCACACGCTAAACCGGCTCCGGGAGTTGCAATCCCGAAGCCGGTTTTTTAATTACTGAACGCCTTCGACTTTCAGCGCGGCCTGAGTAACGATAGACCACGCATCGAGCGTTGAATTGCAGGAAGCAAGTGCGGCCTTCGTCGCATCATCGAGCGGAGCGTCCTTCACTCCGAACGCGGGTGCGTTGTGAATGAGCGAAGCCACGAACACTTCGATGTTTCCAGTGGAGCGGGAATCTTTTAATGGAATCGCGCACTCCAAAATGTTCTCCGCCGCTTTTACTTTCGCATCGGGAACGTTCGGGAAGTATTTTTCGAATACGACTGCCGCGTCCGTAATATCCTGAGCGATATTGCCGTCCGTTGGATTCGCGGCGGTTGCTTCGCCGTCCTGAATGAGTTTCGATTCGGCACCGAGTCCGAGGAGTCCGCCGAAGCTTAGAATTAAACTGAGAATTTTCTGCATGATGTTGTTTGGTTAAATGTGTGTAACGTGGTATTCAACATTCGAAAAAGATAATAGTTCTACCGTCTCGAATAAATTTTGTAGTAATCCCAAATCGTCACGATGCCCACGCCGATCCATACCGCCATTAAGACGGCGAGTTCGCAGCCGAGGAGGAGTTGGGTCATTAGTGAATTACGATATATGTGAACGTCGCACTGGCCGCTACGACGGTCGTTGGGAAGTTTATCTTAAATGCCGTCGCGGTCGCGGTCACATAGTAGCTCCCCGCCGTCACGCCCGTTCCATCCGATGGGCTGATAACCACCGTTGGAGCTGTACCATACGTTGTGCCGAATGTTATTTGAGCATATCCACCGCCCGCGTTTAGTGCGCTCGTTAGCGTTACCGTACCCGCCACGTCGCTTCCCGCTACGCTCGCACTGGTTACGCCCGTGCCATCGTCCGTTGCGGCTCCGATGGAACTTGTTGTTATGAAATGCTTTGCGAGAGTAATTCCCGCCGTGTCAATTTGCAGGATTTGCACTTCGGTATTCGGCGTTGTACCGGACGATCCCGAAAA
>Ga0208357_1003149_pt1 | contig 10339 bp, 10 predicted proteins | sample NGESurdeep092012_6_FD_184487 | JGI IMG/M metagenome (GOLD analysis project Ga0208357, IMG submission 184487) | Arctic peat soil microbial communities from Barrow, Alaska - NGEE Surface sample F52-2 deep-092012 (SPAdes) | ecosystem: Environmental > Terrestrial > Soil > Wetlands > Peat ... | reverse complement strand
CCTGCCGCTCGTCGGCCCACGCACGCGCGGCGGCCAGGGCGGACGGCGGGACCGGCTCGTCGAGCCAGGGCTGGACGGTGGCTCGCATTCCCTTGACGAAGCGGGCCCCGAGCGGGGTGAGCGCACGGGAGTCGGCCAGGGTCTCGATCGCCTCGGCGGTCAGCATCCGCCACCGGGCGAACCGCTCTTCGGCCGCCAGTGCCTGCTCGCCGGCCAGCTCGTGGCGGCGCCGCACGCGCCAGTAATCGGTCACCGCGAGATGGGCGTACGCACCTTGCAGCAGCGGTTCGGCCGGCCGCGGATCGTCTCGCCACGGCGCGTTGAATAGCTGCGTGTCGAGGGGGTCGCACAAGTCGAACAGGTCAAGGATCGCGCTCAGCTTGATGTGCTGCACTTCATGCAGGATGAGCAGCGCGAGGACATCCCCGTCGGCCGGCAGCGCTGCCGCGACCGCGCCGAAGGCGTGCCTTGAGGAGGCGCTGGTCTCCTCGTCCCGCTCGTCACTGACGGGCATGAAGGTGGACAGCCCGCCGGTCAGGCCGGGCAGGTAGTCCGGGAAAGCGCGCTCGATCAGCGGCCAGGCGACCGCGAACTGCCGCTGCCAGCGATCCACATCGTCGGCGCCCAGCCGGTCCGCGGCCGACAACTCGTGAATGTCACGGTAGGGATCGGTGTCCTCGAGCGCGACGGCGAACGTCCCCGAGCGCAGCTGCCGTACCGGCTGCCAATCGGCGTCCGATTCAGGGTCGGCCAGCCGCACGCGCCACTTGCGGTCGGCCGTGCGTGCGTCGAAGCAGCCATCGGTGACGGCTACGGTAACGGCCTGCTCGCGGACGCGCAGCCTGCCCAACGTGGGTAGGCAGGCGTAGCCCTCGATGACCGGGACGTCGATCTCGGCCGGAAGGCCCGACCTGATCGCGGCGCTCGCGGCGATGGCGGCCAAGTGCGCCGCTTCCTTCGGCAGCGAGGCAGCGCCGACGGCGATGATGCCAAGGCAATGATCGGCCCAGGTCCGCACGTACGGGTGCGCTAGCACGAGGTCGAATGCGCCCACGTCATCTCGCTCCACTTGGGCGAGGAGATCAAAGCCGGCCAGGAACTCCCGGTCGGCGGTGCGATCGGCCCGCTCCCGGAGCAGCGCGAGCTGGCCCCGTCGGAGCGACCGCTGCGCGCGGACCAGCTGGCCGACGGCGTCCGCGTCGCCGAAACCGGTCGCCAGCGAGTCGAACTGGCCTCCCGTCAGCATGTGGCCGGAGCTCGGCGGCGTCGTAGTGGTAATGGCGGGGCGCAGGTCCGCCCGAATGTGCGTGATGATCTTCTCCAGGTCAGCGCAGTACACAGACGGGTTGTCGAACCCGGTGTCCGATCGGTACCGGTGCGCATACAAACCGCCACCGCAGCTGCTGACCACGGGGCACTGACGGCAGGTTTGGCTGACGCCCGCCAGGCCCAGCTGCCTAGCCCGGATGGCGGGATGGGCGGCGGCCTCGTCCAGCGGATGATCGGACAGGTCGAGCCCGGTCGCGGGGGCCCCATCGAAGGCGACCTTGATCGAGTCCGCTTGTTCAAGCGAGCCGTCGGTCTCGATGACCAGCAGTTCGCTGGCTTCCAGCCCGAGTGACTCGGCCCGGCTGGCACCGCCCCAGGAGGTCGCGATGATCGAGTCGAAGATGCGAACCGGGACACGCCTTCCGTCAGCCTTCCAGGCGCCGAAGACCGCAGCGAGCCAGTCGGCATACGGGGTCTGGCCGGCCTCCAGGCCCGGCGGCGGAGTGTCCCAGGTCGCGTGCGGGAGGAGAAAATCGACCGCTGGCGGCTCAAGGTCGGCCAGCGTTCGGTAGACCGCGTACGGGTCGCTCCGGATATCGATGGTGCACAGCAGTCCGGCGTAGCACTCCCGGTAGCGGTCTTGGCGGAGCAGGTTGATGGCCCGGACCACCTGGGAGAAGCTGCTTTTGCCGCTGGCGAATTTCCGGTGCAGGTCGTTGGCTTCCCGGTCGCCGTCCAGGGAAACGCCGACCTTGATCCGCTGAGCCAGGAAGAGCTCGCAGAACTCTTCGTCCAGCTGCACACCGTTGGTGTGGATCCGCAGGTCGAGCGCGCAGGACGGCTCGATGGCCGCCCGCAGCGCGGCCGCGATGGCGGAGAGCCGCCGCGCGCCCGCGAGCAGCGGCTCTCCGCCATGCAAGACAACCTGGACCTCGGGCAGGCGATGCGCGCGAGCATGCTCGGCGATCCGCGCGCCCGCCTGTGCCACGACTGCAGGCGAGATCACCTTAGGGCGCGCCCGCCAGCTCTGATCGGCGTGCTCATAGACGTAGCAATGGTCGCACGCCAAATCGCACCGGCTGTGCACCTTGATGATGAACTGCCGGAAAGGCAGGATGCCTCCGGGCATAGAGGGGAACCAGTCTAAATAGACGAATTGAACTTGTAGGCCGAAGTAGCCGAGTTGCCGCCTGCGCTGTCGCACATAATTTTCGCATATCCATCATTGTCTATCGGTACTTCCGCGGTGAGCGGGGCGCCGCCGAGATCGGGCAGCTTAGAGGTGATGACGTCATTCGCCACGTCCGCGGTCATGCTCAAATCGGGCTCCTCGGCAGGTGTCGGCGACACCGCCAACACGTTAAGTGATTTTTTAGCTCCTCTCGCCACCGAGAGTCACTAGGCATGGTTGGTAGTACCCTTCTGGGCGAACTTTAATGCCCAGAAGGGCGGCTAGCACAACCTAGGAATAAAAATAGTGGGTTACGAAAGGTTTCAAGTCCAATAACGAACGATCTAGCCGGAAAACTAGCTCGCATCGGGTTGCGATTTGGACGCGGTCTCGACGCCCTGAGCCCTGAGAATGGCGCCGTTTCGCGCATCTAGCGTCGCGTAGGAGGTGTTTTCCGCCTCCGCGTATTCGATCGTCCCGATCTGGTCGCCACGCGCGTCGACTTCCGCCCGCCAGACCACCGTGGCATTGCCCTCGAGCACCGGGTACCAGGCCCCGTCGCGGACCTCGATGGACGCCGCCGCCACGCCGCCCGCGTTGCGCATCACTAGGCGCTCGGCCGGGTCGAGGCCGGTCAGCCGGGAGTAGGCGGCGCGGGAGGCTACGACGCCGGAGCCGCAGGAGGGGGTGAGGCCGGCGCCGCGCTCGAAGGTTCTGACGAAGACCTCGCCGTCATCGAGGGACTGCAGGAACGAGACGTTGGCGCCGTCGGCGAAGACCTCGTCGGCGCGCTTGCCCAGCTCGATCAGGTCCGGCTCGCTGTACGCGCCGACGACGGAGATCACGTGCGGGTTCGGCACCCGGACGGAGGTGAACCCGGCGAAGGGAACGGGCAGCTCGGCGTCGTCGAAGTCCAGCGGCGGCAGCTCGATCACGACCTGCCGCACCCCTTCCGGCGTCGACGGCGCCCGGTGCACGGTGTAGTCCCGCCCACCACTGGCGACGATTTCGGTGTCGGTGCCGCGCAGGTCCAGGATCAGCCGCCCGAGCCCCCGCATCCCGTTCCCGCAGAACTCGGCCGATGACCCGTCCGGGTTGAAGAACCACGCCTGCGCGTTCGGCCCGCTCGCGTCGTAAAGGTAGATCCCGTCGCTTCCGCCGGTCCACGAGTCCCGGTCGCACACGCTGCGCACGAACGCCCGCAGCGCAGCGTCCGACCCCCAGTCGCCGGGCGTCGCCTCCAGCGCGAAGATCTCGTTCAACGACCCATGGGTCTTAATCAGCCTCATCAGCTGACGAGCCTACCCGGTGGGTGAGGACCTGTCGGCTACGCCATCGACCCGAAACGAGCCCTGTCGGCTACGCCATCGACATCGCCTATTGGTGTCGCTGGCGTAGGCGACAGGCGCGCGGGCCTGTCGGCGGCGTAGCTGACAGGTGAGGGGGCCTGTCGGCGGCGTAGGTTACAGGCGCGCGGGCGCGCTGAAAGAGACGCAACGGTCCGTTCGATATACGGGGCCTTTGACTTTGACTTTGACTTTGGGCTACATGCCGAAGGCCGGGTACGTGGAGAAGCGGGCGCCGGCCGCGTAGTTGCGGACGGCGACGCGAGCGCGGTCGATCATGTTGGCAGGCAGCTCGGTCAGCGGGTACCAGCCGAAGTCGCTGTAGCTTCCGCTGCCCGCCAGCCGCGCGGCCGCGTCGACGTCGCCCGGGCGCTCCCAGCCGTCCGCGGTCAGGAAGAACGCCATCCGGCCGTGCCCGGACACGTCGTGCATGACGTGCGCGAGCGACACCCGGACGGAGTCGAGCTCGATCCCCACCTGCGCCCCCGCCACCCGGACGGCGGCCTCGACGAGGGTCTCGCGCTCGGCCAGGCGGTCGGAGGGCGGCTCGTAAGCCCCGTCGCCGTAGCCGGTGTTCGCGCGCCTGCCAAGCAGCAGTTCGCCGTCGCTGAGCAACAGCAGGTGCACATCGACGATGAGCTGGAAGTGGCGGTTGTTCCTGGCCGTATCGGCCATCGGATGCATCAGAGTTCTGGTCATGACTTGATGTCCTGCCAAGCTTGCCATCGTGTTTCCCCGGTCCCCGCGGTGTCGCGCGCCAGCCGGCGCGCCACTTCCCCGGGACAGGAAACGTACTCCACGCTGGCTGTGGATCACCATGTGCGTAACCGGTGGGTAACTGCCTCTGGCCTGTGGAACACCGGCCTTTTTGGGGGCGCGGACTGTGGACATCGCGGACCGGTTAGCCGTGCATGCACGGAGTATGCGCTGTGGACAGTTCGACGGCGGCTGTGGACGATCGGCCTTTGTAAATTCTTCGCGTCAGACCTGGCTCTTGGTGCGCTCGCTGATCTTCTGGGTCTCCTCATAGATGCGGAAAACCACCATGAACGCCTCGAGCACCACCCGGTACACGCCGAGCGTCAGCAGCACGTAGATCGGCACGACGACGATCAGCACGAAGAAGCCGGCCAGCGCCCCGCCGGTCCTGAAGCTGATGATCACGATGAGCAGCGAGACCAGCGCCGTCCAGATCGTGAACAGCACGTACAGGACCTTGACGATCTTCGGGGTGACGAAGCTGCTGAAGGAGAAGTCGAACAGCGAGCCGACGAACCCCTTCTCGCCCTTGGCCCTCGGCTGAGCCGGGTGGGTGGGCGGCATGCCGCCGGGCAGCTGCCACTGGCTGTGGTCCTGGCCCGCGAACGTCTGCTCCTGGCCAGGGTAGCCCTGCTGGTCCTGGCCCGGGGCGGCGTAGCCCGGCGGCGGGTAGCCCGGCGGCGGCTGCTGCGGGTAGCCGTAGCCGTCCTGCGCGGCGCCGCCCTGCGGGCTGAAGGAGGGCTGCTGCGGCTGCTGCTGCTGCTGAGGCGGCGGTGGCGGCGGCCAGGAGGCACCGCGGGCCTGGGTCTGGTCCTGTCCGGCGGGCTGCCAGGAGGGCTCGGGTGGCTGTCCAGCCATTGCGTGCTCCCGGGGGGTTAGGCCACTGGCGTGGCGATAAACGGGCATCGCGCTTTGTCCACGTTATCCTGCCAGACACTTGTTCGGGACCGTTGAGCCTCGCGGCGGTTTCCCGGGGGCGGCGGCGGAGTAGCGCATAATGTCCGGCATGAGCGATCTTCCCGGCGGGGCAGGCGGCGGCCATAGCGGCGATGGCGGCGTGCGGGGCCGGACGTTCCTGGTGACCGGGGGCAACACCGGGATCGGGCTTTCCACCGCGACCGAGCTCGCCCGCCGGGGCGGGCGGGTCTACATCGGCTGCCGCTCGGCGGCGGCGGGCTCGGCCGCGGTCGACGCGATCAAGGCGGCCTCGGGCTCGCAGGACGTGCGGCTGCTCCCCCTCGACCTGGCGTCGCTGGCGTCGGTCAGGTCGTGCGCGGCCGCGTTCCTCGCCCTCGACGAGCCGCTGCACGTGCTCGTCAACAACGCCGGCCTTGGCGGGCAGCGCGGGCTGACCGCCGACGGCTTCGAGCTGCACTTCGGCGTGAACCACCTCGGGCACTACGCGCTGACCTTGCTGCTGCTCGACCGGCTGACCGCCAGCGGTCCCGACGCCAGGATCGTGAACGTCTCCAGCGCCGCGCACTACGGGGCGCCTGGAATCGACTTCGACGCACTCCGGCGTCGCACGGCGTCCTTCACCGGCCAGCGCGAGTACGCGGTCTCGAAGCTCTGCAACGTGCTGTTCACGCAGGAGCTGACGCGGCGGCTGGCCGGCTCCTGCGTGTCGTCGTCGGCGCTGCACCCTGGGGTGGTCGCCTCCGACATCTGGCGGCGGGTGCCCCGGCTGGTGCGGCCGCTGATCACGGCTCGCATGCTGACGACCGAGCAGGGCGCGGTGACCTCGCTGTACTGCGCCACGTCGCCCTCGGTGGCGGCGTCCGGCGGTGGCTACTACGACAAGTGCGCGGTGCAGGAGCCGAACGCCGTTGCCACGCCGGGGCTGGCCGAACTGCTGTGGCAGCGCAGCGCCACCTGGACCGGGCTTGGCTGAATGCGTTTGACCAGCGCGCAGGCGTGACAGGCTGGGGGGTATGGACCTTCCGGTGATGCCGCCCGTGGCCCCGATGCTGGCCAAGCCGGTGGACGCGATCCCGACGGGCGACTTTATCTTCGAGCCGAAGTGGGACGGGTTCCGGTCGATCGTCTTCCGCGACGGCGACGAGGTGGAGATCGGCAGCAGGAACGAGCGGCCGATGACCCGCTACTTCCCCGAGCTCGTTTCGGCTTTTCTCTCCCAGTTGCCCGCCCGCTGCGTGATCGACGGCGAGATCGTGCTGCCGGACTGGGACAGCGGGCGGCTGGACTTCGAGGCGCTGCAGCTGCGGCTGCACCCGGCCGAGAGCCGAGTGCGGCTGCTGGCGGCGCAGACGCCGGCCCACTTCGTCGCGTTCGACCTGCTGGCGCTGGGCGACACCTCTTATATGGAGCTGCCGTTCGGCGAGCGGCGGGCCGCGCTTGAGGCGGCGCTGGCCTCGGCGGCGCCGCCCGTTCACCTGACCCCGGCGACGATGGACAACCCGACCGCGGCGGAATGGTTCAGCCAGTTCGAGGGGGCCGGGCTGGACGGGTTGATCGCGAAGCCCCGGTCCGGTATCTACTCGCCCGATAAGCGGGTCATGTTCAAGATCAAGCACGACCGGACGGCGGACTGCGTGGTCGCGGGCTACCGGCCGCATAAGACCGGCGACGACGCGGTCGGGTCGCTGCTGCTCGGTCTGTACCGGGACTCCGGCGAGCTGGCCAGCGTGGGGGTGGTGGGGGCGCTGCCGATGGCTACCCGGCGGGCCCTGCGGGCCGAGCTCGACCCGCTGGTGACGACGTTCGACGGGCACCCCTGGAACTGGGCCAAGTCGGAGGAGGCCGGCACCCGCACCCCGCGCAGCTCCCAGTACAGCCGGTGGAACGTCGGCAAGGACCTGTCATTCGTGCCGCTGCGGCCGGAGCGGGTGCTCGAGGTGCGGTACGACCACATGGAGGGGACGCGCTTCCGGCACACGGCGCAGTTCGTCCGCTGGCGGCCCGACCGCACGCCCGCGTCGTGCACGTTCTCGCAGCTGGAAGAGCCGGTCAGCTACAGCTTGTCGGAAATTCTCAGTCAAGATCAGTTATGTCGAACGGACCGGGGTGACTGCGGTGGCGGATGCGAAGATCGTCGTCGAGGCGGCGGGGCGCTCGGTGAGCGTGTCCAATCCGGGGAAGGTGTTCTTCCCCCGGACCGGGCACACCAAGCTCGACCTGGTGCGCTACTACCTGGCGGTCGCGGACGGGGCGCTGCGCGGGGCGGGCGGGCGGCCGATGGCGCTGAAGCGGTTCGTCAACGGGGCGGAGGCGGAGCCGTTCTTCCAGAAGCGGGCGCCGAGCTCGCGGCCGGACTGGATCTCCACCGCCGAGCTTCGCTTTCCGTCCGGTCGCACGGCCGACGAGGTGGTGCTGACCGACGCGGCCGGGCTGGCGTGGGTGGTCAACCTCGGGTGCATCGACCTGAACCCGCATCCGGTGCTGGCCTCCGACCTCGACCATCCGGACGAGCTGCGGGTCGACCTGGACCCGGTGCCGGGCGTGGAGTGGCCGCAGATCGTCGCGGTCGCGCTGGTGGCGCGCTCGGTGCTTTCCGATTTCGGGCTGACCGGGTGGGCGAAGACGTCGGGGTCGCGGGGTATGCACATTTACGCGCGGATCTCGCCCTCGTGGTCGTTCACCGACGTGCGGCGGTCGGCGGTCGCGGTGGCGCGGGAGATCGAGCGGCGTTCCCCTGATCTGGCGACGTCGAAGTGGTGGAAGGAGGAGCGGCACGGGGTGTTCGTCGACTACAACCAGAACGCCAAGGACCGGACCGTCGCCTCCGCCTACTCGGTCCGGCCGCTGCCGGACGCGCGGGTGTCGACGCCGCTGACCTGGGACGAGGTTCCCGGATGCGATCCGTCTCTGTTCACCATCGACACGGTGCCCGCCCGGTTCGCCTCCGTGGGCGACCCGTGGGAGGGGATGGACGTTGCCGTCGGGTCGCTCTCGGGGCTGCTTGAGCTGGCGGCGGCCGACGAGGCGGCCGGGCTGCCGGATGCGCCGTGGCCGCCTAACTACGAGAAGCAGGCCGGGGAGGCGCCGCGGGTGCAGCCGTCTAAGCGGCGGGCGTCCTCGGGGGCTTCTTCTGACGCTTCTTCTGACGCTTCTTCTGATGCTTCTTCGGATGCTTCTTCGGATGCTTCTTCGGATGCTTCTGATGCTTCGGGGGCTACGGATGCTGCCGCTGGCGTTGACGTGGCGCCGAGCCCGACTGGGCGGCGCAAGTCGACCAAGCCGCTGATCGAGATCGCCCGGGCTTCGACGAAGGCGGAGGCGGTGGAGGGCCTGGAACGGTGGAAGGCGCGCCATCCTGACGTCTGGCCGCTGCTTGAGGCGCGTGACGTGCTGACCGATTCGATGCGCGGCCGCAGCTCGACCTGGACCAGAATCCGGCTGAACCTGGAGCACGTCCCTTTGGACCAGCGTCCGCCGCAAGAGCCGCTCGAGGTCGACTACGACCCCTGGGCCGGCTTCCAGCCCTGAAACACGGGGTGATAATTCGTCACACGGCTGTAACGTCCGCCCTGACTCGCGGGGTTATCGTGCTGGCATGCTGATCTCCCCCCATGAGCAGGAGCGCCTGCTGATCCACGTGGCGGCGGGACTCGCCCGGGACCGCCGGGCGCGCGGGCTGCGGCTGAACTACCCCGAGGCGGTCGCGCTGATCACGTCGTTCCTGCTCGAGGGGGCTCGGGACGGGCGTCCTGTGGTCGAGCTGATGAGCGCCGGGCGGGCGGTGCTCAGCCGAGAGGACGTGATGGACGGGGTGCCCGAGATGCTGACCGAGGTCCAGGTCGAGGCGACCTTCCCCGACGGGACCAAGCTCGTCACCGTGCACGAGCCCATTCCATGATCCCGGGCGAGATCCTGTGCGGCGACGGGCCGGTCGTGTTGAATCTTGGCCGCCCGGTGGTGACGCTGGTGGTCGCGAACACCGGGGACCGGCCGGTCCAGGTCGGCTCGCACTTCCACTTCGCGCAGGCCAACGCGGCGCTGCGGTTCGACCGGGATCTTGCCTGGGGGTGTCGGCTGAACGTGCCGGCCGGCACTGCGGTCCGGTTCGAGCCGGGCGTCGAGCGCGAGGTCGCGCTGGTGCCGCTGGCCGGGCGGCGGGTGGTTCCCGGGCTGCAGATCGGCGGCCGGCGGCTTGCTGGCGCGGAGGACGAGGCTAGTGAGTGAGCTGAGCCGGGAGCGGTACGCGCTACTGTACGGGCCGACGGCGGGCGACCGGATCAGGCTGGCCGACACCTCGCTGCTCATCGAGGTCGAGCGGGACCTGTGCGCCGGCGGCGACGAGGCCGTGTTCGGCGGCGGGAAGGTCATCCGCGAGTCGATGGGTCAGGCGGTCGCCAGCCGGGCCTCGGGAACGCCCGATCTTGTCATCACCGGCGCGGTCATCCTCGACCACTGGGGAATCGTCAAGGCCGACGTCGGCGTCCGCGACGGCCGGATCACCGCGATCGGCAAGGCCGGCAACCCCGACATCATGAGCGGCGTGCACCCGGACCTGGTGATCGGCCCGTCGACCGAGGTGATGGCGGGCAACGGGCTGATCCTGACCGCTGGCGGCATCGACTGCCACGTGCACATGATCTCGCCCACGCAGTTCCCCGAGGCCATCGGCAGCGGGATCACCACGCTGATCGGCGGCGGCACGGGGCCGGCCGAGGGCACCAAGGCGACCACGGTCACCCCCGGTGCCTGGAACCTCGCGCGGATGCTCGAGGCGACCGACGCCTGGCCGGTGAACATCGTGCTCCTCGGCAAGGGCAACACGGTCTCGGAAGAGGCGCTGTGGGAGCAGCTGCGGGCCGGTGCGGCCGGGTTCAAG
>Ga0208357_1003148_pt1 | contig 10341 bp, 7 predicted proteins | sample NGESurdeep092012_6_FD_184487 | JGI IMG/M metagenome (GOLD analysis project Ga0208357, IMG submission 184487) | Arctic peat soil microbial communities from Barrow, Alaska - NGEE Surface sample F52-2 deep-092012 (SPAdes) | ecosystem: Environmental > Terrestrial > Soil > Wetlands > Peat ... | reverse complement strand
GAAGAGATGAACCGCCAGCTATTCTATGGGCAGTATCAGCGCATCGCCAGTTACTTCCAAGGCACCGAACTCGCCGCGACCGGTTTGCCGCAGGGTCAGGAATTGGAATTCCTGCAAGCGGTCAAGGATCAGGTGCCGCCGGACCTGTTCACCAAGCCCTATACTAATCCGGTCACCGGCAGTCCGCAGGCGGTGCGTGACAATCTGCGCCAGGCGCTCACGCTGCTGCGCGAGGCGGGTTACGAGGTGAAGAACACCAGGCTCGTTAACGACAAGACCGGCGAGCCGATGCAGGTCGAGTTGCTGGTCGAGCAGCCGGCCTTCGAGACTATTATGCTGTTTTATAAGCCATCATTGGAACGGCTCGGCATTGCCGTGTCGGTGCGCACGGTCGACACGTCGCAATACGAGAACCGGCTGCGGCAGTGGCAATTCGACGTCGTCATCGCCTCCTGGGGCGAGTCGCTGTCGCCAGGCAACGAGCAGCGCGGCTTCTGGGGCTCGCAGGCCGCCGACATTCCCGGCTCGCGCAATCTCGTCGGCATCAAGAATCCGGCGGTCGACGCCATGATCGAGCGCGTGATCTTCGCCAAGAGCCGCGAGGAGTTGGTCGCCGCCACCAAGGCGCTCGATCGCGTGCTGTTGTGGAATTTCTACGTCGTGCCGCAGTGGACCTATTCGTTCCAGCGTACGGCGCGCTGGGATCGCTTCTCGCATCCGCAGACCATGCCGAAATATGGGGCGGCGGCGTTCCCCGCGATCTGGTGGTGGGACAAAGACAAGGCGGCCAAGGTGCCGCAGCGGAGCTGACCCGCATGGCCTATTGCTTCCCCCAGGCATGCCGATGATCAGCCGCCGCGACGTGCTGGTCCTCTCCGCCGGCGCGCTCGCCGCGGCGAAGCTGCCGTCCGCATTCGCGCAAGACGCGCCCGCCGAACGCCACGGCATGTCGGCCTTCGGTGACCTCGCCTACACGCCGGATTTCAAGCAGTTCGCCTACGTCAATCCGGACGCACCGAAGGGCGGCACCTATTCGGAATCGGTGTCGAGCCGCGGTTATAACGGCTCCTTCCTCACCTTCAATTCGCTCAACGCCTACATCCTCAAGGGTGATGGTGCGTTCGGCATGGATTTGACCTTCGCCACACTGATGGCACGCTCCGGCGACGAGCCCGACGCGATGTACGGCTTTGCCGCCCGCTCGGTGCGCATCTCCGATGGCGGCCTCACCTACATTTTTTTGATGCGGCCGGAGGCGAAATTCCACAACGGCGCGCGGCTCGGCGCTGAGGACGTGGCCTGGTCGCTCAACACACTCAAGGACAAGGGCCATCCGATCGTCGCCCGACTCCTGCGCGACTGCAAAGGCGCGGAAATGACGGGCAAGGACGAAGTGACGGTCCGCTTCGCCGAGAAGCGCGGTCGCGACGTGCCGCTGTTCGTCGCCGGCCTGCCGATCTTTTCCCGCGCCTATTACGGCGCGCATGAATTCGACCAGACCACGCTGGAGGCTCCTCTCGGCAGCGGCGTCTACAAGGTCGGCCGGTTCGAGCCGGGCCGCTTCATCGAATTCAATCGCGTGAAGGATTGGTGGGGGACCGATCTGCCGGTGATGCGCGGCCTCTATAATTTCGACATCATCCGCTACGAGTATTATCGCGACCGCGATGTCGGTTTCGAGGGCTTCACGGCGGGTAATTATCTGTTCCGCGAGGAATTCACGTCGCGCACCTGGGCGACCCGCTACAATTTCCCGGCCTTCAACGACGGCCGCGTCAAGCGTCGCATCATGCCCGACGAGACGCCGTCAGGCGCGCAGGGCTGGTTCATCAATACCCGCCGCGACAAATTCAGGGACCGCCGCCTGCGCGAAGCACTGATCGATGCTTTTGACTTCGAGTGGACCAACAAGAACATCATGTACGGGTCGTACGACCGGACCCAGTCGGTGTTCGAGAACTCACCGATGAAGGCGACAGGAAAGCCTGGGCCGGAGGAATTGAAGCTGCTTGAGCCGTTTCGCGGCAAGGTCCCGGACGAGGTGTTCGGCCAGGCCTATCTGCCGCCGGTGACCGATGGCTCGGGCCACGACCGGCGCTGGCTGCATCAGGCGGCGAAACTGCTCACCGACGCAGCCTGCAACATCAAGGACGGCAAGCGCGTGCTGCCGAACGGCGAGCCGATCGCCATCGAATTTCTCGTCGATGAACCGAACCTCGAACCCCACCACCTTCCCTACATCAAGAACCTCGCCGTGCTCGGCATCCAGGCGAGCCTAAGGCTGGTCGATCCGGTGCAATATCGGCGCCGCGTCGACGAGTTCGATTTCGACATCATCATCGACCGCTTCGGCTTCTCCGCGACGCCGGGCGATTCGCTGCGCACCTATTTCTCGTCGCGGGCCGCGGCAATCAAGGGCTCGCAAAACCATGCCGGCATCGCCGATCCGGCCATCGACGCCATGATCGATCACATCATCGCGGCGAAGACGCGCGAAGAGATGACGGTTGCCGCGCGCGCGCTCGACCGCGTGTTCCGGGCCGGCCGCTACTGGATTCCGCATTGGTACAAGCCGACTTACTGGGTCGCTTACTGGGATCTGTTCGCCTGGCCCGACAAGAAGCCGCGCTACGGCCGCGGCGTGCCGGAGACCTGGTGGGCTGATGCAGCAAAGGCGACTGCGTTGAAGAAGGGATAATCGTGAGCCGTCCGAAGGCCCAATCCGTCATCCTGAGGTGCGAGCGCAGCGAGCCTCCACAAGTCGGCTATAGCCGACTTGTGTGCTTACATTCCAATCTCGGGTGCACCTGAGATTGGTGGAAGACGACCACAGAGTCAGAGACTCTTGGACGCCTGAGCTGCGCGCGGGCACCTCAGGGTGACGGACGGGCACCAACAGGGTAAGACGTCGAACGCATGGCCGCTTATATCATCCGCCGCATCCTGTTCATGATCCCGACCATGTTCGGCATCATGCTGGTCGCTTTCGTCGTGGTGCAGTTCGCGCCCGGCGGCCCGGTCGAACAGGTGATCGCTAAGCTGAGCGGCGCAGAGACCGGCGCCACCTCGCGCATCTCGGGCGGCGGCAGCGATATCGCTTCGCGTGGCCTGGCGCAGGGCGGCTCCGGCATCGATTCCGCCTCGTCGAAATATCGTGGCGCGCAGGGTCTCGATCCGGAATTCATCAAGAAGTTGGAGAAGCAGTTCGGCTTCGACAAGCCGGCACCGGAGCGCTTCGCGCTGATGCTGTGGAATTATGCACGGTTCGATTTCGGCAAAAGCTATTTCCGCGACATCAGCGTGCTCCAGCTCATCAAGGAGAAATTGCCGGTGTCGATGTCGCTCGGCATCTGGATGACGCTGCTGACCTATCTGATCTCGATTCCGCTCGGCATCCGCAAGGCGGTGGAGGACGGCTCGCGCTTCGACATGTGGACCTCGAGCGTGATCGTCGTCGGCTACGCCATCCCCGGCTTCCTGTTCGCGATCCTGTTGATCGTCCTGTTAGCTGGCGGTTCGTTCTTCGATTTGTTTCCGTTGCGCGGTCTTATCTCCGATAATTTCTGGCAACTGCCGTGGTACGCTAAGATCGGCGACTACTTCTGGCACCTGACGCTGCCGATCGTGTCGATGGCGTTGTCCGCATTCGCCACGATGACGCTGCTCACCAAGAACTCTTTCCTCGACGAAATCCGCAAGCAGTACGTCCTGACGGCACGCGCTAAGGGCTGCTCCTCGAACCAGGTGCTGTACGGCCACATCTTCCGCAACGCTATGCTGATCGTGGTCGCCGGCTTTCCCGGCGCCTTCGTCTCGGCGTTCTTCACCGGCTCGCTGCTGATCGAGACCATCTTCTCACTCGACGGTCTCGGTCTCCTCGGCTTCGAGAGCGTCCTCAATCGCGACTATCCGGTGGTGTTTGCGACGCTCTACATCTTCTCGCTCATCGGCGTGGTCGTGAACCTGCTTTCGGATCTTACCTATACGTGGATCGATCCGCGCATCGACTTCGAGACGCGGGAGGTGTGATGGACGCGCGCCGCGGCATTCCCTCGCAGGACATCGAGCCGGGCGGTGTGGTCGAAAAGGCCGTGCCGCCGCGGCGGCGTTGGATTGCGATCTCGCCGCTCAACAAACGACGATGGGTCAACTTCAAGGCCAACCGCCGCGGCTACTGGTCGCTATGGCTGTTCCTTGCGCTGTTCGTGATCTCGCTGTTTGCCGAGTTCATCGCCAACGACAAGCCGATCTTCATTGACGTCAACGGCAGGATGTTCTTTCCGGCCGTCGTCACCTATCCGGACACGGCCTTCGCCAAGGGCCAGGATCCGATGCTGTTCGGCACCGCCGCCGACTATCGCGATCCATATCTGATGGGCCTGATCGAGAAGGAGCACGGGACGGTTCTCTGGCCGCCGATCCGTTTTTCGTACAACACGCAGGTCTCCCGCCCGCCGTCGCCGTTCCCGTCCAAGCCGACCTGGCTGCTGACGCAGCGGGATTGCGACTGGGCGGCGGCCCATAATTTCGCCAAGTGCGGCACGCTGGAATACAACTGGCTCGGCACCGACGATGGCGGCCGCGACGTGATGGCGCGGCTGATTTACGGCTTCCGCATCTCGGTGCTGTTCGGCCTCTGCCTGACAATCGTTTCGTCGATCATTGGGGTCGCGGCCGGCGCGGTGCAGGGCTATTTCGGCGGCTGGACCGATCTCCTGTTTCAGCGATTCATCGAGATATGGACCGCGATCCCGTCACTCTATCTCCTGCTGATCATCTCTTCGGTGCTGGTGCCGGGCTTCTTCGTGCTGCTCGGCATCTTGCTGCTGTTCTCCTGGGTGTCGCTGGTGCACCTGGTGCGCGCGGAATTCCTGCGCGGCCGCAATTTCGAGTACATCCAGGCGGCGCGCGCGCTGGGCGTCTCGAACGCTGTCATCATCTTCCGCCATTTGTTGCCGAACGCGATGGTGGCGACGATGACGTTCCTGCCGTTCATCCTGTCGTCATCGGTGATGACTCTGACCGCGCTGGATTTCCTCGGCTTCGGCCTGCCGCCCGGCTCTCCGTCGCTCGGCGAATTGTTGTCGCAGGGCAAGGCCAACGTGCAGGCGCCGTGGCTCGGCCTCACCGGTTTTTTCTCCATCGCCATCATGCTGTCGCTCCTGATCTTCGTCGGCGAAGCCGTGCGCGACGCCTTTGATCCGAGGAAGACGTTCCAATGACCGCGCCCGGCGCACCGCTTCTCTCCGTCCGCGATCTTTCCGTCGCCTTCGGCCACGGCGCGCGTGAGGTTCTCGCGGTCGATCGCGTGTCCTTCGACATCGCCAAAGGTGAGACGCTGGCGCTGGTCGGCGAATCCGGCTCAGGTAAGTCGGTCACGGCGCTGTCGGTGATGAAGCTCTTGCCGTATCCGACGGCGCACCACCCGACCGGCGCGATCTCGTTCAAGGGCCAGGAACTCCTGACGATGCCCGAGCGCGACATTCGGCGCGTGCGCGGCGACGACATCACCATCATCTTTCAGGAGCCGATGACGTCGCTCAATCCGTTGCACACGATCGAGAAGCAGATCGGCGAAATCCTCCTACTGCATCGCGGCGTGACGGGCGGGGCGGCGCGTGCGCGCATCGTCTCGCTGCTCGAGCAGGTCGGCATCCCTGATCCGGCAACGCGCCTCGGCAGCTATCCGCACCAACTCTCCGGCGGCCAGCGCCAGCGCGTGATGATTGCCATGGCGCTCGCCAACGAGCCGGATCTGCTGATCGCCGACGAGCCGACCACCGCGCTCGACGTCACCGTGCAGGCGCAGATCCTCAAGCTCCTGAAGGACACACAGACGCGTCTCGGCATGTCGATGCTGTTCATCACTCACGACCTTGGCATCGTGCGTAAGCTTGCCGACCGCGTCTGCGTCATGAACCATGGCAAGATCGTCGAACACGGCGCAGTCGAGCGTGTCTTCACCGCGCCCGAGCACGCCTACACCAAGGCGCTGCTCGCCGCCGAGCCGAAGCCCGACCCGGCGCCGCCGCGGCCGGAGGCGCCGGTGGTGATCAAGACCGACGATCTCAAGGTCTGGTTTCCGATCAAGCGCGGTGTGCTGCGCAAGGTGGTAGGCCACATCAAAGCGGTCGACGGCATCTCGGTCGAAGTGCGCAAGGGCGAGACGCTCGGGATCGTCGGCGAATCCGGCTCAGGCAAGACCACGCTCGGCCTCGCCATCCTGCGGCTGATTTCCTCGAACGGGCCGATCGTGTTCATGGGCAATACGATCCAGGGCCTCAGGTTCAAGGAGATGCGGCCCTACCGCCGCGATATGCAGATCGTCTTCCAGGACCCTTACGGCTCGCTGTCGCCGCGCATGTCGGTCTTCGACATTGTCGAGGAGGGCTTGCGCGTGCACCATCCGGCCTTGACCCTTGAGCAGCGCGAGCAGCACGTCATCGCCGCGCTGACGGATGTCGGCCTCGATCCCGACACGCGCCATCGCTATCCACACGAATTCTCTGGTGGTCAGCGCCAGCGTATCGCGCTCGCCCGCGCTCTCGCGCTGGAGCCGACCTTCATTGTGCTGGACGAGCCGACCTCGGCGCTCGACATGCTGATCCAGGCGCAGATGGTCGACCTATTGCGCGACCTGCAGAAGAAGCGCGATCTGACCTACATGTTCATCTCGCACGATCTGCGTGTGGTCGCCGCGCTGGCGAGCAGGCTTCTTGTGCTGCGCGGGGGCAAGATGGTGGAAGAGGGCGCGGCCGCCGACCTGTTCAAGCATCCGAAGACCGACTACACGCGCGCGCTCCTCGCCGCCGCCTTCAACTTGGAGACCGCGCCGGCCGGCGTTGTATCGCAATGAACGCGATCCTGGTCGCGGTCGACGGCGAACTTGCCGGCGATTGGGCGAATGCATTCCGCAAGCAGGCGGGGGCGGGGCGCTTGCGCACGTGGCCGGATGCCGTCGGCGACACAAAGGACATCTCCGTCGCCTGTGTCTGGCGTGGGCCGCACGGCCTGCTGGGCAGCCTTCCCAGTCTGAAGCTGATCGTGAATCTCGGCGCCGGCGCCGACCATCTGCTCACCGATCCGAGCCTGCCGGATGTGCCGATCGTGCGCGCCGCGCACGCCGACCTCAGCATGCGCGTCACCGAATACGTCGTGTTGCATACGCTTCGCTATCACCGCCGGCAGCCGCTGTACGATGAGCAGCAGCGTGCCCGTATCTGGAAGGTGCACGACCAGCCGGCGGCAAGCGAGGTCGCGGTTGGCGTCATGGGTCTCGGCGTCATCGGCGCGGAAGCGGCGCGCGTGCTGGCCCGTATCGGCTTCAAGGTCGCCGGCTGGAGCGCTCGCGAGAAGCACATCGACGGCATCGACACCTTTCACGGCGCGCCTGCGCTCGACGCATTCCTCGGTCGCACGGAAATTCTCGTTTGCCTGCTGCCACTCACCGCGCCCACGGCCGGCATTCTCAATCAAACTCTGTTCAAGAAGCTCAAACGTGACGGCGCGGCCGGCGGCGCGTTCCTGATCAATGCCGGGCGCGGCGGCTTGCAGGTCGATGCCGACATTCTCGCCGCGCTCAATGATGGCATGCTGGCCGGCGCCACGCTCGACGTCTTCCCGGAGGAGCCGTTGCCGCAGGCGAGCCCGATGTGGACGCATCCGAAGGTCACCGTCACGCCACACAATGCCGGGGATATTCTTCCCGAGATTTTCGCCGCCGATGTCATGCGGCAGATCGGCCGGCTCGAGCGCGGCGAGCCGCTCCTGAACGTCGTCGACCGCAAGCGCGGCTATTAGCGCGGCTCGCCGGCCTGTTGCGCGCGTGACTTGTCACTCATTCGTGATTCGCGATTTATGACGCGCCTCGGCATGAGGGCGGACCTGACGCATCAGCGAGCCGCCATGTCATTTTTCGCACGCCTTCTCGCCATCGCCGTTCTCATTGCCGCGCCTTTCGCGGCACAGGCAGACGAGGGCTATTATCCGATCAAGGCCGATGACGGCGACATCATCGCCAATCATCGCGTGCCGGTCGAGATCGAAAGCCGGATCGAACAGACGGCAGGTATCGTCGTGGTCGGCAATCCGCACGGCGACGTCACTTTGGCCGAGTTTTACGACGTCAATTGTCCGTTCTGCCGCGCTGCGTCGCCCGACGTTGCCGCCATGCTCAAGGGCAATCCGGAGCTGCGGTTGGTGCTGGTGCCATTCCCGGTGCTCGGCATCCCCTCGATCCAGGGAACGCGCGTCGAGCTGGCGGTGGCGAAGCTCACCTCGGCGGCGAATTTCTACAAGTTCCACCTAATGCTTGATGGTAGCCGCGGCACCGTCGACGGCTCCCGCGCGCTCGCCGCGGCGAAGGCCATTGGTCTCGATCCCAAGAAGGTGCTGGCGGCAGCCAACGACGACAGACTTGCCGACGTGATGACCGCGCATCTAAAGCTCGGCGACGATCTGGCAATTCAGGCGACACCCGGCTTCGTCATCAAAGGGGTCGCCATCGTCGGTTATCCGGGGCCGAAGTCGCTGGCAAAGATCATCGCCTCGGTCGAGAAATGCGGCGCGGTGATCTGCGAGTAGGAACGCGCCGCGCGCGTGACGACGACCGGCCGAACTATGCCGCCAGCTTCAAAAGCTGCCGTGCTTCCGCCGGCGTCGCCGGACGGCGGCCGTACTCGGTGCACCACTCGGCGACGCGCTTGACCAATGCCGCGTTTGACGGCGCGAGCTTGCCGCTTGCATCCCAGCGGATATTGTCCTCGAGCCCGGTGCGGCAATGGCCGCCGGCCTCGAGGCTCCAGCGGTTCAATTCGAGTTGGCCCTTTCCGATGCCGGCGCCGGTCCAAGTCGCGTCGGGTGCGAGGCGCTTGAGCGTCGTGACGTAATAGTCGAACGTGTCCTTGTCGATGGGCATCGCGTTCTTCACACCCATCACGAATTGCACGTGCAGCGGTCCTTTGATCTTGCCTTCCTTTTCCATCTTTACGGCCTGGAAGATCATCGACAGGTCGAAGGCTTCGATCTCCGGCTTGACGTTGTGCTTGATCATCTCCGACGCCAGCCAATCGACCAATTCCGGCGAGTTCTCGTAGACGCGCGTCGGGAAATTGCACGAGCCAGTCGACAGCGACGCCATATCGGGAGCGAGCGGCAGCATGCCGCCGCGTTCGCGACCATTGCCGGAGCGGCCGCCGGTCGAGAGCTGGACGATCATGCCAGGACAGTGCTTTTTCAGCCCCTCGACGAGCCGGCCGAAGCGTTCCGGATCCGAGGTCGTCGTGCCGTCGTCGTTGCGGACGTGGCAATGCGCGAGCGAGGCGCCAGCCTCGAACGCGGCATGCGTCGACTCGACCTGCTCCGAGACCGTGATCGGCACGGCCGGATTGTCTTTCTTGGTCGGCACCGACCCGGTGATTGCCACGGTAATGATGCAAGGCGTGGTCATGCCTTTTCCTCCCGGCAGGTCGTGTTCCCTAAAGCCGCTTGACGGCGCTGACGTTATGTCCCGCCGCCGCGATGCGCGCAACCGCGTCCGCGATCGGCTCCAGTGCCACCATCATGTGGAAGGCGTTCGCGTGCAACAGCGTGCGCGCGTCACGGGCGATGGCGACATGGCCCTTCCAGAACACCAGGTCACCGCGTGCGATCTCGTCGACCGCTGCCGGCCGCCCAAGCGTCTGTTCCTGCATGTCGCTATCGCGCGGGCAGGCGACGCCGGTGGCGGCGAGCGCCACCTGCACCAGTCCCGAACAGTCGATGCCGAGCGACGACTTTCCGCCCCACAGATACGGCGCGCCGAGCAGCATCTCGGCGACGGCGACGTGGTCGCGGTAGGTGGCCGAAAGCGGCGCGATGTGCCCGGATGGGATGTACCAGCCATTGTGCGTCACCGAGAACGGTTCGTCCTGCCGGGCGACCGCGAGCGCCGTGCCCATCGGCAGTGCCGCGAGCGGCGGCAGCTTGATGTTCGCGGCTGGGAAACACAGCGTCCGCGGCACGATCACCTTGTGCGTCGGCTTGGCGCCGGGCGTGGCCAGCGCATTCGCCGGCATCCAGCCGACATAGTGGTCGGCCTCGAGCTGGCCCCAAGCCCAGCCTTCGTCAGTCGTCTCGTAGACCGTCACGCGTTCGCCATAGAGCGCTTGCGTGTCGATCGCGGCATCGGCGGATGGCGCGTGGCGCACGTCGGCGATGGGGTCGATCACTTCATAGATCGTGCCGTTCGCGAAATGCGTCGCTTCGACTTGCCCGCGGAGATGGCTCGCCGCGAGATCGGAACGGAAGGCGTTGGTTCGCCGGTCGAGGGTCATCAGCCGTATCGCTTGCACAGCAGCGCGT
>Ga0208357_1003147_pt1 | contig 10341 bp, 10 predicted proteins | sample NGESurdeep092012_6_FD_184487 | JGI IMG/M metagenome (GOLD analysis project Ga0208357, IMG submission 184487) | Arctic peat soil microbial communities from Barrow, Alaska - NGEE Surface sample F52-2 deep-092012 (SPAdes) | ecosystem: Environmental > Terrestrial > Soil > Wetlands > Peat ... | reverse complement strand
CCCAACCCACTCCTCCCCTTCACCGCCGGCAGCTTCGACGCCCCCGAAGACAACGAGTGGCCCCGCTACATCGTCGGCACCCCCGACCGCGTAGCCACCCAACTCCGTAACCTCGCCGAAGAACTTCACCTCAACGAACTCATCATCAACACCATCACCCACAACCACGAAGCCCGCAAACGCAGCTACACGCTCCTCGCCGAAGCAATCGGCCTCGAAGTCGCAGCCTGACAAACCCCGGACTCAATTGCTCGAGGGTGGCTCGACGTGGTCGACGACCATTACGTCTACTTGTTCCTTGCTCTGAATCAGGGCGAGTCCCAGGTCGCCCTTGAGCGCTAACTTGAGGACCGCAACCGGGTCGGGTCTCACATCGGATCGCTCCATATCTACGTACGGCGTGAAGTCAATCGCGAAATCGTAGCGGCCTGGAAGACCGGTGCCGTCAGTAAGTGGAGCATTCAGTGGATCGGAGAGATAGTCAGCGAGCTCGTGCATGGTGACAGATCGTCCGACCATTCCAGTCGCACTGTTTTCGTGGTGCATCTCTCCACCCGCAGCAGAGGGATGCATCTTGATGCCGCTCTTTGCGACGGTGAGGGTATAGACGCGCATTTCTTTCCTTTCAACATGGAATGCAAGTTTGAATCGCTCGCTAAGAAGAGTGCGGAGCATGATCTGCATTTGTTCCTTGGTGGCATTTGGATCTGTCTTCGCGGTGATATCGTAATGCACAGCCGTGAGGGAGGCCGGCCCAGTGACGAGCGCCTGCGATGTCCCATAGGCCCACTGTATGCACGTGCTGACGGTAACGTCGCGCATCCTCAACGTGCCATACGCAACCTCGGTTTTCCCATTGCGCTCGAACTTTACCTCTGCGCCACTGGGGTGGATCGCCGCAACATCGAAGGAGGCTTGCGCAAAGGCAGATTTCGCAACTGGGACGGTACTGAAAATAATCATCATGGCAAAAAGGAACGCGCGCGCCACGATTCGCCTTGCAACGGTGTGCTTGAGCATGCGGCGTCTCCATTCTCGAGCTGCACAGAGTTGTACGAGGAGCGCGTGATCTTTGTTCCGCTATCGGTATCGCCACCGTCAGCACTTATCCGCATTCACTGTGTAAAGCTACTTGGGAGTAGCATGCTTTGGGGAATAAACTTAGAGCTGGATGACACATAACTACGACATCCTCATCGCCGGTGCCGGACCCGCAGGCTGCGCCTCGGCCTACGACCTCGCCCAGGCCGGCAGGCACGTCCTGCTCCTCGACAAGCGCAACTTCCCGCGCCACAAACCCTGCGCCTGCGGCCTCACCCACAAGACCCTCAAGGCCCTCCGCTACTCCGTCGACCCCGTCATCGAGCGCGTCTGCCACGAGATCATTCTCGAACCACCCACAGAGCCAAACTCTCGCCGTGCGCGCAGCACTCGCGTCAAGACCCGCAACCCGATCTGCGCCATGGCCGTCCGCGAGCGCTTCGACAGCTTCTGCCTCCAGCAAACCCTCCTCGCCGTACGTCAGGGAGGCAGCATCGAGCTCCGCAAGATCGACCGCATCGCCGCCCTTCGCGAACTCCCCGACTTCATCGAGCTCGACGTCTTCACCTCCCGCGGCCTCGAAACCCTCCGCGCCCCCATCCTCATCGGCGCCGACGGCTCCAACGGCCAAACCCGCCGCCTGCTGCGTCACGACAGCCACGGCACCCAACTCTCGCCGTCCGCGCAGGACTCCGTGCAGGACTCCGTGCAGGACGACGACGGCTTCGCATTAGAAGCCACCGTTCCCTACACCTCTCTCCCCGCAACCCTCCCCAACGGCGGTGACCCCCACGACCTTGTCTTCGACTTCGCCCCCCTCCCCGGCGGCTACGGCTGGCTCTTCCCCAAGGCCGACCACATCAACATCGGCGTAGGAGCCTTCGCCCCCGCGACCGGCGCATCTCACGCTCAGATCAAGCAAGTCACCCGAGCACTCCTCCTCACCTACGCGCAGCAAAAGCTCGGCGTCACCACCCTCGCGCACATCGCCGGCCAGCAACTCGGCATGGGCGGACACAACTACATCCCCCGCGGCCGGGTCCTCCTCGTCGGAGACGCCGCCGGTCTCGTCGACCCACTCACCGGCGAAGGCATCCACTCCGCCATCGTCAGCGGCCAGGCCGCCGCCGCCGCCATCCTCTCCAACTCCACCAACATCGCCGCCGCCTACGCTCGCGAACTCGCCCCACTCCAAGCGACGCTCGCATTCTCCCACCGCGCCGCCCGAGCCTTCTACGCCCAACCCGAGCGAGGCTTCAAAGCCATGCGCCTCCCCTTCATGCGCTCCCTCATCTTAAAAACCTACGCCGATGGCCTACCCCACACCCTCCTCCTCACCGCCCTCGCCAAACTCACCACCTAGCCCCAGCCTTAGCCTTTCACTACCCTCTGCCTCACTCAAACCGCGGCAGATGCTCCACATCGCCCGCCGGCACGGACTCCGTCGGCCCACCCGCCTTCACCCACGCCCTCAGACCGCCCTGGATCACCTTGGTCTCACAGTTTTCCTGCTCCAGCATCCGCGCCACGCGCATGCTCGTCGCCTCGCGCGCACACGAGCAATACAGATAAATCTCGCACTCCGGCTGCATGAATGCGCGCAAAGCATCCAGCTCTTCCTTCAGCCGGCTGGGTTCGATGCGGATCGAGTTCTTGATCCGCATCATCCCCGGATCGTAGTAGCCATGCGAGCGCACGTCCGCGATGATCATCAGGCGGTCGTGTGTGGACGTGCGCAGTCGTTCAAACAGGTCGGCAGCAGCAATCTTCTCGATCGCTGAAAATCTTGAATCGCGCAGCGAGCTCAACACCAGCCACAGAATATAAAGCACGACAATCGCGCCCATCGTCGCGGCTGTTATATGTCCAACGCGTTGAACCGATCGCACCAGTTCACGCAGGAACGGCGCGAACAGAAATCCGGCGAGGCTCCACCCTGCGGTGTACAACAAAACGCCCAGGCCATCGAGCGTAAGGAATCGCCGCAGCTTCATGTTGAGGCTGCCCGCCAGCGCAGCCGCGACCGTCGCCAGCCCCGGCACAAACTTCGCAATCAGCAGCGTCTTCGATCCTCGCTTGTAAAACGATCGCGCCGATCCAAAAATACAATCCTCGGGATTGAGGCTGAACCTGCAGATCCCCGCCAGCAGCCACCATCCCGTATAGCGTCCTCCGAGGAACATCAGCGTGTCGCCCGCCAGCGCCGATCCCCACGCGCACAGGATCACCACCCCAAGGTTCAACGATCCACCATGCGCCGCCGCGCCCGCCGTCAGCAGCACCACCGACACCGGCAGCGGCAGACCGCAACACGTGACGAACAGAACGATCGACGTCACCGCATACCCATGGTGCGCAATGACGCCCAGCAGGTTCATCGTCGGACATCTCCCATGGGTCCCACCCTATTCTACGTAGCCGCTAGCTCTTGGATGCAGCCGGCGGTCAGCGCGTCGCACGCCTCAGAACTGCAGCCGAACTCCCAACTCAAGTTGCCGCTCTCGACTCATGCCCGTGGTCGACGAACTCGGCGTCCCAAACGGCATCGTCGTAGTCAACCCCTCCGTCGCAATCGCCGCCGCATCCTGAAAGATCAGCGGAGTCGGCGCTCCAGGGCTCACTGGCGTGCCCAGAAGGAACGCTCGCGTTTGAACGCTGGAGATATTCTGCTCATTAAGCAGGTTGAAGGCTTCGGCAAACGCGTTCAGATGAAGCCGCGCCCCTGCGCGAAACTCGCGTCCCAGCCGCAGATCGACCTTGCCCAGCGGTGCCAGTCGTAGTGTATTGCGGCCAATCGTCGGCAGATACGTTCCTCCGCCGGACCCATTGATAGACTCGCGCCCACCGCTCAGATGCGGTCCGCCAAAGATTTGGTAGCTATAGGGCCTGCCGCTGCCGCCACTGCCAATCGCCGCAGCGCGCCAGCCATCCAACATCAGGCGTACCACCTTCGGACCCCGGCTCACGCTGACCCCATACTCCAGACTCCCCACGAAGCGCTCCGGATACTGCTGGTTCGACAACCCCTTGTCATAGCCGTTGTGGAATGGATCGAACTGCCCGTCGTGCCCCGGTGTAGCTGAACCCTGCGGAGCATAGTCGATCGCTCGCGAGAAGGTATAACTCCCATGCAGCGCAAGCGAGTGCAGCCCCTTCCACCGCAAGCCATTCATCTGCGCCTCCGCGGTAAACGCGTTATATGTCGCGTTGGCATTCGAGACCAGCGCCGTCACCGCGCCAAACTGCGAGATCGGCCGCTGATCATAGCGCGGCACCTCAAAGGTCTGTCCGCTGTGCAGGCCCGGATGTCCATCGCCACCCTGCAACACGTAGCTCACCATGCCCGTCGATGGCGCAACGTTGATGTCCGTGCTGCCCGGGAGCTGCGTCGCCAGCGCCATCGAGTACGTCGCCCGCACACTCCCTCGCCTCCCCACCTCACGCTCCAGCGAAACCGTCGCACGCTGCACCATCGGAACCCGGTAGTTGCTCGCAAACACGATCGCCGACGTCGTCTGTGCCACTGCCGCCGGAGGTGCCGCAATGTAGTCGCATGGATAGCCAAACCCCTGTTGCACCGCCGTCACCTGCGGGCACAACGTAATCGTCGTTGGACGGATCCGGATGCGAGTCGTCGTCGCAGCGAGCGCCGTATCCGTAAGCGCAGCACGCACGGTCGCCCCTGGAATGTGGCTGAAGAACACGCCATATCCCAGATGCATCGTAAACAGCGAGCCGTGCTTCGGCGACCACCGCGCCGGCAATCCCCAGATCGTTCGTGGAGCCCACGCCGCAGAGAGGCGAGGTCCAAAGTTGTTCCTGTCTTCCGGAAAGGTCGCCGTCGCTCCGTGAATTGCAACTCCGTTACTCGTCTGATTCAGCGCTGCCAACGCCGAGTCCAGTTGCGGATTCGCTGTCTGCGGTGTCGGCAACAATGTGTAGTCGTAACGCAGTCCCACCGTCATCGTCAGATTCCTGCTCACCTGCATTGCGTCCTCGACGAAGCCCGCGATGTTGTGCGTAACAAACTCCGTAGACGCGTTCCCGAAGCTCTGCGTAAAGCTGCGAAAGCAAAAATAATGTACCGTCGCCACAATGCTCGGACATCCTCCATTCGGGATAGGAGACAGAGGGCGTGGAAACTGCCCCTGGAACTTTGCAGGTGTACGATTACTATCAACGCAAATCCTCATTAGTTAAATTCTCAAAGGACTGGCTGAACGACATGCAGGTCTCATCGTCGAATGCTCAACAAAAACAGGCAACGTTGCGTGGGCTCTGCCCGCATCTAGATTGCAAACGCTCATCAGCTTTCGTGTTGGTGACTAATCTTTATGCGAGCCCCCAGGGTTACTTTGTTGGGGCTTTTCAATGTCAGGGCTGTACAGGGTACATTTTGGGTTTGCTGCGCCAAGATATGCACCAGCTTGCCTATTCTTCCCACTACCCTCTCGGTAGCCCTGACGACAAAGTAGCGGACGAGATTCCATCCCATATAAAAGTTGACTTCAAAGAAGCACTAAGATGCATGTTTGTGAATGCCTACAACGCGACCGCAGAGATGTGTAGGCGAGCCTTAGAAGCTAGTTGTTTAGAGCAGGGCGCACCAAAGAAGCGCAAGCTAGATGACATGATCGACTGGCTGGAAGAGCAACGAAAGATTACTCCCCGCCTTCAGGCTATCGCTCATAAGATCCGGCTAGGGGGCAACAGGGCAGCGCATCCTCCGGAGGACGGACCGAGATCGGAAACCGAGTTGCCGGACGAAGATGGTCCGATCGAGGCGATTGGAAAGGAACACGCGGAGGCCATCATAATGTTTACGCGAGAATTTTTTCACCATATTTACGTTGTACCTGCCGAGCTGGATAAGTACGACTTCTCGAAGCCGAAGGCTGCTGTGACTGCCAGCAATCAAGAAGTGGGTAAATAAGTACGACGGCCACCGAATCTTGGGAGCGGGGATCCGCTACTGGTGAATAAATTGGGTCCAGGAGCATCGACAAGAACTAGAGAATGGGATAGGCAGCCCAGCACACTGAGGAGGAGGGTATGAAGCTTTCGGGTGGACCATGGTCAAGAGGCGACATTTTCGCCGCAATTGGCTTGATCGGAGTGATCGGGACTATCCTTGCAATTCCAGGAATGCCTAAGTTTTTTCATTGGGATGAGAAGTCTACTCCAGTACTCGCGCATCCTGTGCCTCAAGCTGAGTCGCCGAGTACCTTTACGGGTCAAGTCACCGCTGTCGGAAGAGGGCCGATCGTCGGTGCATCAGTAATCGCGTTTAAGGACCAGGCGATAGGTGAGTCCATCAGGACAGACGCTAACGGACAATTTCAAGTCCAATTGCCCGCCAATATTCAATCGTTGAGGCTTGTCGTGAGTGCAGCGGGATTTGCGAACAGCACCATACAGGTGAACCCACATCGCATGGGGCCTGAAGAGATTGTTTTGCAGAAGGTGGTCCCTGCGTCGCCAAAGGTACGGGATGGGAAGGTCGCATCGCCGCCAGTTGTGCAGGTAGGTCAGGTTCCTGCGGTTCCGCTTTCCGAGCCGCAGCCTAATCAAGGCATCATCAACAACGCTCCAAACCAAGGGATTCAAAACAATTGTGCTCCTGGGGTGGTGAACTGCGATCAAAGTATTCATTTGGACTCTCTGCCTGCCCTTCCCGTCGCGAACTTTAGGTTGACGCCTCTCTCGAGGGAGAGATTGGAATCTGAACTCCCAAACCGTTACGGTCCTAACAGCGTGAACATGCCTCCCGCCGCGATGCTCGTTATCGGCGTCGATAGGATTTTTCAGTTTCCAGCTTTCCAAATTAACTGCTCTGCTCCTTGCGAAATTGCTCATCCCGAGATATCAGAGGTTGGTGGCCAATGGGTGCGCACTACGAGTACATCCCTGGCAGATGAACGTGTCACAGCTGATTCTCAGCATTTTCTCGTTAGTCTTGGCCAAGCGCTATCACCGAGACAAGGACTTGTGTTGATAATCACATCGCGGGATCAAAGCGATCCCATAATCACAAGTGTTGTGAGCGCTCGACAGCCCTAATACGTTATGCCTCCCTAGTTTTACGGGGCAACGGAAAAGATTGACGTATTCCCTAAATCAGCTAATCGCCCTGTCCCATGATTCTGTACAAGGTCATAAGATCGGGCGGCGAGGTATGAAATGCGTTACAGGTTTTTCTTTGCTGTTTTCCTATTGATTTTTGTGTCGCAAGCAAAATGCACAACCATAGTTTTCAGGCGCGATGGGTCAAATATTCTCGTCGCGGCTGACACTCGGGCGAGTCTCGCCACAAGAAACGTAGAAAAAGGGGTCGCAGGATATCGCTACGACGTAACCGATCGCACCTGCAAGATTATTCCGCTGACGAATGTGGTCTTTGCGGTTACTGGTGACATCGACTATCACAAAGGGAGTCTAGGCGACCTGGATAACTGGAGTGCTCTTGATGATGCCAAAGTCGCGTCAAAGACCTATGGCGACAACCTGAAGATGGTCGCGGATGATTGGGCACTCCATTCCGTATCCCATTATCAAGCTTTCTATAAAATCGATCCCCAGCGACTCGCAGATCTCGTGAAGGGCCACTCGCATATCCTCGAACTCGGACAATTTTTCTATTGGCAAGATGGGGTGCCAAAGGTGCTTGTCAAGATCATTGAATTCGACCCTCATCAACCGTCGCCGTCTTCTCTGAAGAGCGCATTGTGATGATCACTGATAGAGAGTTCTCGACAAACAATAACACTCAAGAGCTAATTGATGGGAAAACTCCTGCAGCGCAGAAGGCGTCCGCCGAATGGGTAAAATATGCCAGAAAGCTCACACCGGCCAAACGGGCTTGGAAGCATCTTCAGTTCTTAATTGAGGAAACAAGCAAGATCGACAAGACCGTGTCCCCTGAAAGCAATATCCTGAAGATTCCTGAGAGGGGGACTTCGAAGTGGATCTTAACCTCAGGATGCGGGAATAAGTGACAAGGGCACTTTCATTCCGGGATTATAGATCCGTTCATTACTGCTGAAATCCTCTGCACGGAAATCAGTGAAACAGTTTCTTTGGATTCGACCGTGACGACGAGTGGGGATTCCGGGCTCAAGGCTGGGAACCCGAATCGCACCACGACCGTCCTGCGGTCTCGATCATCCACTAATCCTTGCGACATGATCATGACAGGATTACCCGAAAGGTGAAAGTTGACCGTTTCGATTGATCCATTGAATGTCAATAGAAGTCCAACTGGCGTGATGCTAGTGTTTGATTGAAGTGTAACCTGATAAACATGGTTTCCATCTGTCGTCGGCACCTCTTTTGATGTTTCAGTGATCGATGGAGGAACGACGACGGGCTTGGCCGGTGGGGGTCCGTCGGGCTGAGTGGCAGTTTGACGTTCCGAAATTGGTTTCGACGGTTCTGAACCCATGTTTATGACCGGAGCGGGAATACTGGGCATAATGACCTGCAACGCTGGGGACCCCTCGTCGCGCCATCGCTCAGATACGTCTTTTGCCAGAAGCGTGCACGCCACCAAAAGTAAAACGAGACGCGAAGGGCGATTACTAATGAGAGACCACACCTTCGGCCATCTATTCTCGATGACCTCCATACGCCCAAACCAGTCGAGAGCCTCGACTATCAGCAAGTAAATGACTGCGAGCACACCGAGGAATGGCCAAACGAATGGTTTCATTCAAGTCAGAATAAAGGTTTACCCAACCTGCGTCACGATGTTAATCATCACAGACTTCCTTAGCGTTTTAAATTGACTTCGATTAGACGGTCACTTTACGGCAATGCCGCCATAGATTTGGTTTTCACAATCGCAATTAGACGTTCCTGTTTTCTCGGATGCGGCCTGCTTCGCCCGGCCCGAATATCCAGCAGCGCGCGCTTGGAAAGCCCACTCTGACGAATCAGCACCACGAGCGGAATTAGCTTCAACGCAGGCACGATATTCAATGTCCATTCGTCGCAACTCTTATCGACGTATTCCGTATAGATGGTTTTTTCGGAATGCACTAACCCAGCATCAACTGCTTCTAGCTGATTTGATTCCTTGCCAATATATCGGACATGGTCGACGCGGATATGCCGACGCTGAAGCAGGCCGATGGTCTGCTTTTCGCAAGCGTTTCCTGCTGCGTCAGCGCACTTTGACTCGGGATGGAACTCATACTCGCGAAGAACATCGCCATACGTTTTCACGCGTGCGGTCTGCCTAGTGCCATTATTGCCCGTGGTGGTGATGCGATAGGTCTTCCCGGTGTACTGGTCGATCCAACCCATTTTGAGCCACTGAGTAGATTTGTTTTCATATGGAGCAACAAGATGGAAATGCTCCGGATCTGCCCCTTTGGGATGGCCGAATGCTTTTACGTGGCAAGTCAGTAAAAAGTTGAAGGGCTTGATCTGTTCTGGATATGGCTTTCCGTCATTCAGGTTGGCCAGAGGCCGAGTCACAGCGGGGCTACTAACGGTCACGCGACCCACAGCGGGCCGATTCTCGAATTCAAGATCTTGCGTCGGAATGTTCAGCGCCTTCCGAATCATTTTGAGCCAAGCCTGCCCGACCCATTTCCGGTCCTCGCTCTCTGGATCGGTAGGGTTTAGCAGGTGGCCAAGGCCATGCTCGGACCATCGGTCCGCGTCATTGTTTGCATCTCTGCGAAGAAGTTCGGGATTTCCTGAACTGTCTTTTAGAAAAAGCGCATAGCGCTTGGCCGAAATTGCCCAGCAATAGAGCTGTCGCTGCTTCCGTGTCTTAGGATCAAAATTGTCGCTTTCAATCTTCAAGATTGATCCCGATATTGCTTTACGGTCGTACGGATTGAGAGCTGCAAACCGCGTCGTGATATTTTCAACCTGTTTCCACGAAAGGGCTTTGATTGCAGCCTCGTCGTCGTTTTCATGCGATCCGCCTGGACACAAAACAGCACCTCCGCGTTCCGTGGCTACGATTGCCATTGAGTCTGTATCTTCCATCGCATAGGTTCCGCCCCACTCCGATACAGAATTCTCAAGCAGCGCAAGCATAAGGCGCGCTCCGCCCGTAATTAGTGCAGCGAGTGGTGGAAAGCAATATTTTCCGGGTATCTCGGGGTGATCGACTCTACAGGTAAACGGCTCCGGATCCATACCGTGACAGACTACATCTGTTTTCTCATCCGACTCCTGTCGATTCATCGTAAGCGCTTGGTCTGAACCGTCCCTATGAGTGTGAGGCTAGGATAAGTGTCCACCTAAAAATAGGTGGACACCTATTTAGGTGTGTCCTCTGTCCTG
>Ga0208357_1003143_pt1 | contig 10349 bp, 11 predicted proteins | sample NGESurdeep092012_6_FD_184487 | JGI IMG/M metagenome (GOLD analysis project Ga0208357, IMG submission 184487) | Arctic peat soil microbial communities from Barrow, Alaska - NGEE Surface sample F52-2 deep-092012 (SPAdes) | ecosystem: Environmental > Terrestrial > Soil > Wetlands > Peat ... | reverse complement strand
TGGCCGGTCTGCGAATCCGCCTGTGCGGTCCATATCCCCGCCGAATCTTGGTCCATAGAACCACTATGGACCGGCGAATCGTCAGGAATCTGTCCTCACACAACCGAATTCTCGCCTCGACCACCCAAGCCCGACAGTCTCCTAGACCCCATTCCGCCTTCACCATACGAGCAACACCATGGCAGACCACGCCATCGCGGCCAGCGACAACAACGGCACGCGACCGGACCCCTTCAAGCAACTCGCCCGCAACCCGGCCGCACGCCAGGTGCTGCTGCTGGTGGCGATTGCCGCCGCCGTGGCGTTCGGCGTGGCGGTGGTGCTGTGGTCGCGCGGCCCGAACTACGGCTTGTTGTATGCCGGACTGGACCAGAAGGATGCGGCCGCGGTGGCGCAGGAACTGCAGGCAACCAACACGCCGTTCCAGTTGAGCAGCGACGGCTCTTCGATCATGGCGCCGGCGGCCGACCTGGCGGCCTTGCGTCTCAAGCTGGCAGCTAAGGGCCTGCCGCAAGGCAGTGCGTCCAGCGGTGTGATGCCGGCGAACGACTCGCCGTTCGGCATGAGTGACCTGGCCGAACGCACGCGCTACCAGCAATTGCTGGAGGCTGACCTGAGCAGCACGATCGGCGGCCTGCAGTCGGTGCGCGCGGCCCGCGTGCATCTTGCCTTGCCCAAGCCGTCAGCCTTTATCCGCGACAATCGCGAGGCCAGCGCCTCGGTGCTGGTGACGCTGTACCAGGGTCGTCAACTCGACGCTGGCCAGGTCACCGCGATCGTGCACCTGGTCGCCTCCAGTGTGCCTGGACTCGACGCCAGGCAGGTTTCCGTGGTCGACCAGCAAGGTCAATTGCTGACTGCCGACCCGACCAGCGCCGCCGCCGTGGGTGATGACCGTATGCGCATGGCCACGCGCATCGAAAACACCTACGCGCAGCGCATCGAGGAATTGCTGACGCCGCTGGTCGGCCCGGGCCGGGTGCGCGCGCAGGTCTATGCGGATCTCGATTTCAGCCAGTCCGAGAAGGCCACCGAGACCTTCGGTCACGATCATCCGGCGCTACGCAGCGAGCAGACCAGCAGCGAGCGGCACAGCGGCGGCGCGGCGGCGGGCGCCATTCCCGGCGCCTTGAGCAACCAGCCGCCCAATGTGGTCGCGCAGCCGACCGCCGCCAATCCCGATGCCGGCAGCCCCAATACCGGCAAGGCCAATGCCAAGGCGAACCCGACCAGCAACACGGCGACCACCACGGATGCCGGTGGCGACAGCTCGAGCAGTGCCACCCGCAACTACGAACTTGATCGCACCATCAGCCATGTGAGCGATCCGGCCGGCCGCCTGGCACGCCTGACCGTTGCGGTCGTGCTGGACAACAAACTGATGGAGAAGGGTCCCGCCCGGGCGGGCAGTGCGAGTGCCGCGGCCGCTGCCGCCGGGGTGCCGTTCACCGCGCAGGAACTGCAGCGCCTGACCGACCTGACCAAGAATGCCGTCGGCTTCGATGCCGCGCGTGGCGACAGCGTTACCGTGGTGAACCAGCCATTCCAGCGCCCGCAGGCGTTCGACGCGCTGCCCAAGCCTCCGCTGTGGGAGCGGCCTGGCGTGATGGACCTGATCAAGCAGGCCATCGGCGTGCTGATCGCGTTGCTGGTGGCGTTCGGCCTGCTGCGCCCGCTCCTGAAAGGCGTCACTCGCGGCGAAGCAACCACGAGGGCGTTGCCTTCGCCCATGCCGACGATTTCGGTGAAAGTGGACGACGTGCCGGAAGCCGGGGCGCCGGCCAAACTCGCCCATACCGCGCCCACGCTCGAACACGAACAACGCATCGGCCAGGCCCGCCAGATGGTGGGCGAAAACTCCAAACAGGTGGCGCAGATAGTGAAGAACTGGGTGAGCGAAGATGGCCACTAACCAGGTCGAGGCGCCGGTCAATGGTGCCCAGCGCGCAGCGATCCTGCTGCTTACCCTGGGCGAACAGGATGCCGCCGAGGTGCTCAAACATCTCAGTGCGCGTGACGTACAGACGATCGGCATCGCCATGGCGGCCCTGTCCAGCGTGTCGCGCGACCACGTCCAGCAGGCGCTGAGCAAACTCGATGAGGACATGGGACGGCAGACCTCGCTTGGCGTGGGCACCGAGGACTACATCCGCAAGATCCTGGTCAACGCGCTGGGCGAGACCAAGGCCGGCGGCCTGATCGACCGGATCCTGCTCGGCCGCAGCAGCAAGGGCCTGGAATCGCTGAAGTGGATGGAAAGCCGCTCCATCGCCGAGATGATCGGCCAGGAACATCCACAGATCATCGCGCTGGTGCTGGTGCAACTCGATCCGGACCAGGCTGCCGAGGTGATTGGTTACCTGCCGCCGCGCGTGCGCTCGGATGCGGTGATGCGCATCGCCACGCTGGATGGCGTGCAGCCCCATGCGCTGAACGAGCTGGACGAAATCATGGAGCGCCAGTTCTCCGGCACCAACAAGAAGCTGAAATCCGCCAACCTGGGCGGCATCAAGGCAGCCGCCGCCATTCTCAATGCGATGGAAGGCAGCCGCGAGACCGAATTGATGACGGACATCCGCAGCCAGGACGAGTCGCTGGGCGAAAAGATCGAGGAGCTGATGTTCGTGTTCGAGGACCTGGCCGGCCTCGACGACCGCGGCATGCAGACCCTGTTGCGCGAGGTGCCCTCGGCCACGCTGATCATCGCCCTGAAGGGAGCCGAGCCGGAGATCCGCGAAAAGATCTTCGCCAACATGTCCAAGCGCGCCGCCGACATGATGCGCGACGATCTCGAGGTGAAGGGACCGGTGCGCCTCAGCGAGGTCGATGCGGCGCAGAAGGAAGTGCTGGGCATTGCCCGCAAGCTGTCCGACGAGGGCCAGCTCAGTCTGGCCGGCGGCGGGGATGAGTACGTCTGATGGCCAGCGTGTTGCATAGCATGAAGGAAGATTTTCAGCGTTGGGAGCTGCCCCAGGTGGGCGTCGACCATCCGCTGCGACGGGCGACTGATCCGCCGGAGCAACAACCGACCGTGCGCGAACTGGAGGCGCTGGAGCAGCAGGCGCGTGCGGAGGGTTTTGGCGCCGGCCATGCCGAGGGTCTGGCGTCGGGCCAGCAGCAAGTGCGCGAGCAACTGGCCCGGTTTGAGGCCTTGTGCGATGCAGCTGCACGCCCGCTGCAGGTGCTCGACGATGAGGTCGAGAAGGAACTGGCGCGGCTGGCCACGGTGATCGCGCAGCGCGTGATCACCCGCGAATTGCAACTGTCCCCCGAACTGATCGCGCAGGCCGTGCGCCAGGCCGTGGCGGCACTACCCGCGGCTGCCCGCGAACTGCGCGTGCACGTGCACCCGGATGACCTGGCCTTGTTGCGTGACCTGGGCACCGCCGAGAGCCATTGGCAACTGCTCGCCGATCCCGCGCTGGCGCGCGGCGACTGTCAACTTGAAAGCGAGCGCTCGCGCTTGGACGCACGGGTGGATACGCGCCTGGCAGCGGTGATCGATGCGGTGCTTGGCGACGACGCCGATGACGACGAGGGCGCGCCGTGAGAGCAACCGCATCGCCCGCCAGCGGACTCCTGCAAGTTCGCACCGCTCCCGTAGGAGCCCGCTCGCGGGCGATGCTCTTCCCTCGCTACTCGTTCCTCATCCCTGCAGGATCTACGCATGACGCCTGAAGTCGCCATCACCACCGATCGCGCCTCATGGCAGCAGCAGCTGGCGCGGCGGCGCGAGCGTGCCGAAAGCGTGCGTACGCTGTCCGTGGAGGGCAGCCTGCGCCGGGTCGTGGGCCTCACGCTGGAAGCGGAGGGTTGCGAAGCCGCACTCGGCGCGCGCTGCCTGGTCGATACCGCCGACGGGGCGACCCTGGACACCGAGGTCGTCGGATTCGCGGACGAACGACTGCTGCTGATGCCGGTCGGCGACATGCACGGCGTGCTGCCGAATGCGCGGGTGCGCCCGTGCGCCCAAATTGGCGGCCTGCCGGTGGGTTTGGGACTGCTTGGCCGCGTGGTTGGCGCCGACGGCAGTCCGCTGGATGGCCTGGGACCGCTGGATTCGCACGAGCGTGCTGCATTCAAGCGTGAACCGATCAACCCGATGGCGCGCAAGCCGATTGATGCTCCGCTGGATGTCGGGGTGCGCGCGATCAACGCCCTGCTCACCGTGGGGCGCGGGCAACGCCTGGGCCTGTTTGCCGGCTCCGGCGTGGGCAAGTCGACGCTGCTCGGCATGATGACGCGCTACACCAACGCTGACGTGGTGGTGGTCGGCCTGATCGGTGAGCGCGGTCGCGAGGTCAAGGAATTTGTCGAGCAGATCCTGGGCGAGGAGGGCCGTCGCCGCGCGGTGATCGTCGCCGCGCCGGCCGATGCGCCGCCGCTCAAGCGGCTGCGCGGGGCGCAATACGCCACCGCCATTGCCGAATGGTTTCGCGACCGTGGCCAGCGCGTGTTGTTGTTGATGGATTCGCTGACCCGCTACGCCCAGGCGCAGCGTGAGATCGCGCTGGCCATCGGCGAGCCGCCGGCGACCAAGGGTTATCCGCCGTCGGTCTTCGCGATGATGCCGGCGCTGGTCGAACGTGCCGGCAACGACGCCGAGGGGCGTGGCTCGATCACCGCGTTCTATACCGTGTTGACCGAAGGCGACGACTATCGCCACGATCCCATTGCGGATGCAGCCAGGGCGATTCTGGACGGCCATATCGTGCTCTCGCGCGACCTGGCCGAGGCCGGTCACTATCCGGCCATCGACATCGAGGCTTCGATCAGCCGCGTGATGCCGGCGGTGGCCACGCGCGAACACATGCGTTCCGCGCAGCGCTTCCGCCAGGTCTATTCCGCCTACCGTCAGCAGCGCGACCTGATTGCCGTGGGTGCCTACCAGAAGGGCTCCGATCCGCAAGTGGACCAGGCTATCGAGATGTGGCCGCGGTTGCGCGCCTTCCTGCAGCAGGAAGTCGATGAGCCGATGACCCTCGATCAGGCCATTGTCGACCTCGCTGACCTTGCCGAGCAGATGAACGGATGAATTCCCGAGCCAGCCGATTGCAACCCGCCGTGGACCAGGCAAAACTCCGTAGCGAGGACGCCTTGACCCACTTCGCGTCGCAACAGCGGGTGCTGGCGAAAGCCGAGCTTCAGCTGAGCGAACTGCGTCGCTATCGCGAGGAATATGCCGCCACCGGCGAGGTGATGCCGAGCGTCAGCGCGATACTCAACCGGCAAAGCTTCATCCAGCGCATCGACCAGGCGATCGTGCAGCAGACCGGTGAGATCGCACGCCACCAGCGCGAGCTCGATAGAGTGCGCGATCAATGGAAGCACAACCATGCACGCGAGTGCGCGCTGGACAGCGTGGTCGCGCAGCATCTGGAACGCGAACGTCGCGCGGAAGAACGCCACGAGCAGTCCGAGCTCGACGAACGTTTCCAGCGCCGGCGGTCGTCATGATGACCGTCGCCACAGGATGGCGAAGCAGACACGGCTGTCCCCGCGTGTGCCCTTGCCCGTGCGCACGCCTATCCCCTGCAGGAGCATTCACGCCATGAGCGCCCACGCTGTCGGTTCACCCCCGGCCATTCCCGCCTCGACCAAAGCGGCGCCGAATGCCCCCGCGCATGGTTCGACGGCGGCGTTCGAACAGCAGTTGCACGCCGCGCGCCAGCGTGGCGCCGAGCCCGCACCGGAGCGTGCGCCCGCCCCTTCGGCGCGTCCCCAGCGCAGCCCCGATCCCGATCCCGGTCGCGCGCGCGCCCGACCGAATGATCCCGCGGCGCCGGGGACCCACGCACGGCAGCCTGCTGCCGGCACGGGCCGACCGGAGCAGGACCCGCACCATGCGCCGGACAACCACGCGGTTGCGCCGACGCCCGCTGGCACAGCCCAGGTCGCTGCCACGGTGCCCGTGCCAGCGACGGCGGGTGCGGCAACGCCGGTGGCCGAGGCGCTGGCTGGTGCCGCGTCGATGGAAGCCACGTCGGTGGAGCAGGATGCCGATGGCGGCGAGCAGGGCGCCGCCGCGCTGGTTGGAGCGATGCTGGCCCTGATCGGTCCGGCAGTGAACAAGGTATTGACGTCCGCCGCCGCTCTGTCGGCGTCGTCCGGCGATGCCGTGGCCACCGCTGCCGTGGCCGCCGATGCCGGAAATGACGTGCCCAAGCAGGTGGGCGACGCGGCCGCGATGGCGGTGACCACCAGCATCGCGTCCACGGCGCTGCCGGCCCAGTTGCTTGCCGCGAATGGCATGGCGCTGGATCCAAAGAGCATGCGCGACTCGGCCAAGTCGGACGCGGCGCCGGCCCTGGTGTTCCCGGCGCCCACGCTAGCCGCTTTGGCGACACCGCTCAGCGTGCCGCTGGCGGCTCCGGCTGGCAGCCACGCTTTCGCGCAGGAGCTGGGTCAGCAGGTGAGCTGGTTCGTCGGCCAGGGCGTCACGCAGGCACGCATCCGGCTGCACCCCGAGGAACTGGGTTCGCTGGATCTGAAAATCAGCGTGAGCCACGACCGCGTGGATGTGGTGTTCCAGGCACAGCATCCCGGCGCGGTCACCGCCGTGCAGCAGAGCCTGCCGCAGCTGGGCCAGATGCTGGCCCAGCACGGATTGTCGCTGGGCCATACCGAAGTAGGGCAGCACGATCGTGGAAATCAGCCTGGCCCCGGCGACCACGGCGACAGCACGTCCGAGGTCGACGAGGTCCACGGCGCCGGCCTGGTCACCCCGGTGAGTCAGCTGGGTTTGCTCGACGCGTTCGCCTGAAGCTTGTGCAGGATTCGCCCGGCGGCTGCCGCGGAGCAAAGCCGGCGGGCCGTGGCCGCCCTACCATCGCCACGCCGCAGGGCGGGTCGTGACCACCCACAATCGCCGCGTCGTAGGGCGGGCACGGCCCGCCGGATCTTCTGCAGCATGCGGTCACGCCCGCTGTGATTGCGTCGCGTCGACCCACCGGCGCGCGTCAAGAAAGCGCCGCGAAGGCGCGTTCGGGTCGGTGACGGCTTCGTAAACCATTGAAGCAACAAAATATATTCTGATGGCACGCGGATTGCATTCTCGTGTGTGCCACCGCTGGCGCATCCATTCCATCCAACGCAACACGAGGTTTCCATGGGCAACGACGAACAAGCCGAAGTGGCAAACGGCACGCCGGCAAAACGCCGCTTTCCGCTGAAGATGATCGTTGTCGCCGTGGTCGTGCTGGCTGCCCTGGGTGGCGGTGGCTACTTCTGGCAGTCGCGTCATGCCGGCGCCGCCAAGGCGCAGAAGGCGCAGGCGCCGGACGCGGGCAAGCCGGAGATCTACCTGGCGCTGCAGCCGGCCTTCGTGGTGACTTTCCGTGATGGCGACGCGCTGCGCTACCTGCAGGTGGGTGTGACCTTGATGGCACACGACCCGAAAGCCATCGACGTGGCCAAGGAGGCCGATCCGGTCCTGCGTGACGGCCTGGTGTCGCTGTTCAGCAGCCAGAAATTCGATGTGGTCAGCGAGCCGGCCGGTCGCGAGAAGCTGCAGGCCGATGCGCTTGCCGCCGTGCGCGGCATTGTGAAGAAGCGGCTTGGTCGGCCCGGCATCGACGCCTTGTACTTCACCAGTTTCGTGATTCAGTAACCGGGGCCCGCGCACATGAGCGACCTGCTTTCCCAGGATGAAATCGACGCGTTGATGGATGGCGTCACCGCGGGCGCCGTCGCCACCGGCAACGACGAGCCGTTGCCGAGCGATGCGGTCATCTCGTTTGACTTTACCCAGCAGGACCGCATCGTGCGCGGTCGGCTGCCCACACTGGAGATGGTCAACGACCGCTTTGCCCGGTTCTTCCGCACTGCGATGTTCAACGTGCTGCGCAAGAACTGCGAGGTCTCGGTGCTGGGCGTGAAGATGGTGAAATTCGCCGAATATGTGCACGGCCTGGCGTTGCCGAGCAACATCAACCTGGTGCGCCTCAAGCCATTGCGCGGCACCGCGCTGGTGGTGTTCGAGCCACGCCTGGTGTTCACCGTGATCGACAATTTCTTTGGTGGCGACGGCCGCTACCACGCGCGCATCGAGGGTCGCGATTTTACCGCGACCGAAAGCCGCGTGATCCAGATCATGCTGACCGAATTGTTCACCGCGATGACCGAGGCGTGGGCGCCGGTGCTGGGTTTGCAATTCGAGTACCTCAGCTCCGAGATCAACCCGCAGTTCGCCAACATCGTCAGCCCCACCGAAACGGTGGTGGTGTGCCGCTTCCAGGTGGAGCTCGACGGCGGCGGCGGCGAAGTCAACCTGACCCTGCCCTATGCCATGGTCGAGCCGATCCGCACCCTGCTTGATGCCGGCGTCCAGAGCGATCGCATGGACCGCGACAATCGCTTTGCCGAGCTGCTGCAGGAGGAGGTGCTCGATGCCGAGGTGGACCTGAGCTCGCTGCTGCTGGAAACACGGCTCAGCCTGGGCGAATTCTTGCATCTGCGTCCCGGTGACGTGATTCCGGTGCAACTGCCCGAGATGGCGGTCGTCTACGCCGAGGATGTACCCGTGTTTCGCGGGCGCTACGGCCAGTCCAATGGTCTCAACGCCGTGCGTTTCCATGCCCAGACCGGCCGCCGCGAAAAGGCCGCGGTCGCTGATCAATCCACAGAGAAGAACCCAGCATGAACGAGTCCATAGACAGTGCGGTCGCCGAAGCCGGCGAGCGCGTTCAATTTGATGCCTTGCAGGGCGCGACGACGAATGGCGGGGACGTCAACCTCGACATGATCCTCGACGTGCCGGTGACCCTGGCGATGGAAGTCGGGCGTACCCGCATCAGCATCCGCAACCTCCTGCAGCTGAACCAGGGCTCGGTGGTGGAACTGGACCGCGCCGCCGGCGAGCCGCTGGATGTGTTCGTCAACGGCACCCTGGTCGCGCATGGCGAGGTGGTGGTGATCAACGAGAAGTTCGGCATTCGCCTGACCGACGTGATCAGCCCCGCCGAGCGGGTGCGAAAGCTGCGCTGATGGGCACCCTCGGCCTCATCCTCGCCGCCGCGCCGGCGGCCACGCCCGAGTTCAACGCGGCCGGCGAACTGATGCGCGTGATCTTCAGCCTGGTCGGCATCATCGCGATCATCCTGGTGGCTGGCTGGCTGACCCGGCGCATGCAGCGCCGCAGGCCAGGCGGCGGTGGCCGCCGGATTCGCTGCGTGGAGTCGTTCGCGGTGGGCACGCGTGACCGCCTGTTGCTGCTGGACGCCGATGGCAAGCGCCTGCTGATCGGGATGGGTCCCGGCGGCATGCGCACCCTGCATGTCTACGACGGTGCAGCGCCCGAGGAGGACGATGACCGCTCGCAGGTTGCGAGCTTGGCAAAACCCGTGTTCGCGGACATGCTGGCGCGCCTGAGGGCGCGCGCATGAAGACCTGGCGCTGGGTCCTGGTTGGCTTGCTGTTGATCTTGCCCGCGGCGACGCTGGCGGCGACGCCGGGCATTCCGCTGGTGAACGTGCAGCCAGCCGCGGGCGGTGGCCAGAACTGGACGCTGTCGCTGCAGATGCTGGCGTTGATGACGGCGTTGACGCTGTTGCCCGCGATCGCGCTGATGATGACCTCGTTCACGCGCATCATCATCGTGCTCGGCTTCCTGCGGCAGGCGTTGGGTACGCAGTCGACGCCGCCGAACCAGGTGCTGCTGGGCCTGGCGCTGTTCCTCACCCTGTTTGTCATGTCACCGGTGCTGACCCGCTCGTACCAGGATGGCGTGAAGCCATACATGGACGGCCAGATCACCGCCGAGCAGGCCTTGCCGGCCGCGTCGGGACCGTTCAAGCAGTTCATGCTGGATCAGACCCGCGAGGCGGATTTGCAGCTGTTCACCCGCTTGGCCAAGGAGAAGCCTTATGCCAGCAAGGCGGATGTGCCGTTCAAGGTGGCCATGCCGGCATTTCTCACCAGTGAGCTGAAGACGGCGTTCCAGATGGGTTTCCTGCTGTTCATCCCGTTTCTGATCATCGATCTGGTGGTGGCCAGCGTGCTGATGTCGATGGGCATGATGATGGTGTCGCCGATGATCATCTCGCTGCCGTTCAAGATCATGCTGTTTGTGCTGGTGGATGGGTGGACGTTGCTGCTGGGGACCCTGGCCGGGAGCTTCTACACATGAGCACGCATTGTCTGGCGCAGGCTTCTGTAGGAGCGGCTTCAGCCGCGAACGCTCTTTGCCCGTGTTGTTTCAGAGCGAAGAGCGGTCGATCGCCTTCGGCGACCGAGTTACTTTTCTCTTGCGTGGCCACGCCCGCGCCTGGAGCGCGGGCGAACAGCGCAGCTGGCCCGAAGGGCGGAGGGCAGGATGCCCGGAGTAAGAGAAAAGTAACCAAAAGAGAAGG
>Ga0208357_1003142_pt1 | contig 10349 bp, 7 predicted proteins | sample NGESurdeep092012_6_FD_184487 | JGI IMG/M metagenome (GOLD analysis project Ga0208357, IMG submission 184487) | Arctic peat soil microbial communities from Barrow, Alaska - NGEE Surface sample F52-2 deep-092012 (SPAdes) | ecosystem: Environmental > Terrestrial > Soil > Wetlands > Peat ... | reverse complement strand
TAAAACCTGGGGTGACGCTCAGCCTCTTCGTCGTCCTCGACGCCGTCATCATCTACCTCGTCATCCGTGAATACCAGCAACTGAAACGACATGCCCGCGTGTCACTACTCGACGGCGAGGGCAGCGACGGGTGACAGGCGCACCGCTCGCTGGATCGGCGCTATCGACGCCACTGTCGCAAACAAGACGGCGACAACCAAGGTGACGATGATGAACAACCACGGCACGGCCAGTGGAACAAATCCGACGCCAGAGAAACGTCGACTGACGCTACCGAGCAGCGACTGTGCTCCAGCCCAGCCGTAGAAGAGACCCAGCAGGAGTCCGAAAACGCTGGCCGTGATGGTCATCTGTGCGCTCTCTATCAGAATCATTGAGCGGACCTGCTGGGTGCTGAACCCGAGTGCACGAAGCAGTCCGAGTTCCTTCGAGCGTTGGACCACGCTCAGGGAGAGGTTGTTGACGACTCCGACGGCCGCGATGATGATCGAGAATCCGATTAACCCGCCAAAGGTGGGAAGGATGATCGCAAGGATCGCGGTCGCGCCTGGAAAGAGCTGCGGCGATCCAGCCTGTGCTGACTGAATGAGAGCAGCGAAAGTCTGCGAGGCGACTGTCAGTGTCGTGACGAGGGCAACTCCGATGACGAGCCCGATCGTCGTTCTGGTGCTCCGCTCCGGATAGCGCAGCGAATTCTGTGCGGCAAGTTTCGCCGGCGCACTCCCGCCGAAGAGACCTCCAACTAGGCGCAGGATCGATGGCATGAACAGGTGCGCGCCGAGCGTGAGCCCGACGAAGGATCCAAGCCCGCCAACGAACGCGACAGGCAAACCGAACACGCTGTTTTGGCCAAGAACCAAGCCCAGTCCAACGATCCCAATTCCGATGACGAACATGAAGATCGCGACAGTGTTTCGTACCGGGCGACTGCGGGTCTCCCTGACTGATGATTCCCCAGCCGACCCGACGGCTTCAAGCGGCGTGACCAGGAGGACCCGACGTGCTCCGACCCAGGACGCGGCCCACGTCGTAAGTACCACGACGACGATCGGCGCAAAGATGTACGGATTCACCAGCGGGTAGGCAAACTCCGGAAGGAACCGCGTGCCGACCAGGATTGCCAGCGCCGCCAAGCTCACCACCAAACCCGCGACGGCACCGACCAGCGCGCCGATAATGCCGACAACGAATCCTTCGCCGGCGACCGACGCGCGAAGAGATTGCGATGTCGCGCCAACCAAACGCATCAATGCGATGGACTTCCGTCGGCCCGCAATGACCGTGGCGAATGTGTTCGTGGTCACGATGGAACCGACGTAAATCGAGATGACCAGGAACACCACAGCGAGGATCGTGAGCGCCGCTTGAGTTGTATCGTGCTGGGCAAGCCGCTGGTGATTGATGTAGGTGGCAAGCATCCCGGTAACCTGCAGAAGAAGCACCCCAAATCCAGAACTCAGCGCAGCGACAGTGATGCTGGCACCGTGTTCTCGGCGATTGGCTCGGAAACTTGCAAGGCTGGCGTTCACGCGAGACGCTCCAGCGACAGCATCTGCTCAGAGATCCGCTTTGGAGTGGATCGTGGCAGCTCGTGGACGACCGTGCCGTCGGCGAGGAAGATGACTCGGTCTGCGTAGCTCGCGGCGATCGGGTCATGAGTCACCATTGCCACGCTCTGACCTGTATCCAGGCTGGCCGCGGAAAGGATCGCGAGCACCTCTCTTCCAGAATGTGAATCCAGGTTCCCCGTGGGCTCGTCAGCGAAGATCAGATCTGGTTGGGTTGCAAGCGCTCGAGCAATAGCGACTCGCTGCTGCTGACCACCAGACAGCTCATGAGGGCGGTGCGAAAGTCGGTTCGCGAGCCCGAGGGAGACAATGAGTTGTTCAACTCGCTGCTGCTCCTGTTCGTTGGGTCGCCGAGAGTCAAGCTCAAACGGCAAATAAATGTTGCCGCGAACATCAAGCGTGGGGACCAGATTGTAGGACTGGAACACGAACCCAATCCTGCGACGACGAAGCAGCGTCAACTCCATGTCGTCGAGGTGGCTTATCTCTGTCTCCCCTAGCCACGCCTGACCGGATGTCGGCGAATCAAGCCCGGCCATCACGTGCATAAGCGTGGATTTACCCGACCCACTCGGGCCCATGATCGCCGTAAATTTACCTCGCTCGATCCCGATCGAGACGGCGTCAAGCGCGACCACTACGCCCGACCCGCCACCGAAAGATTTGGTCAGATTCTCGACGCGGGCGACATAGTCCTCGCGGGTTTTGGATAGGGGCATGAGGCCACCTTAGGAGAAGGAACTGAGAGCGACATCGGCCGCACGAATGATCTCGCAAAGCCCGCGGTGATCGCCCGACATGTGAGAATTCACACCCCAATTGCACCGTGTGCTCACAGTCGTTGGGTAGCGTCCATTGGGTTGCGTCGAGTCGGACGCTCTTTAGCGAATCGAAACAGGAGCAAAGTGAGTATGCCTTCGGACGGCACACAGGACCAGGCCACGTCCCTATGGAAGCTTCGGTTTCTAAAATTGGATTTTCCGGGTGGGCGTGCCCAACCATCGCCACTGCGCTGGGTGGTCGCGACGATCATTGCAGTTGGACTTTCACTGCTGGCCTGCTTCGGGCTCGCGGCGCTTGGAGTAGCGATCTTCCCGTCCACAGTCGGTTACGGTCATTTTCAGTTCGCGGACTACAGTCGCTTGACGATCGTCGGAGTCCTCGCGGCCTGCATCGCCTGGCCGGTGGTAACCCTTGTTACCACACGCGGTCGATGGCTCTTCTTTTGGCTCGCGCTAGTCGTCACGATAGTGAGCCTCGCGCCTGACGCGTGGATCCTCCACCTCGGTCAACCCGCGAACGCGGTCGCAATACTCATAGCCATGCACTTCGCATTAGCGTTTATCACCTACCCGGCTCTGATCCTTATCGCACCCCAGCGTCAAATTCGCGCAAGCGCTGAGGAAGATTGATCGGCCGCATGCCCGAATCCCAGACGGTGGGATATTCACCACTTCCCGCGATCAGCTACCTCAACGGAGATATCGCGGATGCGAGTATGTGCATCCTGTCCAAACTCGCCCGCGGGGCCGGTTCCTCGGTACTAGTTGGATCACTTCCGGACCCAACCCCGCGCCGGTCGGAGCCGGGCGGTTGCTGACCGACATCTTGGGTGGCATGGTCGACATCGTGGTGGTCGACCGGGCACTCGCAGAAGACTCGCGCATCCACGAGCGGGTTGCGCCTGCCGGTCGCTATCTTGGGGATGTGTTCTCATCGATCGAGCGATTCGTAGCTGAGGTTGAGGCGTGTCTCATACACCTCCGCGGCAGAGTCCCTGCGCGCATCCTGCCGCTGGAGTGTGACGAGACGGAAGCGGCGATGGTCAAATGAGCGCCCTCGGAACTGCTATTGGGATCGTCGTGACAGAAGTGCAGGCCCGCGCGCTGGCTCGAAGGCTAGCGGCGACGACTATGCCAATCACTCCGGTAGCGGTCTACTTCGCTGACGCACCATTCGGCCTGTACCAGTTGCGGCGATGGTATGAGCCCCTCGAAGCGCTCGACGGGGTACACCGCGTCTCCATCATCACGTCGAACCCTGTCACCTACGCCGCGGTTCGAGAGCAGACATCCGTCGCGGTCACATTTGCCGACGGCGCCGCACCGTTGGGACGTGCTCTACAAAGCCAAGGGGTGAAGGTAATTCTTTACCCGAACAACAATTACCTCAATTTTCTCGCTCTTCGATTTGAAGAGGCCGTGCACGTTTTCATCGGTCATGGCGAGAGCGCGAAGGAGTCGTCGGTTTCTCACCAGCTCAAGGCGTACGACTTCACTTATGTTGCCAGTAGGGATGCGATCGAGCAGCTGCGCAGAATTCGTGGCTTTGACGCGGACGGGACAGCGGTCGTTATCGGTAGTCCGTGGCTGGGTTTTCTCAGTGAGCCGCCGAGTTCGTGGCGCCCCGATGAACGCACGGTCGTGCTCTACGCACCCACCTGGGAGGGCGACCGACCAACGATGGATTACAGTTCGGTCGACACCCTCGGCCTACCGATCGTCGAAGCCTTGCTCGGTATGCCAAACGTCAGACTCATTTACCGCCCGCACCCTTGGACCGGCCGGATGCGATCCGCCAGCGCCGCAGCTGACGCTCGAATCCGCTCGGCTATAAAGAAGGCCGGACGCGGAGACGTGATAGACACTCACGATTACGGCTGGGCGCTTGGCGCAGCGCAACTCTGCATCACAGATGTCTCGTCCGTCGCATTCGATGCGCGTGCGCTGGGTAAAGCTCTCATGATCACCGTGCCCATAGGTAGTTCAACACCACCAGTTCCCCAAAACGTCTACGCGGGGGCCGTCAGACTCGAACAAACAGATATTGCGGGCATCCGTTCGCTGGTCGAGTCTGCGGTGTCCAATACCGCAAATCGGGCACCGACAACGGCTACATCGATGGACGGACTTCTTCTCGCAATCGAGAAGTTGCTGGCGAATTCGAGCAAAGCTCCCTTGTAGGATTCTCAATCGATTTCGCCTCATCGCGTTGAGAACGCCCAGGGATCAGCAAACCGGCCTCCGTAAACGAGGCCGTCCTCCACATGTACGAACCTTCACGAAAATCTGGCGTCGTCTTGATGCGCGCTAAATAGCTTTAGGTCGAGTGCGAGATCCCGAAGGCGAGGTTTGTGCACGCGTCGAAGGGTGTCAACCAGTTGCCCTTGGCCGAAGGAAGGGCAATTGATGGAACACGGTCAGTCGGGGCGATGCTTTTGCATACCGAATGATGGAGCCCTTGCGTGATCTTCTTCCTCGCGACCGACTTGATGCAGTGCCATGCGCCGCAAACGCACTGCGGGGGTTTGATCGATCCAACAGAGGAGTTAACTCATCGGCACTCCGACGGCCCGGCCCGGCCCGGCCCACGTTTTCGCTCCGCAATCGGACACGGACACGGACTAGGCCGATGACCACGATTGCAGTGGAGCGTGTAGAAGCGGCGGTGCGCCGTTCGTCGTTTCGTCTGGCGGTAGTACTGGGGCTGCTGGGCACCTTCATTTCGGCTTGGGGGTCATGGATCCCGTCTCTTTGGGGTGACGAGGCGGCCAGTGTGATGTCGGCGCAGCGTCCCCTGTCCAGCCTGTTTTTGATGCTTTTGCACGTCGACGCAGTGCATGGCACCTACTATCTGTTCTTGCACTTTTGGGTCGACGTATTCGGCGCCTCGCCCTTTTCGGTGCGGCTCCCACCCGCCATCGCGGTCGGTTTCGCCGTCGCCGGCGTCGTTTATCTAGTGTCCCGGTTGGGCACCTTGCGGCTGGCGATGTTCGCCGGACTTATCTGTTGCATCCTCCCGCGAGTCACCTACATGGGTGAAGAGACGAGGACGTTTGCGTTTGGTGCGGCTTATGCGGCGTGGGCAACCTGGGTGCTGGTCTGCCTGATTGCGAACGGGTCAAAGTCCAGGCGATGGTGGATCGCCTATGGCATTCTCATGACCATCGGCACCTACGCGTTCCTCTACTTCGGTGTCTTCTTCGCCGTCCACGGGCTCATCATTCTGAGCAGTAGCCACAGTCGCCCGCTCGTTAGGCGTTGGCTCATCCGTTCCGCGGTGTCGATAGGCGCTACGACACCCTTAATCGTCGTCGGGTACCTGCAACGCTCACAGATCGCATATCTCGCCGATGAAACGACAGTCACATTCAATTCGATAACCGTAGGACTGTGGTTTGGGACTCCCACGTTTGCCATCGTCGCCTGGGTCTTGATCATTGTCGGACTCGGTGCCGCCGTAGCGAGGCGAGCATCGTCGACACGCACGTCTGGTCTGTCCCTGGTCGTGGTGGCGACGCTGTGGATGGTTGTTCCTGGCCTGCTATTGGTAGTCGTCAGCATTCCTCAGAACAGTTTCACGTCGCGGTATCTCTCCTACTCGGCTCCCGCCGCAGCGATATTGATGTCGATAGGCGTTGAGACGATTGCGCGCGGAGGACTTCGGCGAATGATCGGGCTCACCGGGATTGTCGCTGCATTCGCCGTGCCGGTCTACGTGTCTCAGCGCACACCGTACGCCAAGAACGGCAGCGACTGGGCGGAGGTGAGCAGTACTATCGGTGCGCATGCGCATGTCGGGGACGCAATCGTTTTTGATGACGGCGCCAAACCGTCACGTCGGCCGCGTCTTGCACTGCATACCTACCCGGCCGGGTTCGTAGGCCTAAGAGACGTGACCATCGAGACCCCTTATCAGGAATCGTCAACCTGGTTCGACCTAGCTTATAGTGTCGTAGCTGCCAAGCGGCTAGGCCGCTTCAAGGATGTGCACAGAGTGTGGGTCGTGGAGTATGTGCTCTCGGGCAAACCCGACAGCTACGGCATCGCGGACCTACAAGGCATGGGATTCAAGAAAATCGACAGCTACCGCACCCACTCGAGCTTGATCATCGAGATGGTTGACGGTTAGACGCCCCGTCCTCGGACGGAATCGAGAGTTGCGAACCTGAACGAGCTTTCACGATGTGAGCGGATGCCCAGCCCGAAACTCAGGGGATGCTGCGTAGCGTGAACTCATTAGCCGCGTCACGGCGAACGCCGGTCGTCGTTGGGTGTCTATCCAGGACGCAGCAGTCCTGTGAGGTTGACGATTGAGCGAACGGTCAACGGGTAAGGAGCTTCGAGTGCTCGATCGGATTTCGGCCGTCCGGAGCTACGGCGCGTCCCGGCTCGGGATTGAACGCACAACAGCCGGATCGAGGAGGAGCGGCCTTCAACGGGCCGCGACCGCCCTGTTCGCCCGACCAAGTGCTTGGATTGCGATTGCGATAGTGCCAGTTGGTGCGCTGCTTTCGTGGATCAGGCTGCCCACACTGACGAGAGACACTCTGTGGGCCGAGGACATCCGAAACTTCCTTGGTGACGCTGTCAGGTATGGGCCAGTCCAGGCTCTGTTCCGCTCTTACGCTGGCTACCTTCACACTGTTCCCCGCACTATTGCCGGACTCACAGTCGAGTTCGCTCCTGTGAGCACATGGGCGAACTCGATGACCCTCGGCGCGTGCGTCGTCACTGGGATAGTCGGTGGCCTTGTCTTTATTGCAACCGGCACCACTGTACGTTGGGTTCCGGCGCGCCTGCTCATCGCATCCGTTACATTCCTCGTACCGCTTGCGCCACGCGAAGTGCTTGGAAACGCGGCCAACCTTCACTGGTACTTTCTATGGCTCGCCCCGTGGCTCCTCCTCTACCGACCCGCATCAAGAGCAGCGGCCTGGGTGATGGCCGCTGCGGCCCTGTTCGCGACGTTAACGGAAATCCAGATGGCGCTGTTCCTCCCATTGATGCTTTGGCAGCGGCGGAACCGGCTCCGACTACCGATACGTGCCTTATACCTCTTTGGTATTGCGCTTCAACTAGTTGCTACGCTGACCACCCCACGGGGTATCCCGAGCACACAGTCAGTGGGATTAGCGTCCGTCGCGTACGGCTACCTGATCAACTGCGTGATGACCATCTTGAGCACCAATCCTGCAGTCCTTGGTCCGATCCTGATTTCATCCGGACCACTTATTGGCATCGTTATGTTTTTGCTCGTTCTCGCCATCGTGACTTATATCGTGCTCCGCGGCACCCACCTTCATCGGGTACTGGCCCTCACCCTTCTCTTTGCTTCGCTCGCTCTCTATGCGATTGCGGTGGAGGTTAGTCCCCGCACGTTCTACGACTACGCGACGATGCCCAAAATTCAGCTCGGATCTCCGTGGCTCTCCCGATACGGAGTGGTGCCATCAATGTTCCTCCTCTGTCTTATTCCGCTTGCCTGCGTTGTATGGCGGGACCGACATCCGTGGGGCAACAGCAGCATTAGCCGAAGCACCAAAATTGGAGCGGTGTCTGCCAGGCGTCAGGCCGTCGCAGTCTTTCGCGGCAACCTTGCGCCGGCAATCCCGCTGGTTGTCGTTGTTGCGGTTATGTTGATGAGCTTTACACCGGCGTATACCCTCCGCTCGCACGGCCCGGACTGGCAATCCCAGTTCGCGCGTCAGCAAGCTCTGTGCGCCCATGAGGCCGTAGCGTCACCTGTGGAATTGCGTGGTGCCCCGTCGGCTCGATGGCAACTGTCTCTCCCGTGCGCAGAACTGGGCACAGGCCAGTGACTGCGGGAACTGGACAAGTGATGGGTGCGCGCGCCACAGTCACCAATAGGATCGGGCAGGTGGGCATGGGCAGGTTACGTCGGTATGCGAAATCGACGTTTCGCGCTCTGTGGCGTGAGGCGAACGCGATATTGCGGGCGATATGGTCGCGGCTGCCGATTCGCCCGCGTTCCGTTCTCTACGAGTCTTACGCGGGAAATGGAGCCGCTTGCAATCCCGAGGCGATATTCAGGCACCTTCTCGGTTCGATCGACATGTCGGACTTGGATCACACGTGGGTTCTCAATCGCTACGGTGCGTTCAAGGAATTGCGGGCAGAGTTCGCGAGAAGCAAAAACGTCCGCTTTGTTCGACGGGGATCCCCCGCGTATTTTCGCGCGCTTGCCACGCGCGGATTTCTTATCAACAACGCCACGTTTCCCCCCGAATTTGCGAAGCGCCCCGGTCAGGTATACCTCAACACGTGGCACGGAACTCCGCTCAAGCGGATGGGCTATGACATGCCAACGGTGGGTGCCATTGAGGCCGCGAATACGATGCGCAATTTCCTCTGCGCTGACTACCTGCTTTCCCAGAATGACTTCATGACGCGACAGATGTATGAAGAGGCCTACCGGCTGAGGGGCGTCTTCAAAGGCCAAATAATCGAAGAAGGTTATCCGCGAACCGATAGGCAGCACCTCACCGTCGACCAACACGAGTCAACGCGGGCCAAACTAGAAAAAGCAGGAATTCCGCTGAACGGGCGCAGGCTCGTGCTGTACGCCCCCACCTGGCGAGGGACCGACTTTGCGTCCCCAGAAAATAACGCGCACGAGATAGTGCGCACCACCCAACGGCTCGAACAACTACTTGGTTCCGACCGATACGTCGTCGCACTAAAGACACACCAGTCGCTCCACCAGCTACTCGCCGACCGTCCCGAATATCGTTCGATCCTCATCCCCAACGAAATTCCAACAAACGTGATTCTCGGGATCACGGACGCGCTGGTCACCGATTACTCCTCGATTTTCATCGACTACCTACCTTTGCCTGGACCGCTGGTATTTTTTGCTGAAGACGCCGGCAACTACGAGCAGACGCGTGGGACCTACTTCCAATCCCAGGCGCTTCCTGGCCCTTTCTTCACCGACCTTGAACGCGTCGCAAAGGCGATTTCCGAAACAACTGCCGTGCCGGCAGCAATAAAGAAAAGACGCGATGAGTGGCGCAGCCGATTCACCGGGCAGGACGATGGCGGCGTGTCGCGGCGGGTCGCGGACGTCGTCTTCCGCGGCCAGGGTGAGACTCGGAAAACGATCTCCATTTCGGCGGCTACGCGCACTCCGATCCTGCTGCATATCGGCTCGATGCGCTCTAACGGTGTGACCTCAGCAGCGCTGAATCTGCTTGACGCAATCGATGCGACCAAGTTTGACGTTTCGGTCGTATTCTCACGGCCCGCCCAAGAAGGGCAGCCCGCCGAGAATCAGCGCCGCATCCCGGCGCATGTGCGTCAGTTCATCCGTTTCACCGAAGCGGAAAGCAAGCTTGGAAGGATGACGCAGCGACTGTCCTTTTTCCTGTCACAGTCCCCAGCGCGCGCGACCTCACTTCGAAAAGTCCGAGACTGGGACGCACAATGGCGGTGGACATTCGGCAACGCAACCTTCGACCATGTTGTGGACTTTGATGGCTACGGCCCTTTCTGGGCAAACCTGCTGCTACATGGACCATCGAAGTCGCATTCGATCTGGCTACACAACGACATGGCTGCTGAACAACATCGCGTCATCCGCGGTCGTAAGCGAATCAAACGATCGCTCGGATCGGTCTTCGCACTGTATCCATACTTCGATCATCTGGTCTCCGTATCGCCGGAACTGGCCCTTTTGAATCGTCGATCCCTATCCGCTCGATTCGGAATAGGGCCAGCCGCGTTTGTGTCGGCACGCAACATCATTGACGGCGAACGGGTACTGGCTGAATCAGAGTGGCAAACCCAGAAATCCGCCGTCATGGCGGACTGGTCCCGCCCATGGTTTCGCGAACTCACGGACCCACGCCGGAAGACGAAATGGTTCGTGACGGTTGGGCGACTGTCGACGGAGAAGAATCAGGCCCGACTTATCCGCGCATTCGCTCTCATGCAACGCGGCCGACCGGACACTCGGTTGTTGATTATCGGAGGCGGGCCC
>Ga0208357_1003139_pt1 | contig 10355 bp, 8 predicted proteins | sample NGESurdeep092012_6_FD_184487 | JGI IMG/M metagenome (GOLD analysis project Ga0208357, IMG submission 184487) | Arctic peat soil microbial communities from Barrow, Alaska - NGEE Surface sample F52-2 deep-092012 (SPAdes) | ecosystem: Environmental > Terrestrial > Soil > Wetlands > Peat ... | reverse complement strand
CGGCCGGGCCGGAGAGGATCGCGTCCTTGCCCTGGAACAGCTCGGCGGCCGTGAGGCCGCCCGACGACATCATGAACATCAGGCGGATGTCTTCTTCACCTCCACCTGGAGGGGGGAGGTCGCCGCGCGCAGCGCGGCGGGAGGGGGTGATCTTTGCAGCGGCGGCTTCACCCCACCCCGACCGCTTCGCGGTCGACCCTCCCCCTCCAGAGGAGGGTGAAGATCCCCGCATCTCCTTTGCGACCTGCGCCACATATCTGCGCAGGATCGGCGACAGGTAGGCGTCGACCACGGTGGTGTCGCCACGGCCGACCAGCTTGATCAGCGGCGACACTTCGTGGCTGACCGAGACCTGGCCGAAGCCCATCTCGCGCGCCAGCGCCGCCACGGCCTTCTCGTGTGCGGGATAGCGATAGGCGTGCATGAACACGATCGCCACCGCATCGATGCCGTCGGCCCTGGCGGCTTCGAGATCGCGGCGCACGGCGGCAAGATCAGGCGCGCGCTCGACCGTGCCGTCGGCGCGCACGCGCTCGTCGACCTCGGCGACGCGCTCATAGAGCATGTCGGGCTTTATGATGTGGCGCGCGAAGATCTTCGGCCGCGCCTGATAGCCGATCTTCAAGGCGTCGCGGAAACCCTTGGTGATGAGGAGCAGCGTGCGGTCGCCCTTGCGCTCGAGCAGCGCATTGGTCGCGACCGTGGTGCCCATTTTCACCGCGCCGACCTTGCCCGGCGGGATCGGCTCGCCTGACCTCAGGCCGAGCAGATCGCGAATGCCCTGCACCGCGGCGTCGGCATAGGCTTCCGGGTTTTCCGAGAGGAGCTTGTGCGCCTTGAGCGAGCCGTCGGGGCGCCGCGCGACGATGTCGGTGAAGGTGCCGCCGCGATCGACCCAGAAATCCCAGCGCGCCGCTGCTTTGGCCATAAACACTCCCTCAAGCCTGCCTAACGCGACCAAACATCGCCGCGCTCATCGCGTCCAATCGTGTTTTCGGATGTAGCTTGATCAGCGAAATTTATCACGGCCGGGACGTCAAGCCTTCTCGCGCGCCACCTTGCCCGCGATCTCGGCCACCTTCTGCGCGGCGAAGTTGTCCGGCGTCGCCGGCCAGCTCACCACGAAATTCAGTTTCGGCAGTTCGGGCCGCGTTTTCAAGACGCGCAGCCGTCCGGCGAAGGCGATGTTGTCGATGATCGCCGACGGGATGACCGCGACGCCGATGCCGTCGAGCGCCATGCGCACGATGGTGGCGAGCGAGGCGCTGGCATGGATGGTCGGGCGCAGGCCCTTGCGCTCGAACAGTTCGCGCACATTGCTGTAAGGCTGCGTGTTGCGCGAGAAAGTGATGATCGGCCACTTGGCGATGTCTTCGAGCTCGATCCGGTTCTTGCCGAACCGGATCTTGTCGGAACAGACGAAGCCGACCGGGAAAGAGCACAGTGGCCGCGATTGCAGAGCGGGATGGCTGATCGGGCCGAGCAGGAGACCGAGATTGAGCTCCTTGTTGAGCAGCTGTTCGTGCAGGTTCGGCGAGATGTCGACCTCGATCTCCAATTCGAGGTTGGGATAGGCGGCGTTCACCCGCTCGATCAGCACCGGCAGCCAGGTGTGCACGATCGATTCCGAAACGCCGAGCCGCACCAGGCCGCGCATGGTCGAGGAGTCACCCACGGCGTCGATCATCTCGGCGCGCAGGCGCATCAGCCGCTCGGCATAGCCGAGCATTTCGAGCCCCTTCTGCGTCGGCGACACGCGGCGGCGGTCGCGCTCGATCAGGCGAATGCCGAGGAAATCCTCGAGCTGGGCGATGCGCATCGACACCGCCGGCTGCGTCGTGTTGAGCTTCTCGGCGGCGCCGCGGAACGAACGCAAAGTCGCCACCCACAAGAATGTTTCCAGCGCCTTGAAGTCGACCATGCGCGCGTCCCCCAGCGGCTGATAAGGCGAGCTTATCAGAGGCCATTCAAAAACACGATTGGACGGGATGAGGCCACGGTGGTCGGCTACGAAGGGGCCGTTCAATCGTGAACAGGGACGCGCAATGCTCGACACCGATCGCCGCGCCGCATCCGAGCATGCCCTCGACACCGCGCTCGCCGTCCGGCTCGCCTGCCGTGCCGGCCGCTTCGACGGCCCGACCTCGGGTCTCGCCTACGGATATGTTCAGGGCAACCTTGCGATCCTGCCGCGTGACTGGGCGGAAGAATTCCTGCGCTTCTGCCAGGCCAATCCGAAGCCGTGTCCGCTCCTTGGCGTCGCCGAAGCCGGCGATCCGCACCTGCCGGCGCTCGGCGCCGATCTCGATATCCGCACCGACCTGCCGCGCTACCGCGTCTGGCGCGACGGCGAAGTCGTCGACGAACCCACGCACCTCAAGTCGGTGTGGCGCGACGATCTCGTCTCCTTCGTCATCGGCTGCTCGTTCTCGTTCGAAGAGGCGCTGTTGCAGAACGACGTGCCCGTGCGCCACATCGCGCTCGGCTGCAACGTGCCGATGTACCGCACCAATATCGCGACGCGTCCGGCCGGCCGCTTTCACGGGCCGATGGTGGTGTCGATGCGGCCGCTGAAGCCGGCCGACGCCATCCGCGCCGTGCAGATCACGACGCGGTTGCCGGCGGTGCATGGCGCGCCGGTGCACATCGGCTTTCCCGAGCAGATCGGCATCCGCGACATCGGCAAACCCGATTATGGCGACGCCGTGCCGGTCGAGGCCGGCGAATTGCCGGTGTTCTGGGCCTGCGGTGTGACGCCGCAATCGGCGATCGAAACGGCCAAGCCGCCCTTCGCCATCACCCATGCGCCGGGATCGATGCTGGTGACCGACCTGAAGAACAATCAGCTTTCGTTATTCTAAGGCACGATCGCGCAAAAAGCGTCGACAGGGAGAGAGACAATGGCGATGCAAGCGACAGCCGGCGACGACCATCATCCCACCCATTGGTACGCCGAGATGGCGCCGCGCGAGAAGAGCGCGTTCTGGGCCTGCACCGGCGGCTGGATTCTCGACGCGATGGACGTGCAGATCTACAGCTTCGTCATTCCGGCGATCATCGCCGCCTTCCATCTGAGCAATGCCGACGCCGGTCTGATCGGCACATCGACACTGCTCGCCTCGGCATTCGGCGGCTGGTTCGCCGGCGCGATCTCCGATCGTGTCGGCCGCGTGCGCACGTTGCAGATCACGATCGCCTGGTTCGCCGTTTTCACCTTTCTCACAGGCTTCGCGCAGAATTACACGCAGCTTCTGATCTGCCGCGCGCTGATGGGCTTCGGCTTCGGCGGCGAGTGGGCGGCGGCGGCGGTGCTGGTCGGCGAATTCATCCGCGCCAAGCATCGCGGCAAGGCGGTTGGCGCCATGCAGAGCGGCTGGGCGATCGGCTGGGGCCTCGCCGCGATCGCGGCGACGGTGTTCTTCAGCGTCTTTCCGCAGGAGACCGCGTGGCGCGCATTGTTCTGGGTCGGCATCGCGCCGGCCATTCTGGTCTTTTTCATCCGCCGCATGGTCGACGAGCCGAAAGTGTTCGACGAGACGCAGCGCAATCTCGACGCTGCCGGCAAGACCGCGAACTTCCTCGAAATCTTTTCGCCGCCGGTTATCCGTACAACGATCCTCACCTGCCTGCTGAGCATCGGCGCGCAGGGCGGCTACTACGCCATCACGACTTGGCTGCCGACCTTCCTGCGCACCGAGCGCAAGCTTACCGTGCTCGGCACCGGCGGATACCTGGCGGTGATCATCATTGGTTCCTTCGTCGGCTATCTGGTGAGCGCATGGCTCAACGATCGCATCGGCCGGCGCTCGAACTTCATCCTGTACGCGGTTTGCTCCATCGTGACGGTGATCGTCTACACGCAGGTGCCGGTCGACGACACGGTCATGCTCTATCTCGGCTTCCCGCTCGGCTTCTTTGCCTCCGGCATCTTCTCCGGCATGGGGCCGTTCCTCACCGAATTGTTCCCGACGCGGATGCGCGGCTCGGGGCAGGGCTTCGCCTACAATTTCGGCCGCGGCATCGCGGCGCTCAATCCGATGTTCGTCGGCATGTTGAGCGCGACGCTGCCGCTCGGCCAGTCGATCGGCGTGTTCGCGCTGATCGCCTATGGCCTGCTCATCATCGCGGCGCTTCTGTTGCCCGAAACCAAAGGCCGCGTGCTGACGGCGGAAGCCGCATAGAGTCGGATGCGCGAATGGCGGGCCGCCGCCGTTCGCAATTTGCCTCTTGTGGGCGGCGCGCCTGCTGATAGTTTCGGCGCTGCAGGGGGAGTCCGCAGCGAGCGGAACGGCGGCATTGGCCGGATTTTTGCAGGCGAAGTGCCGGCATACACTTCACATGCCGGCGAAGTGCTTGGGGGCTTACAGACAGCGATGCGTGTTTTTCTCGATCGGCTCTACCTCTTCGCGGGTTACGCAGCCGGCGGCTTCATGGTGCTGATCTTTCTCATCATGATGTACATGTCGATCGGGCGTCAGATCGGCCTTAATCTGCCGGCCGGCGACGATTTCGGCTCGTGGTGCATGGCGGCGATGTCGTTCCTCGGCCTCGCGCACACGTTCAAAAAGGGCGAGATCATCCGCGTCGGTTTGGTGATCGAGCAATTCACCGGCAAGCCGCGCTGGTTGTTCGAAATTTTCGCACTCGGCATTGCCACCGCCTTCACGCTTTACTTCGCTTGGTACGCGGTGGCGATGACCTACGACTCCTACCGCTTCAACGACATGGCGCAGGGCGTGCTGGCAATACCGCTGTGGATCCCGCAGCTCGGTTACAGCGGCGGCCTGGTGATCCTCGCCATCGCGCTGGTCGACGAGATGATCCACGTGCTCAAGGGCAATAAGCCGAGCTACGTGAAGGAGCCGCCGTCCTCACCCGATGAATTCGTCGAGCGCATTGCTGCCGGCGGAGCCGGCTGATGCACAGCCTCGTCGAACTGTCATTCATTCTCCTCGGCGGGCTGATCCTGTTCCTGGGCAGCGGCATCTGGATCGCCGTCTCGCTCGGGCTGCTCGGGTCCGTCGCCATGTGGCTGACGACCTCGGTGCCGATCGGTGCCGTGCTGGCGACGACAGTGTGGAGCGGGAGTTCGTCCTGGACGCTGGCGGCGCTGCCATTGTTCATCTGGATGGGTGAAATACTTTTCCGCACGCGGCTGTCGGAAGAGATGTTTCGCGGCCTCTCGCCCTGGCTGCAATGGCTGCCGGGACGACTTATTCATGTGAACGTCATCGGCTGCGGCATCTTCGCGGCGGTGTCCGGATCGTCGGCCGCGACCTGCGCCACCATCGGCAAGATCGCGCTGCCGGAGCTCGAGAAGCGCGGCTACGATCCCGGCATCAGCCTCGGCTCGCTGGCCGGCTCGGGTACGCTCGGCCTGCTCATTCCGCCGTCGATCCCGATGGTAGTCTACGCCGTCAGTGCAAACGTCTCGGTGCTCCAGGTCTTTCTCGGCGGTTTCCTGCCCGGCGTTTTGGTGATGGTGCTCTACTCCGGCTACATCATCGGCTGGTCGCTGCTCAATCCGAGCAAGGTGCCGCCGCGCGATCCGCCGATGTCGTTCCGCCGCAAGATGAAGGAATCGACCAAGCTCATTCCTTGCCTGCTGCTGATCCTCGCCGTGTTCTTCTCACTGGTGTTGGGCCTTGCCACGGCGACCGAATGTGCCGCCTGGGGCGTGAGCGGCGCGCTGCTGCTCGCCTGGTGGAGCGGCACGCTTAATCGCAAGACGTTCTTCGACAGCGTGATGAGCGCGACGCGGCTCACCTGCATGATCATGTTCATCCTGGCGGGCGCTGCCTACACCACTGCGGCGATGGCCTATACCGGCATTCCCGCCGCGCTCGCCGAATGGGTGAAAGGGCAGCACCTGACGCCCGGCATGCTCGCCCTCTACCTGAGCATCATGTACATCATCCTCGGCTGCCTGATCGACGGCATCTCGATGATCGTCCTGACCATGGTGGTGGTGCTGCCGATGGTGCAGCAGGCCGGGCTCGATCTCGTCTGGTTCGGCGTCTACCTCGTCATTCACGTCGAGATGGCGCAGGTCACGCCGCCGGTCGGCTTCAATCTCTTCGTCCTTCAGAATATGAGTGGCCGCGACACGTTCACGGTCGCAAAGGCCGCATTTCCGTTTTTCGTGCTGCTGCTCGTCGCGGTCTTCGTCATCACCGAATTTCCGCAAATCGTTCTGGTGCTGCCGCATCTCGCTTTCCCGCCGAGTTGAGACCGCGCCCGCACCTGCTAGGCTTGTTGTTCGAGGTTCTTCGTCCACCCGTATGTTGTGTCAAACCGATGAGGCGACAAATGAGTCTGAAACATTCGTTCCTGGTCGCGGCCGGCCTGGCCGCTGCCCTCGCGGCGAGTCCGGCGATGGCGCAAACCAAGTGGGATCTGCCGGCGGCCTATCCGGACGACAATCCGCACAGCCAAAACCTCAACCTGTTCGCCAAGGATGTCGCCGCCGCGACCGGCGGAAAATTGCAGATCACCGTGCATGCGGGCGCCTCGCTGTTCAAGGCGCCGGACATCAAGCGCGCGGTACAGACCGGCCAGGCGCAGATCGGCGAGGTGCTGATCTCGCTGCACGAGAACGAGGACCCGATCTTCGGCGTCGACGTCGTGCCGTTCCTCGCCACCAGCTATCCGCAGGCGCTGAAGCTGTGGCAGGCGTCGAAGCCGGCGATCGCCAAGAAGCTCGCTTCGCAGGGCTTGATGCTTCTGTTTGCCGTGCCGTGGGCGCCACAGGGCATCTACTCGAAGAAGGAGATCAACTCCATCGAGGACATGAAGGGCCTGAAGTGGCGCGCCTATAACGTCGGCACCGCCCGCATCGGCGAACTCGTCGGCGCGCAGGTGGTGACGGTGCAGGCGGCCGATCTCGCGCAGGCGCTCGCGACCGGCGTCGTCAACTCCTTCATCACCTCGGCCGCGACCGGCTACGACAGCAAGGCCTGGGAGACCATGACGCACTTCTACGACGCGCAGGTCTGGATCCCGAAGAACGTCACCTTCGTCAACAAGGCGTCGTTCGACAAGCTCGACAAGCCGACGCAGGAAGCCTTGCTCAAATCGGCAGCGACCGCCGAAACGCGCGGCTGGAAGATGTGGGAAGACAAAAGCGGCTGGTATCTCGACCAGCTCAAGTCGCACGGCATGAAGGTGCAGCCGCCGAGCGCCAAGCTCAAGGAAGGTCTGAGCAAGATCGGCCAGACCCTCACCGCCGACTGGCTGAAGAAGGCCGGCGCGACGGGCAAGGAAGTGATCGACGCCTACAAGAAGTAAGTGTCATCTGACGAAAACGCGCGGGCGCCCGGCCGGACGCCCGCGCGGTGTTTTCTTGGCGGTCAGCGCGCGGCCTGCTTGTCGATGAGCGGCGTGATGCGGCGGACCGAGACCCGCCGGTTGGCGCGCGCGGCGCCTTCGGTCTGCACTTTCAGACTTTGCTCACCGTAGCCCTGCGTCACGAGGTTCTCCGGCGGCACGTGGAACTGCTCCGTGAGTGCGACGGCGACCGATTCGGCGCGGCGGTCGGACAGCGACAGGTTGTCTTCGGCGGCGCCGACCGCGTCGGTGTGGCCCTCGATCAGAAACACCTCGCGTGGGTTGCGCTGGATGGCGCGGTTCAATCCTTCTGCCACGACGTTCAATTTGTCGACCTGATCGGGCGTCATCTGCCACGAGCTGGTGTCAAAATTGATGTCGAGATCGAGCCGCGGCATGCGGTCGCGCAACGGTGCGCTGTAGCGCACCTGGTCCACGGTGTAGGTCTCCTGGACGGCCTCGACCGGCGGCGCGTCGAGCACCTCGTAGATCGTCTCCGGACGCGCCCGATCGAGCTCGACGATGTAGCGGTCGCGCGGGATATGGATCACCGGCGGCGGCAGCTCGACGAATACACCGCGGCGCGGCCCGGCGGCGCGCTCGTCGATAATGACCACCTCGCGACCGCCGCGCTCGCGACGTACGCGGCGGACGAGGTGGCCGCGTTCGTCAGTGACGTTGACGATGTGGTCGCCGTTCGGACGCACGATCACGGTCGTCGTCTCGTTGCCGCGGCGTTCGACGTTGACGTCACGGGCGCCGACCGCGAAGCGCCGCGATTCGTCGTGACGGATGATGGTGCGGTTGTTCTCCTTGACGATGGTGCGATCGCCTTCGGTGATGACGGTGCGGTTGCCCTCGCGCTGTTCATGCCGCTCCTTGCGCATGTCCTGGATGGTGACGGTCGGCTTGCCGTTCTTGGGCAAGATGAATTGTTGCGCGCTTTGCGGCTTCTGCGGCGGCGCGATGGCCGGCGCGGGAGTCTGTGCGATGGGTTTCGTCGGCGCATTGCGCTGTGCGTTGTTCGCCGGAGGCTGCGTTACTGGCGTCGACTGCGCGGCCGGCTTCTGTGGGGTAGGGGTCTGCGCGGCGGGCTGTCGATTGGGTACGGCGGGCTTGGTCTCGTTGTGCTGCGCCTCAGGTTTCTTTTCCGCCGGCTTTTGTTCCGACGCGGCCGGCTTGGTTGCCGACCCTTCCGGCGCGGGCTTTGCGGCGGTGTTCGGCTTCGCTTCCGGCTTTTGCCGCTCCTGCCGCTGCTCCTGATGCTTCTCCTCGCGCTTCGGCTCGGCCTGATGTCGCGGCTGCTCCTGCACAGCTTTTGGCGCTTCGTGCGGCGGCGGCTGCTGCGCGGCGGGCTTTTCCGTCGGCTTGGACTCGGGCGGTTTCGGCTGCGCCTGATGTTGCGGTGGCGGCGCCTTCTCGGCAGGCTTTGGCTGCGCGTGCTCCGGTTTCGCCGGCTGATGCTGCGGCTTCGCCTCGGGGTGCTGGGCCTTCTCGGCGCCCTTCTCCCGCGCCTTCTCCTTGTCGCCTTCCTGCTGCGGCGCGGCCGCCTGTGCGAGCAGGATGGGTCCACCACTCTCGGCCTGCGCCGCGGGCGCGGCAGCGGTCAGCATCAGGAGAGCGGTCCCGGCAAGCAAAAGCGATTTGGTCGATATCATCGGTGAGCAGGCTCCTTGCTATGGGAATCGCGCGGATCAGCTCTGCCGGCCCGGCGCATCAGGTGCAACTCGCGCGGCCCGCACCGGTTCCGCAGCGCAAGGTCGCAGCCGACATTGTCGAAAGGCGAGCGAAACGCACGGCATTCTCGTCAGCGACGCCGCACGCGCATGCGTTGACCGACGACGACCGCCGCCATCACCGCGACCGCATAGGCGAACGTCTCGACCCGGATCGGCTCGCCATTGACGGGCGACGCCAGAACGATGATCACGAATGGCTGCAACAGCATCAATTGACCGGCACGAGCGACGCCGATGCGCGCCATCGCCGCATTGAACACGAAGAAGGCGAAGAACTGGCTGATGAAGCTGACGTAAGCGAGACCTGCCCAGCCGCCGGCAGCGATCGTGCCGAGATGCGCCGGCCAGAGCACGATCGCTGCGAGAAGAGAAAGCGGCAGGAACAGCGCGACCTGCCAGCAGATCGCCTCCCAGCCCGGCATCGCCAGACTCAATCGGCCTGACATGGCGTAGCCGAAGGCGCCGGCGATGATGGTGCCGGCGAGAAACAGGTCGCCTACCGCGAAACCGCCGCTGCCCTCGCGCAATGCGAACACGACGACGATCGCCGCGCCGGTTGCGCTCGCCAGCCAGAAGCCGAGGCTTGGGCGTTCGCGCGTGACGATCGCCGCCGCCGCCGCGGTTGCAAGCGGCATGATGCCGAGCACGACACCGCCATGTGCTGCCGGCACGTGCGCCATCGCGAGCGCCATCAGCACCGGAAAGCCGACAATCGTGCACAGACCGGCGATGACCACATCCGGCCATAGTTTGCGCGCAGGCAACGGACGACGCAGGGCGAGCAGCACGCTCAGTCCGGCGCAACCGGCAATGCTCGCGCGGATTGCGGTCAGCAGCAACGGATCGAAGCTCGTCACGGCGAGACGCGTCGCCGGCAGCGTGCCGCCGAACAGCAGCACACCGGCGATGCCGAGGACGAGGCCGAGATTGTCGCGGGAACGGATCATGCGGGCGCGATCACACTAGCCCGCTTCTGCCGTCGCGGCCAAGCGAATGCGGTCAGCGGATCGCACGCACGATGCCGTTCGCCATCGACCGGACGTGATCCAAGGGGCAATGATGCCGCGACATTGCGCAGCAGCGGCATCCCCTTTTTGGACGACGTCCCGTGGGGCTCGCATCTGGGCGTGTTCTACGAAACGCATGACGACCTCATCGATGCGGCGGCGCGCTTCTTCGAGCAGGGCCTCGACAATAACGAGCTTTGCATCTGGGCTCCGCCCGATCATGTAGCAGCAGACGCCGCGGCGCGATTGCGTGAGCAGATCGCCGAGTTCGACGCGCACCTCG
>Ga0208357_1003138_pt1 | contig 10356 bp, 11 predicted proteins | sample NGESurdeep092012_6_FD_184487 | JGI IMG/M metagenome (GOLD analysis project Ga0208357, IMG submission 184487) | Arctic peat soil microbial communities from Barrow, Alaska - NGEE Surface sample F52-2 deep-092012 (SPAdes) | ecosystem: Environmental > Terrestrial > Soil > Wetlands > Peat ... | reverse complement strand
TTCCGAACTCTTCGCGCGCTTGAAGTAGAGATGCGCGTGGTGCTCCCACGTGAAACCGATACCGCCGTGAATCTGAATGTTCTCCGCCGCGCAGTGGAAGTACGCCTCGGAACAGAACGACTTCGCGAGGCTCGCCGCGATCGGCAGTTCATCGTTGCGCTCTTGGGAGGCCCAGGCCGCGTAGTACGCCGCGGACTTCGCCGACTCAACGTCGAGGAGCATGTCCGCGCACTTGTGCTTGATCGCCTGGAAGGATCCGATCGGCCGACCGAACTGCACTCGGTTCTTCGCGTATTCCACGGAATTGTTGAGCACGCGCTGTGCGCCTCCGACCTGTTCGGCGGCCAACGCCGCGGCGGCCACCTGCAACGTCGTCTCGAGACCCGTGAGGGCCTCGCCCTCGACACCGACGAGCTGCGCCGGTGCGTCACTGAACACGACGCGACTCTGCTTGCGCGTCTGGTCCATCGTCGCGAGCACTTCGCGCGCCACGCCCTTCGCGTCGCCTGGAACCGCGAAGAGCGAGAGACCTTTGGCGGTCATGGCCGGCACGAAGATGACCGACGCCGTGCTGCCGTCGGTGACGTAACTGCGCACGCCGTTGACGACGACGCCGTCGCCAGACGCACTCGCGGTCGTCGACGTCTTGGTCAGGTCCCAGAGACCGGCGTCGTCGGTCAGCGCCACGGTAGCGATCGTCTCGCCCGACGCGATGCCCGGCAGGTACGTCGCCTTGTCCGCGTCGGTGCCGACGAAGAGCACGGCGTTCGCGGCGAGGGCGACGGTCGAGAAGTACGGCGAGCAAAACAGCGCGGCCCCCATCTCTTCGAAGACCACGTAGAGTTCGACCGGACCGTAGCCCTGACCGCCGAACTCCTCGGGAATGCCAAGTCCCTGGAGGGCCAGTTCTTTGGCCATCTGATCCCAGACGGCCGTGTCGTAACCCTCGGGGGTGGCCATCAATCGACGTACTTCGGATTCGGGCGATTTCTCTTCTAGGAAACGCTTGACCATCTTTCGGAGCTCTTCTTGCTCCTCGCTGAATCCAAAGTTCATCGCAGTCCCTCCGTGCGTACTGGACGGTAATCCCAGCCTCTTCGACATTAGTCAACCTCGACACGGGGTCGCTGAGTGACAGAGTGGACCATGGACAACGTGGAACTCGTCTGGTCGGACGGCCGCGCCGAAGTGCACCGGTTCGTCGTCGGACCGATCGAGAACAACGTCTACGTCGTGCGCTGCAAGCGAACCGGCGAGGCGACACTCATCGACGCGGCGAACGAACATGACCGGCTGCTGCGCGTCGCGCGTCGACTGGGCGTCACTTCAGTGCTCGAGACGCACGGCCACTGGGACCACATCGGCGCCGTCGAGCAGGTTCGCGAGGCTGGAATCGACGTGTGGGTGCGCGGCGAAGACGCCGGCATGTTGCCGAGCTACGACCACCTGCTCGATGACGATTCGGTCCACCGGGTGGGCGACCTGCGTCTGCGCACGCTGCACACGCCCGGACACACGCCGGGCAGCATCTGCTTCGCTCTCGAAGAGACGCCGATGCTCTTCACGGGCGACACGCTCTTTCCCGGCGGTCCCGGCAACACCAACCACGACGCCGAAGACTTCGCGACGATCATCACCTCGATCGACGAACGGATCTTGGGCGTTTTCGGCGACGACGTGACGATCTGGCCAGGTCACGGAAGAGAGTCCACCATCGGCGACGAGCGGCCCCACCTCGACGAGTGGGTCGAACGAGGCTGGTGAGATCTGGTCTTTCGCACGAGATGGGCCGTTAGGCTCGTCACCGTGTCGACGCCCCTTTTAGAACTTCGCAACCTCCACGCCGAGGCCGAAGGCAACACAATTCTCCGAGGCGTGGACCTTACGGTGCGCGAGGGCGAGGTCCACGCGCTCATGGGGCCGAACGGAGCGGGCAAATCGACCCTGGCCAACATCGTCATGGGCCACCCGGGTTACACGGTCACCGATGGCGAGATCTTGTTGAACGGCGCGAACATCGCCAAGTGGACGCCCGACGAACGCGCCCGCGCCGGGATATTCCTCGCCTTCCAGTATCCCGAGGCCATCGCCGGCGTCTCGGTGGTGCAGTTCTTGCGCCAAGCCATCGCCGCACGTAAGGGCCTCGACGAACTCAGCATCCTCGAAGTGCGACTGGACCTCGCGGAGTGGATGGACCGACTCGGGATGGACCCGGCCTTCGCCGAACGTCACCTGAATGATGGCTTCTCCGGCGGCGAGCGTAAGCGCAACGAAGTCCTCCAGATGGCGCTGTTGGAACCGATCATCGCGTTCCTCGACGAGACCGACTCGGGGCTGGACATCGACGCCCTTCGCGTGGTCGCCAAGGGCGTGCGCACCGTGCGAGGCGAGCACCCGAGCATGGGTGTGATCGTGGTCACTCACTACGTGAAACTCCTCGAAGAGATCGAGCCCGACCAGGTGCACATCTTGGTGGACGGCCAGATCGTGCACTCCGGTGACGCGCAACTGGCCCAACGCATCGAACTCGACGGCTACGACGCCTGGCGTCCGGTGACGACGTGACGAGCTTCAGCCCCAAGCGAGTTCGTTCCGACATCCCGCAATTGAATCGCGTGATCTTGGACCACCCCATCACTTACCTCGATACCGCGTCAACGTCATTGCAACCGAATGCCGTCATCGACGCCATGAGTCGCTACTACCAACTGCGCCACGCCAACGTGCACCGCGCCGTCTATCAAACGGCCAGCGAGGCGACGGCCGCGTACGAAGGTTCCCGAGAGGCGGTCGCGCGATTTGTCAACGCCCCCGGCGGCGCCGGCGAGGTCGTCTTCACAAAAAACGCGACGGAGTCCTTCAACTTGCTCGCCAAGTCCTGGGGCTTCAAGAATCTGAAGGCCGGCGACGTCGTGCTGGTGAGTGAGATGGAGCATCACGCCAATATCGTCCCGTGGTTCCAGTTGCGCGAACAGACCGGCATCGAAGTTCGTTTCATCCCGACGACCGATGACTACCGACTGGATCTGTCAAAGATTGACGAGTTGATGCAGGGTGTGAAACTGCTCTCGATCACCGGCATGTCGAACGTGCTGGGCACGATCAACCCAATCAGCGAACTGGCCGCCATCGCGCACCGACGCGGCGCGTTGATCGCGGTCGACGGTGCTCAATCCGTCGCGCATGCGCCAACCGACGTCGTCGCACTCGACATCGACTTTCTGATCTTCACCGGTCACAAAATGCTGGGGCCCACGGGCATCGGCGTCTTTTGGACTCGTGAGGCCATCCTCGATGCCATGCCACCGTTCCTCGGTGGTGGCGGCATGATCGCCGACGTACGGATCGACGGCTACACGCCGGCGAACGGCCCGACGAGGTTCGAGGCCGGCACCCCACCGATCGCCGAAGCGGTCGGACTCCACGCGGCCGTGCTCTACCTCGAGGGTCTCGGCATGCCCAACGTCGTGCGACACGAACACGCGCTGGCCGGCGACGCCTTGACGCGCCTCGCCGTGGAATTCCAGGGGCGCGTTCGCGTGATCGGTCCGAGTGATACGACCGATCGCGGTGCGGTCATCAGTCTTGACGTCGAGGGCGTCCATCCTCACGATGTTGCCCAGGTACTCGACCAGTTCGGCGTCTGCGTGCGACCGGGCCATCACTGTGCCAAGCCCCTCATGCGCCGCTTCGGACTCGCCGCCACGGCACGCGCGTCGTACGGGCCGTACTCTCTCGCCAAGGACACTGACGTGCTGATCGAAGCGCTCGGCCACGCGGTGAAGATGTTTGGGTAGCGACGTGTCGAACCTCAGCTCGAACTTCGACGACCTCTATCGCGAGATCATCCTCGATCACTACCGCTCACCGCGTAACCGTGGTGAACTCGAGTCACCACCGGCGATTCGCGTCGAAGGATTCAACCCCTTGTGCGGTGACGAGATCGTCGTGTATCTGGAGGTCGAAGACGGCGTCTTGAGGAACATCAAGATGACGGGCAGCGGGTGCTCTATTTCGCAGTCCTCGGCGTCGCTCATGAGCGCCGCCGTGAAGGGCAAGACACTCGATCAGGTTCGTGAGACCATCGCGACGTTCAAGCAACTCATGACGGTCCGAGAGGCCACGCTCGCCCACGACGGCGACCCCCCCAAGATCGACGTCCGTGCGCTCGGTGAACTCGCCGCGCTCCAGGGCGTCATCAAGTTCCCCGTTCGCATCAAGTGCGCAACACTGTCGTGGAACACCCTGATTGAGGGCCTCGACCAACTGAACTGACTATTAAGGCGAGCAGGGCACCGGGTCGAAGCTCGGTAGCCCCAACGTCGGGTTCGTCGTCGTCGTGGTGGGCGCGGTGTGATGTTTCGTCGTCGTGGTCGTGTGCCCTGTCGTGGTGGTCGTTGGCGTGATCACCGGCGGCATCGGGGTTTGCCCCGCGGCGTTCGGCGGTGGGTTCGTGGGACGTGCCAAGGAGTTACCAAAGATGTTGACCAGCAACTGCTCGGCGGCGGGCTGGTCGATGACTTCGACGTCGGCTCCATTGACCGTGGCGGGAATCTCGGGCAGCGTGTACGTCTGCATCGCGTTCGAGTTGTAGCTATGGAACTTGAGCGCCAGACCAATGAGCTCGTCGAGAGAAAACGTGTTGTCAATGGTGATGCCCTTGGGCAGGTTGGCGACGAAGCCGTTCATGGCGATTGGGTCGGCGAGCTTGCTCTTCACGCGCTCGAACATGGCGCGCAAGAATGACGTCTGGCGATCGATGCGACCGAAGTCACTCGTGCCGTCATAGGTGAAACCATCATTGATGAGCTCGTCGTTGATCGCGGTGTCGGTCATGTGAGCGAATTCCTTGCGATTTGGCCACACCGGATGGCCGTTGAGCGAGTAGTAGTAGTGGCGGCTGCGCGCCACCGCGAGCGCCTGGAATCCGTTCACCAACTGACAGCCTGTGTGCGTGATTTCGAGACCGGAATCCGGATCGATGACCGGATAGCGAAAGTCCAGATAGACGCCGCCAATCGCCACCGCGGAGTTGATCAGACCGTTGAAGTTCACCTGGACGACGTGATTAATGGTGATGCCGAAATTGGCCTTGATGGTCCGCACCAGCAGTGCCGGTCCGTTGGCGTAGTTGACGTTGATGCGGTTGAACTGGCCGTACAGCGCCTGATTGGCGAGCAACGTGACCTCCGTGTCGCGCGGAATCGACAGGATCGTGATCGTGCGCTTGGTCGGATCGACGCGGATGATCTTGATCACGTCGCTGCGTTGCCCGCCGACCGTGCCACTGCTCGCGCCAGTTTGCGCCGCGACCGCGCCCGAGAGTCCGGCGCGCGAGTCCGAACCTACGGCGAGGATATTGAACGGCTGACCGGGTACGGGATACTTAATGGGCAGACTCGTGAACCTGGGGATCGCGCCGAATCGCCAATTGGCATAGAGGTAACCGCCGCCAAGTACACCGACGATGAGCACGATGACCGACACTCCGGCGATGAGCCACGTTCGCCCTCGCCGGCGTCGACGACGTCGCTTCGGTGTCCTTCCCGATTGGCGATCGACGGCCTCGCCCAACGCCACGAGTCGCCCCTCGTTGGCGAGCGCTCGTCGTTTGGCCGCGGTCGATCGATCTGAAGGGCCCCGAGGAGCGCCGTTGCTTCCGTCAGCCATCCGTCGAGTTTAACCTTCGGCCACCCGCCGTCATGGTCAAGACGACGCGACGCGAAACGGCTCGTAGCCGTCGCGCTCGAGAATCTCTGAGAGTTCCGGGCCGCCGGTCGCGACGACGCGACCGGCGCTCAGCACGTGGATCATCGTCGGCGTGAGCTCTTGTAGAAGTCGCTTGAAGTGCGTGATCGCCAAGATGCCACACTCCCACTCGCTGCTCGCCGATGACAACCGACGAGCGACCGCACCCAATGCGTCGACGTCGAGTCCGGAGTCAATTTCGTCGAGCACCGCGAATTTCGGACGCAGCATTCCGAACTGCACCATCTCCGCGCGCTTTCGCTCGCCGCCCGAAAGGTCGACGTTGACGAATCGATCGAGTATTTCGGGTCGAAGCTCGACTCGACCGGCTTCGTCGCGCATGCGTTCGCGCAGATTCGTCGGATCGACACCGGCCGCAACTAACAGGTCGATGGGGCGCACGCCGGCGACTTCCAACGGCTGTTGCATCGCCAGGAGTAAGCCGTGACGCGCTCGATCAGTGGGTGACATCGTCAAGAGTTCGACGTCGTCGATGCGCACCGAACCTCCCAACACCTTGTAACCGGGATGTCCCGTGAGTGCATGCGCCAGCGTCGACTTGCCGGATCCGTTTGGTCCCATGATCACGTGAACCTCACCGGTCTTCATAATGAGGTCGAAGCCCTTCAGGACCTCTTTGCCGGCGACTTCAACGCGCAGACCCTCAATCGTCAGGGTCGAGGTCATGGGAGCACCACTTCGAGACGGCCGTCAAAGTTGCGAACGTCGTAGTGCGCCACCGGACGTGTCGCCGGGAGCGAGACCGGCTCACCATCTTTCAGCCGAAACATCGCACCGTGACGAGCGCACTCGATCTCGGCCGTGTCGCAGTCCACTTCGCCTTCGGCGAGGCTGAAATCCTCGTGGCTGCAACGGTCGTCGAGGACGTAGACATCGTCCTCGATCCGCACGAGAACCAACACTCGGTTCTCCACGCGAATCTGATGCGGCACTCCACTTACGAAGTCGCTCAGTTGCCCAATGTCGACGGTGGTCACGGCGTCACCACGTTCACCGTCGCGAGGACCGAGGTCACGTCACGCTCGACGAGTTCGGCCAACTGTGGCGGGAGGTTGGCGAGCATCTCGTAAAAGAAGCCCTGGATCATCAGACGCTCGGCGTCTTCACGACTGACCCCACGAGATTCGAGGTACCAGCGTTGCAGTTCATCGAGCGGTCCGACACTCGAAGCGTGCGCGCACATCACGTCATTCTCACGAATGTCCAGGTTGGGCACGCTGTCGGCGTGCGCCGCGGGTGAGAGCAGAAGGTTGTGGTTGGTCTGGCGCGCGTCGGTGCGTTTCGCACCTTTTTCGATCTCAATGAGTCCGGTGTAGACCGATCGGGACCGATCGGCAACCGCTCCCTTGGACAGGAGCGTCGAACGCGACCGGGCACCGGTGTGCATCTGGTGGGTCCGGAAGTCGTGCACCTGATCACCCGAGCCGAGGAACGTCGTACGCAGCTCATTCTCCGAACCGGCGCCGAGCATCTCGGCGTCATTGCGCGAGCGGTTGTAGTGAGCGCCTATGCCGACGACGGCTTGGCGCAGACGCGCGTCGCGGTTCACGAAGCCCGTCGTTCGAGCGATATGCCAGGCGCTCTGGTCGAGTCGCTGATACGTGATCAGCTGAAGCGACGCGTTGTCGTCGAGGAGGTACTCGCTCAGCGGTACGACGAGGGCGTCGGCGCCGCCCTCGAAGTATTCGACGATGGTCGCACTCGCGCCTCTTCCGAGTTCGATCTGGGTGCGCGAGAACGACGCCGTCGAGTTCGACACGTTCAACACGACGATTGGTTCTTGGACGTTCACTCCGGCATCGACTCGAATCACGGTCGTCGCCGGTGCAAGTGCCGCGTTCAATATGGCGAACGTGTCGTGGCGATACCGCTCGGCGAACGATGTCCCGTCGAGGGACTTCGTGGACTCGACGACCTCGACGCCCACGCCGTCGAGAGCCTTGCCGGTATTCACACAGAAACCGTCGACCACGCGCACCACGAGTCCCGCGCGTTCACAAAGTTGGGCCGCAAAAGTTGAATCGGTTCCGGTCGCGGGCTCTGAAACGACGCCGAATCGGTCCAGGTCGAAGTCCTTCAAGGGGGCGTAGCGCCACACCTCATCGCTCGTCGTCGGGAGGCCCGACTCTTCGAAGGCCGCCCAGGCCAGCTGGCGCGGGGCCGCGTCAGGTCGGTCGGCAATGAACGCGGAGGCTGAATCAGCGAAGATTTTCATAGATATCGGGACGAAGGCAGTGTACTGGGCTCACCTCGTTCTCCTTCGTGTCCAGTCCTAGGCTGAGGTCGATTCGATCAAGGAGACGCATGGAATTCTCGTCTGATGTATTGACCGTCGAAGTCGACGGTCACGTCGCTACGTTGTGGCTGGACCGCGAAGAGGCCCGCAACGCCATGGGCAGCGCCCTGTGGCGCGACCTGCCCCTCGCCGCGACGGCGCTCGCGAAGGAGCGAGATGTACGAGTACTGATCGTCGCGGCGAAGGGACCGCACTTCAGTGTCGGGCTTGACTTGAAAGAGTTTGGCGCCGGATTCGCGGCCGGTGCGTCTTCATCGTCCCGGGCCGCGTCGAACGCGCGGGCCTATCAGGCCGTGCGCTCAATGCAGGCGTCGATGACCGCCATCGCCGATCTCGCGGTACCGGTGATCGCGGCCATTCACGGTTACTGCATCGGCGGCGGCGTCGATCTGGTCAGCGCCTGTGACGTGCGCCTGTGCGCGAATGACACCAGGTTCTCGGTGCGCGAGACAAAAGTCGCCATCGTCGCGGACCTCGGCTCGTTGCAGCGACTTCCCAAGATCATCAGCGCCGGACATTTGGCCGAGTTGGCCTACACCGGCAAGGACATCGACGCGCAGCGCGCGCTCGCCATCGGACTCGTGAACACGGTGTACGACAATAGTGATGACGTGCTGGCCGGAGCGCGAGCACTCGCGCTCGAGATCGCCCAGAACTCACCGCTGGCCGTGCAGGGCACGAAGGCGGTGCTCGCGGCGAACGACGGGCGCAGCGTCGACGAGGGCCTCGAATTCGTCGCTCGCTGGAACACGATGTATCTCCAGAGCAACGACCTTCGCGAGGCGATGACGGCCTTCGTGGAGAAACGGCCACCGATCTTCAACGGCGATTAACGTTTCCAGAACTTCCAGCCGCGCTGCTTGCGCTCCAAATCGTCGAGTTCTTGACGCCGCTCTTCGTACATCTCGGGCGCGACGTTGTTGACGATCTCACTGGCCATGTTGAGGAGCTCTCGGCGCTCGTCCACGCTGGCACTCGTCTCCGGCGCCTTCTCGACCGGTCGGTCGACGAGCGAGCCGTGGGACCAGCCGACGTCCGCCAGTCGACGTTCGTAAGTGACACAGTTCTCCGGGCAGGACCAGGGCTGATCGGGGGCGTTGCCGAGTACGCAGAAGCGCGCGACCTCGCCGGACTTGTAAGTCCGGCTCTGAAAGTGCTTGCACTCCTCGCGCATTCCCATTCCCCTATTGTTCCACGTCGAGACGGCAAATTTGGTAAGACTTGCGAATGCCACAACGCCACATCGATGAAAGAGCGCTGGTCGGGACCGATTTGTCGGCCGTCGTCGAATTGTCCAGTCGCGCCTTCTTCGACGATCCGTTTTTCTCGTACCTACTGCCCAATGACGCGATGCGACGATCACAACTCCCGTTCTTCTTCCGAGCCGTCTACACCCACATGGGCGAACACGGTCGGATCGTCACCGTGCGCAACGACGACGGCGAAGCGTTGGGCGTCGCGGCCTGGTTGACGACGGGCGGCTACCCGCTGCCGATCAAAGTGCAACTGAGTCAAATGCCGTCGTCGCTGCGGGCCTTCTATCGACGACCCCGGGCCGTCATGGCGGGCAATCGCTACATGGCGGCACTGGTGCGAGCCCATCGCAAGGACCCGCAGTGGTACTTGATGGTGCTCTGCGCCGATCCACCGGCGCAGAGGAGCGGCGTCGGCACGATGCTGCTCGAGCACGCCTTCGCTCAAGTTGACGCCGAAGGTGTCGGCAGTCACCTCGAGACACCACGTCGTGACAACGTCGCCTACTACCAACGCTTCGGCTACGAACTCATCGAGACCCTGATCCCGATCGAGGGGGCACCACCGTTTTACACGATGTGGCGAGCGCCTCGTTCGTAAATCGTGGCCAGTTCCGAGTCTTCTCGCCATCTGGAGATTGATTAGGCCGCCCCTTGTGTTGGGAAATGGCACAAAAATGCTTCCACTGTCGAACATTCCGTTATCGCCTTCACCCAACCAATCTCCAAATTCAGGCGCTGCTTCTTCAACAGAGATACCAATGCGAGTCATATAACGCAGCACTTGCAGAACGAGTCGGTGCCTGGACCTGGGAGCGTCGTTTCGTGAGTTTCTTCGACCAGTGTCGAACTCTCACGGGACTGAAAGACTTTCGTCCTGCGGTCGTCGCTTCGGGCATCACCCTGTGCCGAGGAACGCTCAAGCGACTCGATCGAGCGTACGACGCGTTGCGCTCACCCAATCACTCCGCCACAGTTCCTCTCACTACGTACCTACAAGGCTGAGAGCGCCGGTAGGACACTAGTGAGCGTCAATCC
>Ga0208357_1003134_pt1 | contig 10365 bp, 9 predicted proteins | sample NGESurdeep092012_6_FD_184487 | JGI IMG/M metagenome (GOLD analysis project Ga0208357, IMG submission 184487) | Arctic peat soil microbial communities from Barrow, Alaska - NGEE Surface sample F52-2 deep-092012 (SPAdes) | ecosystem: Environmental > Terrestrial > Soil > Wetlands > Peat ... | reverse complement strand
TGCTTCGTCCCCGGCCATTCTCGCCACAGCCGCCGATGATCCGCGCGGCCTCGGGCGAGGCGTCAATGGTGGAACTGGCGCGTCAGGGACGGCCGTTCCTGATGAACGTGCAGTCCAACGAAGTGACGCGCCACCGCATCGATCTCTATTGTCGTACGCTGCGCGAGAGCGGACATGATGACGCCGCCATCGCGCGGTGTCTCGACGATTGCTGGGCCTGGCGCAACGTGGTCGTCGCCGAGACGGACGCCGAGCACGATCCCGCCGTCGCCGACCGGGACGTAGGGGGCGCCATCGGCGTCGATCCGGTAGGGGTCGGTCCCGACGCATCCCTGTTCGACGGTGGCGGCGAGGTTCACGTCGACCAGCCGCAGGCCGGCCGGCGTCGCGTCGATGGTCATGCGTGCTCCTTCTGCGGCAGCACCGAGGCCAGCACGGCCAGGTTGGCGTCGGGGTCGTCGATGATGGTGAACGCCTCGGCCGTCCCGCTCATGATCGTGGAGGGCCCGGGGCCGTGACCGAACAGCCGGCCGCTGCCGGTCGAGATCACCCCGATCGACAGCCAGCCCTCGCGGTAGCCGCGGCCGTAGCGGTGGTCGGTGTCGGCCAGCGCGACGACGTCGCCGATCCGCAGCCCGTGCAGGCCGAGGGAGAGGTCCTCTCCCCCGACCTCGTAGGCGCCCATCAGGTCAGTGTTGGCGTACTCGGAGGCCATGCCCGCGCCCGCGCCGATCGCCTCGGCCGGGACCCGGGCGGCCACGTGCACCCGCAGCCTGCCGCCGGCGTCGGTGCCGCCCGCCAGCGCCGCCAGCAGCCGGGGCGAGCAGTTCTTGACCTTGATCGCCGGGTGCTCCAGGAGGACCAGGCCCTGGCCGACGGCGAACACGGTGACCTGATCGCCGGCCGTCACCGACCGCAGCGCCGGCTCGGGCATGTCGACCAGCACGTAGGCGTGCTGGCCGATGACGAACCCCTCGGACCCGGCGGCCGGGCCCGAGGTGACCACGACGGTGTTGCCGACGCAGGTCAGGTACTGCAGCGCGTAGTTGGCGGCCTGGTCCCGGTGCCGGACCGACAGGCCCGGCTCGAGGTGGTCGGCAGCGTACCCGGTGGCCGGGTCGCCGCAGTGCGCGCCGAGGGTGACGCCGCCCATGCCGGGCAGCAGGAACGCGTTCCCGTCGGGGTCGACCCGGAATCCGTGCCGGTCGCCGAGCGGCGGCCAGACCTCGCCGGCCAGCACCTGGGTTACCAGCTGGCCGGCGTTGCTTGTCACCTGCACCGGTCAGGCACCCTCGCCCGCGGTGCCCACGGCGGCGTCGCCGCCGGCGACCTCGTCGAAGCCGACCCAGCGGCGCTCGCGGGCGGACTTCTCGAACGCGTTGATGGTCCGCTGGACCAGCGCGCCCTGGGCGAAGTCGCCCTGGTTCTCCGGGGTGCCCCCGAGGATCTCGTCGGCGAAATTCTTCACCAGGTTGGAGTAGAACAGAAGCGGCCACGGCTCGGTGCTGGCGCCGCCCTCGGGGAAGTACTTCTGCGGGATCTCCCGCTCGACGAACTCGACCGAGCCCTTGGTCGCGGTCTTGATCGTCTGGCAGATGCCGAACTCGTCGACCAGCCGGACGATGACCGCGCCCTCGGAGCCGTAAAACCGCGCCTCGATGCCGGGGTAGTTGCCGACGGTCACGTAGGAGGACTGGATGGAGGCCATCACCGGGGCGTCGAACTCGCACATCCACATGTCGCCGTCGTCGATGTTCATCCGCTCCATCGTGCCGGTCGAGCGGAGCATCCGGACCGGGACGAAGTTGCGCATGGTGCCGACCACGTTGGTCAGCGGCCGGTCGACCCACCAGTGCATGATGTCGATGATCGGCGCGCCGTAGCCCTCGATCGAGGAGACGGCCATCTCGCCCTCGCCCGGCTCGGCCCCCTCGGCCTGGCGCAGCGGGGTGCTCGGGTCGATCCACTGACTGTTCTGCTCGTAGCCGTTGAACACGTAGGGGTCGCCGACCAGGCCCTGGTCGATCAGGTCCTTGGCGTACATGACGGCCGGGGCGTAGCGGAAGGTGAAGCCGAGCTTGGTCTTGAGCCCCCTGGACGCGGCCAGCTCGGCCGCGCGGGCGGTCTGCCGGGCGTCGCGGTGCACCGGCTTCTCGCACAGCACGTGCTTGCCTGCCTGCAGGGAGTCCCAGGAGATCTGGAAGTGGGCCTCGTTGCCGGTGGCCACGTCGATCACGTCGACCGCGGGGTCGTCGAGAAGCTCGCGGTAGTCGGTGACGGCGCGGGCGACGCCGAACTCCTTGGCGACGCGGCGGGCGAGGTCGGCGTCGGAGTCCACCACCGCGGCCACCTCGACGCGCGGGTCGCGCTGCCAGCCAGGGATGTGGGCGCGCTCGGCCCAGCGGCCGGCTCCGACGACGGCGACCCGTAGCTCTTTGCTGCTCATACTGGTGGACTCATCCTCTCGTTGGTGGCGGCCAAGGGTCTGGCCGCCGGGTTTGGCGCGGCCGACAGCGGCGCGCCAAGGGTGGGGGGCGGGGGTGGAGGGCCGGGGTGGAGGGCCGAAGGAAGGGGGTGGAAGGGTGGGGGCGGTAAGGGAACGAGGAAGTCAGGGCACGCGGCTCAATGGCGGCTCAGCCGCACGCGCGGGTCGATGACCGTGTAGAGGACGTCGACGATGAAGTTCATGACGACCATGAAGACGGCGGCGACGAGCACGGTCCCGGTGATCATGGGGATGTCGAGCTGGCCGATGGCGTTGTAGGCGAGCAGGCCGATGCCGGGCAGCCCGAAGACCGACTCGATGATCAGCACGCCGCCGAGGAAGTAGCCCAGGTCCATCCCGAGCATGGTGATCACCGGCGTCAGCACGTGGCGGAGCGCGTGCCTGAGCAGGATCGTCCGCTCGGGCATGCCCTTCAGCCGGGCGAACTCGACGTAGGGCGAGCGGAGCACGGTGAGCATCGTGGTGCGGACCATGCGCGAGTAGAAGGCCGCGCCGCCGATGCCGAGGGTGAAGCTGGGCAGGATCAGATACCAGATCAGCGGCGAGCCGGTGCCGCTCAGCGGGAACAGCGACAGCTTGTACCCGAGGAAGTAGAGCAGCATCAGGCCGAGCCAGAACGGCGGCGCCGACAGGCCGACCAGCGCGCCGAGGGTGGCGAACCGGTCGATGATCGAGCGCGGCCGGTAGGCGGCGGCGATGCCGACCGGGATGCCGATGATGGTCTCCACCAGCACGCCGCCGAGCGCGAGCCAGATCGTGTAGGGCAGCGCCCGCCAGATCTCGCCGCCGACCGACTGGTCCTCGAGCGCGAACGAGGTGCCGAGGTTCCCGTGCGCCAGCCGGCCGAGGTAGGACACGTACTGCGACCAGACCGACCGGTCGAGACCGAGTTGCTTGGCGATCGAGGCGACCGCCTGCGGGCTGGCGTTCGCCCCCGCCACCAGGCGGGCCGGGTCGCCCGGGACGACGTAGGAGAGCAGGAACGCGAGCGACACCACGCCGAAGATCACGATGATCATCTGGCCCAGGCGGCGTAGGAACCAACCGGTCATCGTCGCGCCCCCGTGGTCTCTGGGTCGAGCAGGTCGGTGAGCCAGTCGCCCGCCAGGTTGAAGGCGAGGACGGTCACGATCAGGGCCACACCCGGCGCGATGAGCAGCCACGGGGCGCTCTGGAAGTACTGCTGGCCCTGGGAGATCATCTGTCCCCAGGACGCCTGCGGCAGCGGCACGCCGATGCCGAGGTAGGACAGCGACGCCTCGATGAGAATCGAGGTCGCGACGCCGAGGGTCGAGTAGACGATGATCGCCGGGACCAGGTGCGGGAGAATGTGCCGTCGCAGGATGGCGGAGTGCCCGATGCCGAGCGTGCGGGCGGCGATGACGAACTCGCGCTCCTTCAGCGACAGCACCAGGCCGCGCACGATCCGGGCCAGGTAGGTCCAGTACCCGAACGCGATCACGAGCATCACGTTGCGGGTGGACGGTCCGGTGATCGCGATCAGCGCGATGCAGAAGAGCAGGATCGGGAACGAGAGCACCACGTCGGTGATCCGCATCAGCACCGAGTCGACGATCCCGCCCGCGTAGCCGGCGATCCCGCCCACGAGCACCCCGATGATCGACGCGAGGCTGGTCGCGACGACGCCGACCAGCAGCGACACCTGGGCGCCGTAGATCAGCCGGGACAGCACGTCGCGGCCGTTGGGGTCGGTGCCGAGCAGGAACTGCGAGCCGGGCGCTATCGGGGCGCCGTCGGCCGACAGCCCGTTGGGGTAGGCCTGGAGCGGGTTATGCGGGGCCAGCAGCGGCGCGAACACCGCGACCAGGGCCAGCACGACCACCGCGAGCACCGAGATCAGCGCCACCGGGTCCCGGCGCAGGCTGGTCAGCGCGCGACGGCCGAGGCCGGGCTCCTCGTACGCCGCCGCGAGCTCGGCCGCCGCGGCCGGCTCCTCGGCCGCGGCCGGCAGCTGGCCGCTGAGGAACGATCCTTCTGGCGGTGCGGTCACGGGGTCACCTCCGGTGCGTCCGGCACGACATGACAGGCAGCGAGCTGGCCGGTCGCCTTGCGCACGAGCGGCGGCGCGACCGTCCGGCAGAGGTCGACCGCGAGCGGGCAGCGCGGGTGGAACGCGCAGCCCGGCGGCGGGCTGGCCGGGTTCGGCGGCTCGCCCGGCAGCGGCGCCGGGCGCGGCCCGCCGAGGTTGGCGATGTCGGGCACGGCCGCCATCAGGGCCTGGGTATAGGGGTGCGCGGGCTGGCTGAAGACCTGCTCGGCGGCGCCGTACTCGACCAGCCGGCCGACGTACATGATCGCGATCCGGTCGGCCATGAACCGCAGCGTGGACAGGTCGTGTGAGATGAACAGGTAGCTCACCCCGGCGTCGGCCTGGATGTCCTTGAGCAGGTTGAGCACCTGGGCGCGGATGGAGACGTCGAGCGCCGCCACCGCCTCGTCGCAGATGATGACCTCCGGGCTGACGGCCAGCGCGCGGGCGATCGACACCCGCTGCCGCTGGCCGCCCGACAGCTGGCCCGGGTACCGGCCGGCGAGCGCCACCGGCAGGTTGACCCGAGCCAGCAGCTCTTCGACCTCGGACTTGCGCCGGGCCCGGGGCACGCCGCGGACGGACAGGCCCTCCCCGATCGCGTCCTTGATCGTCATCTTGGGGTCGAGGGAGTCGTAGGGGTCCTGGTAGACCATCTGCATCCGCCGCCGGTAGGCCCGCAGGTCCTGCCCGCTCAGCCGGGCGGTCTCGGCCCCGGCCAGCAGGACCGATCCGTCGGTGGGGCGGTTGATGCGGACCAGGGTGCGAGCCACCGTGGACTTGCCGGAGCCGGACTCGCCCGCCAGGCCGAGGGTCTCCCCCGCGGCGATGGCGAAGGAGACGCCGTCGACCGCCTTGACCAGCTGGCTGCCGAGCAGGCCGCGGTGCACCTTGAAGTGCACCCGCAGGTCGCGGACGTCGACCACCGGCGGCGCGGCCGCCGTCTGCTCGGTGGCGATGCTTTGAACGTGAGCGGGATCGGTCATCAGGCGGCCTGATTCCAGTTTTCATCGCCGAGAGCGTGGCAGGCGGCCTGATGAGAGTCGCCCGGGCCCGTTCGGAGATCAGAGATTTTTAGCAGGGCCGGATCGGTCTGCCGGCAGACCTCGCGCGCCATCGGGCAGCGGGGCGCGAACGCGCAGCCTGCCGCCTGGGCGCCGCCGTGCGGGGGGCTGCCGGGGATCGACGCCAGCCGGTCGGGGAGCTCGCCGCGCAGCGACGGGATGGAGGCGATGAGCGCCCGCGTGTAGGGGTGCGCGGGGTCGCTGATAACCGCCGCGGTCGGGCCTGACTCGACGATCCGGCCCGCGTACATGACCAGCAGCCGGTCGCAGAAGTTGCCCACCACGCCGAGGTCGTGGCTGATCAGCAGCACGGCGCTGCCGTGCTCGGCCGTCATCCGCTCGAGCAGCGTCAGCACCTGGGCCTGGACGGTCACGTCGAGCGCGGTGGTCGGCTCGTCGGCGATCAGCAGCCGGGGCTCGCAGCTGATCGCGATCGCGAGCGCGACCCGCTGGCGCATGCCGCCGGACAGCACCGCCGGGTAGCGCGTCATCGTCCGCCGCGGATCGGGGATGCCGACCGACCGCAGCAGCTCCTCGGCCTTGGCGGTCGCCTCCGCGCGGCGCAGCCCGCGATGGTAGCGCAGCATCTCGGTGATCTGGGTGCCGATCTTGACCAGCGGGTTGAGGCTGGACAGCGGGTCCTGGGTGATCATCGCGATCTTGGTGCCGCGCCACTTGGTCGGGGCCGACTTCGCGCCGAGCTCGGCCCCGTCGAAGCAGACGGTGCCGTCGGTGACCCGGCCGGGCTGCGGGATCAGCCGCATGATCGCCCGGGCGGTCAGCGACTTGCCCGAGCCCGACTCGCCGACCAGGCCGACCCGCTCGCCCGCCCCGATCGCGAGCGACACGTCCCGGACCACCTCACCGGTGCCTTCCCGAGCGGGGAAGGCAACGGTGAGGTGTTCCACGGTGATGACGTCAGCCACCAAGTCCACCGCTGTTTGAGCTGCTCGAGGTGCTCTTGGTCAGCCAGTAGTTGTCCATCTCCCAGTCCCAGATCGGGTTCGGGAAGAAGCCGCCGACGCTGGCGCCGCTGACCTCGGTGGTGGTGCCGAAGTAGAGCGGGATGACCGGGTTGTCGGCCAGCATCGCCTGGTCCGCCTGCGCGTAGTCGGCGGCGGCGTTGGCCGGGTCGGCGAGGCCAGCATTGACGTCCGCGTCCACCTTCTTGTTGCAGTAGAAGGCGTAGTTCTGGCCGCCCGGGATGTCCGCCCCGCACGACACCAGCGCGTTGAAGAAGTCGCTGGCGTCCGGGTAGTCGGCCACCCAGAAGGTGAGCGTCATCGGCGCCTTGCCCGGCGTGCCCGCCAGGGTGAAGAACGTGCTCTCCTGGATCGGCCGCACGTTGACGGTGATGCCGATCGCGGCCAGCTGCTGCTGGATGGCGGGGTCGAGGTTGGTCCACGGCTGGGTGTTCCAGCTGTAGAGCGTGGTGCTGAAGCCGTTCGGGAAGCCCGCCTGCTTCAGCAGCTGCTTGGCCTTGGCGATGTTGAGCGGGTTGACCAGGTTCTGGCTGGTGTAGCCCTTGACGCCGGGCGGGATGAAGCCGGTGGCGGGGCTGCCCTGGCCGTTCACCAGCTTGAGCAGGAAGCTCCGGTTGATCGCGTAGGAGACGGCCTCCCGCACCAGCGGGTTGTTGAACGGCTTGACCTGGGTGTTGAGGGTCAGGAAGTAGGTGTCGAGCGACTGGCGCTGGCGGATCTGGCTGGTCAGCGACTTGTTGCCCATCACCGTGAGGTAGTCGGAGTTGGGCAGCGGGTCGCCCATCAGGTCGATCTGGCCCTTCTCCAGCTCAAGCAGCTGCACCTCGGGCGAGACGCCGAGCTTCTCGTTGACGCCGCTGACGTACGGGAGCGACTTGTTCCAGTAGTTCGGGTTGGCCTTGAGGATGATCGACTGGCCGGGGGTGTAGCTCACCATCTCGAACGGGCCGGAGCCGAGCGGGTGCAGGGCCTGCTGGGCGCCGGAGCCGGCCGGGATCACCGACGCGTGCGGCATCGCCAGCACGTACTTGAAGGCGGCGTCGGGCTGGGTCAGCGTGATCTGCAGCTCGTACGGGTTGATCGCTTTAATGCCGGACACGCTGCCGGTCGGGTTCTTGGCAAAGGCCGCGCAACCGCTGACCACGTCCCAGAAGCTGACGACCGGGGACTTGGTCGCGGGGTTGCAGATCCTGGAGAAGGTGTAGACGAAGTCCGCCGCGGTGACCGGCTTGCCGTTGTCGAACGTCATGCCCTTGCGGATGGCGATCGTGTAGACCTTGCCGCCGCCGGAGACGACCGGCATGCTCGCGGCCGCCTCGGCCTCCAGGTCGGTGGTGGCGCCCTTGTAGTCGTAGAGCCGGTCGAACAGCATCTGCATGTTGTCCCAGCAGGTGGCGTCGTAGCAGACCTGCGGGTCAAAGGTGTCCGGGTCGGACTGGAAGGCGACCTGCATGGTGCCGCCCTTGACGGGGGTGCCGGCCGCGCTGGTGCTGGCGCTGGCTGAGCCGCCGGTAGATCCGCTGCTCTGGGCGGTGGACGCACCTGACGAGCACGCGGCAACCGCCAGCGCGAGGCCGGCCAGCGGCACCGCCCAGCGGAGTCTTCTCGGGATGGAACGCACTGCTCTCCTCTGCTCGACTGCCGATTGTCGACTATCGACCCTTGGGGTTGGAGGTGAGCCTACAGTCCGGTTCACATCTGCGTCGATAGCCTTTTATTCACGAATTGTTAAATCTTGACGGGCTAAATGACGATGCGTCGCTGCAGCTCTTCCAGTACGCGGGCGGCGGGCAGCGAGTACTCGGCAGCGGTGTGGACCGGGGCTTGTTCCCCTCGCAGCACGGCGTGGATGTGCCGGATGGCGGCGGTGAAGGACCGCGTATCCGCGGTGGGACGCTCGGTGACGGGGTCCGCGTTCGGCCTGCGGATGGTCAGGGTGTCGGCCGGGCTCGGGTGGAACGGGTTGGTCAGCTGGATCCGGCCTTCGCTGCCGAGCACGCTGGTGAAGGTGTCCAGGCTGCGCTTGAAGCCGCAGGTGAGCAAGAGCCTTCGGGTTCCCTGGCGGCCGCCGAAGGTGACGATGCCGGCCGCGTCGGTGTCGACCCCATTCTCGGTTCGCGCTACGCAGGCCAGTGCCTCTCCCCCGGCGGTGCCATCGGCGCCGGGCCCGTCGCCTGCGGCGAAGAGCTCGAACGCGAGGCGGATGGGGTAGCAGCCGACGTCGGCCAGCGCGCCGCCGCCGAGCGCGGCGTCCATGCGGATGTTGGCCGGGTTAGAGAGCGGGAAGTGGAAAGCGCTGTAGAGCTCGGCCGGCTCGCCGATCGCGCCGTCCTCGAGCAGCCTTGTCAGGCGCTGGTGCTGGGCCTGGAACGGGAAGACGAACGCCTCCCACAACGGCCGGGCGGCGGTGGCGGCGACCTCGAGCACCTCCTTGGTGCTGGCGGCGCCGACGCTGAGCGGCTTCTCACACAGCACCGCCTTGCCCGCCCTGAGCGCCCTGATCGTCGGTTCGGCGTGCAGCGCGTTGGGGAGGGCGACGTAGACGGCGTCGATGTGCGGGGACTCGACGATGTTGGCGTAGCCCTCGATGCCCTGGTCGACGCCGTGGGCGGTCGCGTAGGCCTCGGCCTTGGCCCGGTCGCGGCTGGCGACCAGGGCGGCCCGGCCGCCGCCGGCCTCGCGCAGGCCGGGCAGGAACTGCGCCCGGGCGATGTTGGCGGTGCCGACGATGCCCCAGCGAATCAGGTCCGGTGACTGTGGCACGCGCGTTGCCTCCCGTGGTTGCCTTGCTTGGACTTGTTTCCTTCGTCTTACAGTCGATTGTCGACTATAGACCTTAACTGCGGGTCGGGGAAGGTCATATGCGTCTTTTTGGGCGTGTGCCTGCCCCGTTAGGCGGGTTCCCGGCCGCGGGAAGGCGGGCCATCCGTGCTTGGGCTGGGCGGCGACCCGCTTCTTGCTGTTATCTTCTTGCGCCGGGGTCCGGGCCATCATTGGGGGTACTAACCGTTGCTATTTGACGGTTAGTACCCCCAATCTCCGGACGAGTCCGAGGCCGCACGCGCTTCTTGCTGTTATCTTATGGACTGGCTGCGCTTGGATTGAAACGCCGCTCAATAGCAGCCGGGCCTCGCTCAGGTCATTGACTGACCCGGAGCGCCGCGGCGCGGCCATCGCTCGATGACCTTCGCGTGCACGAGCGTTCCGGCGAGCTCGACGCGGAGCCGGGGCTGGGCGCCGGCCCGGGCGGGGATGAGCTTGCACTTGGAGTAGGTGAGGGTGAGTCCGTCGGCGTCGATCTCGATGCCCGGTGCGCTGACGATGAGCAGCTTGCCGTGCACCATGTCGAGGTCGATTCGCAGCGTCCCCGAGGAGATGACCGCCTCGGCGAAGTCGAGCGTGACCTGGCACTCCCGGGTCTGGAGATCGATGCGCTTGGGCACCACCCAGCGCCCGGTCCGCACGTACCGGCTGCCGTGCTGCTTGACCGCGAGCACGTCTTTCGCCGGAGCACCGGCCGACCGATAGGCCGACAGGTCGGCGGTCAACGCGGCCAGTTCGCCGACCGTCCGGGCTGAGAGCGCGGTCCCCAGCCGGTCATCAAGCTCCTCGGCGGTGAGGCGGCCGTCACCGCCTGCGATCCGCAGCGTCTCCACGACCCGGTCGCGATCAGCGTGTGACGCCCGCAGTTCAGGCAGGTCACTCGTCATGGCATTCACGCTAGCGCAGTGAACGGTCACCGACGACCCTCCGGTCAGCCGG
>Ga0208357_1003132_pt1 | contig 10369 bp, 5 predicted proteins | sample NGESurdeep092012_6_FD_184487 | JGI IMG/M metagenome (GOLD analysis project Ga0208357, IMG submission 184487) | Arctic peat soil microbial communities from Barrow, Alaska - NGEE Surface sample F52-2 deep-092012 (SPAdes) | ecosystem: Environmental > Terrestrial > Soil > Wetlands > Peat ... | reverse complement strand
CCCAAAGGTTCTCCTGGTACCGGAGTACCTTTGGGGCATGGCATGGGAACGTTGGCTGACGGGGCGGACATTAGTTGTCAGTGGCTACGTCGTCACGTTCGCAGCAACAACCGTGTTCACTCTTTGGACACTCACTAACTTCGTAGTGGGAAATCTCTCCGTAAGTTACTGGGTTCAAGAGGTCCTCTTTCCCGTTTCGTCTCTCGCAGCACTCATTGCCTGGTGGTTCTTAACCAAGATCTCTGTCTCAACGTCGGGTCAGGGCCACTTGTTTCGCAAAGGATTTCTTGCTCTCTCGGCCGGATCGCTATTGACGTGTGCGGCCTACATAGTCCCGCTCGTCAATTACTTTCATCTCAACTGGGCCCAATTCGCGGGTTTGCTCCACGCCGTTGGCTACTTCATGATTGCCTGTGGTTTCTTTATGATCGCAAATCACTACTCATCAAACGCGGAGACGAACGAGGACGCACTTTTATTTGATAGCTCGATCGAAGAAGAGGGCGACAATGTACCCTTCGACCACGTGAAAAGTGAACTTGGCTAGTGGCGAGCGACTTTCTCGTTGAACTGAGACCTTCTGCCCTTCGCCAACTTCGAGCGCTCGACCGAACCGATCAATCACTCCTTGGTGGCGCAATATCTAACCTTGCGGTCGATATTCGTCCAAAGGGCTCGCGACGTCTACGAACGCGCAGAGGATACCTACTTAACGTCAACAACTGTCGAATTATCTACACGATTGACGTGCACGCACTTGCCATCGTCATCGTCGCAATTCGTCGTCACGTTGACGTCCCGGTGAATTAGCACTCTGCCCGTCGGATCCGGTTACGTGTACAGCGCGTACGCGCTTTTCTGTCCAACTAAAAGCGCACGACGCCTCGAACATTCTTTCCCGATTCGAGATCGTCGTAACCCTGCTGCACGTGGTCGAGCGTGTACTCCTCAGTGACGAGGTCGTCAACGTGGAGTTTGCCTTCGTGGTGCAAACGAAGTAGTCGAGGAACCTGGACTCGAGGACTCTCTGAACCAAAAACCGTGCCGCGAATTTCCTGGTTGAACATCGAAAGAGCGAAAACGTTGAGATCAACGGTCTGTTGACTGAACGGTGCAATTGAGGTGGCCACGATGACGCCACCCTTAGCCGTGATTGCACGAGCCTGTTCGAGCAGTTCACTTGTAAGGACGCCAACCGTGATGATCGTGACGTCACAGTTTTTGCCACTAGTGAGTTCGGGCAGGATCGTAAATGCTGCGTCCAGCGTGGTGTTGCAACCGTGCGTGGCGCCAATCTTGAGGGCGCGATCGACTTTGGACTGATTCGTGTCAATGGCGATGACGGCACGAGCGCCCGCGTGCACTGCACCCTGCACGGCGCCTGAACCAACGCCGCCCACGCCAATAACGGCCACCGTGTCGCCGGGTTTGGTTCCTCCGCGGTTTACTGCTGAGCCGAAACCCGTCGAGATGCCGCAGGAAATCAGTGCGGCCGCGCGCAGGTCGTACCAAGGATCAATTCGAATGAGCGACGCCTCGTGCACCACGATGTACTCAGAGAACGTACCCAGTTGACACATACGGTTGAGATCAATGTCGCCGAGGTGATGGCGCCACGTACCGTCAGAGATCATCGGGCCCACCAGCGTGTGTGCGCCGAGGTCACAGAGATACTGACGACCAGAGGCACAGAACTCGCACTTCCCACACGAGGGAATAAAGGACACGGCTACGTGATCGCCGCGCTTGAGCGACGTGACGTTCTCGCCCACAGACTCAACGACGCCCGATCCTTCGTGGCCGCCAATAACGGGGAACATAGAACTACGTCCAGAGAGCAACTCAATCAAGGACGCATCGGGCACCATGTCGCCGGTGCGAAGGTGCTCGTCAGAGTGACACATACCAGCAAAGGCCATCTTGACCTTGACCTCACCCGCGTGTGGTTCGTCGATTTCAATCGTCTCGGTGTGCCAGGGACCGTGGAGCTCGCTGACAATAGAGGCCTTCACCTGCATACAATTTCCCCCAGAATCTGAGACGGCGTTTCGCCGTCGTTCGTACTCTACCGACAACGACGAGCCCGGAAAATTACATCTGGTCGGGCGTGTCAATACCTAAGACGGAGAGTCCTAAACGCAAGGTTCGCGCCGTGAGATCACAGAGCGCCAAGCGCTCCTCGCGTAACGCGCCTTCAGCCGACAGCACGGGACAGGCGTCATAGAAGGACGTAAATCGCTGCGCTAGATCGAACAGGTACGTACAGAGCCGATGAGGCTGAAGGCTCGAGAGCGACGACGAGAATGCCTCCGGTAATGCCACGAGCCCGAGCGCCAGTTCCCGCTCAGCCTTTGCCTCAAGAGCAAAGTTGGCCTTTCCCGATTCGAAGGGTGCGCCGAGCCGTCGAAAGATTGAGCTGACTCTGGCGTGTGCGTACTGAAGATAGGGACCGGTGTCGCCTTCAAAAGCGATCATTCGCTCGAGATCAAACACGTAGTCGTGTTGACGCTCGGTCGAAAGGTCCGCGTATTTAATCGCCGCAAGAGCTATCTGTGTGGCCAACGTAAGGCGAGCATCGCGCTCAAGATCAGGTGCGCGCGCTTCCAGCGCGACGTACGCCTTCTCACTTGCTTCATCGAGCAGGCTTATGAGCTTGACCGTCTCACCTTCGCGCGACTTGAACATCTTGTGGTCGGGCCCCAGCACGTTGCCAAAGGCCACTTGTTCACAGCGCACGCTCTCGGGCAACCAACCCGCCATTCGCGCCACCGCGTAGACCATCTCGAGGTGTTGCGCTTGAGGAGCACCGACGACGTACAACAACTCGTCGGCCTTCAGTGTCGCCACGCGGTTGCGCAGCGCCGCGAGATCCGACGCGGCGTAACCGTATCCGTCATCGCTCTTTTGGACAATAAGTGGGAGTGGCTCTCCTTCTCGATTCTGAAAACCCGGAGGAAAGACGCACAGCGCACCGCCGCTCTCAACGAGCAGACCTACCGCGTCCAGGTCGCGCACCACTGCTTCGAGCATGTCGTTGTAATAGGACTCACCAACCGTGTCGCCAGGCGTGAGCGTGATGTCAAGTTTTTTATACACCTCGCTGAAGTGCGTCGCCGACTCGTCAACTAACAAGCGCCAGAGGCGCAACGTCTCGGGGTCGCCACCTTGCAACAACACCACGCGAGCGCGACTTCTCTCTTTAAATCCATCGTCTGCGTCAAATGCCTGACGCGCCCCGCGGTAAAACGTATTCAGATCACCTATGGACAGTGACGCAATGGCTTGGTCCTCGCCGAGGTCCAATAAGTGCTCGATCAACATGCCAAAGGGCGTACCCCAGTCGCCCACGTGATTGCGAGCAATGACGGTGTGGCCAGCGAAGCGATACATCCGAGCGAGTGCGTCGCCAATAACTGTCGAACGTAAGTGGCCGACGTGCATCTCTTTGGCCACGTTGGGCGCCGAGTAGTCAATTACAACGCGGTGCGGGCTCTCGGTCTTGATGAGGCCGAGTCGCGGATCGAGGGTTAACTCGCGGAGCTTCTCGTTAAGGAATGTCGGAAGGAGAGTGATATTCAAAAACCCCGGTCCCGCGACTTCCACCTGCGCCATGTCGTCAAGGCGCGCCGCGCCGACGATCTCCTCAGCCACTTCGCGAGGGGGCCTTCCGACACGCTTGGCAAGGGACATAACGCCGTTTGCCTGAAAGTCACTGCGGTCCGAACGTCGAAGGACGGGATCGGCGCCTAGCGCCACGACGTCAAAGGCCTCTTGGATGCGAGCCAGCAAGGAATCGTACGTCGAAGACATGTCGCTAAGTCTCCCACCTGGCCACCCGCGACCGCGCCAGAGAGGGATTCACCGTCACCGAAACACGGCAGAATGGAGTTATGACATCTTCGATGAACTCATTTAATACCGAGAGCACCCTCGAGGTAGATGGTCGCTCACTCACCTATTTTTCTCTCCTGAGCGAAGGTCTCAAAGACTTCGATGTTCAGAGCCTTCCCTATTCAATCAAAGTGTTACTCGAGAATCTTTTGCGCCACGAAGACGGGGTCAAAGTCAAGGCGAGTGACATCGAAGCCCTCGCCAGATGGTCCGACGCACCTTCTAAGCACGGTGAGGCGGCGGGCGACGACGCCAAAGAGATCTCCTTCACCCCCGCGCGCGTTCTCATGCAAGACCTCACCGGCGTGCCCGCCGTTGTCGACCTCGCGGCGATGCGCGACGCCATCGTCGCTCTTGGGAGCGACGCGTCAAAGATCAATCCTCTGGTGCCCGTAGAACTCGTCATTGACCACTCCGTCATCCTCGAGCGCAGTGGCACGGCGTCAAGCTACGACCAGAACGTCGAGATTGAGTATCAGCGAAACGCCGAGCGCTACACATTCTTGAAGTGGGCCCAAAGTTCGTTCAAGAAGTTTCGTGTCGTCCCCCCGGGTATGGGCATCTGTCACCAGGTGAATCTCGAACACCTCGCGAGAGTCGTCTTCGAACTCGATGGCGTCGCCTACCTCGACACCATCGTCGGCACCGACTCACACACCACGATGGTCAATGGTCTGGGCGTGCTCGGTTGGGGCGTCGGCGGCATCGAAGCCGAAGCCAGCATGCTCGGCCAGCCGGCATCAATGTTGATCCCGCCCGTTGTTGGACTTCGACTGGTGGGCGCGACGCGTGAAGGCGTTACCGCCACTGATGTCGTCCTCACCATTACGCAGCTCCTGCGTCAACACGGTGTCGTTGGCAAGTTCGTCGAGGCCTACGGACCAGGCGTTGGATCGCTCTCACTTGAGACGCGCGCCACCATTGGCAACATGTCGCCCGAGTACGGCGCGACGTGCACCATCTTTCCTATCGACCAAGTCACGCTCAACTATCTGGCCTTCACGGGCCGTCCCGCGGACCAACTCGCCCTGGTCGAGGCGTACGCCAAGGCCCAAGGGATCTGGCACCACGAAAGCGCGCCCGAGCCGATTTACTCCGAGTACGCCGAGCTCGACCTCTCGACGGTCGAGCCAAGTCTCGCCGGACCAAAGCGCCCCCAGGACCGCGTTTCGCTCTCGGGTGCGCGTGGCGCGTTTCGCGACGCTCTCGGGCGTGAGCCCAAAGAAGTTCAAGGCGTTGACGCCGCCGAGCACTTACGCGACGGGGCGGTGACCGTCGCCGCTATTACCTCGTGCACGAACACTTCGAACCCTTCGGTGCTCGTTGCCGCGGGACTCGTGGCGAGAAAGGCCGTCGAACTGGGACTGACCGTCAAGCCCTGGGTGAAGACCTCGCTCGCGCCGGGAAGTCGCGTCGTGATGGACTACCTCGAGAGGGCAAATCTGGTCGACTCACTCGACACCCTTGGTTTCTATCTCGCGGGATACGGCTGCACGACCTGTATTGGCAACACTGGCCCACTGCTCGAGGGCGTGTCTGAGGCCGTGAACGAACACGATCTCTCAGTCGTCTCGGTGTTGTCGGGCAACCGCAACTTCGAAGGTCGCATTCACCCCGACGTAAAGCAAAACTTCCTCGCGAGCCCTCCCCTCGTTGTGGCCTACGCGCTCGCGGGCACTATCGACATCGACCTCAGCAGCGAACCGCTCGGTACGGACACGAACGGCAAGCCCGTTTTTCTCGCGGACCTCTGGCCAAGTGACGCCGACGTTGCCGCGGCGGTGAGTGCTTCGATCACCCCAGCGATGTTCGAGACCCGTTACGCCAGCGCCTTTGGCGGTGACGAGCGTTGGCGGGCGGTGCCTACGAGCAACGAAGTCACGTATGCCTGGGATCAAGCCTCCACCTACGTCAAACTCCCGCCGTACTTTGAGGGTCTGACAATGGAGCCGGACCTCGTCGGCGACGTTCTCAGCGCGCGAGTGCTCGCGAAACTCGGTGACTCCGTCACGACTGACCACATCTCGCCGGCCGGCAACATTCGCGCTAACGGGCCCGCCGGTCGCTACCTCGTGGACAGTGGTGTCAAAGCCGAAGACTTCAACAGTTACGGCACGCGTCGCGGTAATCACCAAGTCATGGTTCGCGGCACGTTCGCGAACATTCGACTGCGCAACTTGATGGCCCCGGGCACTGAGGGTGGCGTAACGATCAAGCTGCCTGAAGGCACGCAAATGTCGATTTTTGACGCCGCGATGGCGTACGCCGAAGAAGGAACGCCCCTCGTCATTCTCGGTGGCAAGGAATACGGCACCGGTTCGAGTCGTGACTGGGCCGCCAAAGGCACCAAGCTCCTCGGCGTTCGCGCCGTGTTGGTTGAGTCCTTTGAGAGGATTCACCGCTCGAACCTCGTGGGCATGGGTGTGCTGCCCCTTCAGTACTTGCCGGGCGAAAGCGCAGCGACGCACGAACTCGACGGCACTGAGATCTTCACCATCACCGGACTCGACGCGCTCAACCGTGGCGAAACCGTTCCGCAGGTGAACGTGCACGTAGTGCGCGAGAACGGCGACGAATCGGACTTTGTAGTTCGCCTACGAATCGATACGCCCACCGAAGCCGACTACTACCGTCACGGTGGCGTACTCAACTTCGTGTTGCGTCAACTCGCGGCGAGCTAAGTCTCTAGGCAGCGCCGTCGGCCACGGCCACCACGGCGGCGTCAACGTTGTCGTAAATTGCTATCTCGCGTACCGCCGCGTCAAACGACGTCGCAAGACTGGCGCGCAACTTGTCATTCACCCGCGCAAGAGAAACTGAGATGTGGTCCTTCACTAAGTCATCGACCACTTGACCCAAAATCGTCATACCCGTGAAGTCGATGTCCGAGAGAGCGACGGCGTCGATGACGAGGTGCCTGGTTGTCGGGTACGTCGCCATGAGTTGGTGCGTCTCTTTGCGAAATATCCCGGCATTCGCAAAGTAAAGGTCGTTATCAAAGAGGACGGCCAGGACGTGATCGACACTCTCGACGTCCTTTTCACTGAGCGGCTCCCAACTTGTCGTGCCCGCGTGTCGGCCCATCACGATCACGTGAGGTCGCGCGGTATGCCACGTCTGATCGAGAATGGCGAGGCCAACGGCAATCGCGAGTCCCTGCTCAACGCCAATCAAGACAACACCGAGCAACGAAATCATCGCCAGCGCGAACTCCAAGCGACGGGTGCGCCAGATCCTGAGGATCTGGTGGACTTTTATGAGTCTCGCGCCAATGAAAAACAGCACACCGGCTAACGCCGCCAACGGAATGGTGTGGGCGTAATGGCCAAGGGGCGAGAGCGCGATCGCCAGCACCGCTGCGCTCAGCCCGACGATCTTCGTCTTTCCCCCAGCTAAGTGAGACACCGTTGTTCGCGCGGGAGAGGCGTTAACGGGAAACGCCCCGACGAGTCCGGCCGCGACGTTCGCGAGGCCGACGCCAACGAAGTCACGACTGATGTCAGATTCAACACCGAGTTCGTCCGAGGATGTTGTGGTGGTTGCCGAGGTCTGGCTCAGTATCACGATCACGAGCGTCACGGCCGTGGTCAACACAACCCCCCACTGATTCCCGCTCAACCAGTGCAGGCGCCACGAAGGGAGTCCCACAACGACCGATCCCAGTTCTTTCACGCCGTGAGTGTCAAGTGAGAAGACCACGCTCACTACCGTTGCGAGGAGGATTGCCAGGAGCGCCCAGGGGACGCGAGCGTTTACTTTCTCACCTACGACCAGCACGATCAGTGTGCCGAGCGAGAGAACAATGGACCACACGCTGACGTGTCCTAGGACGTGTGCGATTGACGCAAGCCTCTGCAAAAAACTGGTGCCACCTGCGCTCACGCCCAGCGCACTCGGTAGCTGATGCACGATGATGATGACACCGATACCACTGAGAAATCCCGTCACGATAGGGAGCGAGAGAAAGTCCGCGATCCACCCCAGACGTAGAAGTCCGACGGCCAGCACCACAAGTCCCGTGATAACGGCGGTCATCGCGGCGAGCTCTAAGTACAACGTTGAAGAAAAGGGCGCGAGTCGCAACAGCGCCACAGCGAACAGCGGCGCGATTGTCGAATCAGCGCCCACGGACATGATGGGGTTCGAGCCAATGAACACGAACACGAGCGTCGCGGCGATAAAGGCAATCATCGCGGTGTAGGCAGCGACACCAGCGAGTCGGGACGTCGCGAGCTGCTCAGGAATTGCAATGGCGAGCAACGTGACACCCGCGAGCAGTTGGCTGGGGAGATTGTTTCTGTTTAGTCCAACGAAGGTTTGACCAATTCCGTGGGCCGGGTGGCGTAGCCCAATCGGCGTGCGCGACTCAGGGCTTTTACCCACGACGTCTCCCATCCGCCCACCCTACGACGAGAAGGAAACGTGCTTACGAGGTAGCGATGACTCGAAAGCCTTCGGCGAGCTTGCCTTTTTTCATGCCAGCGGTCTTGGCTGTTAAGCGTGACCACGACCTGAGCATCTCCTCGAGACCTTCGCGTTCACCCACTTGGCTGACGTGCTGGGTGAGCGCGGCAAACTTCTGAGCGAACGTCTTTGTGATGTCGACCACCATTGTGGGTGACACCCCGGCCAACCACACTTCAGCAACGGTGTGGGGAGCAAAGCCTTCTTCGAGAAGTTCGGGAAAGGCGTGGGGGTTGCGCGCGTCGGGGTAGACCGCGCGTAGCGTCGCTTCGCCAGTAGCGAGGTGATCGGGATGGCTGGCAAAGATGCGCTCAAAGTTGCGATCAGGACTTTGCGTGATAACGAGATCGGGCTTATGGAGTCGAATAACGCGCGCGATCTCACGACGAAGCGCCAGCGAGATTTCAACTTGGCCATCGGGCCAGTGGAGAAAGGTAAGGCTCGTGACGCCAACCTCTTTCGCGGCGGCCGTCTGCTCCGCTTCGCGAATCGCGCTGCGCTCTTCGCGTGTGTGCGTCGATCCGTCACCGCCGGCGTCACCTGAGGTGACGAGACAGTAGGCAACGTCGACGCCGTGATTGGTCAAGTAGGCAATCGTGCCAGCTGTGCCAAAGTCCACGTCGTCGGGGTGCGCGACCACAACCAAGGCCTTCTTCAGCTTCTCGTTATAGCGATAGACAGGTAGCGCCTTCTTGCTCACAGCGAGGATTCCTCCAGAGTTGGATCCCAGTTCGCCAGATCGGTGAGGTGAGGATTGTTCGAGAAGACCTCGACGATAGGACGCTTTAGATTTAGTCGGCGCATAATGACTTCTGCCTCGATCGCCTGATTCCATAACAACAACGAAACAACAACACCCGTGGAACCGGCGCGCGCGGTGCGCCCTGAACGGTGCAAGTACGCCTTTTGGTCTTCCGGCGGGTCGAAGTGCATAACGCAGTCAACGCCGTCGATATGAATCCCTCGCGCCGCTACGTCGGTGGCGACCAACACGGGAAGCTTCTCCGCTTGAAAGTCGGCGAGTGCTTTTTCGCGTTGACTCTGACGAAGGTCACCGTGGATGGCGGCCGCCACCACGCCCTCTTTTTGCAGTTGCTCAACAAGTCGGTCCGCGCCACGCTTGGTGCGACAGAAGATAATCGTCTTATCAAATGATTTGCAGATCGTTGCGGCGACTTTGATGCGGTCCATCTGGTGGACTTGCAAGAAGTGGTGCACCATTCGTGACACTGTCTGAGTGTCACTCGCGACTTCGTGGAAGACGGGATCAGTGAGATAGCGCTTGACGAGGCGATCAATTGCACCGTCGAGCGTGGCAGAAAAGAGCAACGTCTGGTGAGGATGGGTGGCGATGCGACGAAGAACCCACTCAACTTGGGGCATGAAGCCCATGTCGGCCATGCGGTCGGCTTCATCGAGAACGAGCACATCTAGATTTTCGACGTTCACTTCGCCGCGGTCACCGAGGTCGATGAGTCGTCCGGGTGTGGCGATAATGATGTCGCTGCCCTTGCGCAGTGATTTGATCTGGCGCTCCATGTCCGCACCGCCGTACACGGCACTGACGTGTAGTCCGAGCGCGACGCCGAGGGGCTTTAGAACTTCGAAGACCTGCACGGCGAGTTCTCGCGTTGGCAACAACACGAGTCCGCGCGGTCGAGCAGGCTGGCCGTCGAGAACGGGGAAGGTCGGCGAGGCCGCGATGCGCTGGAGCATCGGCAGGCCGAATCCGAGCGTCTTGCCCGAGCCCGTTTTGGCCTTGCCACAAACGTCGCGTCCCGCGAGGGCATCAGCGATGGTCATGGCTTGAATTGGAAAGGCGGTCGTAATGCCCTGGGCGCTTAAGACCGCGCAGAGCTCTGGCGAGACGCCCAATTCAACAAAGGTTTTATTGGTGGCGTAGGAGTCAGCGTCTTTCGAGGCGGACTCAAGAATTTCACTACTCACGGGAACACGGGTCGTTTCTCGGCTGGACCCGTAACCGGCGTACGTAAGAGTGGGCCCGAGCTCTTTC
>Ga0208357_1003131_pt1 | contig 10369 bp, 8 predicted proteins | sample NGESurdeep092012_6_FD_184487 | JGI IMG/M metagenome (GOLD analysis project Ga0208357, IMG submission 184487) | Arctic peat soil microbial communities from Barrow, Alaska - NGEE Surface sample F52-2 deep-092012 (SPAdes) | ecosystem: Environmental > Terrestrial > Soil > Wetlands > Peat ... | reverse complement strand
GCAACAACAACGCCTACTGCCAGGACAACGAGATCTCCTGGGTCGACTGGGCGGCGGCCGACAACGAGCTCCGGGGCTACGTCCGGCGGCTGCTGGCGCTCCGTCGCGCGCACCCGGCCTTCCGCCGCCAGCGCTTCCTGACCGGCGCCGACGCGGCCGAGCTGGGCTGGTACAGCAGCGCGGGCAGGGAAATGACCGACGAGCAGTGGGCCGACCCGACCATGCACGCGATCGCGGTCTACCTGGACGGCGCCGACGCCCCCGACGGGGCCGAGGACGGCGCGCCGCTGCTCGACGATGACTTCCTGGTGCTGGTCAACGGCTGGCGCGAGCCGGTCACGTTCACGCTCCCGGAGGTCCGCGAGCCCGCGCAGACGTGGTTCGTGGAGCTGGACAGCTACGATCCGGCCGTCTCGGCCGCCCGTGAGTTCCCCCGGCACACCGGCGATCAGATGGCGGCCCGGGCCCGCTCGGTGACCGTCCTGCGCGCCCCAAGAGCAGATAAAGACGAAACCGATTAGCCCGAACGGACCTTTGACCTCAGCCACAGCGTGGGGGCGCCGCGCCCTTTGCGGTGCCTCCCGCCGGGGGGTATGGGGCGCGGGCGTCCCCCATGCGCGGGGGGCGCAAGGGGGTCGTCCCCCGCAGAAAGCAAAGCCGCCGGGGACCACCACAGCTCATGCGTCTAGTTCGGGCACCGGCACTTGTCCGGCCCGACAAGGTTGACTACACGTGTGGCCCGTCCCCGGCGGTGTTTCTACTTTAGAAGATCGGGCTGGCGGCCGCGAAGCGTGGCCGCGGCGAGCAGGCCGGCCACGATGACCAGGCCGGCCGACAGGTAGAGCGCGTCGTGCAGGCCATCTCCGAACGACGCGTAGGCCGCGCTGATCACCTTGCCGACGATCGGGCCGTAGGCGGAGTAGTTGGTGGGCGCCTGGCCGGTCTCGATGAACGAGATGATCGTCGACTTGAAGCCGAGGATCGCCGCCTTCTCCCCGACCGGGACGTTCAGTGCCTGCAGGTTCGCGGTCAGGGAGGAGTTGAGCTGCGAGAACACCAGCGCGCCGAGGACCGAGACGCCGGTCACGGCGCCGATCTCGCGGCTGGTGTTGGTGGCGGAGGCTGCCATCCCCGAGCGCTCAGGCACCACCGCGTTGAGCACGGTCGCGGTGACCGGCACCACCGTGATGCCGATGCCGATGCCGGCCAGCGCCAGCGCCAGGCTCAGCAGCAGGTAGTTCGGGCTGGTGGTGATCAGCGGGTTGGCCAGCAGCAGGCCGGCCGCGAAGGCGGCGCAGCCGATGACGATGGGCAGCCGCGCCCCGGCCCGGGCGGTCCAGTAGCCGGCCGCGACGGACCCGATGATCATGAGCACGGTCATCGGGGCGAAGGCGAGCGCGATCCGGTAGCCGGAGGCGTGCACCACCTCGTCCAGGTAGAGCGCGGTGAAGAAGAAGATCGCGAACGTCGCGAAGTAGGTGCAGAACGCGACCGTATTCGGCACCGTGAACCACACGGAGCGGAAGAGCCGCATGTCGAGCAGGGGATTGGGAGCGCGCCGCTCCCACAGCACGAACGCCACCGCGAGCACGAAGGACGCGCAGAGCAGCGCGATCACGAGCGGCCGGGCGAAGCTCGAGGTCTCCGAGTCGATGATCGCGAACAGCAGGGTGGCGAGCGCGCCCGCCCCGAGCACGGTGCCGACGGCGTCGACCCGGAGCTGCCGGTGGTCGGAGCTCTCGGACACGACGATCGCCGCGACGATCAGCGCCGCCAGCCCGAAGAAGAGGTTGAACCAGAAGATCGCGCGCCAGCTCCACAGGCCGATCAGCGCGCCGCCGATGACCGGGCCCATCGCCAGCGCGAGCCCGGAGACCGCCGCCCAGACGCCGACCGCGCGGGCGCGGGCGCGGTCCTCGGTGTAGATCTGGCGCAGGATCGAGAGCGTGCCGGGCTCGCTCGCGGCCGCGCCGAGGCCCATGATGACCCGCCCGGCGATCAGCGTCTGCGCGTTCGGGGCGAGCGCGCACAGCACCGAGCCTGCGCAGAAGACCCCCGCGCCGCTCAGCATGACCTTCTTGCGGCCGAGCTCGTCGCCGATCATGCCGCACGCGAGCATGATCGAGGCGAACGCGAGGGCGTAGCCGCCGACCACCCACTGCAGGTCGGCGATGGACGCCTTGAGGTCGGTCTGCATGTTGCCGAGCCCGACCGACACCACCGTGTTGTCAAGGAAGGTGAGAAAGAGCAGCGTGCACAGTGCGGCCAGGGCGAGTCCGCGCGCGTGATCGCGCCCGCCGCCCTCCCGGTCGGCCCCGGGCCGGCTTAGCTTGCCGAGTTGCATGCCGCTGGCATCGCAGCGCTCGCCGCCGTCAGGAATGGCATGGGGTGACGCCTCCCTCGGTCTCGGTCGGATCTAGGCTGGTTTGACCCAGCTTCCACCACCGGATGTGTTCCCAGCCGACCGCCGGCTACCCAGCGGCCCATCGCGATCGCCGACACGAGCGTCAGTTCCCGAGTATCGGCTGTGCCCATTATGCACACCTGATTCACGTGAAACCGAAGTTATGACTGGCGCAAGGTCGCCCGCTGGTTGACGCGGGCGTCGGCTACCCTGGGCCGGTGCTTGAGGACCCCGATCAGAGCTGGTCGTCGCGCGCGGCCGTCGACGGTGACGCGCAGTGGATCGCGGAGTTGCGGGCGCTGGTGCTGCGCCCCGATCTTGAGCGCCTGGGCCGCTTCGACCCGGTCCGGGTCCGGCAGCGCTTCCTGTCCGCCTTCGACCCCGCCGTGACCCAGGTCGTGCTGGTCGACGGCCAGGAGGCGGGCGCCATCGCGGTACGCCCGGATGACGGCTCGCTGTGGATCGAGCACTTCTATCTCCGGGCCGATTGCCAGGGACGGGGGATCGGATCGCTCGTCTTGCGGCGGCAGCTCGGCGCGAGCGAGGACGACCGCCCGTTTCGGCTGAACGTCTTGCAGGGCAGCCGCGCCCGGGCCCTGTACGAGCGCCACGGCTTCGTCGTGCAGCGCCAGGACGCGGTCGACGTCTTCATGGTCCGGCATCCGCGCCGGCTCTTAGCGCACCTTGTTGCCGTACAGCCGGACCGCCAGCGGGGCGAAGATCACCAGCAGCGCCAGCGACCAGCAGACCACCGCGAGCTCGGGGTGCTGGGCCGGCCAGGCGTGCCCTGGGTCGGCACGAAGGCGCTGGAGATGAACGTGAGCGGCAAGCCCGTACTTATAGGACGTATCGGGTTCATTCATCTCACGCAAGCAGCCGTTGCGCAGGTTAACCAGCGCAAATGGACGAAGAGGCGGCCGAAGTTCTTCGAGTCCTTCTCGATCCGGTAGTACTTGGCTGGTGGAGGGTTCTTCTGGAGGAACCGCAGCACGTGCTTCTTCAGCTGGCCAGAACCCTTGCCGGGGATGATCTCGACGAGCGGCGCCTTCTTCGCTACGGCCTCGTCGAAGATTCCGGTTAGCGCCTTCTCGATCTGCGCGCCCGAGTTGTAGATGTCGTGCAAGTCCAGCGTGAGCTTCACCGGTACAGGCTACGCTCGGCCGCCCGCGGCTGCCATCGGTCCGCCGTCACAGCACGCCGGGGACGGGCGCGCCGCCCTGGTCGGACTCGCCGTAGGGCCACAGGGTGGCGATGGTCTTGGCGGCGGTCTGCGGGGCGTCGCCCTCCGCCAGCACCGGCAGCACCCGCTCCTCGTCCGCGGTCGGCGGCTCTAGGGCCGCGAGCTGGCTTTCCAGCAGCTTCTCGGGGAAGAAGTGACCCGGCCGGGTCGTCAGCCGCCGGTCGAGCGCCTCCCGGCTCACCATCAGGAAGACCATAGTGGCGGTCGGCCGCCCGTCGAGCAGCTCGCGGCGGTACGCGCGCTTGAGGGCGGAGCAGGTGATCACCCCGGACTGCCCCTCCGCGATCCTGTCGTCGATCCAGCCGGTGACCGCGTGCAGCCAGGGCTGGCGGTCCTCGTCGGTGAGCGGGACGCCCGCCCGCATCTTGGCGATGTTGGCTTCGGAGTGGAACGTGTCGGCGTCGGCGAATCGCCAGCGCAGCCGCCCGGCCAGCAGCGCCCCGACGGTTGTCTTGCCACTCCCGGCCACTCCGGCGACGATCAGGATCACGGCCGGATTCTAGCCCGCTGATCGGGCGGGTAAACGACGCGGGGTGATCGCGGCTGACGCCGCCTAGCGGATGAAGGCGCCGGCCGCGACGCCGGCGAAGACCACCGTCAGGTACACCAGCGACAGGTGGAACAGGCGCATGGTCACGAGATCGTCGGCGCCGCCCGGGCCCGCAGCGTCGGTATGGCGCGACAGGTGGAAGAGCCGGTGAACCTCGTACAGGAACGCGGCCCCGGCCACGATCGCGATCCCGCCGTACAGCGGGCCCGCCCACGGCCAGACCGCCAGCGAGGCGGCCACCATTAGCCAGCTGTACACCACCGACTCGGCCAGCACCCGGCGCACCGAGGCGACCACCGGGAGCATCGGGATGCCCGCGCTCCGGTAGTCATCGCGGTATTTGATGGCCAGCGCCCAGAAGTGCGGCGGCTGCCAGAAGAAGACCACGCCGAACAGCAGCCAGGCCGGCGCGGGGACCGACCCGGTGGCGGCCGCCCAGGCGATCAGCACCGGCGCGGCGCCGCAGGCCCCGCCCCAGAGCGTCGACTGCGACGTGTGCCGCTTCAGCAGGATGGTGTAGATCACCACGTAGTAGAAGATCGCCGCCAGCGTCAGGCCGGCCGCCAGCAGGTTGGTGGTGACCGCGAACAGCGCCACCGAGAACACCCCGAGCACGAGGCCGAAGATGAGCGCCGAGCGGGGCGCGACGGTCTGCGTGACCAGCGGCCTGGTCGACGTCCGGCGCATGATCTCGTCGATGTCGCGGTCGATGTAGCAGTTCAGCGCGTTGGCGCTGCCGGCCGCGAGCGCGCCGCCGAGGACCACGACCACGGTGACCGACAGCGACGGGAGGCCGCGGTAGGCCAGGAAGAGCGTGGGCACCGCGGTGATCAGCAGCAGCTCCACGATCCTCGGCTTGCACAGCGCCACGTACGCGCTGACCGTAGCCCGAAGACTAGCCTGCTGCCCTGGGCCGTCGGCGGCAGTGCGAACTGGCCGACGGACGTTTACCGCGCTCACCTGGGATAAGACCACCTTCCGGCCCGCGGAGGCCGGGCACCACGTCGAGACTACACGGCGTCGTAATGTGCCGGCGCGGCAGGCCTCGGGGCCGCACGTTCGGAAGGCCGATTGCTGGGAAGGTTTCTGGGGAGTAGCAACCTTACGGGGGGAATGTGGCAGCTGGTCGCGCACCAGGATCGATGTACCGGCTGCAGCTCACGCCGGATTTCGGGTTCGCCGAGGCGGCCGAGGCGGGCGAGTACCTCGCCGACCTCGGCGTCAGCCACGCCTATCTGTCGCCGGTGCTCGAGGCCGTTCCCGGGTCCCGGCACGGGTACGACGTCACCGACCACTCGCGCATCAGGGGCCAGCTCGGCGGCGAGGAGGGCTTCCGCGCGATGGCCAAGCGGCTGCGCGGCGTCGGTCTCGGCCTTGTCCTCGACATCGTCCCCAACCACATGGCGGTGCCCGCCAACCTGCAGCTGAACCGGCAGCTGTGGTCGGTCCTGCGGGACGGCCGGGGGTCGCCCTACGCCCGCTGGTTCGACATCGACTGGACCGCGCACGACGACCGGATGCTGCTGCCGGTTCTCGGCCGCCCGCTCGAGTCGTGCGTGGGCGACCTGCGGGTGGAGGCCGGGGGCGGGCCGGACGGCGAGCCCGCGCTCAGGTACTTCGACCACGTGCTGCCGCTGCGGCCGGGCACGGCCGGGCTGCCGATGCCCGCCCTGCTCGAGTCGCAGCACTACCTGCTGGCCTGGTGGCGCGACGCCTCGACCGAGCTCAACTGGCGCCGGTTCTTCAACGTCACCTCGCTGATCGGAGTCCGAGTCGAGGAGCCGGCCGTGTTCGACGCGACCCACGAGGTCATCGTCCGGCTGGTGGCCGAGGGGCTGGTGGACGGCCTCCGCATCGATCATCCGGACGGGCTGGCCGACCCGCGCGGCTACCTGGCCAGGCTCGCGTCCGCGACGGACGGCGCCTGGGTGGTGGTGGAGAAGATCCTCGAGGCGGACGAGACGCTGCCGGTCGACTGGGCCTGTGCGGGCACGACCGGCTACGACGGGCTCAAGCTGATCGGCGGGCTCTTCGTTGACCCGGCCGGCGCCGGACCGCTCACCGCCGAATACGCGCGGTTCACCCGGCGGGAGGGCGACGACCCGGTCGCCCCCCGGTTCGCCGACGTCGCGGTGGCGGCCAAGCGCGAGGTCGCCAGCGGGACGCTCGCGGCCGAGGTAACGCGGCTGGCCCGGCTGCTCGGCAGCGTCTGCCCCGGTGTCACCGAGGACGAGACCCGGACCATGCTGGTGGAGGTGCTGGCCGCGTTCCCGGTCTACCGCGCGTACGTGCACCCGGGCGAACCGCCGTCGTCGGCGGCGGAGGCGGCCATCAGGGAGGCGGTCGAGTCGGCCCGCGGGCGACTGCCGCGCGGGCTCCGCGGGCTGGCCGACGATCTCGGCCGGGCCGTGCTCGGCCTGCGGCGGCCGGCCGGCGGGGCGGCCGGCCGGGCGGGCGAGCTCGTCGTGCGGTTCCAGCAGACCACCGGCCCGGTGCTGGCCAAGGGCGTCGAGGACACCGCGTTCTACCGGTGGTCCCGCTTGCTCGCGCTGAACGAGGTGGGCGGCGACCCCGACCGCTGCGGGGTGACGCCGGGCGCCTTCCACGCCCAGGCGGAGCGGCTCGCGGCCGACTGGCCGTTCACCATGACCACCCTGTCCACCCACGACACCAAGCGCCAGGAGGATGTCAGGGCCAGGCTCGCGGTGCTGGCCGAGATGCCCGAGCGGTGGGGCCGCCGGGCCGCCCAGTGGCACCAGCGGGCGGTGACGAGCGGTGTCTTCGGCGAGACGGCGGCCGCCGTCGACCTCGATACCGAGTACCTGATCTGGCAGACCCTCGTCGGCGCGTGGCCGATCAGCGGCGAGCGGCTGGCCGGCTATCTGACCAAGGCGATCCGCGAGGCGGATCGGCGCACCTCGTGGACGGAACCGGACGCGGGGTACGAGGCGGCGGTACTCGGCCTGGCCGCGCGGGCGCTCGAGGACCCGGGATTTTCTGATTCCATCGGGGAGTTCGTCACCGCGATCGCGGGCGACGCGCTGGCCAACTCGCTCGGCGCCAAGCTCGTCCAGCTCACGATGGCGGGGGTGCCGGACATCTACCAGGGATGCGAGCTCTCCGGGCTCTCCCTGGTCGACCCGGATAACCGGCGCAAGGTCGACTTCGCGCGCCGCCGGGCGCTGCTGGCCGACCTGGACGCCGGCCGCCCGAACCCCGCCGCCGACCCGGCCGACCCCGGCGACAGCGACGGCGGCCTGAGCCTGGACGCGGCCAAGCTGCTGGTCACCGCGCGGGCGCTGCGGCTGCGGCGCGCCCGCCCGGAGCGGTTCGCAGGCGGCTACGCCCCGGTCACCGCGGCCGGCCCGGCCGCGGACCATGTGGTCGCCTTCGCCCGGGGCGGTCCTGGCACCGGGGGGCCGGCCGTCACGGTCGCGACCAGGCTCCCGGTCGGCCTGCGGGCCAGGGGCGGCTGGTCCGGCACCGTCCTGCCGCTCGGCATCGGCCCGGCGGGGGCGGACCCCGGATGGGTGGACGTGCTCACCGGCGCCGTCTTCCGGGGCGACAGCCTGCCGCTGGGCGACGTGATGAGGGCGCTGCCGGTGGCGCTGCTGGTTCCGGAGGTCGAGTGACGGTCTTCAGAGTGTGGGCGCCGGCCGCCGGGCGGGCCGACGTGGACGTGGCCGGGCGGCTCTACCCGATGGCGCCGGCCGGCCGGCCGGGCTGGTGGAGCGCCGACGTGCCGGGCGCGATCGCCCTGGCCGGGACCGACTACGCCTACCGGCTGGACGGCGGCGAGCCGCTGGCAGACCCCCGCTCGCCCCGGCAGCCGTGGGGCCCGGCCGGCCGGAGCCGGACCTACGACCACGCCGCGTTCGCCTGGACGGACCGGCGCTGGCGGGGCGCGCCGGTGTCCGGCGCGGTGATCTACGAGCTGCACATCGGCACGTTCACCCCGGAGGGGACGCTCGACGCCGCGATCGGGCGGCTGGACCACCTCGCCGATCTCGGCGTGACGGTGGTGGAGCTGATGCCGGTGGCCGCGTTCCCCGGCGATCACGGCTGGGGCTACGACGGGATCGGCCTGTGGGCGGTGCACGAGCCCTACGGCGGCCCGGACGCGCTCAAGCGTTTCGTGGACGCCTGCCACGCCCGCGGTCTCGCCGTCTACCTGGACGTCGTCTACAACCACGTCGGCCCGGGCAACCGGCTGGCCTCGTTCGGGCCGTACTTCACCGACGCGCACCTGACCCCGTGGGGCCCGGCGGTCAACCTCGACCAGCCCGGATCGGACGAGGTGCGCGCGTTCATCGTCGAGAACGCGCGGATGTGGCTGCGGGACTACCGCCTCGACGGGCTCCGCCTCGACGCGGTGCACGCACTGGTGGACACCCGCGCGGTGCACATCCTCGAGGAGCTGGCGGTCGCGGTCGACGCGCTGGCCGCGGCGGCGGGCCGGTCGATCGTCCTGGTGGCCGAGTCGGACCTCAACAACCCGCGGCTAATCACGGCCAGGCAGGCGGGGGGCTACGGCCTCGACGCGCAGTGGAACGACGACTTCCACCACAGCGTGCACGCGCTGGTGACCGGCGAACGGCAGGGGTACTACAGCGACTTCGGCTCCCTGGCCGGGCTCGCTAAGACGCTGACCAGGGCGTACTTCTACGACGGGACCTGGTCGGCGTTCCGCCGCCGGACCCACGGCCGCCCGGTCGACACCCGCCAGACGCCCGCTTACCGGTTCGTGGTGTTCGTCCAGGACCACGACCAGGTCGGAAACCGGGCGGTCGGCGACCGCCTCACCGCCACCCTGGCCGGCCACCCGAATCGGCACGGGCTGCTCGCGATCGTGGCCGGCCTGCTGCTCACCGCGCCCTGCACGCCGATGCTGTTCATGGGCGAGGAATGGGGCGCCGACACGCCGTGGCAGTTTTTCACCGATCACACCGATCCCGGGCTGGCGGCGGCGGTCAGCGCCGGCCGCCGGTCGGAGTTCGCCGCGCACGGCTGGGGAGCCGCCGACGTCCCCGACCCGCAGGACGAGGAGACGTTTCTGGCTTCCAAGCTCGACTGGCAGCAGCCCGCCCGCGAGCCGTACCGCTCGACGCTGAGCTGGTACCGCGCCCTGCTGGCCCTGCGCCGGTCCCGCCCCGAGCTGGCCGACCCGCGCTTCGACCTGGTGCACGTCGACTATGACGAGGACGCACGGTGGCTGCTCATCCACCGGGGCCGGCTCCGCGTCGCCGCCAACCTAGGCACGGCCGAGGCGGTCGTCCCGTTCGGCCGGCCCGCCGCCGACCCAGTTCCGCTCCTCGCCTCCGCCCCCGGAGTGACGGTCGATCCGTACGCGGTCACCCTGCCCCCGGCCACGTTCGCGGTCGTCGACCTGGCTGACGGGCCGACGCCCTAGCGGGTCACCCGGCCGGGGCGAAGCTGACGTCGTTTGTGTCGACGGTGCCGGCCGTCCGGCCGGGGGCGCTGTGGTAGCGCCAGTACAGGTTGGTGTGGGTGATCACGGCCTCCGGCGGCGGCGCCCCCCACTGGGTCTTGTCGCTGGTCGTGTGCGCGTCGCCGACCAACGTCACGTCGTAGCCGCGGGTGAACGCCCCGTGCAGGGTGGAGCGGATGCAGGCGTCGCTCTCCGCCCCGGTGACGATCAGCCGGCCGACCTCGCGCTCGGCCAGCCGCTCCTCCAGGTCGGTCGCCTCGAACGAATCGCCGTAGCTCTTGTGCACCAGCGGCTCGGAGTCGTCGCGGGCCAGCTCGGGCGCCAGCCCCCACTCCGCGCTGCCGCGGGCCAGGCCGTCGGGGTCGTCGTGCTGCACCCAGATCACCGGCACCTGCTGCGCGCGGGCCTGGCCGACCAGGGTGTTGATGTTCGCGACCACGTCATCGCGCCTCGGGGTGCCGTCCACCACCCCGTTCTGCACGTCGATGACCAGCAGCGCGGTGTGCGGCCGATTGGGCAGGGTCGTCATGGGGAGTGCTCCTAGTCCCTCGTCGCGGATCGATCCCGTTCGACCTCACCGTAAGCTCGGCCACCGACATTCCAGGGGAAAAATGTGCCTCGCGACACTTCACACCGCGGCCGTGCGCAGGTAGTCCGGTACTACTGACAGACGGAACCGTCTAGATCGTTGATCGGGGTTTCATGACTGGTGGAGGGCTCGTACCG
>Ga0208357_1003129_pt1 | contig 10371 bp, 12 predicted proteins | sample NGESurdeep092012_6_FD_184487 | JGI IMG/M metagenome (GOLD analysis project Ga0208357, IMG submission 184487) | Arctic peat soil microbial communities from Barrow, Alaska - NGEE Surface sample F52-2 deep-092012 (SPAdes) | ecosystem: Environmental > Terrestrial > Soil > Wetlands > Peat ... | reverse complement strand
ATCGAGAAAAGAACACATGGCAACCACAGCAAAGCGCGTCAAAGACGCACGCAAGCCGAAGTTCAAATCACGCCAGCACAACCGCTGCCAGCTCTGCGGCCGCCCGCGCGCGTTTCTGCGCAAGTTTGGCGTCTGCCGTCTGTGCTTCCGTAGCCTCGCCCTGAAGGGCGAGATTCCGGGTGTCGTCAAGTCCAGCTGGTAGTGGATGGGCCGGGCGAAAATCCGGTTCTAGAACACGGAGAGGTCGGGGAGCGAGAGCTCCACTCCTCTTCCGGACAAACAAGAACGGCGCGACACGCTGATGAAGCGAACCGCCACAGACATTCCCGCAGGTTCTTCTAGCCGAACGGCTCGGAGCGAACGGGGGATGAAAGGAAAACGATGAACCTCACCGATCCAGTTGCAGATTTTCTTACACGCATTCGCAACGCCCATCGCTCGCGCCACCAGAAGCTCGATGCGCCGGCCTCCAAGCTGAAGACCGAGATTGCCCGCATCCTCAAAGAGGAGGGCTACATTGCGAACTACAAGGCCGCTGAAGAGGATGGCCAAAAGGTTTTGCGCGTGTATTTGAAGTACGGCCCGAACAACGAAGCTGTGATCCGCGACCTGAAGCGCATCTCGCGTCCTGGCTGCCGTGTGTATATCGGCAAGGATGAGATCAAGCGCGTGCAGGGTGGCCTCGGCATCTCGATCATGACCACGCCGAAGGGTGTGATGACGGGTCGTCAGGCGCGCCGCGAAGGCGTTGGCGGCGAAATCCTCTGCGAAGTCTGGTAACTCCAGGCAGTAGAGGCTAGACAGTTGAGAGTTATGTAGGGCGGCGAGAGCCGCGGGCTGCAGTGGAACTCACAGGATGTGAGAGACTCGCAAGCCATAGAGGATTTGAAGTTATGTCACGTATCGGCAAGAAGCCCATCACGCTGCCCAAGGGTGTGAAGTACACCGTTCACAGCAATATCGTCGTCGTAGAAGGCCCCAAGGGCAGGGTAGATGCTCTGCTTCCTGCAGGCATCACGCTGTCGGAGAAAGACGGGGTCCTCACCGTGGAGCGTCCGGATCAGGCGCATGCCGCAGTGCACGGCCTGGCTCGCGCGTTGGTCTTCAATGCGGTTGAAGGCGTGACGAATGGCTGGAAGAAGGATCTCGACGTAGTGGGTATCGGTTACCGCGTTGAGTTGAAGGGCAAGGACATGGTTGTGTTTACGCTCGGCTACTCTCACCCGATCGAGTTCCCGCTTCCCAGTGGTATCGAGGTCACGATCGATCCGAAGCAGACGCATGTTACGGTCTCGGGCATCGATCGCCAGAAAGTTGGTCAGGTTGCAGCTGATATGCGTTCGCTGCGCAAGCCTGATCCGTACAAGAACAAGGGCGTTCGCTACTCCGACGAGAAGCTCAAGAAGAAGGTCGGAAAGACGGGCGCCAAGTAACGTATAGGGCGTGGCAGCCAGACGAGCGGTAGCCGTCTAGTCGAGCGCCAAGGAAGAAACGGGCAGGGAGCAGCGGTCATTGATTGCTGCTCCCTGAACCCTCAAAGCATTTACCCGAACGTCGTCAGACTATGGCGACGCCTTTAGGAAGGAAGTCCTCACATGATCAATCTTCGCCAACGCAACAATATTCGTCAGACGGTGCACTCGCGTATCCGTGCCAAGATGTCCGGCACTGCCGAGCGTCCACGCCTCAATGTTTATCGCTCGCTCAACCACATCTATACGCAGCTGATCGACGATGCGGGCGGTGTGACAATTGCCTCTGCCTCGACGATGAGCCCGAAGGGTACGGAACGCACCGCAGGCGGCAACGTCGAAGCAGCGAAGGCTGTGGGCAAGTTGATTGCAGAGCGCGCGGCTGAAAAGGGTATCAAGAAGGTGGTCTTCGATCGCGGTGGCTATCTGTATCACGGTCGCGTGAAGGCCCTGGCTGATGCGGCTCGCGAAGCTGGTTTGGATTTCTAAAAAAAATTGCAGCTTCAAGCTGCACCTCCGGACCGGTGTGCCGGGGAGAAATAAAGAGGAAACGCAATGGCAATGAAGAAGAGAATCGACGGCAATCGGATGAACCTCAAGGATGAGGTTGTCTCGATCAACCGTGTGACCAAGGTCGTCAAGGGCGGCAAGAATATGTCGTTCGCTGCGCTCGTGATCGTCGGCGATCCTGCCGAGGGCGTGGTCGGCTACGGCTCCGGTAAGGCCAAGGAAGTTCCGCAGGCGATCCGTAAGGGCATCGAAGCGGCAAAGAAGAATTTGCTGAAGGTCAACATGACTGGCTACACCATTCCTCACGTTGCGCTGGGTCACTACGGCGCGGGCGAGGTATTGCTGAAGCCGGCGCCAGAAGGTACGGGCATCATCGCGGGCAAGACGGTACGCGCCGTGATGACCGCTGCCGGCGTGCAGAATGTGCTGACCAAGAGCCTCGGCTCAGCGAACCCGCACAACGTCATCAAGGCCACGTTCGACGCGCTCTCGCAGCTGCGCGACAAGGCTGAGGTTGCAGCGCTGCGTGGCAAGTCGATCGACGAACTTTAAGAACACCGATCAGGGATTCGGGATGAGGGATTAGCAAGCGCTGCTTCCTCTTCAAGGATCGCCGGTCTGCAAACGGAGAAGAACAATGGCAAGCGAAAACAAGATCAAGCTTCAGTACTTCCGCTCCAAGATCTGCACGCCAGTCAAGCACAAGCTCGTCATCAAGGGCCTTGGCTTTACGCGGTTGAACCAGATCGTAGAGCGCGAGGATACCCCGTCGATCCGCGGCATGGTGAACAAGGTTCCTCACCTCGTCCGTATCGTCGACTAGTTTATTCCGCCTCAATGTTGAGGCCACCACATGCGAGTCGTTCAGGCTTCGACCTGAACGGCGTTAGCGAGGAAATTATGGCACTGAATCTAAGTAATCTGAAGGCGCCGAAGACGGCGAATGAGAACAAGAAGCGCGTTGGCCGCGGTATGGGCTCGGGTATGGGTAAGACTTCTACCCGTGGTCACAAGGGCCAGGGATCGCGTTCGGGTTCGAGCCTGATGCGCGGCTTCGAGGGCGGCCAGATGCCGCTGCATCGCCGTCTGCCCAAGCGCGGGTTCACGAATATCTTCCGCGTGGAATACGCCGTTCTTGGCCTCGACACCATTGCCGAGCTGAACGAGAGCGAGCTCACGCTGGAGAAGCTCACCGAGCACGGTATCCTCAAGAAGCGCAATGGGTTGGTGAAGGTACTCGCGAACGGCAAGCTCAAGTCAGCCGTTACGGTTCATGCGCACAAGTTTTCGAAGGCTGCACAGAAGGCTATTGAGGACGCCGGCGGCAAGGCAATCCTCATCGGCGGCGACGCTGCTCCGGCGGCATAAGCGATCAGGCCGGGGCCATCGCCTCGGCCTCATTTACTTCAGCACTTGCGCGTAGAATGTAGTTCAAGAACCCCAGCAGAGCGATCGACCTGGCAAGCCAGCTTAGCGATCCTCAGCTCCAAACTTTGGTTGAAGGCCTCACACACCGATGCTCGAGAAATTCCTCAACATCTTCCGCATTCCCGATCTGCGCAAGCGTATCGGGTTCACACTCGGCCTGCTCGCGGTCTATCGTCTCGGCGCTCATATTCCGACGCCCGGTATCGACGCGACCAAGCTCGCGCAGTTCTTCAATCAGAATGCCGGCGGAGCGCTGGGGCTGCTGGATCTGTTCAATGGCGGCAACCTGCGCAAGCTGACGGTTTTTGCGCTCGGCATCATGCCGTACATTACCGCCTCCATCATCTTCCAGCTGCTCACGGTCATCTATGAGCCGCTCGCGAAGCTGCAGAAGGAAGGCGAGCTCGGTCGCCGCAAGATCACCCAGTGGACGCGGTACGTCACGATTATTCTGGGTGTGGTGCAGAGCTTCTTCATCGGTCTAACGCTGACCAGCACCGCCACGGGCGAGTCGATGGTGACGATCAGCAAGGGTGAATTTCTTCCCCTTTGCGTCATCACCCTCACCGCAGGAACCGCTTTTATCATGTGGCTGGGCGAGCAGATCACGGAGCGCGGCATCGGTAACGGCATGTCGCTGTTGATCTTCGCCGGAATCGTCGTTGGCCTTCCGGCCGGCATCGGAAACCTCTACCAGAAGGCTATTACTCAGGCCTGGGGTGGCTTTACCCCGATAGCGCTGGGGCTGCTCGTTGTGATGATGATTGCCGTGGTTGCATTCATCGTCTATGTCGAGCGCTCGGAGCGCCGCATCCCGATCCAATCGGCTAAGCGCATGGTCGGGCGTCGTATGACGCAATCCTCCAGCAGCTTCCTCCCCCTGAAGGTGAACTCCGGTGGTGTGATGCCCGTCATCTTCGCCGCTTCGATCCTCTCGGCTCCGATGCTTCTTGCCAACGTCAGTCTGTTCGGCTCCGGGCCGCTGCGTGATTCCAGATATCTGGGATGGGTCTTCCGCCAGCTCGCACCCGCAGAGCCCTGGTACGTGGCGCTCTACGTCGTTTCGATCATCTTCTTCGCTTACTTCTACATCTCCATCATCTTCCGGCCGGACGATATTGCGGATAACATGCGCAAGTACGGCAGCTTTATCCCGGGAATTCGTCCGGGTAAGCGAACGTCAGATTTCATCAACGATGTGCTGACGCGGATCACCCTTGTTGGTGGTATTTACCTGGTCGCCATTTCAATCATCCCGATGTTTCTTATCTCGGGCATCCATTTCAACCATCTGTGGCTGGTCGGCGGGTTCTTTGACAGCCTGCCGTCGTGGACGACCAACGGTCTAGGATTGAATTTTTATTTTGGCGGAACGTCGCTGCTGATTGTTGTGGGCGTTGCGATGGACACGGTGCAGCAGGTCGAAGCACAGCTCATCATGCGCCACTATGACGGCTTCTCTCCAAAGTCCGGACGGATTCGCGGTCGCCGCAGCTGGTAATTGCACTCAGACACCTGGACGATGCAGGTCACCCAGGTCCGGAGTCTCGGATCTGGGTTTTTATATTGGCGTAGTTGAGGAGCTAGATTTTTGTCGATGATGTCCATGCCCAAGCCTCTGTCCAATTCGAGCGTCTTTGTTCCCGGCCCGGTGCTGCTGCTAGGCGCTCCCGGTGTTGGAAAAGGAACCCAGGCCAAGCGGCTCGTGGAGCGGTTCAGCATTCCCCAGATATCCACTGGCGATCTGCTGCGTGAACACCGTAAGAACCATACGAAGCTCGGGATGCTTGCGGAAGAGCTTATGGCCAAGGGGCTGCTGGTTCCGGACGACCTCGTCAACCAGATGGTCGCGACCCGCCTGACGGAGCCTGATACCCGGAATGGATACATCCTGGACGGCTTTCCGCGCACACTCAATCAAGCGGAGTGGCTTGATCATCAACTGGCTGACTCGTTGTTGCCTGTGGTCGCCATCAGTATCGTGGTGCCGGAGCGCATCCTGCTCGAACGCATTACGGGGCGCCTCATCTGCGCGGTCTGCGGCACGATCTATAACACCTATTCTGAGCCGCCCAGCCAGCCTGGCATCTGCGATCGCGAAGGCGCAACCCTTACGCAACGGGCGGACGATACCGAGCCAGTATTTTATGAACGCATGAATGCGTTCCGATCCAAGACCGCAGCTGTCGTTGAATACTACCGCTCGCATGGCGGCCGCTTCGCTGAGGTCGATGGAAATCTTTCCATGGATGAGGTGACGCGGTCCATCCTTGCGACGTTGTTCGAGTTGCGCAACGCAACCGACTCGCTGGAGTCTGTGCAGACCGAGAAAGTTAGATAATGGCAATCCTGATCAAATCCGAGCAAGAAATCGAAAAGATGCGCATCTCCGGCATAGCTCTCCGCAAGGTGCATGAGGCGGTCAAAGCCGTGGTGCGGGTCGGCGCCACGACGATGGATCTGGAGCGCGCGGCCGTAGCCAAGGTCGAGGAACTCGGCGTCAAGGCGGCCTTTCTTGGCTATCACGGATATCCGGCGGTGCTTTGCACCTCGGTCAACGACCAGGTCATTCATGGCATTCCGAATGACAAGAGTGTTTTGCGTGAAGGAGACGTTGTCTCAGTGGATTGCGGTGTCATCGTCGATGGTTACTACTCTGACGCTGCAGTGACGCACGCGGTCGGTGCCATTTCACCCAAGGTTGAAAAGTTGCTGCGCGTCACCGAGGCTTCGCTCTATGCGGGGATAGACAAGGCCGTTGTGGGCGGACGGCTGTTTGATATTTCCAATGCAGTTCAAGTGATGTGTGAAGCTGAGGGATATGGCGTGGTGCGGGAGTTTGTCGGTCATGGCATTGGCAAGAGCATGCACGAAGATCCGCAGGTTCCAAACTATGGCGACTCCGGCAAGGGGCCGCGCCTGAAGGCGGGTATGGTGCTGGCGATCGAGCCGATGATCAACATTGGCTCAGCCGAGGTGAAGGTTCTCGAAGACGGGTGGACGGCCGTGACCATTGATGGCAGTGTCAGCGCGCACTTTGAGCATACGGTGGCGATCACGAAATCCGGACCGGTCATTCTCACGCTGTAAAAGACGCCTGCTACATGAGCAGGCGCCTTCGCTCAGGAAATCGTGCAGGCCTAGGGCCGCTCTGTAAGAAATTTTCCAATCTCTGCAAACTCAACTTCAGTGAGCCGGAACGTCGCTGCTGGCAGCACGCCGTCAACCTGCTTCGCGCTGCGGCCGCCAACGATGGCCGCTGTGATGGCTGGGTTGTGCAGTGTCCATGCGATCGCCACCACCCCCGGCTGTAAACCGTGCCGCTTTCCGATACTGCGCAGCAGTTCGACCAGGTCGAGGTTGCGCGTGATCTGCGGCTCATTAAACTGCTTTGAGTTGCGGCGAAAATCGTCTGCCGGCATGTTGGCGATGCGTTCCTTCGTCATGGCTCCGGTAAGGAGGCCCGATTGCATCGGCGAATAATTGATGACGCCGATGCCATGCGCCTGGCAGAAGGGCAGGATCTCCGCCTCATTCGAGCGATTGATCATGGAGTACGGCGGCTGCAGAGAGGTGATCGGCGCAATCTTCAATGCGCGCTCCATCTGTGCAACGCTGAAGTTCGAAACGCCGATGTAGCGGACCTTGCCCTCGCGCTGCAACTCGGCCATGGTGGTCCAGCCCTCCTCGACTTCCGCGTCGGGGACAGGCCAGTGAATCTGGTAGAGGTCGATCGCATCGACGCCGAGACGCCGCAGGCTGCCCTCGACCTCCTCGCGAATCTTCTTCATCGTCTGCACGATCTTGCGGTCCTCACCCCAGGTCATCGCGGACTTGGTAAAGATGTAGGGCTTCGCGCTGGTCGATTTGAGGGCGCGACCGACGACCTCTTCGGAGTGGCCGAGCCCATAGACCGCAGCCGTATCGATCCAGTTGATTCCGGCATCCAGCGCGCGGTGAATGGCCTCGATCGACGCGTGATCTTCCTGCGGCCCCCAGGCATATTGCCAGTCGCCACCGCCGATTGCCCAGGCGCCGAAGCCGATCGCTGTCAACTGCAGATCCGAGTTGCCGAGCTGCCTGGTTGTTCCGAGGACGTTTGAGGGATGATTCGTAATCGCTGTTTGGCTCATGATCCGTTGGATGCGACAGGGGGCACGGAGGCTTCACGCAGTTTGATTGCATGAAATGCACGATGTCGATTTGATCTTGCGTGCATCTCAAATAATGAAGCAGTAGTGAATTCAAACCAGGAGGCACAAGGTCCATGCCCGCAGCGAATCCAAATCGAGCGAGGTCGCGTGTTGTCATTATCGGTGCTGGTTTTGCGGGAATTAATGCGGCACAACGCCTCGGAAGACTGAACGTGGATGTCACGATCATCGACCGCAAGAACTATCACACGTTTCAGCCGCTGCTGTATCAGGTGGCCCTGGCCGTGCTTTCTCCGGGGGATATCGCGCAGCCCATTCGCTCGATTCTGCGGGAGAACCGCAATACCGAAGTGGTGATGGACGAGGTTGTCGGGATTGATGCGGCGGCGCGCCGGGTCTCGCTCAAGAGCGGCGCAGTGATGTTTTACGACTACCTGATTCTTGCGCCGGGCTCAACGCATAGCTACTTCGGGCACGATGAGTGGGCGAAGATTGCGCCCGGCCTCAAGACAGTCGAAGACGCTACGGATATCCGAAGGCGCGTCTTGCTCGCGTTTGAATTCGCCGAACGCCAGATGCTGGAGACTGGTTCGCACCCACCGCTGCGATTTGTTATCGTCGGCGGCGGCCCTACGGGTGTGGAACTCGCCGGCGCAATCTCTGATATTTCGCGGCTTTACATGACGAAGGATTTTCGGCATATCGATACGAAGACTGCCGAGGTGCTGATCCTCGAGGGATCGCCAAACATTCTCGGTATGTATCCGGAGTCATTGCAAAAAAAAGCAGTGGAACAGCTCAAGGCACTTGGCGTGCGGATTCGCTGCGGAGCGCATGTGACTGACATTCAACCTGGCTATGTGATGGTTGGGGACGAGCGGATCGAGAGCGTTTGCACCCTGTGGGCAGCGGGCGTGCAGGCGTCTTCGCTTGGGAGAATGCTGGGGGTCGAACTCGACAAGAAGGGAAGCGTCCTGGTCAACGAACGCCTCAACCCAAAGAACCTGCCTGAGGTTTTCGTCTGTGGAGACCTTGCCCACTTTGAGCAGGATGGAAAGCAGGTTCCCGGCGTTGCGCAGCCCGCGATGCAGATGGGAGACTACGCCGCCCGGCGGATTGGACTTCTCGTCGCTGATTCCGATAAGGCGGCGCGACAGAAGCCATTCCGCTATTTCGATAAGGGTGATATGGCCACGATTGGGCGCAAGGCGGCGGTGGCTCGTATCGTGTGGCCCTTCCACGCGAACTGGAGTGGATTTCCAGCGTGGATGATATGGATGATGGTGCACATCTTTTTTCTCATCGGCTTTCGTAATCGACTCTCGGTGTTTCGCAGCTGGGCGTACACCTACATCCGCATGCAGGACGGGGTGCGGCTCATTGTCGGCTCACAGGATCTGCCAGGGTGGGACAAACTGGTAACGCACAAAGAGGACACGGCCGTGGTATGAGGTTGCTCCCGCGCAGGATCGTAGATTCTTGCGCGTTGGATCGGAGATTCTTGCGCGTCCCGATCTACCGGAAGCGGAAGACCAGCCCTGTGCTGAAGCCTAGCACGCTTGCCGCAGGAATAGGTGTGGGGCCTCGAAAGAGCTGGCTATTAATGGTGGTCACCGAGCCATAGCTCACCTCGATAATCCGCCAATCAATGTGCTTCTTGATCGACTTGTCCAGGCCCACATAGATGCCATACTGCAGCTTCGAGACAGTTGCCGGGCTCAGTGGGGCTTTCGTTCTGCCCACGCCGATAGAGAGTTGCGCGTAGGGCTTCAAGTTGTACGCGATCGGCTTTGTCTGAATCCGGGGGCCGACCATAAAGCTGGTGAACGATGCTGTGGAATAGCGTTGCATCGTATCTCGTGCGTCAACGCTGACGTCCATCTTCGGAGTATGGGCGAACTCGTAGTAGCCACCAAAGTCGACTCCGCCGAATATTTTTGATGTCCCACCTTCACCAAGAAAGGCGAATGGCCCGGTATCGGGAGTACTGTTGCTCACGCGGCTGACGACGGGGTTCAGGTAGAGGCCGATCTGGGCGTGAGCTGCAAGGGTCGTAAGGGCCAATGCGAGAGCTGGAACAAGAAACCGCAATTTCATCGAGTAACGATCCTCAAACTTTTAAAGATAATTCTTGAGCACTGCCCGCAAGCGAGCCCAGAGTACAGTCTAGTTCCACAAGGCGGGTACGTCCTAATCCCATTGCGACAAAAAAGCGGCAGCCACGAAGCTGCCGCTTTCGGTAAGAGTGTCCAGCAGCACTAAACTGCTACGCTCTCGCGCACGGATACAGGGGTAAGCCAGTTGAAGCGGTCTTCCGCCAGACCATTTACGATGTCGAAAAATGCCTTGTGCAGCGCCGCCGTAATCGGTCCCATCGTTCCATCGCCGACCAGGATGCGGTCGACAGAGCGCAGGTGCGTGACCTCTGCAGCGGTTCCGCTAAAGAATGCCTCGTCGCAGATGTACAGCATCTCGCGCGGCAGGGCCTGTTCCGCAACCGGGATCCCCATCTGGCGGGCCAGCACGAGGATCGAGTCACGAGTAATTCCGTTCAACACAGAGTTTGCCAACGGCGACGTATAGAGAGTTCCTTTGCTGACCACGAAGAGGTTTTCTCCCGAGCCTTCGGACAGATAGCCGTTGGTGTCGAGCCCAATGCCCTCCGCATAGCCGTTTACCTCGGCCTCCATACGGATCAGTTGCGAGTTCATGTAGTTCGCGCCAGCCTTTGCGAGCGATGGCATGGTGTTCGGAGCCAGCCGGTTCCAGCTCGAAATGCACACATCAGCACCGGCGTTCCCCGGCAC
>Ga0208357_1003128_pt1 | contig 10372 bp, 9 predicted proteins | sample NGESurdeep092012_6_FD_184487 | JGI IMG/M metagenome (GOLD analysis project Ga0208357, IMG submission 184487) | Arctic peat soil microbial communities from Barrow, Alaska - NGEE Surface sample F52-2 deep-092012 (SPAdes) | ecosystem: Environmental > Terrestrial > Soil > Wetlands > Peat ... | reverse complement strand
AAAGTAGGAGGGCCGACCCCGAAGAGCCGGCCCTGACCTGCACTTTGTTGGTGGCGGGGGGAGGATTTGAACCTCCGACCTTCGGGTTATGAGCCGTGACAGTCTCAGCAGCGCCATATCCTGCTCGTCGGTCACACTCTCGGAATGAGCAGCAGCCTGACTACTATCCCAGCCCAAGTGGTACCCACCCTTCACGCCCTCAGGAACGCTCAGACCGCAGCCATTCAGGCTCCCCGTCTGACTCCACTTTTCCTTGGGACAATTCTGGCCGAGCCTGAAGCGTGGCTCGAATTGTCAGTATCTTCACGGCCTGAAGGGGGCTGTCCTCATCCGTGCCCTCGGGCAGATCCTCGTGCCACGCACGGGTGGCATGAGGATCTGCGTCGAGTACGGGACCAATCCAATAGGCCCAGAAATCCCACGTGTCTTCGGCGATGCCTACAAACTCGTCAGATCCGATTAGTCGAATCTCGGTAATGATGTTGGTCAGTCTGTTGTGTGATTCGATCCAGTCCTGCGTTGCATCGTGGGTCTCCTCTTCGTCTCCTGGATGGCCCGTGGCATGGAGAGTTAGATAGCCAAGACGGTCCAGGGTGGTCAGGAAATTGGCATATAGGGTTCTGCGCTTTTGCATTTCGAACTTCGTCCGTTCGAACTTTTGCTGCTCGATCCACTGACTTCGTCCTTCGCTCACCTGCTCTTCGAGGCGCTTGCGAGATTGCGATCCCCGATGAAAACGACAACGAGAGCAACAAGTGCGGGAATTGACGCCACAATCACGTCGCGCCAATGGCGCTGTTGGAAAGCGCAGATCGATTATGTGTGAACCTCCGTCTTGTCGCACCCCTGGAGTGTCCGGATTCCGTCGAGCGATCTGTGCGCTGGAGAAGCTGAGCCTGACCGGACCTGCTCACGATCTTTGCTTCTCCGGTAACAACGTCTCGGGGATGTCGAAAAAGAGGGCCGGCGAGGGCGGATACGGCGGAATAATGCTCGCTTGGCTGGCTGCTCCGGGGTCGGGGTACCTCCGATGCCGTAGGATTCGGCACGTGTACAGCGAGATCGCCAGCAACAAACGGCGAAGCGTGATCTTCATCTTCCTGTTCTTCGTGGTCTGGCTGGCCATCGGAGCTGCCTGCGGGTTTCTCTTCAAGGCTCTCTACCGCCACTCGGCCAACCACGGCTTCGCTCCCACCCCACCGACCAACGACGGCTGGGCCCCGGTCATCATCGGTATGGTGATCGCCGGTCTCCTGGCCCTCTGTGGGATCCTCTACTCCCTGAACTCCGGGGCAGCGCTGGTGCTCCGGGTCTCGGGGGCCGTGCCCGCCGACCCGACCCAGTATCCGCAGCTGCACAATCTGGTCGAGGCCTTGGCCATCGGCGAGGGAATCCCCGCACCGGCCGTCTACGTGATCAACGACCCCTCGCCCAACGCCTTTGCCACCGGGGTCAGCCCGGACAAGGCGGCCATCACCTTCACCACCGGGCTGCTCACCATCATGAACCGCGAGGAACTGGAAGGTGTCACCGGACATGAGATGAGCCACATCAAGAACCACGACATCCGCCTCCTGCTCGTTGTGGGCACCATGATCGGATTGGCCGCCCTTCTTGCCAGCATTCTCTGGCGAAGCGCATTCTTCGCCGGTGCCGGACGGGGCGGCGGTCGGGGCAACCAGCTCGTGATCGTGATCTTCGTTGCCGGAGCGCTCCTCGCCGTCGTCGGTTTCATCTTCGGCCCACTCATTCGCCTGGCGCTCTCACGCCGGCGTGAGTCGCTGGCCGACGTGAGCGGCGTCGAGCTCACCCGAAACCCAGCAGGGTTGTTGAGCGCCCTCAAGAAGCTGCAGGAGAATGACAAGCCATTCAAGAAGATGAACCACGCTACCGCGGCGATGTGCATCGACGATCCGTTGCAGCACCACGAGGCCTGGTATCACCGCCTCTACGACACCCACCCTCCCATCGAGGAGCGGATCGCCGAACTCGAGAAGATCGCCTCGGGCCAGTCGGTCTGACCGACCCGGCAGCCCGCTCAATTGTCTCAGCTGGCTGGCGGCGGTCCCTCGGGGGCCGCGGCGGGTGGAAGCCCCTCGGAGCCACCAGCAAGCGGGGGTCCCGAGGGTGCCGGGTTGTTCGCACCTGGACCAGGACCGGAGAAATTCACCTGAGGAACGGCGCGGTCTTCCTCGTCGGTAGCGAAGAACGCCACCGCCTTGAAGCCGAAGGGTCCCGCGATCAAGTTGCGCGGAAACGTCTGTAGCCCGATGTTGTAGTCCCGAGCGCTGGTGTTGTAGTAGCGACGGGCGTACTCGATCTTATCCTCGGTGGCAGTTAACGTCTCTTGTAGTTGGAGGAAGCTCTCGACCGCCCGTAGCTGTGGGTAGTTCTCGGCGACCGCGAACAGCGAGCGCAGCGCCCCGGACAGAGCGTTCTCAGCGGGGGCGATTTGGCCCGGGTCGCCCGTCGCTCCTGCGGTGACGGCGTTGGCCCGGGCCTGGGTGACCGCCTCGAAGGTCCCCTGTTCGTGGGCGGCATAGCCCTGCACCGTTGACACCAGGTTGGGGATGAGGTCGTGGCGGCGCTTAAGCTCGACGTCGATCTCGGACCACGCCTCTTGGGTGCGGTTGCGCTTCTTGACGAGGCCGTTGTAGGCGGCCCACAGACCGAGGACGAGCAGCACGACGATCACGATGACGATGATCAGCACAATCATTCTGAAGCGGACCCCCTTGGAGCTGTCGTGGCGCGAACTCTATCGGTTATGCCCCTGAGCAGCCAGAGATCAGATGTCCGACCATCTCGACAGCTGCAAAAAGGTTGAGTATGCGGCGCAGGCAGGTCACTAGTCCAGCAGCTCCGAGGTCAGGAGGCTGACTGGACTTCACCCCGCGCCGACAACGAGTATTCGAGAACGGTGGTCGGAGAGACGTGGTCTAACTCCCCGAGCTTGGGCTGCCTGTGGTGCGCCGTCGCCAACGCGTGAACGGCCGTTGCGCTCCCTGGGATGGCGTATCCGGATCACCCCGGTTGGTCCGGACGTAGAAATCCGCAATACCGGCCCGCTGGGAACGGGTGCAGACAGCGACTCGAGATGGACGCTTCCTGACCCACCGACCATCTGCACGGCCACTCCTTCGGGGACGAGAACCTCGATCGAACCCCACGTCTCCAGGTGGAGGTTGATCTGATGGGTGTCCCAACTGGCAGCGGAACGGGGGAGGGGACGAAGTTCTCGGGAGGCTGAGCGGATAGCGGTGTGAAGACGGCGGCGCGCCGAGCTCGACGCTCTGTCCCTGCTGCGATTGGCGAAGTCCAGACGTCGCGAGCCTGAGCTCCGGAACGGCGGCCTCACATCCGAGTGATCCACCGGGAGCTGGTCCGGCCGTCCCGCGTCGCCCGGGCTCAACGGGTTCGAGGAAGAGGCGAGCCTGGTACCCCAATGCCCGGAAGTACCTCCCAATGGTGGAGACACGCAGGTTTCCGTCCCCATTCACGACTTGGCTGACTGCACCGGGACTGAGGTCGAGAGAGGACGATCAACTCGTACGACGGGCTGGTCGTCGGTTCGATCGGCAGAACCCGGACCCTCCGACGACCAGGCATCAACGAACCGGGGTTGCGCCTGTCGACCTCCCGCTAGGAACGCCGTTCCGTCGCTCAGCCGCGATCAGGTGACAGCACACCGAGCTGCAGGGCATCGGAAACGATGTCGGCCATGCCGAACCCCGGCTCGACCAGTCTTTGGCCGAAGCGACTGACTCGCGTTCGACGCATCATGAGCGAGCGGTAGACACCAGCGGCCCGGATGTCACCGGCCAACTGCGCACCGACTAACCGATCATCTCGCAGGTAGGCCGCACGTAGGTGGTCGCCATGCTGCCAGCGCAACACCTGGTCGGGTTCGTCGATCGTGCCCATGGCGACAATGGGGACGCCGAGGTGCTTGAGGCTGTTCATGGCCTCCGCTCCCTCATAGTGGACGTCAGCTCCGAAGAGGTTCGCGGCGGCAATCGGCGCCTGGGTCACGGCGTTGGGAAAGATGGCATGCACGTAGCGCTCGCCGGTCAACCAGTCGGCCACTTCGGCCACGTCACCCGCCGCCACGATCCCAGGGACCGAGGTCCCGAGACGGTCGTCAACATGGATACCCCAGTCGGTCACGATCCCCGAGCCGGTTACGAACTCGGTATGGGGCTTCACCCCGGTAGCGGCCACCACCAAGTCAGCCGACAGGATCTCGCCACCGGCCAGCCGGACGCCGGTAACGGAAGGGCTTCCCACAAAAGCGTCAGCTTGCACTCCAAGTCGCAGCGTCACGCCACGACGAGTGAGCGCGGCTTCAGCCACCGTGGAGATAATCGGGTCCAGCACCCGCGGCATGACCCAGTTACGTCGGCCGATCACGGTCACGTCCACGCCGAGGTCGGCCAGAAGCAGGGAGAGTTCGACACCGATGAACCCGTTGCCCACGATCAGGGCACTCGTCGCTTCGCCCCTGCGCACTCGGCCCACCAGTTCGTCTGCCGTTCGCAGGGATTTGAAGTCGAGGACCCCCGGAAGTTCGGCGCCCTCCAAAGGAGCGTGAAGGCGACTCCCCGATGCCACGACCAGCCCCTCGAACCCCACGCGCTGCCCGTCGGCCAGGACGACTTCATGGCTATCCGCGTCGATCCCCGTTACCCGTGCCTCACGCCGCTCATCGATCCCCAGACGCGCCGCCACGTCGCGGCCCTTCCAATAGAGCGTCGTGTCGCGGCCGGTGAGATAGTGATCGGCCATGGCCGGCGGTGAGTACGGTGCGAACGGCTCGGCCGAGAGCGCCACGACCGTGCCGGACGGATCGAGCCGACGTAGGGTCTCGGCTGCCGTGATTCCGGCCGGCCCGGTGCCGATGACGACGCAGCGCATCAGCTCGTCGTGGCCGATGCGAGGCTGACCGCGGACAGCACCTCGGTTGACAGCACTCCGACAGCGAGTGCCAACGCTGACCCATCGAGGAGCGTGTCAACGGAGGGCTCACACAACAACACCATCTCGTCATAAGGCAACGAGGTCACCGAGCTGAACGGCGGACCGCCCAGTTGGTCGACATAGCCCAACACACGCCCAAGGTCACCTTCCGATCTCGTCCGGTTGACCGCCAGGTGGACGGTGTCGATCCCCAACTCGTGGGCCAGCACCGCGGACTCGACGCCGACCTGGACCGAGTTGAAGGTCGGCTCGACGACCACCACGACGGAGTCGAAGCCGCGGGCCAGAGCACGACCGAAATGCTCCACGCCGGCGTGTGTGTCCATGACCACCACGTCTTCGTCGTGGAGGTGCATGGCGCCGACCGCGCTCGAGATCAGAGCCGTTTCGGGACAGAGGCACCCGCTGCCTGCGGCGCGCACCCCCCCCATCACGACCAAGCGCACACCGTCCGGCGCCACGACGGACATCCGGTCGATCAGGTCGGAGGTGTCGGGATTGAGCACCAGCATCCCGCCGGCACCTTCTCCCGGGCGCGCGCCGGTCTTCTCCTCCACGTAGTGGGCATTCTCGGCCACCGGAACGATGGCAATCGACTCAGCCAGACCCATGCCCAGGGTTGCCGCAAGGTTGCGTTGTTCGTCAGCGTCGACGGCAACCACGCGCCGTCCACCGCGAGCCAGCTGGCGGGCCATGACGGCGCTCAGGGTTGACTTCCCCACTCCGCCCTTGCCCACGAGAACGACCCGCGTACCCCGCTTGTGGTCGGGCGCGTGCCTATCGTGGGAATGCGGTGGCTCTTCGCCGTGACCGCCGCAGGTTTCGCACATGGGACTCAGGCCCCTACCCCGGTACCGACCGGGACGGTCTGCGGCGACTCGTTGTCGTCAATGCCCAGTGTCTCCGGTTCTACGAACGAGAGCCCCAGTCCCTGGCGCTTGGTCTCGATGTGCCTGCGGATGAAGAGGGCGGCCTCGGCCGGGTCGGGCTCGACAACGAACTTGGCCCCTACGACGCCGTCGAGCCCATTGGCCAACAGGTCCACGACATGGGGGCTCCCGAACACCGGCGGCTGCACGCCCAGGACGGTGGTGACGCCCGAGGCCACTACGTAGGCCCCGATGGCCACCGCCTTCTCTGAGTACCATTCGGGTGCTGCCCCGGCCACCGGCAATTGGTCGATGTCGACGCCGAGATAGTCGGCCAGGGCCGCCACCAGCACCATGATCCGGCTGTTGTCGACACAGCTGCCCACATGCAGCACGGGTGGGATGCCCAGCGCCTCGCACACTGAGCGCAGCCCCGGCCCGGCCATAGCGGCCGCTTCGGGGACCATGTGCCCCGACTTGCCGTTCGCCACGGCGGCGCAACCGGTGACCAGCACCAGGACATCGTTCTCAATGAGGCGGCGGGTGAGCTCTATGTGCTCGAGGTCCTGGGGGAGCTTGGGGTTGTTGCAGCCGACCACGGCCACCACACCTCGGATGGAACCGGCAGCGATGGCGTCGACGAGGGGCTTGGGAGTGCCGCCGAGAGCGCCCAAAATCGCCTCAACCGAGAATCCCCCCATCATCTTCACCGGTTGACCCGGGATCCGCACACGCTCGTGGTTGCGGTCCGGATAGGCCTCGATCGCCAAACGCACGATCCGATCGGCGACCTCGGCTCCGTGCTCGGGGTCGAATGAGACGTGGGTGGCGCCGGTGAACTTGGCCTTGTCCGAGGTCGAGATGATCTTGGTGTGATAGCACTTCGACACATCAACGATCGAGGGCATGATGCACTGATAGTCGACCACCATGGCTTCCAGCGCCCCGGTAATGAGGACCAGTTCCTGCATGAGGTGGTTGCCGGCCATCGGCACCCCGCGGCGCATGAGCATCTCATTGCCCGTGCAGCACAGTCCCACGATGTTGATGCCTTTGGCACCGTAGGAGCGGGCCAGTTCGACCAGTTCGGGGTCCTGGGCGGCAGCACAGATCACATCCGAGAGAAGAGGGTTGTGCCCGTGCATGGCGATGTTGACCTGGTCGGTCTTCAGCACGCCGAGGTTGACTTCCGACATCACCGGCTTGGGCGTGCCGAACATGACGTCGGACAGCTCGGTGGCGATCATGGATCCGCCCCAGCCGTCAGACAGGCTGGTGCGAAGCCCGTGGAGGAGCGTGTTCACGTAGTCGTTGTCCACCCCCATATGCGTGCGGTGGAGCATCTCGACATTCTCCCGGTCGATTCCCCGCGGAGTGATGCCGACCGCCTCCCACTTGGCGCGGCGAACCTCGGGGACCCGGGCGACGAACGACAGCGCCCCACGGCGCGTGCCGTAATCCTCACCGAGCACGTCCGCCAGGTCACCAGCGACCTCTTCTGCCGTGCGGTCCTCGGTCGCCACCCCGACCTCGGCGGCGATCCGGCGCAGCTTCTCCTCATCGGCAATGCGATAGCCCGTCGTCTCCCCGTGAGCCAAGTGGCCGAACGCTTCGAGAATATCCCGGCCATGGTCCGAGTGGGACGATGAGCCGGCGGCAATCGTCCGACCCAGGTTGCGGGCCACGATGACATCGGCATCCGCCCCGCATACCCCCTTTTGGGGACCTTCTCCGAACGGGTCGATCCGGCATGGCCCCATGGCACAGTTCCGACAACTCAGCCCGAGGGCGCAATACCCACACTGTGGCTGCTGGTCGGCCAGGCGGTCCCAGACGGTGGTGATGCCCTCCTCCCTGGCCCGGTCGATCATCGCCTGTGCGTCCTGATTGATGGTCAAGCTTCTCGCCCGACCGTTCGTGCTGGCTCCACTCATTGCGGTCCTCCTTCGTTCTGTTCATCGACCGAGGGTGCGACCTCGGCATGACCGTTCGACGTGGCGTTGGCGTACCGGGAACGGGTAGCCGCCGCCTTCGCGGCGGCCACCTCCGCGGCACCCCACGCGTGCCAACCAGCGAGAGGGTCTCCGCCCGGCGGCACGGTGGAGGTGGCGCCGGTTGCAGCGAGGACCGCTCCGGTCTCACGCACCCGGCCCGCGGCCACCAGGTCGTTCAACTCCCCGAAGACGAGCGCATCGACCTTGCAGACCTCTACGCAAGCCGGGGTGCCCCCCCGGCTGAGCCGGTCGACGCACCCGTCGCACTTGACGGCGACCGCCACCTCTGGGGTCGGCCCTTCGGGCAAAGGATGGAACGTCAACACATCGAACGGACAGACAACGGCGCACATCGCGCAACCGATGCACTTCTTCTCGTTGACCAGGACGAGGCCATGCTCCTCGTCTCGCATTATGGCCCCGGTGGGACATACCTGTAGGCAAGGAGCCGGGTCGCAGTGCCGGCACCGGTTGGGAAAAGCAAAGGTAGGAACAGGACCCGCTTGGACGTGCACTCGCTTACGTGGCACGGGGGTCTCGAGAAAGGCGGTCGTCTCGTCCTTGCTCGCAGAATGCTCGACTGCACATGCCAACTCACACTGCAGACAACCGATGCAGCGCTCAGGATTGATGAACACGGTCTTCATGACCTGGACCTGGCCTCCCTTCCGAGCGCTGTTGCTCTCCGTCCAGACTGATGCAGCGACTGCCATGCCGGTAGGGCCGAAGGTCCCGTCGCGGCCGGGATCCGGCAGCGCCTCATCTGGGGGGCGCAGTTCAGGGCTCAGAGGCCGCACACGGCGGCTGGACCCGGCGTGGGGAGGGCATTGACGGCTGCCAAATTGGCCTCCGTGCACCGCTGCAAGAAGGCCAGCCCGACCGGCGTGAGCCGATCACACACCCAGTCCCAGTGGAGCGAGACGGTGTCGCCCACCGCCACCACCGGGGCCAGACCGATGCCATGCAAACTGCGGCGGGCCAATTCCACCTCTTCGGGGCCGAGGACCAACCGTGACCCATCGAAGGCCAGGACCCGATTCCGCACAGTGACCAGGTCGCCGGTCACGGCCTCCACGTGGCCCCAGCGAATGCGGCACCGGTCCAGCACGGTGAGTGGTGCCCCCTCCATCCCTGCCCGCAGCAACCCCAGCCACGGATACACCGCAAAGACGTGGAAACTGTGTTGACACACACCGCCCAAGGGCACTGCGGAGGCCACGGGGCCGAACCGCCGGCCGGCCCGGTCCTCGAAGCGGTCGCTCAGCGAAGACAGCAGGGCCGAGGCCGGCACGTGCGCGAGCAGCGAGTTGCCCACCCAGTACGCCTCGACCACCCGCGCATCGAGCGGATCGGTGATCCCATTGCAGCCGGCGATGAGTTCGAGGTACGGCCATGCGCCGGCGAACCCGGTCGCCAGGTGGGAAAGCTCCGCCAGGTCCACGCCAGCCGAGGCCGACTCGAGCAGGGCGCTCGGGTCGGATGGCCCGCAATAGCCGAGCTCATTAGGCGGGTAGGCATACCGAGCGAACACCACCGGTCCGGGCGATGTCGGCTGCCCGGTCGCGGTGCGGGGCGCGGCAACCTTCGGATCGCTCATATCGCTTCCGCGGGTCGCGGCATGCGCCAGGCCACCAGGACGCTACCGGCCGTGATCAGCACGAGCCCCAGCCACTGCGGCGCCAGGAACTGGACGCCAGCGAGCGCTTGCAGCACGGCCGTGATCAGCGCGCCAGCCACCAGAATCGACGTGACGTCGATGGCTCGGGCTCGCCTGAGAGCAGTCAGCCACGTGCCGACATAGGCAGCCAGGAGCAGACCGGTGACGAGGACCCAGCTCAGTTGACCCCGGCTCAGGGAGAACAGTGTCCCGAGGGCGCCCTCGAACGCCAAGTAAGCGAGCAAGGCAGCGGACCCCACCCCCATGCGGACGAGGGAGAGTGTGGCCGGCGCGATGTCGGACAGGAGCTTCTTGGCCACCACCACCTCGATCGCCCAGAGCAACGTGGCGGCCAGCACAAGTAGGTCGCCGCTGCCCCATGCCAGGTGACCGATCCCCTTCGACAGCGCCACTTCGCCCCCGACGAGCAGGACGATGGCGCCGACGTTCCACTTGCCGACTCGCTCATGCAGAAAGGGCACCGCCAGGATTGCCACCCAGATGACCAGGGAGTCACGCAAGAAGGCCGCCGGTGTGGCCGTAGTGCGGGCCAGGCCATTGAAGAAGAGCACAAAGGCCAGCCCGCCGCCGATGATGCCGACATAGGCCAGTCCCAGCCACGTGACGGCACTGCCGGCGAACGGGGCGTCACGGCGGGATGCCAGCACCCAACGGCCCGCCATGTCTCCTTTCGCCGGGGAGCGCCGCCTCCAGGCCTCGGCCATGAGCACGCCGGCGCTCAGGACCGCGAAGGCCACCAGGTTCTTTGCCGTGGTGTACACCGACGGGGATGGCACATGATGAACTCCGTAGCTATTGGCGAACACGGAGATCCCGCTTATGACGGCGGTGATGCCGCCCACCAGCACTCCGTT
>Ga0208357_1003127_pt1 | contig 10372 bp, 9 predicted proteins | sample NGESurdeep092012_6_FD_184487 | JGI IMG/M metagenome (GOLD analysis project Ga0208357, IMG submission 184487) | Arctic peat soil microbial communities from Barrow, Alaska - NGEE Surface sample F52-2 deep-092012 (SPAdes) | ecosystem: Environmental > Terrestrial > Soil > Wetlands > Peat ... | reverse complement strand
TCCCCATCTTCGCAGCGGTCGCCAACCCCTGGCTTCTACTATTCATCGGCCCCATCGTCGGCTTCTTCGGGACCGGCTACTTCTCGGGCTTCGCCGTGATCGCGAGCGAACTCTTCCCCACACCCATTCGCGCTACTGCCATGGGCTTCGTATACAACATCGGACGCGTCGTCAGCGCTGCCGCCCCCTACCTCATCGGTCTCATTTCAGAGCGCCACGGCCTCGCCACCGCACTCCTCATCACGTCCGTAGCTTTCCTTCTTGCCGCCCTTATCGCGACAGCGCTCCACGCCGACACGAAATCATTAAGAGCGCCAGAGGACGGCCCAGTGTAGCGAGACCTGGCCCTCCCGGCGATTGCCTGCCACACGTTGGCTCTGAAAGTGCCGCTCGATAAGCATTGGAGCGAGTTGACGGTGGGCGGGTGGAGCCCAATTTTCAGGTGCCGCGACTTCGCGAGAGCCCCTCACCTACTGTCCGATTTGAAGGCGAGATATATCCTTCTCGTATAGTGACGAGATACAGAACATCTAGCTCATGGCGTTGTTGCTGAGGCAGAAGACACGGCGAGGAGAACTGACGTAGACGATGAATGCTGCTGAAAAGGCCGCTGGACTGAGCGAGGTTCTTGCCGGGGACGATATGCCTGCGGAGGGTGCGGTGCTGCGACCCGGTGTGGCGCTGTGTGTTGATCTGGATGGGACGCTGGTGAAGTCGGACACGCTACTGGATACGGTGCTGGTGTTGACTCGGCAGCGGCCGATGGACCTGCTGCTGGTGCCGGGGTGGATTGCGGAGGGGAAAGCGGCGTTCAAGCGCCATCTGACGTCGGCAGTGTCGCTTGATGTGGAGCATTTGCCCTATAACCGGCCGCTGCTGGAGTACCTGCGGCAGCAGCATGGAGAGGGGCGAGCGATTTATCTGGCGACGGCGGCGGACCTGACGCTGGTGGAGCGAGTGGCGGCGCATCTGGGAATTTTTGCGGGCGTGCTGGCCTCAGATGGAGCGACGAATCTGGCGGGTGGAAACAAGCTGGCGGCGTTTCGTGCGAAGTTTGGCGATGAGTTTTGTTACATCGGGAATGCGCGACCGGATGTAGAGTTGCTGGCGGCTTGTGAGTCGCCGATGGTGGCGAATCCTGACCGTTCGCTGCGTGAGGGGATGAAGCGGAAGGGCACGATTGCTGCAGCGAGCTTTGAGGACCGGGTGCCAGCGTTGCGGAGTTGGCTGAAAGCGATCAGGCTGCACCAGTGGGCGAAGAATACGCTGATTTTTGTGCCGCTGCTATTGGCGCACAGGTGGAATCCTGGCACGTTTGGCGGGGCGATCACGGGGTTCTTCAGCTTCGGTCTGTGCGCTTCAGCGACGTATATCATCAACGACCTGCTGGACCTGGAGACCGACCGCCGGCACCCGCGGAAGCGGCGGAGGCCGTTTGCGGCGGGGGATTTGTCGGCGATTTCGGGGGTGGTGGTGGTGTGCCTGCTGATGCTGGCGTCGTTGGTACTGGCGCTGGCGTTGCCGCGGGTGGTGGATGCGATGCCTGGCGACTATGTGCTATCGCGGCCGTACAGCTTTCTGGGGTGGCTGGGATTTTATACAGTGGTGACGCTGACGTATTCGCTGTATCTGAAGCGGAAGCTGCTGCTGGATGTTTTTGTGCTGAGTGGGTTGTATACGGTGCGGATACTGGCGGGCAGTGCAGCGACGGGGGTGCTGGTGTCGGCGTGGCTGGCGGGTTTCAGCGTGTTCTTCTTCCTGTCGCTGGCGTTTGTGAAGCGGTTCAGCGAGCTGGAGGGTTTGCGAGAACGCGGCGCGGCGGTGAGCAATGGGCGAGGTTATTTTGTAAGCGATCTGGAACAGCTTCGGGCCCTGGGGACCGGTGCTGCGTATGCTGCTGTTGTCGTGATGACGCTGTATATCAACAATGCGGAGACGAATGTGCTGTATCGGCATCCGGTACGGCTGTGGCTGGTGGTGCCAGTGCTGCTGCTTTGGTTAAGCCAGGTGTGGATGAAGGCGAGCCGCGGCGAAATGCACGATGATCCGGTGGTGTATGCGATCACCGATAAGCGGAGTTTGCTGCTGGGGGTTTTGATGGCGGCGGTGGTTTGGTGGGCGCTTTAGGATGGGCGTCATTTATCCTGATAGCTCGACATCATGAGCACAGCGATTCCAGAACTGAAGCAATACGATGAGGCCGAGCTCGACCGCGTGTTTGCGGGTCTTGAGGCCGAGGTGGCCGCGCAGACGCGCGCGCTGACGAGTGATGAAGCGATGGAGGCCTTCCGGCTGGAGTGGCTGGGGCGCAAGCAGGGGCGGCTGGGACAGCTCAGTGCCGCGTGGCTGAAGTCAGCGCCGGTGGAGGCGAAGAAGTCTCTGGGCGTGCGGTTCAACAAGCTGAAGGCGCAGATCGAAGAGGCACGCTCAGCGAGTGCTGCTGGTGGGAGCAAGCCGGCGGCCGCGGGGCTGGATGTGACGCTGCCAGGTGCGGCGCAGAGGATTGGGGCTGAGCATCCGCTGATCAAGACGATGGCGGAGATTGTTTCGGTGTTCCAGCGGATGGGGTATTCGGTTGGACTGGGGCCCGAGGTGGAGACGGATTTTTATAACTTTGAGGCGTTGAATTTTCCGCCGAATCATCCGGCGCGCGATACGCAGGACACGCTGGTTGTTGCGGGGCAGGAGCAAAAGCCACTGCGCGAGCGGCTGCTGATGCGGACGCATACGTCGCCGGTACAGATTCGGTCGATGCTGGAGCAGGCTCCGCCGCTGCGACTGGTGATTCCGGGCAAAGTGCACAGGAATGATGCTGCGGATGCTACGCACTCGCCGGTGTTCCACCAGGTGGAAGGGCTGTGCGTCGACACGAATATTACGTTCAGTGATTTGAAGGGGACGCTGGATTTTGCGATGAAGGCGTTCTTTGGATCGGCGGTGAAGACTCGATTTTTTCCGTCGTTCTTTCCGTTTACGGAGCCGAGCGCGGACGTGCAGATCTCCTGCATTTTTTGCGGGGGGACGGGCTGTAGGAAGTGTAAGCACTCGGGCTGGATTGAGCTGCTGGGATGCGGGATGGTGGATCCAGCGGTGTTCGAGTCGGTGAACCAGCGGCGCATTGAGATCGGCCGCGAACCGGTATATGACACGCTGAAGATCAGCGGATTTGCGTTTGGGATGGGTGTGGACCGGATCGCGATGATGAAGTATGGGATCAGTGATATTGGACTGCTGTATTCGGGCGACATGCGGTTTTTGGAGCAGTTCGCATAGGGTGCGCAGTTTGTTTGAGTCAAAGGTGTGGGAGCTTGATATTCTCGTTGGGACCATGAGAATTCTTCCTTCTGCGTTGATCTTCGTTCTAGCATCTGGCTTGGCAACAGCGCAGGCGCATCCGCGTGATGGTCAGATTCATGATGCCGATACGCTGGCCTGGTGGCATACGACGGAGGCGCTCTCGAACGATTCAATGGAGGGGCGCGATACGGGGTCGGCGGCGTATCAGCGGGCGGCGGAATATGTGGTGGCGCGGTTCAAGGCTGCGGGGCTGAAGCCTGCGGGAGAAAAGGGCTCCTATTTTCAGACCGTGCCGATGCATGAGGTCGCCGTCGAGCCGGTGGGGACGAGCTTTGTGGTGGAGCGGCCGGACGGGGAGTTGAAACTGGAATTTCTCCAGGAGATTACGGTTGGGGCGTCGGAGGAGGCACTGCGCGAGGGGACGGGTGCACTGACGTTTCGAGGGTATTGCGGTAAGGACGCGATGAGCGATGTGGCTGGGAAGATTGTGGTTTGCTTTGGAACGCTGAGGGCTGGCCTGCCGACGGTCCGGGAGCGGGTGGCGAACGCCCGGGCGGGTGGTGCGTTGGGGGTTATCAATGTCGATGATCCTTACTTTACGATCGAGCCGCCGCGGTGGCCGTATGCTTATGCGCGGAGTGTTACGCTGCGGACGGAGAAGACGGAGAGCAAACCGGTGGGTATTGTGGATCGCATGCTGCCGTCCATAAGGTTGAGTGCCGCGGCGTTTGCGAAGTTATTGGCAGGGTCGGGGCAGGACGTAGCTGCGATTTTGAGGCTGGGAGGAGCCAAGCAGCCGTTGCCGAACTTTGAGATCCCGGGCAAGATGAGTGTGAGATTGCGGTTGAAGGGCCGTGATTTGAGCTCGCCCAACGTACTGGCGGTGCTGCCGGGGTCTGATCCAAAGCTGCGCGATCAGTATGTGGTGGTGGGAGCGCACCTCGATGGGTATGGGTTTGGCACTCCGGTGCATGGCGACAATTTGTATAACGGCGCGCTGGATGATGCCGCGTACGTGGCGCTGCTGATCCAGATGGCGGACGACCTAAATACGGGTAGGGTATCGCATGGTCACGCGAGCGATGTGGTGGACAAGGGAATTAGGCTGGCTGCGCCCAAACGGTCGATTTTGTTCTGCGCGTTTACAGGGGAAGAGAAAGGACTTCTTGGGTCGAGTTGGTTTGTGAAGCATCCGACCGTGCCGGTGGAGGGGCTTGCGGCGGATGTGAATCTGGACCAGTTGCGGCCTTTGTTCCCGCTGAATATTTTGACGGCGGAGGCTGTGAACGATACGACGCTGGGGGAGACGGCGCGGGAGGTTGGGAAGGGGATGGGGATTGAGATTCGCGCGGACCGCGAACCGGAGCGCCAACTGCTGCGGCGTGCGGACCAGTATCCGTTTTTGCGGATTCATGTGCCGGCGATCAGTTTTATCTTTGGATATGACCCTGGAACAGAAGCGGAGAAGCGCTATCGAGAGTGGTATAAGGTGCGCTATCACAGGCCGCAAGATGATGTGACGCAACCGATGGACTTTGTGGCGGCGGCGAAGTTCGATATGTTTTTCTACCGGCTGGTGGAGTCGATTGCGGATGCTCCGGTGCGGCCGTCGATCCTGCCTGAGAGCCAGTTTGCTGAGATAAAGCCAGTTGCTGAGAAGAAGTAAACGGCGGCTCTGAGACAATAAACAGGATGTGCCTGGGCGGTTTGCGCCGGGCCGAAATGCTTGCAAAGAAAGTACTGCTTCGCAATGGATATTCTCACCTCGTGGTTGCGCTCGTATCTGCCGGCGCTTGGAGTTTCGGACGCACAACTCGCGGAAGACCTAACGCTACGCGGCGTTGCGGTGGAAGGCATCTTTGCGGTTGAGGGCGGTTCTCGATTCGAGATGGATATCACGACGAATCGTGTGGATGCGATGAATCATTACGGCGTTGCGCGCGAGGCTGCCGCGATTTACAACGTTGCGCTCAAGTCGTTGAGTGACGGTATCGGTGCGGTTGTTATGGAGGCAAAACAGGGTGAGGGGTTTCCAGTTCGCATTGAGGCGAAGGATTTGTGCGGACGGTTTACGGCGCGGATGATTCGCGGCGTGACGGTCGGGCCGAGCAAGGGGCTGATTGCGGAATATTTTTCGGCGCTGGGACAGAAGGCGATTTCAGGGCCCGTGGATGTGACGAACTTTGGTTGGCTGGCGATGGGGCAACCTACGCATGTGTTCGATCTGGACAAGATTGTTGGCGGTATTGTGGTGCGGCGTGCGCGTGCGGGGGAGAAGTTGCAACTGTTGGATGGGTCAGAGCGGACGCTGGTCGCTGAGGACCTGGTGGTGGCGGACGAAGTGAACGCGCTGGCTATAGCAGGCGTGATGGGTGGGTGGGATTCGCGCGTGACGGAGGCTACGAGAAATATTCTGGTGGAAGCGGCGTGGTTTGATCCGGCGGCGATTCGCGCGAGTTCGCGACGGCATGGATTGCATACGGATGCGAGCCACCGTTTTGAGCGCGGTGCGGATTTCAATGCGGCGCCGTTGGCGAATCATCTGGTGACGCGGATGGTGGTGGAGCAGAGTGGTGGAGAGGTTATTGGACCACTCGTGGATGTGGTCGTTCCGGAGATTGCGGCTAAGACCGCGGAGCGACAGTCAATCTCGCTAAAGGTAATCAAGGTCCGCAGGCATTTGGGAGCGACGGCGGATGGATTGGGGATTGGCGAGGAGATCATCGCGCAGTATCTGGCCGCGCTGGGATGTGGGCTGACGCGGACGGCCGCGGGCGAGTATGCGGTAAAGTTGCCGAGCTGGCGGCTGGATCTGGAGCGCGAGATCGATTTGATTGAAGAGATCGCGCGCGTCTATGGATACAACCGCTTTGCGGATACGCTGCCTGGCTTCGCGGGTGCAGTGAGGGAGTTGCCGCATGCGTTGCAGGAGTCGGCGATTCGCGAAACGCTGCGGGCGATGGGGTTTACGGAGGCGGTGTCGAGCACGTTTACATCGGCGGAAGAGGCTGCGACGTTTGGCAAGGATGCAGTGGCGATTGGGAATCCGCTGAGTGCAGAGGCGGGTATGCTACGGCCGTCGCTGGCGCCTGGGATGGCGACGATGCTGGCGCATAACCTTCATCGTGATGAGCGCAACGTGCGGCTGTTTGAGATGGGCACGGTATTCGGGGGGTCAACGGAAAATGTGAACGAGGGCGTAGGGTTGGCTCTGGGTTTGACGGGCGCTGCTGTGGCAACAGCTCTGTATGGTGCAGACGATGCGTTGTTTTATGAGACGAAGGGTGCGATTGAAGCGCTACTGGCGAAGTTTGGCGGACAGGTGAGTTTTGATTCGGGTGAGCTGCCGGGATGGATGGCGGTGGGGCGAGGGGCGAGGGTGCTACTGGATGGAGAGTCGATTGCAGTGTTCGGGGAGTTGAGTGCCGCGGAGTTACAGGCGCGCAAACTTCGGCAGCGTTGCGTGATTGCGACGATCGATGCTCAGAGATTGGTGCGGACGCCGCCGCGGCCACCAGTGTCGCGCGAGCTTTCGCGGTTCCAGGCGGTGGAGCGCGACTTCTCGTTTGTGTTTCCCGATGCGGTGACGTGGGCGTCGATCGACGGCGTGTTGCGGGCTTGGAAGCTGGAGGAACTGCGGAGTGTGCGACCGGTGGAGATATTCCGTGATCCGAGGGGGAAGGCGATCGCTGCAGGATCGTATTCGTTGCTGCTGCGCGTGGTGTTTCAGTCGAGTGCGCGGACCCTTACGGACGACGAGTTGACACAGTGGTCGGAGTGGATTGTTGAGCAGCTCAACGGGATGGGCGGCGTGCAGCGAGCGTGAGCGCTCTTCGCACAGATGTCGGTGGTTGCATCGAGTGTCGCTGCAGAAAAGGGAATTCAAATCGATACCCCCGCGGCGTTCACAGCATAATCCTCCATGCAGCGTCCTATACTTCGAGATGAGTAGGGGCTTGAATGCCCCTTGAAGGAGTAGGACATGGGAACCGCAAGTATCAGTGTCGATGAGTTCCAGGCGCTGGAGCACAAGGTGCTCCAGACGGTCGAGCTGATCAAGAAAGAGCGCGAAGCGAGAGCGGCGGCGGAGGCAGGACGGGTCGCTGCTGAAGCAGAAGTTGCAGCGGCTCGAGCGGAACTTACGGCGGCGAAGGCGGAGGGTGAAGCGGCACAGAGGGAGCTTGCTGCGCTGAAGCAGGAGCTTTCTGCATCGGGAGATGCGCAGGCCGAGGTGGAGAGCCTGCATCGCGAGCGTGAGGCTGTGCGGCTGCGCGTGGAGAAGATGTTGGCGAGCATTGAGGAAGTGGTTTAGGAGTCAGGCAGACCGCTGGTGAGCAACTGGCAGGAGTGGACGTGGCAGAGATGCAATTAAGAACCGCGGCGGAGATATCGCGAGCAGAACTTGAGGCACGCGACTCAGGGGCAGTTGTCGTGGATATTTACGACCAAATTTATCAACTTCAGGGGACTGACCCAGCATACATTGAGCGGCTGGCGTCGGTGGTGGACTCAAAGATGCGGGCGGTATCGGCGCACGGAGCTACGGTGGATTCATTGCGTGTCGCGGTGCTTGCGGCGCTGAATATCGCGGATGAGTTGTTGGCGCTGCGAACGCGGTGCGAACTGCTGAGCGCGACCGTGGAAGCGAACCGTCAACAAGCATCACAGAGTGCTGTGCGGCTGCGTGCGGGGTCCTTGATGGGGATGTTGGACGAGGTACTGGAGGAGCGCAAAGCTGGGTGAGCGTGGGGTTGACCGTGGCCCGGAAAAACTTCTTGATCCAGGAAAGTACTTGCTGGATCATGGTGTGCACGCGAAAGTTTGCGTTCTGTGAGGAGCTTCTTCGCGTCCATGCCGCTATCCTCTCTTGCCGTTGCCGTCGTGCTGCTGGTCATTCCCACGTCTCAGATGAACGCGCAGGCTGTGGATACGAAAGCTTCTGCACCTGTCACGAGCTCTTCGGTTGACGACTACCGGACGAATCCGAAGTTCGTCGAGGCAACGAAGGAGGCGAAGCAGTTTGAGCGTCAGAGGCGCGTCCTGTTCGCTCAAGACGATTACAAGGAAGGCCAACAAGATTGCGACGGGGCAATCCTACGAGTGCGTCAGTGGCCTCTACATGACACAGATGCAGTTGGGTGACTATAAGGGCTCGGTCGCAACGACGACAGCGCTCGAAGTGCTTGGTACCAGTCCGATGGCGAAGTCGGTTGCGGCATACTATCGCGGGCTGGCGCTTGTGGATAGAGCTGGGGAAAAGGCAAAGCCCGCTGAACTTGAGGAAGCGCACGCTGCATTTCAGTAGGCGATTGCTTTGTATCCGAAGAATGTTGGAGCACTGTTCAGCGACGGCAAGGTGCTGGGCCGTCTGGGCAAGATGGAGGCGAAGCGCGTTCCGACTTTCAGAGGTGTGTGAGTTGCGTGCAGCCGACGGACCCGGCACGTCTGCGTGCGCAACATTTTGCTGAAGATCCTGAGTTATCAATGCACAAGATGGCTCCCCCCATTGAAATTATTGCGTTGGACGGAACGAAGTTCAACCTAGATGCCATGGGGGGCCGAGTAGTTCTGATTGACTTCTGGGCGACATGGTGCGGGCCATGCAATGAAGAGCTTCCTCATATGCGGAAGATTGCCAAGGAGTTTGCAAATGATCCCTTTGTCATGATCAGCGTGAGCTGGGACAGCGACGAAGGGAAGTGGAAGCAGTTCATCGAGAAAAATGACATGACCTGGTTGCAGTATCGGGACGCGGACCATTCTTTGAGCGATGAGTTTGGCATTAATTCCATACCACATTACTTCACTATCGATTCAGATGGTGTGCTTACAGCCGAGATGCTCGGCAGCGGATCGAATGTCGAGGGCAAGCCGAAGAAGTTGATTGCGAAGGCGCTCGAGGTTAAGTCGCAGGCTCACCAGGGAGGGACTCCGGTTGCTGGGACACCTCCGCAGGCACATGCTGGGAATTGATGGGATGAATGTGGGAGTTGCGTAAATTGCGGCGCCCCGATAGCATCCAAGGCAGAGACCGGCCTGCAAAGCAGGTACAGGGAATAACGCAGGTTGAACCAATACTCATTGAACAGGGTTCCAGCTCGTATAAATGGCTCGGTGTGCTAGGTCCGCCAGTCCGGAAAGCCTAAAGAGCCACGGCTGGGGTCCACCGCTTAACGCGGGTTCACCTGCGCCTCGCTGTACGGCCCCGTGGGTCGGTCTTTTTCCATCTTTTTTGCTTGAAACGGGGGTGTTTCAAGCGTCTTCAGCTGGGTTTCGGGCTGCATATCGACGTCTTCAGCTATGTTTCGGGCGGCGGACATTGAACTGAGCCTGTAGCCGCGTATGCTCTAAGGTGGTGAACTTTCTCTCTCAACCGGCAGTGATCTTTGTTCAAGGCGTGATGCGCCTGGGACCGCTGCGGGTGTCCATCTATGGGTTGTTCGCGGCGGTGGGGCTGATCGGTGCGCTGTGGCTGAGCCAGCGGACGGCGAAGATGGCTGGGATGGTGGGTGAGCAGCTTTGGGATGCGGGGTGGTTTGCGGTGACGGCGGCGTTTGTGATCTCGCGGGTGCTGCTGGTGGTGCGGGATTGGAATGCGTTTCGGACGTTGCCGCTGGTGGTGTTGTCGCTGCCATCGTTTACATATGGGGGGATGGAGCTTACGGTGTTGGCCGTGGTGGTGTATGTGAAGTTGAAGCGGCTTCCGATGTTGGCGGTAATGGATGCCTGGGCTCCCTGCGCGGCACTGCTGGCAGGGGTGCTGAGCCTCGGGCACTACTTTGAGGGGACCGATGCGGGGATGCCGACGAGTCTGCCATGGGGTGTGCAGGCTCCGGGGTTTGGCCGGGTGCAGCCGGTGCAGTTGTATGGGTTTGCTGGGTCAATGCTGTTGTTGGTGGTTTTGCTGCGGATGTTGCGGGGTAGACTGCGTGCTGGTGTGGTTGCGGGCGTGGCGTTGTTGGCTGGAGGAGTGATGGCGTTTCTGCTTGAGATGCTGACGCAGCCGACCGCCTGGGGCGGTGGCGCATGGCTTGATCCGGGGCAGTGGATTGGGCTTGGTGCGATTGTGGTGGGT
>Ga0208357_1003126_pt1 | contig 10374 bp, 5 predicted proteins | sample NGESurdeep092012_6_FD_184487 | JGI IMG/M metagenome (GOLD analysis project Ga0208357, IMG submission 184487) | Arctic peat soil microbial communities from Barrow, Alaska - NGEE Surface sample F52-2 deep-092012 (SPAdes) | ecosystem: Environmental > Terrestrial > Soil > Wetlands > Peat ... | reverse complement strand
CGGTGGCGCCGGACGGGCAAACCGCCGCCGTCGCCTGCGCCGACGGCCGCCTGCTGACGGTGGCGCTGGACGGCGAGCCGGTCATCACCGAGATCGCGCGCAGCGCCAACGCCGAGGTCGCGGGGCTGGCGTTCTCGCCCGACTCGACGCTGCTGGCCTGGTCGCAGCCGTGGCGGCCGGAGCGCGGCGCCTCCCAGATCCGGCTCGCCCGGCTGGCCGACGGCGCCGTGACCGACGTGACCCCGACCCGGTTCGACGACACCTGGCCGGCGTTCACCCTGGACGGCAGGTACCTGGCGTTCCTGTCGAACCGGACCTTCGACCCGGTCTTCGACGCGCACTACTGGGATCTCGGGTTCCTGCCCGGGGTCCGGCCGTACCTGGTGACGCTGAGGGCCGCGACGCCGCCGCCGTTCGGCCCCGAGCTGGCCGGCCGCCCGGCCGAACCGGAAGGTCCAGGGGATCTTCCGGCCGCCGCCGGGCTCGACGTCACCGGGCTGGCCGAGCGGATCGTGCCGTTCCCGGTCGTGGCCGGACGCTACGACCAGCTCAGGGCCGTCGCCGGCGGCGTGGCCTGGCTGGACCTGCCGCTCGCCGGGGAACTCGGCGAGGCCGCGACCGGCGCGGCCGGCGCGGCCGGCGAGCACCCCGAGGCCCGGCTGGTCCGCTATGACCTGGCTGAGCGCAGGCGCTCGGTCGAGGTCGAGGGCCCGGACGACTACGCGGCCTCCGCCGACGGGACCCGGCTGGCCTACCGCAGCGGGGGGTCGCTGGAGATCAAGCCGACCGGCCCCGGCGACGCAGTCCGGGTCGATCTTGACCGGATCCAGGTGACGGTCGAGCCGCCGGCCGACTGGACCCAGATGTACGACGAGACGTGGCGGCTGATGCGGGACAACTTCTGGCGGGCCGACATGGACGGGGTGGACTGGGCCGCCATGCGCGACCGCTACCGGCCGCTGCTCGACCGCATCGGCTCCGCCGACGACCTGCGCGATCTGCTGTGGGAGCTGCAGGGCGAGATCGGCACCTCGCACGCCGGGGTGCTGCCACCGGCCGGGGCGGCCGACCCGGCGCTGGCTCAGGGCCTGCTCGGGGCGGACCTGGAGCCGACCGGGGACGGGGCCTGGCGGATCGCGCGGGTCCTGCCCGGCGAGTCGTCGGTGATCGGCGCGCGCTCCCCGCTGGCCGCGCCCGGCGTCGGGGCGGCGCCGGGCGATCTCATCGTCGCGGTCGACGGCCGGCCGGTGGACCCCGACCTCGGCCCGAACGCGCTGCTGGCGGGGAAGGCCGACCAGCCGGTCGAGCTGACCCTCGAGCGCGACGGGGCGGCCCGGCGGGCGGTCGTGGTTCCGCTGGCGAGCGAGCACGCGGCCCGCTACTACGATCTGGTCGCCCGGCAGCGGGCCGCGGTCGGCCGGGCCTCCGACGGGCGGCTCGGCTACCTGAAGATCCCGGACATGATGACGCGCGGCTGGGCGGACTTCCACCGGGACCTCTACACCGAGTTCCGGCGGGACGGCCTGATCGTGGATCTGCGGGACACCCAGGGCGGCGACGCCGGGCAGCTGGTGGCGGAGAAGCTCGCCCGGCGCATCATCGGCTGGAACTTCTCCCGCTACGAGGAGCCGCTGACCTACCCGGCCGAGGCGCCGCGGGGGCCGATCGTGGCGATCACCAACGGCTACGCGAGTTCCGGCGGCGACCTCGTGATCCAGGCGCTGAAGTCGTACCGCATCGCGACCGTGGTCGGCACCCGCACCTGGGGCGGCTCGCGCGGCGTTGACCTCAAGTACCGGCTGGTCGACGGGACCCTGGTGGCGCAGCCGAAGTACGCCTGGTGGTTCGACGGCGTCGGCCTGGCGCTTGACAACCACGGCGTGGAGCCGGACGTCGAGGTGGCCATCGCGCCGCACGACTGGGCCGCCGGCCGCGATCCGCAGCTCGACACCGCCGTCCGGCTGGCGTTGCAGGCGCTCGAGCAGCGCCCGCCGCCCCGCCCGCCGTCTGACCGGCCCCGGTCGCCGCCCCCGGGCCGGCTAGCGCCGCGGCGACGGGGCTCCGACGTCGACAACGCCGGATGACCGCCGTCGAAGCCGGGCATCGCGGCGGCGCTGCCCGCCACGGCGGATCCACGACGCCAGCAGCGCGAACAAGGCGATGCCGACGGCCAGCGCCACCGCCGCGACGACGGCCGCGGCGACCGGGTGGAACACCGCGAGCGAGACCAGGCCGGCCACGCCCAGATCCTCCGACAGGCTGGCGATGATGTTGCTGAACGGCTCCGGGCTGGCGTTGACGCCCACCCGCAGTCCGGTCTTGACCAGATGGGAGGCGAGCGCCGACCCGCCGCCGAGCGCGGCCGCCGCGATCGTCGCGGTCGGGCTCGCGTGCGCCTGCTGGGCCATGACGACGGCGATCGCCCCGCCGACGACCGGCCGCAGGGCCGTGTGCGCCACATCCCAGACCGAGTCCAGCATCGGAATCTTGCCCACCACGAACTGGCCGAAGTACAGCACCGCCGCCGCCGCAAGCACCGACGGGCGCTCAAGGACCGACGGGATCGAGGCGATGTGCCCGAACCGGCCGACCAGGCCGAGCACGAGCACCACCGCGTAGCAGTTGACGCCGCTGGCCACGCCACTGCTGAAGATCAAGGAGACCGGCAGCATCCGAGTCCCTCCTCCGGTGCCCGCGCCTGCGCCTGCGCCTGCGCCTGCGACGACCCAAGCGCCACGCCGAACTGCCCCATACCGCCCGAACTACCCCAATTTACAGCGTCGAAAATCCAAGTCTTTCCTCCGAACGGACCGGGGCGTCTCCGGCCGGCCAGCTCACCCGCTGCCCTCGGGCAAGTCCACCCGCCGAGGATGATCCTGGCCGGGCCAGAGGGCGGGCATCGTGGTGGCCATGTCAGCGCCTTCCGCCACCGAGCAAGCCGCCGTTACGATTCCCGGAGCCCGCATCGCCCCTGACGCCTACGCGCAGCCTGACCGGCGGGCGGCCGGGGCAATGCCCGGCACTATTCACCCGCTGGGCGCCGCCCCGGCCGAGCACCTCGGCCAGGTCGGCACGAACTTCTCGATTGCCTCCAGCGTCGCCGACGGCGTCACCTTGTGCCTGTTCGACCAGAACGGGGCGGAGACGCAGGTGCCGCTGCCGGATAACGACGCCGACGTGTGGCACGCCTTCGTGCCCGGGGTGGGGCCGGGCCAGGCGTACGGGTACCGGGTCAGCGGGCCGTGGGACCCGGCCCGCGGCCTGCGCTGCAACCCGGCCAAGCTGCTGCTCGACCCCTACGCGCGGGCGATCAGCGGGACGGTCTCGTTCGGGCCCGAGGTGTTCGGGCATGACCTGGGCGACCCGGACGCGCCGAGCGCCCTCGACTCCTCTGCCAGCGTGCCCAGGAGCCTGATCGCGGACCCCGAGTTCACCTGGCAGGACGGCGGCCGGCCCTGGTACCGGTACGCGGACACGGTGATCTACGAGGTCCACGTCAAGGGCTTCACCATGCGCCATCCCGATATACCGCCCGAGCTGCGCGGGACCTACGCCGGGCTCGGTCACGAGGCCGCGATCGCGCATCTGAAGGACCTGGGCGTCACCACCGTCGAACTGCTGCCGGTGCACCAGAACGTGCCCGAGTCGTTCCTGCTCGACCGGGGGCTGACGAACTACTGGGGCTACAACACGATCGGCTTCTTCGCCCCGCACAACGGCTACTCCGCCGCCGTGCGCGCCGACCGGCCGGGCGGCCAGGTCAGCGAGTTCAAGGCGATGGTGGACGCGCTGCACCGGGCCGGCCTCGAGGTCCTGCTCGACGTGGTGTTCAACCACTCGGCCGAGGCGGGCCCGGACGGGCCCACGCTGTGCTTCCGCGGCATCGACAACGCGGCCTACTACCGGCTCGCGCCCGGCAACCCGCGCGACTACTACGACACCACCGGGTGCGGCAACTCGCTCAACGCGGGCGACCCGATCACGCTCCAGCTGATGATGGACTCGATGCGCTACTGGCTCGAGGAGATGCACGCCGACGGGTTCCGGTTCGACCTGGCGCCGACCCTGGCCCGGCAGGACGGCGCCTTCGACAAGGTGTCGGCCTTCCTCGACATGGTCGCGCAGGATCCGGTGGTCTCGTGCTGCAAGATGATCGCCGAGCCGTGGGACGTCGGCCAGATGGACAGCTACGACCTGGGCCGCTTCCCGGCCCTGTGGCGGGAGTGGAACGGCAAGTACCGTGACTCGATGCGCGATTTCTGGCGCAGCCACCCGGTCGGGCTGGGCGAGTTCGCCGACCGCTTCTCCGGCTCGGCCGACCTGTACGCGACGGCCGGCCGCAGGCCCACGTCCTCGGTCAACCTGATCACCGTTCACGACGGCTTCACCCTGCGCGACCTCGTCTCCTATGACGACAAGCACAACCAGGACAACGGCGAGGACAACCGCGACGGGACCAGCGACAACGAGTCCTGGAACTGCGGGGCCGAGGGCCCCACCGGCGATCGGGGCATCCTCGCGCTGCGCGCCCGCCAGTCCCGGGCCATGCTGACCACGCTGATGCTGTCCTTCGGCGTGCCGCTGCTGCTCGGCGGCGACGAGCTGGGCCGCACCCAGAACGGCAACAACAACGCCTACTGCCAGGACAACGAGATCACGTGGGTCGACTGGGCGAACGCGGATAAGGACCTGCTGGACTTTACCCGGCGGCTGATCGCGTTCCGCCGGGCGCACCCGGTATTCCGCCGCAGGCGCTTCCTGGCCGGCGCGGGCGACGCCGCGCTCCAGTGGTTCACGCCCGCCGGCGCGCCGATGGACGGCGGCGACTGGGCGGATCCGAGCGCGCTGGCCATCGCCATCTACCTCGACGGGTCCGACGACCCCGACCGGGCCGAGGACGGCGCGCTCATGCTCGATGACGACTTCCTGGTCATGGTCAACGCGTGGTGGGAGCCCCTCGGCTTCGTGCTGCCCGCCACCCGGCCCGGCGCGGAATGGCAGGCCGAGATCGAAAGCCACGACCCCGCCGCCCCGGCCGGGGCGGCCGAACACCACGCGGGCGACCAGGTCACCGTCGGGCCCCGGTCCATTGCCGTCCTGCGGGCCGTGCGCTGACCCGTCGTCGCTGAGCGGCCCCCGGAGGCTCAGCCGTCGGCCGGGACGCGTTCCTGCACCGCCAGGCTGCCCGGCAGGCCGAACTCGGCGAACCGAGGCTGGGTGCCGAGGAAGGTGACCAGCCCGGAGACTCTTCCGCCCCCGATCTCGACCGCCACCAGGGCGAACGGGCGGAGCACGCCGTCGTCTCCCGGACGGTACTGACCGAACCCCCAGGCGCCGTTCATGCGGCACGGGACCAGCCGCGCTCCCGCGCAGAAGTCGCTGGCGCCGACTGCCCGGGCGATCGCATCGCCGCCGTCCAACCGCCACGCGAACGGCGGCATCGACGCCACCGCGTCGGCCCGCAGGATCGCCTTCAGGCCTTCGATATCGTGAGCCTCGAAAGCGGTCACGTACCGGCGCAGCAGGTCCCGCTGCCCGGCGCCGGCGGGATCGTCGAGGGCCGACGGATCCGGTCGGCGGCTGCGCAGGAGCGCCCGCGCGCGCTGCAGGGCGCTGTTCACCGATCCCGCCGTGGTGTCGAGAATCTCCGCCGTTTCCTGGGCCGTGAACGCGAGCACGTCACGGAGCACCAGCACGGCCCGCTGTCGCGGCGGCAGGTACTGCAGGGCGGCCACGAACGCCAGCCGAACCGACTCTCGTTCCAGCACGACCTCACCGGGGTCCCGCGTCGCGATCAGGCGCGAGTCGGGCATCGGGTCGAGCCAGGCGCCGGGCGGGAGCGGCGCGCCCAGATCCTCCCCCTCGCCTGTCGCCTGGCCCAGGTCGACCACCAGGGCCCGGCGCTTGGCGGACCGGAGCATGTCAAGGCAGACGTTGGTCGCGATCGCGTGGACCCAGGTACTCAGCCGCCCGCGGCCCGGATCGTACTGATCGCGCCTGGTCGACGCCCGGATCAGGGTCTCCTGAACCGCGTCGTCGGTATCGGCCGAGGACCCGAGCAGCCGGTAGCAGAAGCCGGCCAGCGGCACCCGCAGCGCCTCCAGGTCCTCGATCGCCAGCTCGCCCGTCTCCACTGCGCCCCCTACCATCGACGGATTCCCTCCTGGCCAAGCGTAGTTCCGGCGCGAGCACCGGGCCGAGGAGCAGCCAGCAGGCGAGGCGCCGTGGCGCTGGGTTCACTCCCTTCTCTGCAGACCCGACGGGAGTGCAAAAGTAGTTGACTCCCGGTGGATCGCCCGGCCGTCCGGCCCGCAAGCGCCAGCGAACCCCAAGGTAACGTGGTGTGGTGCCATGATCACATGGAGGCAGGATGGCAACGACACACGGTGGCGGCCTGATCGCCGAGCTCTCTCGCCGAGCCCCGCAGAGGGCGAGGCTGCCCAGTGCCCCGCTGATCGCCCGGGCCGATCGCCAGTTCCAGCCGTAGCGGGCGGTATAGCGCCACCCGCCGGCATTCGCGTTGCCCATAGCCGGGACATTACGCCGACAATAGGGAGTTGCCGATAAGGAAGATAGGGAAACGGCGGGGGCCAGCCGGTTCTCTTTATCGGGGGCGGTGACGAGCAGCCCCAGTTCCTCGAAGGCCTCGGCCAGCAGGGTCGCGTAGTCCCGCTCGGATCCGCCCAGCCACTGCAGCCGCGCGCGGGTCAAGACGGCGGTCCCGCAGGCGGCTGCGAGTGAGGCCGGGCCGCGCGCGATCGCGCGCCGCTCGAGCGCCTCGGTGAGGGCGTCGGAGAGCAGGGCCAGCTTCATCAGGTCCCGTTCCTGCAGCTCGGGGGTCGAGGCGACGATCCGGTGCCGGAGCTCCTGGCCGACCCGGTCGCGCTCGAACATCGGCCCGGCAGACACGAACGCCTCCCGCAGCGCCGGGATCGGCGGCAGTTCGGCCGGGGCGCCCATCACTGCGGCGGCCAGCGCCGCCCGCAGCTCGGCGTCTCCGTCGAAGAGGACCTCGCGCTTGTCAGGGAAGTGACGGAAATAGGTGCGCTCGGTCACCCCCGCGAGGGCGGCGATGTCGGCCGCAGTGGTCCGGCCGTACCCGCGCTCCGCGTAGAGCTCAAGCGCCGCCCGCTGAAGCCGGAGGCGCACGTCCTTCCTGCTGCCACCCATGGGATCAGCATACCGAGCACTGCCAGTCACTGACTTTATTGCCGAAGGCGATCGAGCCCGGCCGGCCGGGGCCGCGCGTGAGGGAGAAGGGGGGGTAACCCCACCCCGGAATGGGGGACCTTCCGGATGGTTGACGCGATACATCGCTTCTAGCGTGGTTCACATGATCGTGATGATCGTTACCGCGCTGACCGCAGCCGTCCTCTACGGGGCCGGGGCGGCGATGGAGCAACGGCAGGCGGCCGCGGCGCCGCAGTCGTCGGCTGGACGCCCCCGGCTGCTGCTCCAGCTCGCCCGCCAGCCGTTGTGGCTGCTCGGCATCGCGGTGCAGATCGGCGGGTTCGCCGCGCACGCGGTCGCGCTGCGGTCGGGGTCGCTGGCGACCGTGCAGATGCTGGTCTCGGCCGAGTTCGTGGTGGCGGTGGTCATCGTGCGGATCTGGTCGGGGCGTCCGCTCAGCCGCGCCTCGTGGGCGGCGGCGCTGACGGTGGTGGCCGCGGTGGCGGCGTTCCTGGCGCTGACCTCGCCCGGTCACGGTCACGAGGCCGGGCAGCCGGACCACGTCGCGGCGGCCGCCCTCGGCGCCGCCGCCACCGGGGGCTGCGCGCTGGCGGCGGCGGTGGCCGGCCTGCGGGCGGCGGGACGCCGCCGGGCGATCCTGCTGGCGGTCGCGGCCGGGCTCGCGGATGCCTGCTCGGCGGTTGTGACCATGGCGTTCTCCCATGTGGCGGGGCACGGGCCGGCCGCCCTGGCGACCTCCTGGACGGTCTACGCGGTGGTCGGGTGCGGGATCGGCAACGTGCTGCTGACGCAGACCGCCTACCAGACCGGCTGGCCCATCCTCACGCTGCCGATCATCGCCGCGGTCACCCCGGTCGCCAGCGTGGCCGTCGGCGTCGGGCTACTGGGCGAGACGCCGCCGATCGGCCTGGCGGGCGCCCTCGCGGCCGGCTGCACGGTGCTCGTCACCGGCGTTGCGCTCGCCTGCCTCGCTCGCTCCGCCCCCCGTCCCGAGCCCGCGACCCGGCGGCCGGCCGACAGGGAACTCGTCCGCGTGCCCTCGCTGGCGGCGTGAGGTCACCGGATCTCTAGGGTTAGGGCTATGAAGTTCTCGCTTTGGCCCGACAACGACCGACGGCCCGCCGAGCTCCTGGACGAGGTGCGCGCGGCCGAGGCCGCAGGCTGGCACGGCGTCTGGCTGGCCGACCACTACATGCCCAACACCGGGGACGCGACGCCTGCGCGGGGCGACTCGTACGAGTGCTGGGGGCTCCTGCCCGCGCTGGCGGCGGTCACCGACCGGGTCCGGATCGGGACCCTCGTCTCGCCCACCTCGGTCCACCACCCGGCCCTGCTGGCCAAGCGCGCGGCCACGATCGACCGGCTGTCGGCCGGCCGGATGGTGCTCGGCCTCGGGGCGGGCTGGCAGATCAACGAGCACCACGCCTACGGCATCGAGCTCGAGCGGCCGGGCAGGCGGGTGAGCCGGTTCGAGGAGGCGATCACGATCGTCCGGTCGATGCTCACCCAGGACACGACCACGTTCGACGGCGAGTTCTACCACTTCGCCGACGCCCCCTGCGACCCCAAGCCGGTCCAGTCGCCGCTGCCGATCCTGGTCGGCACCCGCAGCCCGCGGATGCTCGGGATCACCGCGCGCCAGGCCGACGAGTGGAACACCTGGGGTACCCCCGAGCAGGCCGCGGTCCACCGTACGGCCCTGCTGGCGGCCTGCGACAAGGCCGGGCGCGACCCGGCCACGATGCGGACCTCGGTCAACGCCTTCATCAACCTGGGCGCGGCCGCGACCCCGGCCGGCCGGGCCACCCTCTCCGGTTCGGCATCGGCCGTGGTCGACCAGCTCGGGCAGTACGCCGAGCTCGGCTTCGACGAGTTCATCCTGCCCGACTGGAACCTCGGCCCGGACACCCGGGCCGACACCCTGGCCAGGATCAAGACCGAGGTTCTGGACCAGCTCGCGGCCTGACCGGCGCCCGCGCCCCTGCCCTCGCCGGGGAGGGCAGGGGCAGGCGCGCCGGCGGTCGGGATCAGGTCGCGGCCAGCTTCCACAGGTGGTCGGGGGTTCCGTTGTCGGTCCACTGCAGGACCTGCGCGCCGGAGGCGGTGCTCTCGTCATTCACGCCGAGCATCAGCCCGCTGTTGTAGTTCTCGATCTTGTACTCGCCGCCGCCCTCGGAGATGACCTGCCAGAGGTGATCCGAGGTGCCGTTGCCGGTCCAGATCAGCGCGTCGGCGCCGGCCGTGATTTCCTCGTTGGAGACGCCGAGCAGCAGCCCGCTGGCGTTGTTCTCGATCTCGTAGTAGTTGGACCCCTCGGGGACCAGCGTCCAGTCCTGGGTGCTGCTGCTGTCCGCCGTCGCCTGGACCGCCAGCGTCCCCGCCGAGGTGCCGCTGCCGCTGGTGTCGAGCCTGAGCCCGCTGTTGACGTTGGTGATCGTGTAGCCGCCGGACAGCGCCGAGCTGCTGCCGGGGGTGACCAGCAGGTGATAGCCGTTGGCCGCGTTCATCGAGCTGACCGGGACGGTGATCGAGCCGCCGCTGATCGCGACGTTGCCGCTGGAGATGATCAGCGGGCCGGCGTCGGCGGTGGTCCGGCCGGCCGAGACCGTCTGCTCGAGCACCACGTGGGCGGTGGACCCGAAGGCGGACAGCGAGCTGAGACCGTTGACGGTGACCGCCGTCGAGCCGCTGCCGCCGCCGAAGATGACGCTGACCTGGTTGCCGGCCGAGTTGACGGAGGCGGCCCCGTCGAGCCCGACGCCGTCGCTTCCGGGCGGAAGGACCGTGACCATGTTCCCGGTCATCGCGCCGTACCACCGGTAGAGCCAGTAGGCGGCGTTGGGGCTGCCGCCGGTGCTGACCAGCGTGTCGCCAAGGGTGCCGTACTTATTCCAGAAGGCGAGCTCGGCGTTGCTCACGCCCGAGCGCTCGAAGTTGGCGATGTAGTCGACCAGGTCGCCGGGGATGCCGACCTGGCTGGATTCGGCGTACTCCTCGATCGCGATCGGAAGCGGGCCGATGCCGAGGCTGGCCTCGATCGACTTGGCGCTGGCGACGTCGGCCGGGATGCTCCCGGCCCCGTTTAGCTCGTGCCAGCTGAGGATGTTCGGCACCGTGCCGCTGGCCTTGGCGGCGGTCAGGAACGTGGTCATCCAGCTCGCGTTGAAGGTCGAGTAGCTGGGG
>Ga0208357_1003125_pt1 | contig 10377 bp, 12 predicted proteins | sample NGESurdeep092012_6_FD_184487 | JGI IMG/M metagenome (GOLD analysis project Ga0208357, IMG submission 184487) | Arctic peat soil microbial communities from Barrow, Alaska - NGEE Surface sample F52-2 deep-092012 (SPAdes) | ecosystem: Environmental > Terrestrial > Soil > Wetlands > Peat ... | reverse complement strand
GAGCCTGCCAGCGCTGCTGGCGGTGGCGGCCGTCGCCGCCGTGCTGGCCTGTTTGATCAACAACCTGCCGGCGATCCTGGCGCTGCTGCCGATCGTCGCCGTCGGCGGCCCCGGGCCGGTGCTGGCCGCCCTGATCGGGGTCAACCTGGGCCCCAACCTCACCTACGCCGGATCGCTGGCCACCCTGCTGTGGCGGCGGATCCTGCGCGAGCACGACACCGACGCCGACCTGGGCGACTTCACCCGGCTCGGCCTGCTGACCGTTCCCGTCGCCCTGATCGCCGCCACCGTGGCGCTGTGGGCGATGCTGCAGGCAACCGGAGGCTGACCGCCATGACCGTCATCATCTGGATCACCGAGGGCACCTGGCAGGCGACAGTCGACGCTGCCCGCGAGCACGCGCCCGCCGCCGCCGACCTGGTGCTGCTGCACGTCACCAGTGGCGACGTCACCGAGGCAGCCCGCGGCGCGTTCGCCGGGCTGCTCGGTCGCGACCGGCCCGGCCGCGACCCGGGCGCCCAGGTGGAGGCCCTTGCTCAGGGCGCCGCCACCGCGCTCCTCGACGACGCGGCTCGTCGGCTGGGACGCCCGGCCGACCGAGTCGAGCGCCGCGGCCGGGTCGAGCGCGAGGTCGTGCGCGCCGCCGACGGGGCCGACCTGCTCATCTGCGCCCGCGACGGCGACCGCGCTCACCTCGGGCCCCGCAGCCTGGGGCCGGCCACCCGCTTCGTCATCGACCACGCGCCGTGCCCGGTCCTGCTGGTGTGGCCAGGGCAGCCGCCCGGCGCCGACTCGCTGCCGCCTCCGCCACCCGGTCCGCCTCCGCGCCATCGGCCCCCTCCCCCGCATCAGTGACGGCGGCGAGTTCGTCGCCGCGCCGGCGCGCGGTCTAGCCGGCCGATCCGACGGTTGCGGCCATGGTGCCGATGAGCCGCCGGAATCGCCGGACCGGCTCGTCCTCGCCGACGATGTCGATGCCGTCGTCGGACCCGGTGAAGATGAGGGCGGCCAGCGCCCGGGCGGTCGCGGTGATCGTGACGTCGGTCGGCCCGGACGGGGCCTTCGCGGCCAGCGACCACCGGCGGCCGTCGCTTTCGGCCAGGTAGTCGGCGCCGTCGAGCCGGAAGTGCCAGCGGGCCGGCCCCTGGTCGGCGTCGTCGGCGGCGTGCTCGATGGCGCGGACGGCGCTCCGCAGCAGGTGCTCGGCGTGCAGCGGCTCGCCTGGCTCGGGCCGCCGCCAGGCGTGCCGCAGCCCCCACCAGCTGAGCCCGTCGATCACCGGCCCGAGGTCCTGGCCGGCCGGCGTGAGGCGGTACCAGACCTCCCGCCTGCCCGGCTCCCGGTCGGCGGCTACGATCCCGGCCTCCTCGAGCTCGCGCAGCCGCAGGGTGAGGGTCTTCGGGGTGATCCCGCCGAGGCGGTCCATCAGGTCGGTGAACCTCTTGTCGCCGGTGAGGAGATCACGGATCACCAGCAGGCTCCACCGGTCGCCGACGCGTTCCAGCGCGCGGGCGACCATGCAGAAGTGGTCGTAAGTGCGAACGTTCCTGGTCACGCTTCCGATAATACTAGTTGACAGATACTTTCTTCAACCTACTATCTTGTAGATAGTAGATCAATCGACGAAGGAGGCTGTCATGTATGACCCGCCTGGCTATGTGTGGGCGATCACTCTCGCCGGTGTCATCGCGGTCCCGGCCGCTACCAGCGTCTTGCTGTACGGCGGCGGGGTTCGGTCCGGCCTGAGCCGAGGGCGCGCCGCGTTGCTCGCCGGCGGCGCGGCCGCCGTGTTCGGCGCCTGGTTCACCGCCAGCGCGGTGATCGCGGATCACGGCTGGTACCACACCCGGCTCGGCCACGGGGTGCCGTGGCTGCCGGTCGCGGTGTTCGGCTTCCTCGGCCTGCTGCTGGCGCTGCGCAAGATCCCGGTGGTGGCGCGGGCGCTGACGGCGCCGGGCATGGTGAGCCGGCTGGAGCTTCCGCACACGTTCCGCGTGGCCGGGGTGGCCTTCCTGATCACCATGGCCCTCGGGCACCTGCCCGCGCTGTTCGCGCTGCCGGCCGGCCTGGGCGACATCGCCACCGGCCTGGCTGCGCTGCTGATCGCGCCCCGGCTCGCGCAGGGCACCGGACGCCGCGCCGCCCGCTGGCTGAACGCGTTCGGCCTGACCGATCTCGTGGTCGCCCTGACCCTCGGCGCTCTCACCGCCTACCAGCTGGTCAGCGTCTCCCCGCCCGGTTCGGCGATCAGCCTGCTGCCGCTCGCGCTGGTTCCTACGGCCGAGGTGCCGCTGCTGATGACCCTGCACTTCACGTCGCTGGCGGCGCTGGCGCGGGCGCCGCGAACGGCGCGGCGAGCGGCGGCAACGCTCACCGTCGCCTAGCGCGCGGAACCCGCGGTCACCCCGCCCGTCGTCGGCTTCGCCACCAGCGGCGCCGCCCGGTCGTGCCCGCCGCCTGGCTGGCGCTTCGGTCGGGCACGGGGACGACGGGCGGCGCAGGGCCTGCCGCCAGGCGGGCCTTGGTGGCGGCGCGCCAGCGGCTGACCAGGTCGTCGGCGTTCACGAGGCGGACGTGGATGGGCGGGCCGACGGGGATGCGCCGCCACTCGACGATCCGCCGGTTGATGTCGGCGGCGACCTCGCGGACCTCCGCCTCCAAACGGAACTCGCCGACGTCCTCGGTCAGCCGCTCGATCTCCCGCCGCAGCCGCAGCGGGGTCGGCAGGAACTCGTCCGGCTGCACGCCCTCGCGCCGCGCGTAGTCGCGGACCCAGGCGTCGCCGTAGTCGCCGCCGGCCGGCTTCAGGTTGAGCGGCTTGCCCTTGCCCGGCAGGTCATCGAACACGCCGCGCTGCTCGGCATCAGCGATCTGCTGGTCGATCCACGTGCGGAACGACATCCCTTGCGGCTTCCGTTCAGTCATCACCCCCATGATAGCCAACCCGCTCGCGACGCTTCTTGCTGTTATCCCACGAGTGCGGCGATCGCGATCACGATCAGGGAAGAAGCTTGATCGCGCTCGCCCAGTCCAGGCCGAGGGGACCCTGCAGGGTCATGTGCAGCAACTGGAACGCCTCCAGCTCGCGGGCCCGCCGGAGCGGGCCGGTGTCGATCGGGCGCATGCCGCCGTCGGCGATCAGGGCGGTGACCCGGGCCTTGGCCCGGGCGTCGTCCCCGGCCAGGAACACGTCCAGCGGCAGCCCGCCGACCCAACCGGCGATCAGCGCGGACGCGAACGTGGTGTTGAACGCCTTGACCACCCGGGCGCGCGGGTTCGCGTCCGCGATCTCCTCCGCGGCCGACATCCCCGGGCTGGTGAGCAGCGAGTCGAAAGTCGAGAAGTCAACCGGGTTGCAGGTGTCGACGACGGTAACGCCGGACAACGCGGCCCCCTGGTCGCGGACGATGAGCCGGCCCTGCGGGTAGGGGACCGCGAGAACCACCACGTCGGCCCCGGCGATCGCCTCCGGAACGCCGGAGACCATCACGAATGGTGACGCGCGCCCGGTGTCCCGGCCGACCCGCGCGGACAGCCCGGCCGCCAGCGCGTCCGCCTTCCCTGGTTCCGCGTCGGCTAGCCTGACCCGGTGCTCACCAGCCATAACGCGCACAGCGATGCCCTCAGCGAGCCTCCCGGCCCCCACGATGGTCACGATCATCAAGTCCCCCCAGCGAGATTCTCCCTACCCAGAGGACCCCGCGTCCACGCTACGGACAGTGACCTAAATCACTATGTGTGACTGTCCGTTACAGTGGGTGTCGATCGTCTAATAACGGACCGCGTGCGCCCCGCGCTTCTTGCTGTTATCTCGATAGCGCTGCCTGAAGCGGAAATGGGGCAAACCGGCGGCGAGGTGTGCCAGCATGGGCAAATGCAAATCCTCGTCCTCGGCGGCACCAAGTTCGCGGGCCGCGCCATCGTCGAAGCCGCGCTCGGCCGCGGCGACGCGGTCACGCTGTTCAACCGCGGCAAGACCAACCCCGACCTCTACCCGGGCGTGGAAACCGTCATCGGCGACCGGACCGAGGACCTGTCCCCGCTCGACGGCCGCCAGTTCGACGTCGTCATGGACGTGGCCTGCTACGACCCGGCGGTCGCGCGGCGCTCGGCCGAGGCGTTCCGCGACCGGGCCGGCCGCTACGTGTTCGTCTCCAGCGTCTCCGTCTACGCCAGCCAGTCGACCACCGAGTCCCAGCTCGAAGACGCGCCGCTGGCCGAGCTCAAGCCCGGCGTGCCGGACTACCCCGACAACTACGGCGCCAACAAGGCGCTGTCCGAGGCCGTCGTCCAGGAGGTGTTCGGCGACCGCGCGCTGATCGGCCGGCCGGGGCTGATCACCGGGCCGCACGACCCGACCGACCGCTTCCCCTACTGGCCCCGCCGGATCGCGGCCGGCGGCCGGGTGCTCGCGCCCGGCGACGCCGGCGACCTCACCCAGGTGATCGACGTCCGGGACCTGGCGGCGTTCCTGCTCGACGCCTGCCACCGCGACCGAGGCGGCGTGTACAACCTCACCGGCGCCCCGCGTCCGTTCGGGATACTGCTTGATCTCTGCCGGACGGCGACGTACAGCGACGCGGAGCTGACCTGGATCCCCACCCCGCGGCTGATCGAGGCGGGCGTGAACCCCGACGAGGGCATTCCGCTCTGGTACGCCGAGGAAGGCTACGAGGCGTACTGCGACGTGGACTCCTCGCACGCCGTCGGGGCCGGCCTCAACTGCCGGTCGATGACCGAGACGATCCGCGACACCCTCTCCTGGGACCTGGCCCGCGGCGGCCCCGAGACCTGGGGCCTCACCCCGGCTGAGGAAGCCCGCCTGCTGCGCGAGTTCGCCGGCGAATAGCCAAAGCCCAAGCCAGTCATCTCGAACGGACCGAGGCGCCTCTATCATCGCGCCGCATTCCCAGAAGCGCCGCCTAGACGGAGCGTGCCCGGGTCGCCTGCCAGCCCGTTGCCAGCGCCGCCGCGGCGAGCGCGAGCAGGACGGCGAGCAGCGCGAGCTCTAGCAGCCAGTACTGGCCAACGGGGTGATAAGAGACCGGAACGCCGGCCCCGGAGCCGAGGATCCAGCTGCCAGCCGGGGAGCTCGCGCTGCAGCCACGCGTTGGCCGTTCCCGCGGCTAGGCCGGCCACCGCCAGCCCGGCCGCGAGGACCGAGATTTTGGCGAGGTACCAGCGGCGCCGGGACACCGACTGGGTCCAGGCGGCCAGGTGGGTGCGCTGCTCGACCTCCCGGGCGACCAGCGGCGCGCCGACGATGGCGCCCATGATCGCGAACACGGCGGTCAGCCCGTACTGGGACAGCAGGATCGCGAAGTTGTAGCGGGACGCGAAGGCGGCTTGCATGCTGCCCGGATAGCGGCCCTTGAGGGCAAGGCAGACGCCCGGGTTAGTGACGTGGAAGTCGCCGCTGCGCGCGTCGGGCGGCGGGCATCCGGCCGCTGCCAGCTGGCGAAGCCAGCCGTGGTACCCCGCCAGCCAGTGCTCCGCGCTGAGGCCGAAGCTCACGACGACCACGCACAAGAGCGTCACTGCCGGCCACGCTGCGCTGGCTGATCACCGGCCAGCCGCCGCCGCCGGGCCAGCCGACCGGCCCCCGGATGACCCGATGCCGCTGACGGAGCTCGTCGATATCCCCGCTGAGGCATACCCGGCCGGCGCGCAGCAGGATCAGGTAATCGCAGACGCGTTCAAGCTCGGACACAGCGTGGGACGAGTACAAGACGGTCGCCCCGTCTGCTGGCAGGCGTCGAACATCGAGCCGAGGAATTCCCGCCGGGCCAGCGGATCAAGGTTGGCCATCGGCTCGTCGAGCAAGAACAGCTCCGGCCTCTTGGCCAGCACCAAGGTGAGGGCCACCTGCGCCCGCTCGCCGCCGGACAGGGCGCCGATCCGCGCCCGAGGCCTGATGCCCAGCCGCCGGATCCGCTCCGCGGCCATCACCGCGTCGAACCCGCGGTTCATGCAGCGGCCGATGTCCAGGACATCGGCTACCCGCAGCCGCGGCCACAGCGGCGCGTCCTGGGCGACGAACCCGATCCGGTCCAGCCGTTGCGCCGGGGCGCCGCCAGCCGACTCGACTACCCCCTCGGTGACGGGAAGCAGGCCCGCCGCCATGCTCATCAGGGTGGTCTTGCCCGACCCGTTCGGCCCGACCAGGGCCACCACCCGCCCGGCGGGCACGTCCAGATCACAGTCGCGCAGGCCCCAGAAACGACGGCCATAGCGGTGGCCAAGGCCTGCGCACCTCAGCGCGGCGCTCACGCCGCACCGCCTGCGGCGGCGCGGCCGGCCTGGCCGGCGGCCGGCTCGTCCAGCGCCACCTCGAGCAGCATCCGGATCTGCTCGGCCGACAGCCCGTCCGCCCTGGCCCGGTCCACCCAGCGGGCCAGCGCGCTTTGCAGCTTCGGCGCCACGGCGAGCGACGCCAGCGGCGGCGCCGCCGCCACGAACGTCCCTACGCCCTGCCGGCGCACCAGCACCCCCTGGTGTTCCAGCTCGCCGAACGCCTTGACCACGGTGTTCGGATTGACCGACAGCGCGTCCACGACGTCCTTCACGCTGGGCAGCTGATCGCCCGGCCGCAGCCGGCCCAGCATCACATCCCGGCGCACCTGCTGAACCAGCTGACGGTAGATAGGGACATCAGATCCGTCCTCGATACGGAACACGGCCACCTCCAAGACTGTCTGTCTATCGGTAGACTAGTAGAGTGACAGCCTCAAGCGCAAACCGGCAACGGCCAGCGCTGCGGCGGCGCTGCGGCGCTTCTTGCTGTTATCCGCCAGGAATATAGTGGCTCGAATTATTGTGCGACAAACGTCACGGAAAACAGCTACAAACGTCGCACAATAATTCGCAGATGGCCCGCGCTAGCGCCCTTCTTGCTGTTATCCCCCGACTGAGGGGTGGCCGGGCTGTGGTCAGCGAAGCGGGACGTCGGATCAGGCGGCCCCGCGCCGCTAGACCGCTGATCCGGCAGAAGCGCCGGCCTCGGCCGGGACGCGGCTGTCGGCGCTCTCGATCAGCTCGGCGGCCCGGGCGGCGCTCGCCCGGCCGGCCCGGCCGGTGGTGGCCAGCGCGAGCGCGAGCACGACCGCGCCCATGATGGCCACCAGCCACCAGGCGGGCCGGGTGGCGGACGAGAACCCGGTCGCGAACGAGCCGTGCAGGTTGGCCGCCAGGACCGAGCCGACCACGGCGACGCCGAGCGACGAGCCGACCTGGCGGCTGGTGGAGGCGATGCCCGCCGCGGTGCCGGCCCGCGCCCGGGGCATCCCGGCCACCGCGCTGTTGGTGATCGGCGCGTTCACCCAGCCCATTCCGATGCCGAGCACCAGGCAGCTGAGCAGCACGTACCAGACCGGGGAGGCGCCGGTGATGAAGACGAGCATGATCCCGCCGACGGTGATGCCGACGCCCGCGATCAGCAGCGGCGTTCGGGGCCCGCTGCGGGCGAGCAGTCGCCCGCACAGCGGCGCGGAGACCGCCATCGCCACCGCCATCGGGAGCAGGAACAGGCCGGCCACCAGCGGCCGGTAGCCGCGCACTTCCTGCAGGTAGAGCGTGATCAGGAACAGGAAGCCGGAGAACGCCGCCATCGCCGTGATCGCCGTCGCGGCCGCCCCCGAGAACGGCAGGGATCGGAAGAACCGCAGGTCGATCAGCGGCTCGGCCCGCCTCGGCTCCCAGGCCAGCAGGGCCGCGAGGGCGGCCACCGCGATCGCGAAGCAGCCCAGGATCAGCGCCGACGTCCAGCCGCGGGACGGCCCCTCGATGATCCCGTAGGTGAGCGTCACCAGCGTGAGCATGACCAGGATCTGCCCGACCGGGTCGAGCTTGCGCTTGACCGCCGCCCGCGACTCCGGCACGTACAGGGCGGTCAGGATGATCGCGGCCACGCCGACCGGGACGTTCACCCAGAACACGCCGCGCCAGCCGACCGAGTCGACCAGGGCGCCGCCGATGACCGGGCCCGCCGCGACCGAGACGCCGAACGTCGACCCCCAGAAGCCGATCGCCTTGGCCCGCTCTTTCGGGTCGGTGAACGTGTTGGTGACGATCGACATCGCGACCGGGTTGAGCATCGAGCCGCCGACCGCCTGCAGCGCGCGGAACGCGACCAGGGCGCCCAGACTAGGCGCGACGCTGCAGGCGAGGGAGCCGAGGGTGAACACCGCCAGGCCGATCTGGAAGACCATCCGGCGGCCCACCCGGTCGGCCACCGAGCCCGACAGCATCAGCAGCGACGCGATCACCAGCAGGTACGAGTCGACCGTCCACTGCAGGCCGGAGACGGGCGCGTGGAAGTCCCGTCCGATCGACGGCAGCGCCACGTTCACGATCGTGGCGTCCATGCCGACGATGAACAGGCTCATGCAGCAGATGGCCAGCACGAGGTACCGGCGCCGGCTGCTCATCTCAGGCAAAGTACGTCCCCAGGCAAAAGAATCATTAGTTGTCACCCTACAACTAATGATTCGCCCGTCTTATGCCCCCTCGTCAGCGCGGCGGCGGCGGTGAGGACCTCCAGCGCCGACGACTGCCTGCTCGCGTCGGCCCGGTCGAACGGGCCGGCCCAGCGGAGCCCGAACTGGCCGGCCGAGTTCCGGGCGCGGTCCCAGGCCGAGTCCGCGTTGGCGAGCAGGAACTCCCGGTAGGCGCGCTTGCCGCTGCGGGCGTAGAAGTCGTGCAGGTAGCGGACGAAGATGCCCTTGAACTGGGTCCCGTCGCCGTTGCAGCCGTCGGCGGCGAGCTCGCAGGGCTCGGTCAAGATGCCGCCCGCGTCGGTCAGCCCGCTCAGCGCGGCGTCGGCGATGAACTCCCCGTGCCTGAGGTAATCCCGGTCGCCGGTGATGTCGTAGAGGGCGGCCAGCCCGCCCAGGATGACGCCCTGGTTGTAGGTCCAGGCGGTGCCGCCGTTGTTGGCGCAGTCAGCCGTGAGGCCGTCGTTGACCAGGCCGCCGCGCCCGATCAGGGCCCGCCCGGTCAGCCATTCCCAGTCCCGCAGCGCCCAGGACAGGTACTCCTGGTCGCCCGGTGTCCGCTCGTGCAGTTGCGCGGCGAGGGTGATGAACAGCTCGTTGGTGATCGCGTTCTTGTAGGTCCGCTTGGTGTTCCACCACAGCCCGCCGCCGCACACGCTGTCCCAGCCGGCCAGGTTGCGGGCGAAGATCGTCCGGGCCGCGTCCAGGTACCCGCGCTCGCCGGTCAGGTCGTAGGCGGCCACCCACGCCAGCCCCCACCAACCGTTATCGTCGAAGAACATGTTCACGAAGTCGGAGTGCCGACGCCGGGCGCGCCGGAACGTGGTCGGCAGCACCTGCGCATGAGTGCCGTCGCCGCTGCACTGGGCGTACCTGATCACGGCGGTGAGCGCGTTGGCCGCGTTCCACCAGCCGGTGCTCTTCCACAGCCCGGTATGCGGCACGTACCAGCGCTGCAGCGCGCCGGTGGCGGCCGCCGCCCGTGCCTGGTAGTCCGGCACCGTCATGGCTCTAACCTTAGCGAGGGGGACCTGTATGGACATGGCAACCGCGCTGGCCCAGCTCGGCGTCACCGAGCGCACGCTTGACCAGGCGACCAGGGAGCGGCTCGACCGCGACGGCTACGCGCCGCTGCCCGGGGTGCTGACCGACGAGCAGCTGGCCCGGGCACGGACCCGGGTCGGCGAGCTCGCGGCGGCCGAGGGCGACGCGGCCGGCCGGGAGGTGCACCAGGAGGCCGGGACCGACCGGCTGGCCGACCTGGTCAACAAGGACCCGTTGTTCGAGGTCTGCTTCACCGACCCGCGGCTGCTGGCCTGCATCGCCCACGTGCTCGGCGACTTCAAGCTCTCCTCGCTCAACAGCCGCGCCGCCCTCCCCGGCGCGGGTCTGCAGGCGCTGCACCAGGAGGGCGGGCCGGTCGGCCTCGGCCCCTACCAGGTCTGCAACTCGATCTGGCTGCTGGACGACTTCACCGAGGAGAACGGGGCGACCCGGGTGGTGCCGGGCTCGCACCGCCTGACCGTGTCGCCACGCGACTCGGTGCCCGATCCGCACGCGCCGCACCCCGACCAGGTCACGCTCACCGCCCCGGCCGGCACCGTCATCGTGTTCAACAGCCACCTGTGGCACGGCGGCACCCGCAACAACACCGACATCGACGTCCCCCTCAGCGTCGAACAGGACGGCCATCTCACCTTCCAGGTCCCGAGCGCCAAGCCACGCCTCGCGGCTTGCACGTTCAGCGTGGATCTCGCCGAGCTTCAGCAGGCGATCGGTCACCTCGCGCCCACCAATTCTCAGCAGGGCTTCAGGGCACCGCGGCCGTCTCACGACGCCGAGTAGCGCCGCAGGCTAGGCCATGACAGATGCCGAAAGCCAGGAT
>Ga0208357_1003124_pt1 | contig 10378 bp, 7 predicted proteins | sample NGESurdeep092012_6_FD_184487 | JGI IMG/M metagenome (GOLD analysis project Ga0208357, IMG submission 184487) | Arctic peat soil microbial communities from Barrow, Alaska - NGEE Surface sample F52-2 deep-092012 (SPAdes) | ecosystem: Environmental > Terrestrial > Soil > Wetlands > Peat ... | reverse complement strand
CGACAGTAAGCGTGGCAGAAGTCCAAATGCTGCAGCCGCACGCGCCGAAACGAGTGTTGCTGCGAGCTTGGATAAAAGATGGTTTTATCTCCTGCCGGCTATCTTCGTCACGTATAGCCTTGCCTATGTTGACCGCGCGAATTTCGGGTTTGGCGTTGCAGCGGGACTCGGCGATACGTTGCACATCAGTGGGCAAGAGTCATCGCTTCTCGCCGGGCTATTCTTTCTGGGGTACTTTGCATTCCAGATTCCTGGCGCTGTTCTGGCCAGAAAGTACAGCGTAAGTAGAGTCGTGTTTATCACCCTGATCGCATGGGGAACGTTTGCGGCGCTCACGGGTGTAATCCACCAGTTTTGGCTGCTGGCACTCGACCGGTTCCTACTCGGTGTCGCGGAAAGCCTGATCTTCCCTGTCATGCTGCATCTCCTCACGCGTTGGTTTACGCGCCGGGAGCGTTCGCGCGCGAACACCATCCTCATCCTGGGAAATCCTGTCACAGTGCTATGGATGTCCACCATCACGGGCTACCTTATCCAGCACTTAGGCTGGCAGAGGACGTTTGTCATTGAGGGATTGCCGTCGATCCTCTGGGCTTTCGTGTGGATTCTCTTCGTGCGCGATCGGCCTACTGCGGCAACCTGGCTTACGCCGGCAGCGGGAGTGGTGCTCGAACGCCAACTCGCTGAGGAGCAAGTGGGCATTGCACCCGTGGGAGGTGTGCGCAAAGGGTTACTCCGCGGCGACGTGCTGCTTCTTTCAGCACAATACTTCTGCTGGAGTCTGGGCGTCTACGGCTTTGTTCTGTGGCTGCCTACGATTGTTCGACAAGGTGCCGCCGTGTCGATGACCGAGACCGGCCTGCTTTCGGCGATCCCCTATCTCGCAGCAATCATCCTTATGCTGCTAGTGGGTTACATCGCCGACAAGACGCAGCGGCGGCGATCCATCATTTGGCCATTCTTGCTCGTCTCTGGCATTGCACTGTTCGGCTCATTTCTCTTTGCACAGAGAAGTTTTTTGGTAGCCTTTGTATGTCTCGTAGTTGCCGGGGGATGTATGTATGCGCCTTATGGTCCCTTCTTCGCGATGGTTCCGGAACGGGTCCCAAGCAATGTCACAGCCGAGGTGATGGCGATGATTAACAGCTGTGGCGCGCTGGGCGGATTCTTCGGCAGCTACCTGGTGGGCTTGCTGCGAGCGGTAACCGGCAATGAGCATGCGGGTTATCTGCTCATGTCCTTTTCCTTGATCGTATCCGCGGGATTACTACTATTGCTTCGCGAGAACCCGAGGGCGGATCGTACGATCATCACAGAGAATTGGAAGCAAGCATGACGACAGCATCATTCCATCCAATCATTGTGGCCGAGGTATTAGAGAGCGATTCGTCGGTCTTTCGCGATACAAAGACGCATGCTCCCGGCCCCGCAGGGGCGCTGCCAATCACGCCCGAGATGTTGCTGACCCAGCCTTCAGGAAACCTCTTTGGCCTGAGCCAAAATGCAGGCATGGGTTGGGACCCCACACGGCTGTTGGATCCTGAGTTTCTCATCCTAAGCACTCATGGCGGTCTGCGGGCACAGGATGGAACACCGATCGCGCTCGGATTTCATACAGGGCACTGGGAGGTGGGATTACTTGTCGCAGGGGTCGCGCGTGAACTTCGCAATCTCCACGCTATTCCGTTTGCAGGCGCATGCACAGACCCGTGCGATGGGCGCACACAGGGCACAGCGGGAATGTTCGACTCGCTTGCCTATCGCAACGACGCTGCCATCGTCTTGCGCAGGCTGATGAGATCATTGCCCACGCGCAGAGGCGTGATCGGCGTGGCGACATGTGACAAAGGACTGCCTGCGATGATGATGGCCCTCGCTTCTTCGGGAATGTTGCCGAGCATCCTCGTGCCCGGTGGCGTGACCCTGCTCCCGGAAGACGGCGAAGATGCGGGCAAGGTGCAGACCATCGGAGCGCGCTATGCGCAGTCGCAAATCACGCTTGAATACGCCGCTGAGATAGGGTGCCGCGCCTGCGCGACGCCAGGCGGGGGCTGCCAGTTTATGGGCACGGCGGCTACTTCTCAGGTGGTAGCGGAGGCGCTCGGTCTATCGCTGCCGCATGCAGCGCTTGCACCGTCTGGCCAGCCCATCTGGCTCGACGCTGCGACGCGATCAGCGCGCGCCATGCTACGCATGATGCAACTTGGAGTTGGAACCAAAGATGTACTGACCGACTCTGCCATTCGCAACGCGATGGTGCTGCATGCGGCATTTGGCGGGTCGACCAATTTACTCCTGCACGTCCCTGCAATTGCCCATGCAGCGGGTCTGCGACGGCCTTCGGCAGCCGATTGGACCGCCATCAATCGGGCCATTCCAAGGCTCGTCGACGCGCTGCCGAACGGCCCGAATAATTTCGCGACGGTGCAGGTCTTCCTCGCCGGCGGAGTTCCCGAGGTGATGCTGCATTTGCGGCGTGCAGGAGTCCTCGATTGCAGCGTGCGCACTGTGACCGGCGACACCCTCGACGAAAACCTGAACTGGTGGGAGCAGAGTGAGCGACGCGGAGTGTTGCGTAAGCGGCTTCATGATCTGGATGGGGTCGATGCCGATGACGTGATCCTCTCGCCGGATCGGGCGCGCGCCCGAGGTCTTGCGGCAACCGTCTGTTTCCCGGTCGGCAATCTCGCGCCCGAGGGCAGTGTAATCAAGAGTACGTCGATCGACCCATCACTGATTGACGATCACAACATCTATCGTCACGCGGGCCCAGCGCGCGTGTTCATCACCGAGGAAGCGGCAATCGCGGCAATCAAGCGTGGCAACGTATCGCATGGAGACGTGATCGTTCTGATCTGCGGCGGACCAGCCGGCGCAGGCATGCAGGAGATATATCAAGTGACTTCGGCACTGAAAAGTCTGCCTTTTTGCAAGCACGTTGCTGTACTCACGGACGCGCGGTTTAGCGGCGTTTCGACAGGAGCTTGCATAGGGCACATTTCTCCCGAAGCATTGGCTGGGGGACCAATTGGGCGCGTGCGCGAAGGAGACTTGATCGAAATTGTGATCCGCCGCGATACGCTACATGGCAGTGTGGATTTTGTAGGCGAAGGCGACGAAAGGTTTTCGTCAGAGGAAGGGCGTCGGCGTCTCGCAATGCGTGACTCCAGGGACGATCTCGCGCCGCATCCCGCGCTACCGGATGACACACGGCTGTGGGCCGCATTGGTTCACGCCAGCGGCGGCGTATGGGGAGGATGCGTTTATGATGCCGATGCCATCGTCGCACAACTTGCACGGGGAGCAGGCGTCACCACTGATCCGCAACATCTATCACCATTGACCGACGAGAGGACAAAAACATGAAACTCTATCGCACAGCAAACGGAGCGTTTGTTGAAGAGGACGGCGGCTTCTATCAAGTCGCCGCAGAGGACTGGGACGAGCTTTTGGCAAGCACTACTCTCCAGGCGCGAGCTCGCGCTGCCGTTGTAGGGGGAGGGATAAGTGGCCTTGATGCGGGCACAATCCTCGCTCCGATCGTTAGCCAAGAAGTATGGGCAGCGGGCGTGACTTACTATCGCAGCCGCAGCGCGAGGATGGAAGAGAGTAAGGATGCGGGTGGAGGCACCTTCTACGATCGTGTCTATGCAGCCGAGCGGCCGGAGCTGTTCTTCAAGGCAACGGGACGGCGCGTTGTCGGCCCCGGAGAAGCAGTACGAATCCGCTCCGACGCAAAGTGGTCGGTGCCTGAGCCCGAGCTTACGCTGCTGGTCGATCCAGGCGGCTCGATTGTTGGCTATACCGTCGGGAACGATATGAGCTCGCGCGATATCGAAGGGGAAAACCCTCTCTATCTTCCGCAGGCTAAGGTATACGACAGCAGCTGCGCGCTAGGCCCTTGCGTGCTGCTGTCAAAGGAGCCACTGGGCCAAGCCACTGGTATCCATCTCGAGATTGAACGCCAGGGTAAGACCGTGTTCCAAGCAAGGACGACGCTTGCGGAACTCAAGCGTGACCCAAAGGAGCTTGTCGAATTTCTGTTCCGCGACAACAGTTTCCCTCACGGCGTCTTCCTTCTCACCGGAACAGGCATCGTTCCGCCCGACGACTTCACTCTGTCGACTAACGATGTCATCCGCATCGCCATCGACGGGATTGGCACGCTTGAGAACCACGTCGCCTGATCAGTAGCTGTATCGATCTCGCATGAGCGCTCCGGCTAATAGCCGCCGGCCTCACCCCGTCCATCCTCGACAGCAGGCTTATCGACCAGACCGTCCAGGGGCCAACGACGAAGCCCTCACCAAGGGCGTTCGCGCGGGTACGCGCGAGCCGCAATGGCAGGGGTGGGGGCCTCCCCCCCGGTACTTTTCGCCGTAAAGTCTAGAGGGAAATGGGGTTGGGGCCGGACTTATGACAGTCCGGGGTCGGCGGTTCTGTGCTTAAATGCGAAGGCCCGGCGGTTGGCCGGGCTGCGGGCACTTTGGTTCTACTTCAATTATACCGAATGGGGTGGGGTAACTATGCCAACTTTCTGAAGATTAAATCGCCAGTGTTGACAGGGGGTTTGGAGGTTTTGCAATGTCTGGGGGGCTTGACAAGATTTGCATCGCGGACGAGATGAACCACGTGCTCCATCTCGTCCCAAAATAGGTCGCGACGGCTCTTGCGTGAGGCAAACGTCTCGCTTGAATTCCTTCCGAGACTGGTGGTCTTGCTTACTTTGAGAACAGTGAAAGGCAAACCCCGTCCGCAATCGCTTCGTATCCCTTGGGAGATGGGTGCAAATGGTCTCCCGAGTCAAACTCGGGTGCCAGTTTGTCCTGATGCTTCGGGTCTGCAGTCAGCTTGTCAAAGTCGACAAAGGCATCGAAGTGTCCTGCTGCTCGAATCCACGCATTCACTTGCTGGCGGTCAGCTTCACTCGCCGCGTCCGGATGATAATAGCCCGACCCAAGGAAGGGTGAAATCGTTCCACCGATCACTTTCAGTCCATGATCGTGAGCGCGCTGAATGATCTGGGAATAAGCGCCTTCCATCGCCTGGACAAGATCCCGATGCTGTTCCGGCGTTGCTCCGCCCTGCCGGGCCAGGCCGCCGAGATCGTTGATTCCTTCGAGTACGAGCACGTAACGAACGCCGGCAGGTGCAAGGACGTCGCGGTCAAACCTAGCCAACGCATTCGGACCGAGGCCGTCTGTCAGTAGATGGTTCCCCCCGATACCTTCGTTCAGCACCGCAAATTCACGAGTCCTCTTCGACTGCTGCAGTCGCCGCGAAAGATAATCAGTCCATCGTTCATTGGCATTGACACCGGCTCCATGACCATCCGTGATTGAGTCTCCAAGAGCGATGATCGCCAAGCTCTTCGCGGTCCCCTGCACATCGACACCGCTGATTATCTCCCAGTGATCGAAGGTCTTCGGCTCATGAAAAACACTCGCTGTGACCTGATCGCCATGCACAACATACGACGTCGCTCTAGACCCGGGATGTCCCGTCTGCTGCGCCGGAGCCTTATCGATGTGGAGAGTGATTGCCAGACTGGAAAGAGCATCGGCATGAAATTGGACGCCATCTGAAACATATTCAGCTCCAGCCGGGATCGTCACCTGCGAGCTCCCACCAAACGTCACCACCCGATCCGTCGCGGCATCGATAGCGCTTGAAACCAGGGAAACCGGACGAGTCATATGGACCGAACTCACCAACAAGGGAGACGTTCCGAAAACATTGGACAAATGGATTCTGAAGTTACCGCCACCAAGCGAGAGGTGTACTATCTGGCGGATCGTTGCGTCCGTCAGTTCTTCTGCCGGCAAGGCATTTTGCGCTTCTGGAATCTGCTGTGAACTGGTCCAACTTGCCACCCAGTGAACGTGTCCTTCCGCTTGAGCCACACCAACAAGCAAACCGGTCAAAACGCCTAACAGCATCGCCATCTTCAATCGCATCGAGGTCATGTCTCCAACATTCACGGCGCAGCCTTCATCCATTTGTCGGCCCACTTGATGAAGTACTTCACGTTCGGAGCATCCGTATGGCCGCCATCATCCTGCCTCCACGCGAGTTTTCCATTCAGCAGTCCATCGTTCACCGGCGGCATCTTGGCCTCGTTATAGTCGTCACTCACACCAAGCGCCGGCGCGCCCAGCAGTCGATACACAGGCTGCGCGGCCACAGTCGCCATGTAACTTCCCTTCTGGTCCAGCCACTTGGAGTCGCCCTTCGCTGGAATGCCATAGCTGATGAAGACCAGCCGAGGTGCACACATTGCAATGAGTTCATGCGAATCCACGGGCAAATCACCTGCATTTTTTGGGCCGAAAGTTGCTTCGGCGGCTCCATACTTCATGAAATTTCCAGCCATCCAGTAGTACTCTCCACCGGTCAGACTCTCGACGGTCTCACCCCAATTTCGGCGATTCAACTTCGCCCCGCCTTCCCCCGACGAGCCGATGAGCCCCATATAGAAACGCTGATCGAACGCCATTGTCACCAGAGCTGCTTTTCCATACCGCGATACCCCTTCGATTCCCACACGCTTCGCATCAACCGCAGCATCGCTTTCAAGATAGTCGAGTCCCTGCCCCGCACCCCACGACCAGGCACGCAGCGCTCCCCAATCCTCCGGCTTTCGCGGCTGCCCCTTGTTCACCAGACCGATGATTCCACGCGTCAGCCCGGCGCCGTTGTCCGCCTGGATGCTTGCCGGATCGATGGCCGCATAGCCCCAGCCTGCAGACACCAACTGCTGATCTGTTGGTGGGTCGGCGCCTGCCATGATCGCCGCCAAGCCCGCAAATGGATCCTTCGCCTGAGAGGCAATTGGGTCGTAAGCCGGATACTTTTCGAAGACCTCCTGCAACGATGGGTCGCGCTCTAACAACAGCGCCTTCGCTGCTGCATTGATACGTTCAAGGTCCGCCTCTTGCGGTTGCGCGGGTGACGGCAATTCGCTGCGCCGAAACATCATCAGCAAAGGAACCGGATGATCCACATTCTCCGGAACGACAACCGTCATCTGAATGTCTACATTGATCAACGGATAGTCAGAGTTGTCTACATGCCCAATCAGTTTCGTCGCGATGACGGGCGTGAAGCCAATCCGTTCCTTATCCGTCACCACCACTTTCCAAGTCACCTTCGGAGTGTGCTTTGGGACTCTGCCATAGACTTCACGGCTGAATTCCTCGGTAATCTCAGGCCTGCGCAGGTTCCACCACATCGCGGGCGTTGTCACCTTCTTCCCATCATTCAGCGTAAGCACCTCAGGCAGATGAGGGAATGGGTTCGCCTTCGACTCGTCATAGTTTGCATGATTCGGCGCGTTCTCGTCCCCACTGGGGCCCTCACGCAGCTTCTTAATACCAAGCTGATCCATCATATTTTGATGGTCTTGATTGGCCGTTAACGTAACGGGCGAAGGCAAGCTCAAACTTTGTGCGCCACTAGGACCGCACAGAATGAAGCTCAAAACGCAAAACACTGCGGCGGTGTGCAGAGTGATGCGTCGCGCTTCGACAACTGAAGTAGGCATCCCGTATCCTCGAACCCGTTTCGTTTTGGTAGCAAACCAAATACTATAGTCGCTCCTGAATGCCGGGATCAACAAGGCATAAGGGGGGAATAATACTTAGGCGAGTTGACGCGCAAAGGCCATTCGCTTCTGATATACGCAGCCAGTTCGGGAGCCCGGCGCAAACAAATACGTCGATCATATTGGCGTCCTCATGGCCAGGGTCAAGAACAGAGGCACCGCCCCCTAAACGGCGTCGAGCTTCAGCGGGCACGTATTCGAGCACCGCCAATCGGGCTGGCGACGCTAGACTATCCGCAAACTTAGCTGATGGTGACAGACCTCAGAGCCGAAGACTGATGAGAATCATAAGAGCGTAGTGCTAATCTTGAGTAACAGAAATGGGCGCACACCCGCGGAGGGATGTGTGAGTGGTTGAAACAGGCGGTCTTGAAAACCGCTTAGCCTTTACGGGCTACGGGGGTTCGAATCCCTCTCCCTCCGCCAATTTCTCCTTTCAGAACATCCAATGAATGCAATCAAGGTCCCCGGCGAATGCGAGTGTGGACCAGTTCGCGGACATTCACTTTGATGCATCGACCATATTGGCAGAAACACCACCAAGAATCCGTGATGAACGTCACAGACCAGAGCGGGATGCGAAGCAATCCTTGACTCAGTTGGAAGCCCCAACGTGAGAAGGAGAATGGAAACGATGACACACGAAAAGGTGCTCGACGACCACAAACCATTAGTCGAATTGGTTGATTTGGGGAGCTTTCAAGTCATGGCACGAGGCGTAGCACCCAGCAAGGGATGCGGCTGCACACCGCCGACACAGACTCCCACGTCCTAGCATGAGGATGGGCAGCATGAAGCTTAATGGCAGCGTGCTGCCCATCTGGTGGTAGCTCAATCCAATACAAAGGAAGGCATGAAGTCTCTGCTTGAGGAGTTTTTGGCTCTCGATCTGGTGGTGCTCCGGAGTCAAAAAGCTTCACTTTTGTTCTGCCCCGAACGCTTTGTGCTGATGAGATTAAGCGATGAGGGCCTGGGGGCCGCTGAGTTAGCGCTATCTCCGGATTGCACGGATGCATTGGTGGAAAGCCCGGAGATCACCGGCTTTCTCCGGACCGCTGTGGACTACGTCTCAAAATCTCCGAAACTGAAGATTTTCCATCCAGCACTCATCGGGACGACGGGGGAAAGGAAGCTTCTTCCGAAGCTGGTTTTTATGGTGAATAACGTCTGCAATCTGCAGTGCAGTTATTGCTATGAGCATGAGACAACTTTCAAAGTTGCTGCGCAATGCATCAGCCGAAGTGCGATCAGGACAACCCTCGATAAATGCTATGAGCTCTTCGAAGCGATCGAAACCGTTATGTTTATCGGCGGCGAAGCTACTCTCAGCGAAGGGGCCATAGAAGAGGCTTGTGAGTATTCAATCGCCGAAGCATCGCGACTTACGCGCGAGAAGCCAAGATTCGGAATGATCACCAATGGGGTACGAATCTCTGAACACCTGCACGAGGTTATCGAGAGATATGAGGTTCAGTTGACCTTCAGCGTGGATGGTCCGAAGACTGCGAATGATCTCGTTAGAATCCGGAAGGATGGGTCGGGATCGTACGATGCTGTGTCCCTAAACATCAAGCGCTATGCGGGGTTACATGCTGACACAATATCCATTCAAAGCACTGTAACCCGGGCACAATTTGATAGCGGGCTGTCGGTTTCACAGCTATTGAGCTTTATTGCGGCCGAGTTGGGCGTTGTGGAGCCGCATATCACTCTTGCCTCCTTGCCGGATGGGCATTCGCTATTGCCCGCGAATGCAGATGCGACCAGACTGGATGAAGATTATCTGGATGCGGTTGAGCTTAGCGTGACACATATTCTGGATGACACGCCTGGCGGAGATGTATCGAACGGCGGCCCGAGGCTCAGCGATGTCGCGGATATGATGCGGACGCTTGCAAGCAAGTCGGTGACGAGTGCGATGTGTTCGGCTGGAACTGCGCAGTTGGTCGTCGACTCACGTGCTGATGTTTATCCCTGCTGGATGTTCGCGGGCAACGCGGAATTCAGGATGGGGAATATTGTGGATGACAGCCTTGAAAAAATTCTGACAGGTACGGTCATGTCGAATGTCACGACGAATACAAAGTTGGAAAATATTCATTGCTCCTCGTGTTATGCCCGCTTTTTTTGTCATGCATGTATCGGGAACAACCGCATTCGCACCGGTTTCATTGAGGAAATGGACCCTAGATTCTGCGACAGAACGAGACGGAGCCTAGTCACCGTACTTACCGGAATTGCTGGTAGGTCGGCGCTCTCCACTAAATGATCTAATTACGAAACTGCTGGTCGATCGTTGGTAAAGCGAATCACTTCAACGTCTGAGATAGCGACGACGCCCTCGGAGACCATCCTGTCCAAATAGGGCAGGAGCAGCTCGATCTGAGCCTCTCGATCGATGATGCTGATCATGATGGGAGGATGGTTGGAGCCCGGCCACAGGCTGGAATGATGGATGTGGGCGCTTAGCCCAAAGCCTTCCACACCCTGATAGACAGTAGCCCCTGCGAGTCCCAGATCCATGCAGACGGACAAAATTGCTTCGTGGATTGGCTTGCCGTTCCACTTGTCATTTTGACTGAAGTGTATGCGCACCATCTTTGCGTTGAACTCTTCTTTACGCATGGGGTGCCTCCTCTGTCGACTCCGACAGCGAAGCGCTGCCCTGGCGATAGGTGATGACGTCGACGTCGGAGAGGACGACGAGACCGTTGGGCATCATCTTGTCGAGGATCGGGAGAAAGCTTCGGATTTTCTGCTCGACATCGATGACGG
>Ga0208357_1003123_pt1 | contig 10386 bp, 4 predicted proteins | sample NGESurdeep092012_6_FD_184487 | JGI IMG/M metagenome (GOLD analysis project Ga0208357, IMG submission 184487) | Arctic peat soil microbial communities from Barrow, Alaska - NGEE Surface sample F52-2 deep-092012 (SPAdes) | ecosystem: Environmental > Terrestrial > Soil > Wetlands > Peat ... | reverse complement strand
TGTCGGGCACGCCGGGGACGGACCCGATGGCATTGCCCAGCAGCCCGGTATTCGCCGTCGCCAGCAGATTGCCGGTCGTGGGCGCGGTGGAAAGGCTGACCGCCGCCGTCGGCGCGATCAGGGTGTCGCCCCAGATGTCGAAGCCGGTGGTCGTGCCGGTCAGGATCTGGAGCCGCGCGCCCCCGGCCGTGCTGGTGCCGGTATAGGCCAGCACCGCCGAGCCACCGCTGGAGATCGTGCCGGTGGGTTCGACGAAATAGTAATACCCGTTGGCGCCGGTCGAGATCGCGCCCAGCGCACTACCCTGGACGATGGCGGTAACCGGCCCCGCCACCACCGGCGTTACGCCCATGTCGCTATAAGCGATGCCGGTCAAGACCTGCGGCGTGGTCGGATAGCGCCACAGCAGGTAGGGATAGGATTGGCCGGGCAGAATACCCCATGCGGTATTGTCGAACCCGGACGGCAGCGCGGCTTGCAACTGCGCCGTGGTTTGGGGTGTTGCCGTGCCGGCGCTGGCCGATCGGCCGGTGGTCTGCGTATCCCAATAGGAATTCGTGACCGCACCGCCGAAGCTGGATGCGATCAGGCCGCCCGCGCCGAGGGTCCCGCCGATGACGGCGCCCGTGGCATAGGTCTGGTCGATCAGCGTGTTCTGGTCGTCTTCGACCAAGCCCCCAGCGAGCTGAGACCCGTTCACCGCCCCGGTGGCATAGGACTGGCTGATCGAGCCGCCTTGCGTCGCTGCCACCAGTCCGCCGGCGGACAAGCCGATCGTCGTTCCCGTGGCATAGCTTTTGGTGATGGTGCCATTGGACAGTTTTCCGACCAGACCGCCGGCGTCCTGAAAGACGTTTGTCACGGTGCCGGTCGCGAATGACTCGGTGACCGTTCCTTCCAACTCGCCGACCAGACCACCGGCGTATCTGCCGACGCTCGAGGAGTCCGGCATGGTGACGGTCGCGGACGAGGCGCCGAAGGAGATAGTGCCGACGCTCTGGAAGCCGACCAAGCCCCCGGTATCGTACCATTTCGATCCGGTCACGGCGCCCGAGGTCGCGACGTTGAGGATGATTCCGCCGATCTGATTGCCGGCGAGACCACCCGCGCCATCGTCCACCGTGCTCGTCTTCGAGGTACCGGTCACGGACAGATTGTTAAGGGCGAAATTGGCCACCATCCCGCCGCTCAGGGCGCCGAACAGGCCGACGGTGGGCTGCGCCGATTTGATCGTCAGATTTGAAATCGTGCCGCCGGCGCCATTGAAATTGCCGTTGAACGGTCCGACGCCATTGCCGCCAACGGGAATGAACCCGGCCGCGTCCCAGACATCGGCACTTGTTCCCGTGGCCGCCGCGTCGACATTGCCCCCCAGCGTGTAAGACGCGCTGGTATTCATCGCCATCAATTGCAATTGATGCGCGTTCTGGATGGTGGTCGCGTATTCGGACGCCAGCATCGGCAGCATGCCGCCGACGGCGCCGACGTTATTATTCAATGTGCCGTTGGCATCGACCATCACCCAGGCGTTACCGGATTGGCCTGGCGTGGCGCTGGCGTTGAAGCCGACATAGTCGTTCAGGGTGAAAGGCGCCGAGCTGGAAAGCCCCTGCACCGTCCCGGTGATGACGGCGCCGCCGACCAAAATGTCGCCGAACCCGGATATGCCGACGCCGGCCCGGTCCTGGTCCCAAAAGGCGGCGCTGACGCTCGCGACACTGGAGTCGACCCTGCCGATCAGACCGCCGAGATCGCCACTGCCCGCTACCGCGCCGGCGGCGTACACGGTTTGGAGCGTGCCGGTGTTGATTTCCCCCACCAGGCCGCCGGCCGCGAAACCGCTGTCGACCGCGCCGGTGGCGTAGGAATTGGCGATCGTGCCGCCAGCCATAAAGCCGACCAGGCCGCCGGTCGAGCTGAAGCCGACGATCTGGCCAGTGGCATAGGAGTTGGTGATCGTACCGCCCCCGTTAACGCCGACGAGCCCCCCTACCAATCCACCGCCGTCCAAAATCGACATCGTCGCATAGGCATTGCTGATCGTGCCTAGATTCTGCCCCGCCAACGGGCCAGCAGCAGCGGCGGAGTTGGCGTTGATCGACCCGCCCAGGATGCCGATATTCTCGACCGAGCCGGCGGATCCGATCTGACCGAACAAACCGGTATAAGTGGATGTACCTGTGATCGTCAGGTTCGAGATCGTGTGATTCAGCCCATTAAAAATGCCGTTGAATCCGGCGCTTTCGTCGATCGGCGTAAAATTCATGCCGGACAAATCGAGATTGTTGACCAGCACATAATTGGCCGTCACCGCATTGTTGATCGCCTGCAATTGGGTCGGCGTGGTGATGACATTCGACTGGAAGGTGTCGGAGCCGACATAGACCGGCCCATTGTTACTCACAAGATAGGGCGTGGTTTGGTTGCCGGCATTGGCCCAGATCGAGGTCGAAAAGCCGGACGGCAGCGCGCCCGATAATAGCGCCGTCGCCGTCCCACTCCCGGAGCCGATACCCGTCATCGTGCCGCTGGTTGTCGTGTCCCAGTAGCCATCGCTGATCGCACCGAAATTGAGGCCAACTAGGCCGCCAGCGGCACCGCCAGTGGGCACGCCGGTCGCGTATGACTCCTCGATGTCTCCACTGTTGTTAATCCCGACCAAACCGCCGACATTGGTCCCGCTGGCCGCGCCCGTCGCGTAGGCATTGCTGATCGTCCCATCATTCCACGCCACCAATCCGCCACTATAGGCTCCGCCGCTCACCGTACCAGTCGCATAGGATTGATCGATGGTGCCATTGGAATGGTTCAACCCGACCAGGCCGCCGGCGTAGGCGCCGATTACCGTCGCGGTCGAATAGGCACCGACAATCGTCCCGAAATTGCTCCCAACGAGACCACCGACAGCCACCGAGATGCCGGTGTCGGTCACGGTTCCGGTGGTATGGGCCTGACTAATCGTGCCGCCATTGTTGTTGCCGACCAGGCCGCCCGCTTCTCCCGCGTTGACGATTACCGAACCGCTTGCATAGGCATTGGTGATCGTGCCGGTATTTTGTCCCGCAAGGCCGCCGGCATCTGTCGTGGAGTTGCCCGAAATCAAGTTACCGATGAGACCGATATTCGCGACCGTCCCGCTGGACGATCCGAACAGGCCGCCCTCGCCGCCGAAAGAGTTGACCGTCAGGTTCGAAATCGTGTTGCCAAGGCCGTTGAAGGTGCCCGCGAAACTGCCGACCGGCGCGCCGACGAACGAACCCCAGGTGGACGCATCGATCGGCATCGCCAGGGCGAAATGCCCCGTTGAAGTGTTCATGCTCTGAATGCTGGTAGGGCCGCCGGCCATATCGTAGAGCAGCGTATAGGCGGTGTTATCGATTGTGAGGCCGGCGCCGACGGCCGAGCCGCCGGAGAACTGGACGCTGCCTTGCCCCAGGGGGATGTTCAGGGTGCCGCCGCTGCTGGCGCCGCCATTGTTATTGTTGGTGGTCAGCACCAGCGTACCGGCGCCGCCAACGGTGATCCCCGCGTCGATGTTGATGCTGTGGAACGAATCGAGCGTCAGGGTGGCCGTGGTTCCCCACGACAACGGGGCGGCGACGGTGATGTCGCCACTGCCGCTGCTTGTCGTGCCGGAGCCGTTGGCGAGGGTCGCGGTGGTCTGCTCGGTGACGCTGGTGCCGGCGCCCAGTGCATTATCGATGGTGGTCGCCGCCGCCGTATCGATGGTCAAATCGTCCGGATCGACCAGCCATTGCCCACCATGACCGGCATCGATCGCCGCGCCGCCGACGGTCAGCACCTCGCCCGAGGTCTCGATATAGCCGCCGGAATGCGCGTCCGCCGGGTTGCCGCGCGCCAGCAGTTGCGCGCCGGCCTCGATGATCGTGCGCTTCGCCTTGTCGACACCATCCCGTCCCGAGACGCCGATCAGCACCGTGCCGCCCATCGCGCCGCTGGCATCGATGGTCGCGATCCGTCCAACCGTCACCCGCGCGCCATTGACCGTAACGCTGCCGCCGGCGACGGTGCCGGTCAGCGGGGCCGACACATCGATCTTGCCGGTGACCGCGACCGCGCCGCCCGGACCGCCGCCCAGCACCACCGCGCCATTGTGGCCCGACACCGAATTGGCGGCGACGACGCCCGACATGTTGACCGCGTCGCGCATCGCGTTGGCGACCGTCGCCGCTTCCAATTCCACCACGCCGCCGGCCGCCGTGACCTTGCCCGAATTGCTGACCAGGGCCTGGCCCGACGCGGTCTTGGCGCCGGTCGGCACCGCCACCTGCATGAAGCCGTCGCCGTTGAGATCGAGGGTCGCGCGCTCGCCCGAGCCCAGCGCCACCTTGCCCAGCGGCACCGAAATAGTGCCCGAATTCGCCGCCGTGCCGCCGATCAGCGCGACGAAGCCGTCGGCGCCGGCGGTGATGCTGCCGGCATTGCTGACCGCCCCCGAGGCGCCATCGCCGTGGAAGCGCAGCCGCTTCGCCATGAAGTCGCCGTTGTCGATGGCGAGCGTGCTGGCGACGAAGCCGCCGCCGACCCTGACATTGCCCGTGCGGGTGATCGCGATGCCGTTGGGGTTGACGAGATAAACCTGGCCATTGGCGTTGAGCGCGCCCGCGATGGACGATGGCGTCGCGCCGGTGACGCGGTTGAGGATCGCCGCGGACCGGCTGGGCTGCCAGAAATTGACGCTGTTCGGCTGACCGATGGAGAAAGAATTCCAGTCGATGACCGCGCGATTGGATTGCTGGGTGATCGACAGCGACGTGCCGCTGGGCTTGCCGATCGTCGCGCTGCCCGCGACCACCCGGCCCTTGGTCGGCAGCACGCTCTTACTCTCGGCGTGGGCGGGGGCCAGCCATCCGCCCATCGCGCCAGTCATTGCCGTCGTCATGACCAAGGCCGCCAACATGGCGCGACGCAGCGACCCCTCTTGGCGCTCTTTCCTACCCTCCATGGCCGTGGAACCCAACGCCGACATCAAAACCTCAGATTGAGCGACAGGTTAATACGATAGCCGTGATTGTCGGCCGGGACATCGGAAAACTGGCGCGCCAGCTCCAGCGCCACCGCGCCGCCCACCGGCGATTGCGGATTGCCGATATCGGTGCGCACGCCAAGCCCTGCTGATGCCGCGTTGATATCCTTTTGCTCGACCGCTGTTGGCAGAAAGATCACCCCGAGACCGGCCGCGCCGAAGAGATACGGCGACAGCCGCAGCGGCGATTCCGGCGCCGGAATCTCAATCCAAACCGGCCGCGACAACTCGGCGCGCAAGGTCGCCCCCTGGTCAACGCTGAAGGTGCCGGAGGCGAAGGCGGACATGGCGTCGCTACCATCGAGCGAGAATTGCTCGGCCAGCATCAGCGGCTGCCCGAAGCTGGATTGCGCCCGCCCGATCAGGGTAATGATGGCACCCGTCGGCAGTCCCTGGCTTATCGATGCTTGAAGATTTGCCTTGCTGAACAGGGGGCTAGCGCCCTGCTGCGACAGCGGCAGCACGGCGGTCGCATCGCGCCCGGTCAGGCCTTGCGAAAAGGTGCCGCTGAGCGATACAGGTTCTCCCCAGGGCAGCGAAAATGCATCGGTCGCCTGAAGCCGGGCCGTCGTGTAGGTGTCGCGATAGATCTGCTGGGCGAAGCCGACCGGCCGCAGGAACTCATCATCCCATTCGAGCGTCGCCTGTACGCTCAGCGTCTGGGCGCGCGTGTGGATGATCGAATAATTCGCGTGCAGGGCGGCGCGCTGGAACTCCCCCACGCCGGGCGGCGTCCCCGGCGCCGGGAACGGCTCCGCCAGCGAACGCGTATATTCGGGGTTGAGGGTGAACCCGTCATTGCCGATCGGCATCACGATGCCGCCGCCAAATACTTGCAGCGGCGGATTGCCGAAATCGGTGCTCGTCGAGCCCGAGACATAGAATTGCTCGCCGAAGCCAAGCGTATTGTTCAGCGCCAGCGTCGAATTGAACGACCAGATCCCGAGCGAGCGCGGCAGGCGATCGTCGACGCCGACCGATCCGCTGACATAATTCTGTGTCGCGTCCAGCACCAACAGCGTCCCGCCAGGAGTCGCGCCGGCGGCGATGGTGCTGCGCAATTGCAGACCTGGAAGGTCGGCGGTAACGAGGAGGCGTCGCTCGATATCGGCCAGCGTGACGTGGCGCACGCCGACCAGCGCGGCCATGCGGGCCGCGACCGACGCGCGCACATGCGCGGGCACGGCGTTGACATCGATCCGCTCGATGAACCCGTCGATCACGGTGAGGTGCAGCGCGCCGCCATCCACCAGCTTCTGCCGCGGCACCACGACGCGCGCCAGGATGAAGCCCGCCGCCGCATAGGCGTGTTCCAGCGCCGTTGCCGCCGCGTAGATCTGTGCGACGGTCAGGCGCTTGCGGCGCAGCGGATCCAACAGCGCGGCGGTCTCGGCGCGAAACTCCGGAAAGGTGCCATCGACGACGATGTCGCCGACCTGAACCGATAAATTGGCGGCGTTGGCGGGCGCGGTCGGGCCGGCCGCCCCCGGCAGTTCGATGATGGGTGGCGCGGGTGCCGCGGGGCGCAGCGATTCGGGTGTGACGCGGCTCGGCGCCACCTGCTGGGCCTGAGCCGACACCGTTGCGATGCAAACCAAGGGAAGCACCGCAACAATGCCGAGAACGGCCGCCCGTGATCCCACCGGGGTCGGTCGGACATTCTCAATTTCCGGGAAACTCACCCTCACACCGCTCCCAAATTCCGCCTATGGGCGGAACAAGGGGGGACCATAACTGTTGATGCGGCGAGTGTAAACATCCGCCATTGGCGGGCGACCCTCCGTGCAACCTTAGAGGGCATAGACTTTCCTTAAGCAGCTCGGCGCAACCCAGCACCACAAAAATGTCCTAGCTGATCATAAGCATGCTTACTATAACCGCTGCGCCCTGGAGTTCGAGAATGTTCCTGCCGCTTAATGCCGTGTCGCGCCGATCATCGATCCTGACTGTCGGCGCGGCCCTGCTGCTGTTCGGTTGCACGGTCGGCCCGCATTTCGAGGCGCCGCCGCCGCCGCCGGAGACCGGCTATCGCCAGGATTCGACGACCCTCTTGTCGGCCGGACGCAAGGACCGGACACAGCGCCTTGTCCCGGGTGAGGGCCTGCGCGAGGATTGGTGGGCGCTATTCCGGTCGCGCGATCTCGACGCCACCATCGAGGCGGCGATCCGCGGCAACCGCACCCTGGTTCAGGCGCGCGCGACATTAAATCAGGCGCGAGAGGCGGAAATCGAGGCCGGGGGGCGCCTCTTCCCGCAAGCCAATCTCGCCGCCGGGGCCGAGCGCCAGCGCCTGAATTTCGCGACCCTGGGCATTCCGCCGGGTCCGGGATTTCCGCGATTCCGCGAATTCAATGTCTTCTCGGTCGGCCCGTCGGTCAATTACGCGCTCGATATCTGGGGCGGCACCAAGCACCTGATCGAGGAGCGCCACGCGCAACTCGAATATCAGGGCTTCCAGATGGCGGCGGCCTATCTGACCCTGACCGGCAACGCGGTGACGCAAGCGGTGATGATCGCCTCGGTCCGCGCCCAGCTGGTCGCGGCCGCCGACATCATCGCCAACGACCAGCAGAATGTCGCGCTGGTGCGGCGCGAGCTGCAGGCCGGCGAGGCCACGGAGATCGAAGTCGAGAGCGCGCAGAGCCAGCTTGAGAACGATCGCACGCTGATCCCGCCGCTGCGCCAGCAATTGAGCGCCGCGCGCAACGCGCTGTCGCTGCTGGTCGGCAAGTCGCCGGCCGATTGGCGGCCGCCCGATTTCGACCTCGATCGGATCGCGCTGCCCGCCGACCTGCCGGTCAGCCTGCCGGCGGAACTGGTGCATCGGCGGCCCGACATTCTCGCCGCCGAGGCGCAGATCAAGGCCGCCAACGCCGCGGTCGGCGTGGCAACAGCGGCGCTTTATCCGAATATCACGCTATCAGCATCCTATGAGCAATTGTCATCATCGGCCGCCAATTGGTTCGCGGTTTATAACAATGCCTGGAACATCGCCGCCAACGCCACCGCGCCCCTGTTTCATGGCGGCGAGCTGACCGCGCAGAAGAAGGCGGCGATCGACGCCTATGACGCGACCCGGGCGGGCTATGAGCAGACCGTGCTGCAAGCCTTCTCGCAGGTCGCGACCGTGCTCGATGCGTTGCAGCACGATGCCGAGCTGGTCGATGCCCAGCACCGCGCGCTCGATACAGCCCAGCGCTCATTAAAGCTGACGCGCGACAGCTATACCGGCGGCAATGTTGGCATTCTCCTCGTGCTGGACGCGCAACGCCGCTATCAGCAGGCCCGGCTCGGCTATGTCCGCGCGGTGCAGCAGCGCTATCTGGATACGGTACAGCTATTCGCCGCGATGGGCGGCGGCTGGCGCCAGTGGCAGCAGACGCAAATGCCCGCGCCCCCCCGCCATGACCGGGACGAGATGCTGCGCACCCTTATCACCCCTTGAGCTAATCCTCGGCGGGTTCGCGGTGCAATTGCCGCAAGGCATCGTCCGCGACCGGCACGATCGGCGCGAAATCGCGATGGGCGATGAAGTCCGGCCGCGTCGGCGCGCGAATGTAATTGGATACCGTGTTGAGCGTCAGATAGACGATCTTGCGCGGATAGGGCGTGATGTTGCCGGCCGAGCCATGCACCAGATTGCCGTGGAACATCAGAACGCCGCCTGGCTTGCCGGTCGGCGCGACGATGCCGCCCGCCGCGACGAGACGGCTCACCGTATCCTCATCGAGCGTCCATAGCGGATAGGACGTCGTCGCGGTGTCGTGCGACGCCGTCAAGTCGCCCGCCAGGTGGCTTCGCGGCACCAGCAGCAACGGGCCGTTGATCGGCATCACCTCGTCCAGAAACACGGAAATGTTCATCGCGTTCGGCTTCGGCATGCCGTCATCGCGCTTCCAGGTGCCGTAATCCTGATGCCACTGCCAGACCTCGCCGGTGAAGGCGGCTTTGGCGTTGATCTTGTATTGATGCATATAAAGATGCTCGCCGAAGATCTGTTCGACGGGTTCGATCAACCGGGGATGCGCGCCAAGGAGGCGAAACGCCTCGTTATAGGTGTGCGCGGCAAAGGCGGTACGCGGCGCGCCGCTGTTCTCGCGCCACACTTCCGGGCGGTGCTCCCGATAGATCGCCTCCGCCTCACGGCGCAGCAGGTCGGTTTCCGCCGCGCTGAAAAGCTCGGGCAGGAACAACCAGCCCTCGGTCTTGAAATGCTCGATCTGCTGTTCGGTCAATCTCACGGCTGGCTCCCTCCGGCCCTCGCTGTCGCGCACTCGTCCGACAAGACATGGCAGGCGAACCGCGTGTCTGTCCAGAGAGCCGATCCGCTCCGTCCCACGTCCCTTTGGCGGGATGCTATGCCGCAATTGATGGTGAGGTGCGGCGGTCCGGCATAGATGCCCCAGGATGGCTCGGTGCCGCCAAAATCACCATTTTTCGGGGCGTCACGCCACCTATTTGCGGCGTTTACCGCTCATCCGCGTCGCGGTTGTCAAAAGCCAAAATTCGTGGATGGCCGGGACATACCGGCCGCGGTTGGAAATTGCAGCCCCCCGCGATATTTAGACGGTCCTCTGGGCCGCAAAATTGCCGCATCCCTAGATTGTAATGGGGCTTCTGGAGATGCCCTACTCAATCGGGCGCGATCAGATTGCGGACGGGTAAGAAATCCCGTACGGCAACCTCCTACCCACAAATGAGGTCCAAGCATCTCCCCGACTCGCACCAAAGGATCGAAAATGACCCTCGAGATTAAAGTCGGCCCGCCCCAACTCGCCGTTCACCAGGGTTACACGGTGATGATCAGCGACCTGGACGGCCAGATACGAGCAGGTCAGAAGGGGCTGTATTTTCTCGACACCCGCCTGATCAGCTGGTGGGAGATGTTTGCCGACGGCGTGCCGTGGACGCTTCTCAATGGCGGCGCGTTGGCCGCGTCGGCCGCCCGGCTCTACTTCACCAATCCGCCGCTATGGACGGCGGCCGGTGCCGTCGCGGAAAGGACGCTCGGTCTCGTCTTCGGGCGCCATATCGATGGCGGCATGCGCGAAAACTTGAACGTCACCAACTATGGCCCGCGACCGGTGTGCTTCAATCTTGAATTCGTGATCGAAAGCGATTTCGCCGACCTTTTCGAGGTCAAGGAAAAGAAGATCGCGAGGCGTGGCAAGATCGACACCGAATGGTCGCCCGCGTCGCAGGAAATGACGACCACCTATCGGAACGAGGATTTCCTGCGTTCCCTAAGTGTCTGTCCAATGAGTTGTTGAATCATATGAATCGTTTGTGATTCAAGGATGGCGGCCTGATTCGAAGGAGCCGCCGATGTGGACGATTCA
>Ga0208357_1003122_pt1 | contig 10387 bp, 11 predicted proteins | sample NGESurdeep092012_6_FD_184487 | JGI IMG/M metagenome (GOLD analysis project Ga0208357, IMG submission 184487) | Arctic peat soil microbial communities from Barrow, Alaska - NGEE Surface sample F52-2 deep-092012 (SPAdes) | ecosystem: Environmental > Terrestrial > Soil > Wetlands > Peat ... | reverse complement strand
CACCCTCAGCGAGAGAGTTCATCACACTCCCCGAGGACGAACGTCGGGCCAAGTGGAACGCGCTGAGCGAAGACGCAAGACTCGCGATCCGCGTTGAAACTGAGAGAATCAGGCGCGCGATGCAATACCCCGCACCAGGTGACCTCGCACTTGCACTCGACCCCGCGACCGTGCAGACACCGGCGCTCTCGATCATCGACTCAAAGCTCACTCAGATAGGCCAAGCAATCGAGGTCATGTACGCCAGACGAGTGAGGCTTCAGCAACTGCTTAACGCTGGCGTGAAGGACAAGGTCGCCATCGAACAAGCGACAGAGGAAATTCCTAGCCGAGGCATAACACGGTTGATCCTCAGCATGAGTCCACAGGAAGGCAAGTCGACCCGCGTCTCGCGCTACGGACTTGAATGGTTACTTCGTCAGTACCCTGGACTGCGAATCACCTTGGTCTCCTATGACGGGGTGAACGCCGGCCAGTTCAGTTACCAGATTCGTTCGGACATCGAACTTTTCGACGGAACGTCAGGAAACACGGACATCGGGTTACGTCTCATGAAGGACCAGAAGGCGATGGGTCGCTGGATGCTCGAGACTGGTGGTGGCGTCTACGCGATCGGCATCGGCGGCGGACTTACCGGTCACCCTTCAGATCTGATGAACATCGACGACCCGGTGAAGGACATCCGCGCCGCCGACTCAACTCTTCAATCTCGTCAGCACATGGAGTGGTGGGAGACAACTGCGCGACCTCGCTTGGCACCGTGGGCGCCGGTGATGCTGACGATGACGAGGTGGTCAGACAACGATCTCGCAGGACAGTTGATCCGCAAACGCGACGAGGACATCATGAGCGGCGTGAAGGACTACGACGACTGGACGGTCATCAACATCCCGGCCCAAGCAGACTTCAATCCCGCCAAAGGCGAGACGGACATTCTCGGTAGGAACCTGGGCGAGTACATGGTCTCGGCTCGAGGTCGAACAACCGCCGACTGGGAGGCGACCAAGAACGCAACGTCTGCGAGGTACTGGTCTGCGCTCTATCAGGGACAACCAACTCCAGGAACCGGCGCGATACTTCTGCGTGAGTGGTGGCAGCGCTACAACCGGGTGATGTGGGTGCAGAACGGAACGTCATTCATGGTCGAAGGCGGCTATGAGTTGGTCCAATCGTGGGACTTCGCATTCAAGGAAACGAAGACGAGTGACTTCGTTGTTGGACAAGTGTGGGCGAAGAAGGGTGCTGATTCATTCCTCATCTACCAAGTCAGAGACCGACTGAGCCTGCCGAGAACCATCGACGCCATGCGACGAGTGTCAAAGTTGTTCCCCCAAGCTCGACGGAAGTACTTCGAGAACCGCGCCAACGGACCCGACGTCCACAAAGCCTTACGTCATGAAATCTCTGGTCTGATCCCCGTCAACCCGACGTCGTCGAAGGTCGCGAGAGCCGAGGCCGCGAGTCCAATCATCCGTTCGGGGAACATCTATCTGCCTTCGGTTGCCGTAGCGAAAGCCATACCAGAGTTGACGTTTGACGTCGAGCAGTTCATAGATGAATGCACGGCCTTCGACCACGGCGCCCATGATGACGTCGTGGACGCCTGCACGTACTACATCAACGAGGTCTATGGAACTGGCCCTACCACGATCTCTTCCCCAGTCGGCTCAGGTCCGAAACCCCGCGCCGCAGAGAAACCCGAAGAGTCCGAAATCGCGCGACGAATCCGCGAGAAGCGCAGCGCGTAAGACACATTCACGTCTTCAGCCTTCTCGCCAACTACTATGACGACGAGTTCTAACAAGGAGATTTCAATGTCCGGTAATCTTGACAACTGGCAGTTGGTCTGGGAGCACTACCTCGCTGAAACTGCGGCTCCCACCTTCGGAACCCAGACGTTCTCAAGCGGCACGGCGGTGCAGAACACTGCGACCGTCTCAGCCAAGTACTTCATCGGCATCACCGGTGGGACCGCTGGCACCGTGAAGGTGGACATTGGCCCGACGAACTCGGTCGCTGACAACCTGATCCCTGCAACTGCAGCGAACGCGGTTGCCTCTCAGACCCTCGTGATCGACGTCCCGGCCGGTTGGTACATCAAGGTCACGGTCGCCGTCGCCACCATCGTCGCTTCTTCGGTAGTCGCCACTGGTCTGTAACACAGTGGAAGGCGAACTTCTCGTCAGAGATATATTCCCTGCCGAGGTATTAGAGGTCGGCGGGGCGCTGCTGACGAAGGTTCGCGTCTTCATCACCACGCACCGGATGATCGTGTGGCGAACGGACGCGGCGAAGGTTCCGGGGATTTGCCTCGAAGTGAAGTTGGCCGAACCAGGAAGCGTGTCATCACAGGAAGCGAAGTTAGGTCACGGAGAGAGAATCGAAGTGTCAACGCTGACCAAGGGGTACATCATCAATCAGGGTCACGGCTGCATGTGTGGTTCAATCTTGAAAGCCCTACCCCGTCCGGCTGAGTGGAAGCACAAGGTGAAGGTCGAAGCAACGAGTCGTAAGAGACTTGCGGGCCCTGGAGTGATGACCCTTCCAGAGGAAATGTTGTAATGTCGTTTACCCCGATCTCACTCCAAGCGACCAGAGCGAATCCAGACGGCTCGCCGGCGTCGGGCACGATCTCCTTCACCCTCAACGCCGAGATGCTCAACGGTACTGAGTCAATCCAACCCGCGCCAATCTCGGGAGTCCTGAATCCATCGGGCCAACTCGTCCAGCAGAATGGGCAGCCAGTCGTCCTCTTAGCCAATGACGACTCGGGAACGACCCCAGCCGACCCCTCAGCGGCCTACGTCGTGCAAGAGAACATCAACGGTTCTTCAGTCGTCGAGTACTCAATCATCATCTCTCACGACGACACGATTATTGACACCGACGCCATCTTCACGGCAGCGAGTGCTGTCGTGAAACTCTCGAACGTCCTCGCTAGTTCAGCAATGGTCGGCCAAACCCTCGTCGCCTCGACGAACTTCCCAAGCGGCGTAGGAATCATCGCCTACGACCCGACACAGAACACGCTCACGCTTGCGAGTGACGCGACGTCGACTGTCACGGAGTCAGCGACGATCAGTGGTGCTGTGGACCTCTCGACGCTCGCGCAGTACGAACCCGCGCCCGAAGTCGTGACGTACATCCCGTTCACGCTCGACCCCGCTCAGACGAACGGTCAGGTTCCGACGTGGAATGCCACTGACAAGCGATGGGAGCCGATGACGCCGAGCGGCGGTGGTGGCACTCCTAGCGACACAGTGGTTGGTCCTGATGATTTCGGTGCCGATTCAAGTCCCGGCTCATCGTCTGAGTATTCACGCGGCGACCATGACCACGGACTGCCAGACGCGCCAAGCGGCGTCGCTCTTTCACTCTCGTACAACGGAGTCGGACCGTTCGATGTTCCGGTGTCTTCACTACCCGTTGGTTGGGCTGAGAGCGGAACCGCTTCGATGGTCGCTCAACTCACGACCGGCGACGGATTGATAACGGGACTTCTCGACTCATATGGCAACCCAATCCCTGACGGCTTCACGTTCCCCGCGACGATATTCGTCGAGGGTGCGACGATCTATGACATCGTCGCATCGAACGCATACATCTTCGGCAATCCCGGTCAAACGGGAATCTCATGGTGGGGCGGTAGCGGTGGATCACCGACAGCGAACATCGGACCGAATGCACTCATCATTCAGAACTTGCCGACGACTGACCCAGCGATATCGGGCGCGTTTTGGAACTACAACGGACAGATCGTCGCGAGTGGATTCACACCGCCAGCGTCATCGACGCTCGACCTCACGGTCAACTCTGACTCAGTCACGTCCGAAGGACTATTGCCGTTTCAAGTAACGAAGCAACCACTCGTTCCACCATCGGGCATACTGCAACCGCTTCCTCCGCTATTCGGTTTCACTTTTACGGGCGTACCAACTACCTATTCGATATCCGGTTCACCTACGACCGAAAACATTTGCGCCGGTCCTGACGGGAATCTGTGGATCACCGATAACGCCGGATTCGCGTGGCGAATGAACACCACAGGAGATGCAACGTCGTTCGCTTTGACGGGGGCCGCGCCGCGAGGCATTTGCGCCGGTCCTGACGGAAACCTCTGGGTCTGTGACGCGAACGGAGGAGTCTGGAAAGTCACACCAGGCGGGTCAGTCACTCAGTTCACCATTCCGTCTGCCAACACACAGAACATTTGCGCCGGTCCTGACGGGAATCTGTGGACGACTGACATCGCCAATGGAGTTTGGCGAGTGACACCGCTCGGAGTGGCGACCCAGTTCGTAACAGGTTCGGGAATGTACGGAATCTGCGCCGGTCCCGATGGGAGCATTTGGGCGACTGACCCTGGTGGAAGTTCCGTCATAGTCTTTTCGACAGCGGGGGCTATTCTCCACACTTTCAGTCTCGGAGCAGGAACGACCCCTCAAGGAATCTGTGCTGGGCCAGACGGAAATGTCTGGATTTCAGGGGCTGACGCATCGGGTAATGCCGTCGCGTGGAGAATGACGCTGGACGGAAGCGCCGACCCCTTCGTACTGGAAAGCAGTGATTTAGGAGTAGGAATCTGCGTCGGCGGCGGCGGTGATTTGTGGGTCAGTTTGTTCAGCGGCGGTGACTTTTTCAAAGTCACTGTCTTAGGGGCTGTGACGCCCTTCGCCACCGGAAGTGCGGGCGGTTGGGTGTGCTCAGGGCCAGACGGGAATCTCTGGATTAATTCACTTCGAGATGATGGCAACATCGTGGTTATGCCTTTCGCGATGGTTACGGGGATGCTCACGCTTACGGCTCTCCCCGCATCATCTGCTGGACTCCCAGCGGGAACGCTTTGGAATAATTCAGGGGTGGTGAATGTCGCATGACGCACTCATTCCTTCTCTTCGTGATTTACGCCCTGTGCATTCACCGCTTAACTCGTTTGGGGAACCGAGACACGATCACCGAACCAATACGTGACTGGCTGAAGAACAAGTCGTTCGGCTGGAACGTCGAGTACGACAACGTCACCCATAACGAGATATCACGGACGCCGGCGCCGAAGCCTCATTCAATCTGGTCGTCGCTGTTCACTTTGGCGGAATGCCCCTGGTGTCTGTCGATCTGGATCTCTGCAATCATCGTGACCATCGCGTACTTCAATGGATCGTGGTTTCAGTATGTGTGTGTCCCGTTCGCGTTCTCATCCATAACTGGCATTCTCAGCACGACCACTGAGAAGGACTGATGGCAACGAGGACCACACGCTGGGAAGGCCGACACGAAAGAGCCAAGACCAAACCGAAGAAGACGTTTCGTGCGCTGACGGCCGCTTCATCTGAAATTGAGGTCGGGAACAAGGCCGAAGCCCAGAGACAACGGATGCTTCGCCAGAACTGGCAGTTGGTGTCATGGACGATGTACGACTCCATCCCAGAGCTTTCGTACGCCAATGGCTTCATGGCGCACTGCGCCGCGAGGATGCGAATGTTCCCTGCGGCCTACCCCTTGACGGGCGAGACGGACAACCCTCTTGCAATCGACGACCCGATCCTCCAAGCGCCGCCGGGAGTGATTGCAGCCTGCACGAACGCAATGGCGGACCTGGGGAACGGGCGTTTGGCAATCTCGAACATCTTGGAGCAACTGTCGTTGAATTTCTCTGTGACGGGTGAGGCGTTTCTTCTTGGACTCACAGACCCTGAGACGTTGCAGAATGTCTACTCGATTCGAAGCGTTTCAGAGATTGTCATCTACGACGATGACGTGAAACTGCGCGAAGGCCCGATGACGAATACCGGCGTTCTCGGATTGATCGACCTGCCTGAAGACGCTCTCGTAGAACGGATGTGGCAACCGCACCCGCAGTTCAGACTCTTGGCACAAAGCCCAATGCGGGCGCTCATCAATATATGTGAAGACCTTACGATTATGCGCCGACTCATCCGCGCTACGGGTCGCTCGAGACTTGCTGGCCGGGGGATCCTGTTCTTGCCAAGCGAAATGGCCGTTCCGAACCTGAACGACGATAACGGGAACATCGACTCGGACGAATTCCTTTCAACGCTTACAACTGCGATGATGACGCCGATCGCTCGTGAGGGTGATGCAAGCGGAGTCGTTCCCCTCGTCGTCCAAGCGCCTGGCGAACAGATAGACCACGTGAAGTGGATTGAGTTCGCGTCCACCTTTGACGAGCAGGCCGGGAAGATTCGAACGGAACTCACTGCCGTAATAGCCACAGGACTTGACTTGCCCCAAGAGATATTCAACCTCGCGGACATCAATCACTGGGGCGCCTTTCAGGTCGATTCAAACACCTTCCGCTATCACATCGAGCCGCACGTCATCAAACTTGTGGAAGCGTTGACGGGTGCGTTCCTTCGTCCGTACTTCGCGACCTGTGGACTGTCAAAGGACATCGTCGACGAGTGGATGACGAGGATCATCTTCTGGTACGACCCGACTGAACTCGTCACTCCACCGGACCTGTCTGCCTCGGCGATCACCGCCTACAACGCGCGGGTCATCTCCGCTGCTGCTCTTCGCAAGTACCTCGGCTTCAAGGACTCCGACGCGCCGAACGCCGAAGAGATCGAGATTCGTCTCATCGAGAACACGCGCACGTGGCCGGTCAACGCACTCATCGCACTACTGCACGAACTCGATCCCGAACTCACGTTCCCGGCCATATCTGGCCCCGGAATCATTCCCGGCCTCGGCAGCGATGGTTTGGACATTCCGATCGCTGATCCTCTCGGAGCGGTGACGCAGACAACGACGCAATCGCCAACCGTCACGCCCGAACTCACCACCGGAACCGTCAACAATCCCCTGCCAGGGAACGAGAACGGCAGCATCCTCTCATCAGGATTCATCGCGCGAGACAAGATGCTTCTACGAGTTGTGAAGATGGAACTCGCTCGAAGAGGAATAGACGTGTTCTCTCAGCCGATGCTTCAGTTGACGGCTTCAGTCGTCGAGCGAACTGGACCGACCGACCGCGAGTTGCAGTTGTCACGCAAACTCACGCAGATCGACGCCGACCTTCGCGCACGCTTGCAAGTAGCAGCGAACGCCGAGATGCGAACGCAGTTGAAGAAGGCCGCGCACCGCATTCGTCAGTCGGTCTCGAAGGACAAGGACTTGAAGGCCAAGATCGCCGCCACGCGAAATGAGTTCGTGGCACTTCGTCTCTCAGGTGACATCGACCCCATCGTCGCCGCGAGTTACGTCACCAACGACTGGGCGAGTCTCGAGGAACAGTTCAAGTCGTGGACCGGCTTGGCACAGAGGCAAGCAGTCGCAACGGCTTCGCAGTTGTCAGGCCAGGACGAAGACGAAGCCTATGCCTCGGCAGCGATTGCCTTGAGCGAAGGAGTTGACAAGGGCTGGGCGGTTCTACGAGATGCGTTAGATGAGATCGCTTCGCACTTGGCCTACAATCCCGACCCGAACATGACGGACGATGCAGCGTTGGACGCGTTGAACCCCGACACGCTCGTCCCGACCGGAGTGATTCGGTGCGCGGTCGGAATCGCGGGAGGTTCGACTCTCGAAGCATGGAAGAACGTCGTGCTGGACACAGGTGCGACAGTCCCGGCAGTTCCAGGAACCGCCGATGTCGGCGGCGTTGCAGGCGGCGTCACAGTAAGGAACTTGCTGACGAGCGCGGGAGCTACGACATCATCGTTCGAGTGGCAGCATGGGCCGAGCTTGAAAGTATTCGATCCTCATTTAGCCCTTGACGGCGTTGAGTTCGACTCGTTCACTGACCCCGTATTGGCGAACAATAATGGCTGGCCAGACAACGCGTTTTACCTAAGTGGAGATCACCAGGGCTGTCTCTGTGATTGCGTCGCACTGTGGGTCGGCCCCGCGAACCAGTGAAAACCCGCTAAATCATTGACGTTTCACCATGTCTTGCTTCGTCCGTCTAACTGTGTATGATTGCTCATACAAACTTGGAGGGTAAATGAAACGAAACCAGAAGTACGCAGTCATGATCGAGGGTGAGGACATCTTCAACGCTTCCATGTCACCGGCACTCGCGAAGAAACTCCGTGAGCGTTCACGGGTTCGCGTGTCGACGTGCAGCAAGCGCGAGGGGGTGCGAGTCGGATGAAGAACAACGCAGAGTATTACGAAAAGAAAGCGTTGGACGAAATTCTCGCTGCTTGTGAGTCGAACGACGCTCAGTACACGAACGCGACGGTGGTAATAGCGCAGGTCTACGCAACGCTTGCGTTGGCCGCTACGAATGCCAGATTATGTGATGGCGTGGACTTCATCGGAGAACACGTATGAAACTCCGCCGCACCCATCGCATGACACCCAAGCCGACCGACCCGAGGTATCCGCAACATGGCTTCACGCCACGCAAGCCCTACATCGTCAGCGATTACGTCTCGGATGAAGTGTGGGAGGAATGTTCACAACTCGCAGAGGACAACGGCTACGTGCTGTTCAAGATTTCCGACGCGGACGGCGAGATCGTCGTGCTGAAAGAGAAGATGTCGACGCAGAGCGTGCGAGACGCCGAGGTAGTTCCTGCGTCTGAGTTGGTCAGTGAGATTCGGCGCGGTTCATTCTTCGCACTCAAGCCTGGTGAGAGAGGTAAGCATGGCACCGTTGGAGAGTGAGCGTATGTATCTGCTTAACAGCAAAGGTCAGGTGTCGTGTCCTGACTGCGGGGCCGTAGTGGTCAACGAGACACTGCATGACAAGTTCCATGCCGAACTGAAACCTAACGACGAAGTGTTCCGTATGTTGAGGGACGCGGTTGTCGTAGAAGAGGGATCGATAGAGATTCACGCCGTGTCAGTTGAAGAAGTCAAGGAATTGATCAATGACAAGTTTCGCGAACTGACGGATCAACTGCGAACGACGATGGGACCTCGATGAGCCTTCACACATGCTCGGAGTTCTGTCGCAAGTGCGGCAAGGACATCGACGCCGAGCGAGTCGTCTACGAACTCCGTAAGCGCATGAACGCTGTGCGTGAGTTCATTGAGAGCGACCACGACCTTGACACTCGCAGCGAAGTTCTAACGAAGATTCTTGAACTGATGAACGGGGGTGTGAGTGACGCCAACACCGAAGTCGCTTAGCCACATTCCTCGTTCAAAGAAGACCCTTGAAACACATCAGCCGAATACTGATCGTCCTTATTGCAAGTTCACTAATGAACGCTGGCGCTGCGTCGGCGAGTGTTCACACCCGCAGTCTCGTCCCGCCAGCGATCTTCGCGAAAGTACTCCGTGTCCATAACTGTGAAGAGCCGACATGGAGCGTTCGCGGTTCGCAGTATCGGGGTGGACTCGGATGGCTTGACGCGACCTGGCAACGGTACAAACTCCCTGGCTTCCCCTCTCACGCCGACGAAGCGACACCCCAACAGCAAGCTCGCGCCATGCTTCGATTCGTCACCGTTGCTGAACACGGATGGTGGCCTGACCAGAACGGGTGTACCGGTGGTTACTAAGTTCTCCCCGCAGCGGGCGATGCCCGACCTCATTCCGCCAAGTATGAGAAAGCCACCGCTGCGGGGACTTTCATGCAGATAATCCTCAACGGTCACGACATCGTTGTCACCCCTCCGATGATCGTGGTCGGGCTGTACATCGACTGCGTTACAGGACTCATCATCTACTACGTTCGGAGGAAACGGCATGCTCGTATTCGAAACCATTGACGATCTCGCGATGTACCTGGAGGCTTTGACGATTCTCGGGTACGATGGGTTACGTTAGTCCGGCTGCGCTCGCTCGCCATTGAATGGTCTAGAAGTGTGAGTGCAGACGGACGCAGTTTGTCACACAAAACTGATTCCGACACTTTCACATCTTGAGATAGTACGATTCCGAGCAAGAACGCAAGGAGTCCAATGCGGAAACTGTCGGAACCTAAATCTCGTGGCGAGATAATCTCGTCCTTCGCTTCAATGAAGTTCGCTGCGCCTACCGCACCCGTTGATGATTCGACTAAGACCTGCCTGACCTGCAAGGGAACTGGCAACGCTGATGATGGAACGGTCTGCCCGACATGCAAAGGAACCGGGGCCGTTGCGAAGACTGAGACCGATTCAAACGCCGTGGCCGACACCACCCCGAAGCCGACCGCCGATGCGAAGCCCGCTGATCCTGACACGGCAGACACCGACGTCGACGCCGCTGTCTCTTCACTTCGCGACGATCTGAACGCCGCCATCAAAGCTCAGGCCGCGGACCCCGATGCAACCACGGATGACAACGACACGAAGGTCTCTGACGTGTTGGCTGAGATGGACAAACTGCTCACGACTCTCGAGACCGACCAGAAGGCCGACGACGCCGGGGATGCTGAAAAGACGCCCGACCCTTCGAAAGCCCCGCCGACCGAACAGAACGAGACGCCT
>Ga0208357_1003121_pt1 | contig 10389 bp, 10 predicted proteins | sample NGESurdeep092012_6_FD_184487 | JGI IMG/M metagenome (GOLD analysis project Ga0208357, IMG submission 184487) | Arctic peat soil microbial communities from Barrow, Alaska - NGEE Surface sample F52-2 deep-092012 (SPAdes) | ecosystem: Environmental > Terrestrial > Soil > Wetlands > Peat ... | reverse complement strand
AAGATTGGCGCGCGAATAATCGGCGATACGGTTCAACCCGGCCCATACAATTTCAAACGCGCGATTGAGGAATCCAGCAATTCCTATTTCATCTTCAACGGATTGCGCACGGGCATCGAAAAGGTCGTCCGACTCGCGGAGAAATTTCATTTCGGCGAGAAGGAAAATTTGCCCACGTTTCAAGACGCCCGGGGAAATTTCCCGACGCTGAAACAAATAAAATCGCCTGACTGGCGCGACGGCGATTCGGCGAACATTTTTTTCGGCCAGGGTCAAATGGCCGTGACGCCGATGCAAATGGCCGTCGCGTATTCGGCGATTGCCAACGGCGGAACGGTTTTGTGGCCGCGACTTGTCGAACGAATTGAACCGCAAGACCCGACGGGCGGCGAAGTGGCGACGAATTTTCCGGCTGGTCGTGTGCGCGATGAAATCGGCGTCAGCACGCGCAGCCTGAACATTTTGCGCGAGGCGATGCTTTCCGAAACCGAAGACCCGCAAGGCTCCGGTTACAATGCTTTTCACCAAGCCGGTTCCGTTTTGAATCTGCGTGTTTGCGGCAAGACCGGCACGGCGCAGATTGAGAATGAACGCGGAGAAAAAACCGGCTGGAATTATTGGTTCGCGTCTTTCGCGCCGTATGAAAACCCCAAATATGCCGTCGTTGTCATGGTCCAGTCGGATGTCACCATCGGTTCCGGCGGTTCTGTTTGTGCGCCGATCGCGCACGACATTTACGCGGAGATTTTGAAAAAAGAAAAATTCGGCGCGTCAAAAATGCTGGCGGCTGTGAAATAAATTATGGTTGATCCATCCATCAACGAACATCATCGAAGGCTTGACCGGCTGCAATTGGCCGCGCTTGCGGCGCTCATGTTCATCGGCGCGGCGTTCATTTACAGCGCGACGATGGTGAACGCGTCGGAAGCGGCTAAATCCTGGTATGGCCAGACTTGGATTCATCAACTCATTTGGTATGCGCTCGGCATCGGCGCGGCGAGTGCGTTGTGCGTTTTGGATTATCACACGCTTGCGCGCTGGTCGTTCGTGGCGTATGCAGTGACAATTTTCTGTCTCGTCGTCGTTTTAATTCCGCACATCGGCACGGTGCATAACGGTGCACGACGCTGGATCAATCTGGGCCTGTTCCAATTTCAGCCGGGCGAATTTGCGAAGCTCGCTTTCATTTTCGCGGCCGCAAATTTCTGGAGCCGTCCGGCGGATGAATTGAAGCAGCGCGACATTTTCTGGAAAGGCATTGGGCTGATGCTGCTGCCGTTTGTTTTGATTTTGAAGGAACCTGATCTCGGTTCGGCGCTCGTATTATTGCCGACAGGCGTGGCGATGATGTTCGTCGCTGGCACGCCGAAAAAATATCTGCTGAAGCTCGGCGCGGCTGTCGGGATTTTGGTCGTGTTGCTGCTCGCGGATGTTTTGTTCGCGCCGCCGGCCTTGCAAATCAAAGTGCAGGAATATCAGCGCCAAAGATTGCTGGTTTATTTTGGAAAAGATTTTGCGTCGGCCAATTCGACGCCGGAACAAAAAATTGCGGCTCGGGAATTGCAGCGGCAAAGTTCGTATCAGGGCAAGCAGGCGCTGATTTCCGTCGGTTCCGGCGGTTTGTTGGGCAAGGGCTGGTGCAAGGGCGACCAGACTTCGCTCGGATTTTTGCCGTGGGAAGAAGCGCCCAATGATTTCATTTTCTCCGTCATTGCCGAGGAGGAAGGATTCGCCGGCTCCATCGTGGTGCTGGCGCTGTATGCGGTGGTTCTCTTCACCGGTTTGAGAATCGCCGGCCAGGCGCGCGATCGCCTGGGGAAACTCGTGGCCGTGGGCGTCGTGACGCTCCTGTTCAGCCACGTTTTCATCAACATCGGCATGAACATTCGCATCGTCCCGGTGACGGGCATCCCACTGCCGCTGTTAAGTTACGGCGGATCGTCAGTGTTGTGTTCGTTGATCGCGCTGGGCCTGATGCAAAACGTCCACATCCATCGAAGAGGGTATTAATTATGAGCAGCAACAACTTCTCCCGGCGACGCCGCGGAATGCGTTTCAAACCCAAGGGCGGTCTCGGACCGAACCCGCAAAAAAACGACCGCGACGCGACACAGGCGCGCGCCGAAGTCGTCGGGGAACAAGGCGGCAACGAGCGTGTGTTTGACAGGCGATACACGAATGAAATCGAGCGCGCGGAAAACATCGCCGCAGGATTGCCGCCGCAGGGCGCGGAAATTCCGCAAACTCCGGCGAACATTCTCGACAAAAAAGATTTCCGCCAGCCGCATTCGGAAATTCCCGCGCAAGTTCAGGAGGAAAAATTCGAGCCAGTGCAATTGCCGGAGCCGCCGCCGAAAGGCATTGTCGAGGCCATCAAATCCGCCGCGACCAAAATAGTGAAGAAAGTCACCCGGCTTATCCGCCCCGAAAAGCGGACGAACAAGGATGTCGTCATCAATGCCGAGACGCTGGAGACGCGCGTGGCCGTCATGGAGGAAGGCAAGCTGGAGGAATTCAACATCGAGCGCACGACGGAAGAGCGCCTCGTCGGCAGCATTTTCAAGGGAAAAGTCCGCAACCTCGAAGACGGCTTGAAAGCCGCGTTCGTGGACATCGGCTTTGAGAAAAATGCGTTTCTGCATTATTGGGACATCGTGCCAAACCAGTTCGACAGCAGCGTCGAAATCGTCGAGCGCGAAGGACGCCGCCGCGACCGGCCAAAAATCACGCAGAAGGACGTTCCGCGTCTTTATCCGCCCGGCAGCGAAATCATCGTGCAGGTCACCAAAGGTCCGATCAGCACCAAAGGTCCGCGCATCACGACGAATCTCGTTTTGCCCGGTCGCTATCTGGTTTTGCTGCCGAATTCCGATCAATCTGGAATCTCGCGCAAGATTGAAAGTCAGGAAGAGCGCAAACGGCTCAAGCAAATTTTGCGCGAGCTGAACATCCCCGAAGGCATGGGCGTCATCATGCGCACCGCCGGCGAAAACCAGCGCAAGCCGTATTTCATGCGCGACCTCGCATTGCTGCTCGAAGAATGGCACGGCGTCCAGGAAAAAATCAAATCGCAGCCGATGGCGACGTGCGCTTTTCAGGAGCCGGATTTGATCGAACGCACCGTGCGCGATTTTCTCACCGAAGATGTGGATCGCATCGTCGTGGACAACCAAAAAGCCTACGACCGCATCCGCGAAATGATCCTCAAAATCAAGGCCAAGAGCGCCGCGAAAAAAGTCATGCTTTACACCGATTCACAGCCGGTGTTCGACCGCTTCAACGTCAGCAAGCAGTTGGAAAACACCTTCTCGCGCCAGGTGCATTTGAAAGGCGGCGGCTACATCGTCATTGACGAGACCGAGGCGCTCGTGGCCATTGACGTGAACACCGGACGCCACAAAGGCAGCCGCGACCAGGAAGCGACCATCCTGAAAGTGAATCTTGAATCTGCCGAGGAAATTTGTCGCCAGCTTCGCCTGCGCAACATGGGCGGACTCATCGTGCTCGACTTCATTGACATGAAAGGACGGCGCGACCAGCAGCAGGTCTATCAGCGCATGAAGGACGGTTTGCGCCGCGACAAGGCCAAGACGCACATCCTGCCGATTTCGCAGCTCGGCCTCATGGAAATGACGCGCCAGCGCCACAGCGAAAGCGTCCGCTCCGCCGTCTATGACGACTGCCCGTATTGCAAGGGCCGCGGCAAGGTGAAAAGCGTCGTGACCATGAGCGTCGAGATCCAGCGCAAGCTGCAGGAAATCCTGAAGAAACGCACGCGCGACGAATCGGATTTTCAACTGCGCATCGTCGTGCATCCGACCGTGCTGGACCGGCTTCGCACCGAGGATGAAAAACATCTCATCGAGATGGAGAAACGCTACTTCGGCAAGCTGTCCTTCCGCGCCGACACCGGGATGCACGCCGAACAGTTCAAGATCGTGAACGTGGAGAACAACGAAGAACTGGCGAGCGTCGGCGCTTGAAGCAATTCTGAAAATACAAAACGCCTCGCGGGAAACTGCGGGGTGTTTTTTATTTTCTTTCAAAAGGCAGAAGATTATTATTTCACCATGAAACGAATCCTCATCTTGCTTCTTCTTATTTCAACCAGCTTTGTTGTGCGGGCTGATTTGGTCATTCGCCAGCAAGCTGTCCGATCCAATACAACTAACAATGTTATCATTTCCATTCATGGTGACAAGATTCGCACGGAACAATTAGCTGACCAAACCGGTCGTGGCGGCGTTATTTACATCGATGATTTGGCCACACATGATTCTGCTATGCTGATGCCCAAAGATAAGACTGTAATGAGAAACTCGGGCGCAAACCTCAAAAGTGATATAGAAGCTGCGAAAAAAGCTTATGGAGAAACCAACGCGATGTTTCTCGCTCCACCACTACCGGTTGACACGGGCAAAACCGAAGTAATTGAAAATCATAAAACCGAAGTCTATTCGTGGAATGGACTTAACGGCACAAAGGAAACACTGTGGGTAGCTGGGAATTTTCCCAATCATGACAACATCAAGGCCGACTTGGATAAACTTGACGAGTGGAACAGTTCTTTTGTGGGGAAAGGTTTGGAGCCGGATTTGCGGCTGCTACCGGGCATGGTGGTGAAAAAGCAAACCGCAGTCGGTGGCAGAACGGATAATGGCCAGTTGGTGACCATTTCACTCGTGTCTGTAAAAATCGAACCGGTTGATCCGACAATTTTTGAAGTGCCAAGCGATTATACTGAATCGAAGCCTTAAAAATTTCATAATTTTCTCTTCGTGCTCGGCAACTGGCCGAGCCAGTATGTCAATCCGATGGAGTTTCCGACATTGCCGCCAGCCACGAGCGTCTGGCCTTTTTTGAGCGACTGCTTGATTTTGCCGACGTTCTGGCCGTTGCCAATGAGCGTGAGTTGCACCTGTTCGCCGCCCAGGTTCTTGACGGAAATCTGGCACGCATCGCTCAAGCTCACGTTCTTGGACTCGTCCTTGGCCACGGAAAACTGCTGCGAGCTGACGACGAAATAATGCTGCCATTTGAGTGGCAGCCGTCCGAGTTTCTTCTCGATCTGCGGCGAAACCGGCGTGCCTCTGGCCTGCGGATCGTTGGAGCCGGAAACCAAATCCGCCTCCAGTGCCAGGCGGTGCGCATCTCAATTTCTTGCAGGGTTGAATGAGGTGTGGGGAAAGAGAAGGTGCCAGCGCTCGTTGCGCCAGAACATTTCCAGACATAGCAGGGCTTCATCGCCTGTCTGACTCCAGAACTGTCCGGGCCGCTTGAAGCGGCATTGGTTTTGCCGACAGGTGGCTTCCACCGGGCCGCTGCCAATGGGTTCGCGCGCCGCCGTCCAGCGCGGTAATCCATCCGGTCCTCATGCTCATGGAAATAATTGGCTTCCCTTTGCACCGCTTCGGCGGCCGGGCCGCCCGGCAGTTGCGCCAGCGCCTCCTCCAGTTGGCCGATGACTTTGATGGCAGATTCGTTTTTCAGTTGTTTGACCAGCGGCTTGAGCCAGGCTTTGAGTTTGGCCTGATCGCGCCAAAGCGCGTGTCAAAGGTGCGCGGGTGATCGGCGGAGAGGCGTCTGAGTTTTTGCTGGCAGACCGGACAAAAGGGCGGGGTGCCATCCGCTTTAGCTTGCGCGCCGCGTTGCACGGTCTCGCGCAGCAGATTTTGGACATCCTGCGCGGCTTGAACCTCAAGATGCCCAAGGTTTTGATCGCTGGCGGCGGTGAATCGCTGGATCGAATGTTCCAGCCCACAAGCCGAGCGCGCCGCGAGGACCGCGAGCGGTCCGGAGGAGGTCGCAAGTTGGACGGTCGGATCGACAGGCTCAAGACAAGTTGCATTCATGCCCCAAGCTTGCACTGCACTGCAAGAAATTGAGATGCGCACGCTTTATAGTTAGGCCACAACCAGTTCTTGACCCACAAAATGAAGTGTGTTACAAAAGAGCAACCACAATTAGCTGTGGTTTTATGCGTTGCCCAAAATGCGGTGATCAGGATGACAAGGTCATTGATTCGCGCGCCTCACGAGAAGGCGCGACCATCCGCCGCCGCCGCCAATGTGCCAGGTGCGGACACCGTTTCACCACTTACGAGGAGGTGGAGCACGAGGGTTTGATGGTTTTGAAGCGCGACGGGCGGCGCGAGGAATTTTCGCGCGAAAAACTTCTGGCCGGTCTCAAGAAAGCCTGCCAGAAACGCCCAATCAGTTTGAAGGCGATGGACGATTTGGTGGACCATATTGTTGCCACCGTGACTGAAAAATTTGAAAGCGAAGTGCCCGGCGAATTCGTCGGCAAGATGGTGATGGAAGGACTGCGCGAACTGGACGACGTCGCCTATGTCCGCTTCGCCAGCGTCTATCGCCGGTTTCAAGAAGCAACGGACTTCGTGCAGGAAGTCCAAAAACTGGAGGCTGCAAAATGATCGCATTGTCATCTGATTGTCTGCTGTTTCAACTGGCCAACGGCGAGAGCGTTCCCTGTTCCGCCGAAATGATTTCCATTGAGATCGCCGGCGACTCCGAGGAATTACTCGACCCGGAAATGCTGCGCCATGCCGCCGCGTCAGTTTTTCATTATTTCAAAGTCGAACTCGAACGCGAAACCGTCACCGTCGGCGAATTTGCCGGCGCGCTGGAAAAAGTTTTGTGCGGCCTCGGCCTGACCATCCGCGCGGGCGGACCCGAAACGAACTCGCGGCAGATCATCGAAACCGATCTGGGCCTGCTCGCGCGACAATCCGCCGGCAGCCTGGAACTGTTTTTCTTCCCGCGCCTGCGCGACGAATTGCGCCAGCAACTCCGGCAGTCGCCGCGCATGCTGCGCTTTCGCGGACTGCGCGGCTGCGTCAAGCAGCTCGCCGGCGCGCGACGCTGGAGCGCGCGTTGCGAAAAAATGCGGGATCAGGTCGTCGAATATCTGCGCGGCTGCCTCACCGCCGAGCCGGAGCAAAACGAGTGTGCGCTCGTCGTGGAATGAAATTTCCGCAGCAGCCGACGTGAGTCGGCTTATTATTTTGAATTAGAGCGGACTCACGTCCGCTGCTACGATAAAAAAATGAGCAAAACCCTTTTTGAGAGAATCATCGCCCGCAAAATTCCGGCGGCGATTATTTTTGAAGACGATTTGGTTCTCGCCATCCGCGACATCCATCCGCAGGCACCGACACATATTTTGATTTTCCCAAAAAAGCCAATCTCGCGAATCGGCGAGGCGAAGTCCGATGACCGGCAGTTGCTCGGACACATTTTGCTCACGGCCGCCGAAATCGCGAAGAAACTGGATTTGAAAGGTGGCTACCGGCTCGTCATCAACAACGGCGCGGACGGCGGCGAAACCGTGCCGCACCTGCACGTCCACATCCTCGGCGGACGCCACATGGCGTGGCCGCCGGGTTGAATTCGCGCCGGACTGAATCTTATCCTGATGCAAGGCCAGAAATTATTTCGCGGGCGCAAATCCTCCGCTTGCGCCGCCGCGAAGTTGCTGTTAAACTTTCCCGGTTCGACGGAATTTTATGCCACAAACCGGCCGCCAATCGCTCAACACCAGCAAAGTCCTTTGTGTCATCATGGGCGGCGGACAGGGCACGCGGCTGTTTCCGCTGACGAAGGACCGCGCCAAGCCCGCCGTGCCGCTCGCCGGAAAATACCGGCTCGTGGACATCCCGATTTCCAACTGCATCAATTCCGGCTTCCGGCGCATTTACATTCTGACGCAGTTCAATTCCACCTCGCTTCACGGGCACATTTCGCGGACATACAAATTCGACCAGTTCACGAGCGGTTTCGTGGAAATTCTCGCGGCGCAGCAGACGCTCACCAACACGTCGTGGTATGAGGGCACGGCGGACGCGGTGCGGAAAAATCTCACGCACTTTCTCAACCACGATTTCGACCATCTGCTGATTTTGAGCGGCGACCAGTTGTATCGGATGGATTACCGCCGGATGATTGACGAACACGTCGAGACCGGCGCGGACATCACCGTGGCCACGATTCCCGTGGGGCGCAACGAGGCGAAATCATTTGGCATCATGCAAATGGCTGAAGACCGGAGCGTCACGCGCTTCGAGGAAAAACCTAAAGACCCGGCGCTGCTCGACACGCTGCATCTGCCGCCGGCGTGGCTGAAAAAACTGGGGATCGCGGAGGGCGGAGAAAAATTTCTGGCCTCGATGGGCATTTACGTCTTCAACCGCAATTTGATTTGCGAACTGCTCGACAATCCGCTGTCGGATTTCGGCAAGCACATCATTCCGCACGCCATCAGTTCGCGCCGCGTATTCTCCCACGTTTTTGAAGGCTACTGGGAGGACATCGGAACCATCCGCAACTTCTTCGAGGCGAACCTTGACCTGGTCTCCGAACTGCCGCGCTTCAATTTCTTCGACATGAGCGCGCCGATTTTTTCGCGTCCGCGCTTTCTGCCCGGCTCCAAAATCAACGGTGCGCAGATCGAGCATGCCGTCATTTCCGACGGCTGCATCATCAACCATGCGCGCATCAAAAATTCCATCGTCGGCCTCCGCACCCTCGTCGGCATGGACACGGAATTGAACCGCGTCATCACGCTGGGCAGCGACTATTACGAATCGGACGAATCCGTGAGGAAGCACGAAAGCGAAGGCAAGCCGCGCATCGGCATCGGTGCGAACTGCAAGATCGAAAACGCCATCATTGACAAGAACACGCGCATCGGAAACAGCGTGACGATTTCGCCAGCCGGAAAGCCTGAAAATGTTGACCACGAACTTTACTTCATCCGCGACGGAATCATCATCATTCCCAAAAACGCCGTTATCTCGCACGGGACGGTGATTTGAAATGGCTTTCCATCAGGCCGCCACCTGCGGGTATTTCGTTGGCGGCAAGAATTTTTTCCACGCCTTAAGAACACGGTGCGTGACAGACATCACCCCGCCCTGCGCGCCGGCTTCAAAAACTCACCAGGCGTCGGTGAACGCATACGTCGGCAGATGATTCCACTGGTGATCCTCCATGCATTGGACCTAATTTTGAATACAGCGCTGTTCCAGATCCCCGTTCAATTTCGCTGTTTCTTTTGGGAGCGCTAACTTTTAAGCTGGAACACTTTTTCCGCCTAAATTTGATTTAATGCCGGACTGGAATTTTCTCGCCACCGCGCGCCGCGAACGGCGAAAATGATTGTGACAATTCCAATCGTCGCGTCAGCCGCAACCGCCGACCATGATTTATTTTGTCCGCAGGCAGTTCCAAAAATCAAAATGCAGCCGAGCCAGACGCATGGCGGGTGAAAATCCTGCGTGCTGCGCCTGCTCAATTGCTTGTTGAGGAACGCGGGCGTGACGAACGCGAGGATGAGCAGCGTCACGATTCCCCAGCTTAAAAAATTCACGGGCGGCGCGCCCTGCCGCGCCAGCGGAAATTTCACCGGCGTCCATATCCAATAATTTTTTATGCGCGACGCGAACGGATCGAGTGCGAGGTCAAACAGCACCGTCAGCACCACCGTCAGGCCGATGAGCCAGAAGCCGTAGGTTTTTGTCTTCCGCCACGGACGCAAAATCAGCCGCGCCACGCCGCGCGAATTCAAAACCGCCACGACCCAGATCAATGGCATCGCCCATGGCAGTCTTTGGAAAAGTTCCGGACCGAGTTCGTCGGTGAATGTGAACTGGCCGAACGGGATTCCGCTGATTGCGCCGAGCGTGTGCGCCGCGCCGCCGATGAATGAGGTGACTGCCAAGACCAGCAAAACATTTTGCATTGGCAGTTGCCGTTCCAGCGCGAAAATTGTGGTGGCGGTTGCCAGCAGGAGCAGGGTGACTTCCAGTTCCTGGGGGTTGCCTGGAAGATGCAGCGACGGCAAAAGAAGCGTCGCCAACATGAGCAAAAAGGCCGCTGCAAGCAGCACGGTGAAAATCCAGTAAGACCACGCGGTCAATTTCGCGGCTCCGGCTGTGTTCGAGAGTGACCGGGACTTGTGCATTGCTTCCGCTGAAGATAGCAAAATCGTGTCGCCCGCATTATAAAAATCGCAGTCAATCGTTACGCCGAGAATTGTCAAACCGGTTTCGCGTGCGGGCGGTTTGCGGTATGGCGACCCAATATTTTTACGATTCACTTTCCCTTGTAAAACTTCATCGTCGCACGTTTGAGTTCGCGGTCCGAGTCGCGTTTCTTGATGTCGTCGCGCCGGTCGAATTCATGCTTGCCCTTGCCGACGCCGAGCGCGACTTTCACTTTTCCATTTTTCCAGTAGAACGAAAGCGGGATCAGCGCGTTGCCCTTGACCGCGATGAGCGAAAATAATTTTCTGATCTCCGATTTGTGCAGGAGCAGTTTGCGCGGCGCTTTGGGAACGTGGTTCTGGAGATTGCCGTGAGAGTATTCGTCA
>Ga0208357_1003120_pt1 | contig 10397 bp, 8 predicted proteins | sample NGESurdeep092012_6_FD_184487 | JGI IMG/M metagenome (GOLD analysis project Ga0208357, IMG submission 184487) | Arctic peat soil microbial communities from Barrow, Alaska - NGEE Surface sample F52-2 deep-092012 (SPAdes) | ecosystem: Environmental > Terrestrial > Soil > Wetlands > Peat ... | reverse complement strand
GCACTGGTCTTAGTTACGGGTCTCGCCAGCATGGGGCCCGCGAACGCGTCGTCTTCCAAGCCGTCGGCTCCGCGCTCGGTCCACGCGGCGGCCGCGAGCACCGCCGCCACGGTGACCTGGGCGAGGCCGACGAGCACCGGCGGATCGCCGATTTTGAAGTACGTCGTCACGTCCTCACCATCGGCCAAAACCTGTACTACGCCTAAGCTCAGCTGCAAGGTGAACGGTCTCAAGAACGGCACCGCCTACCGCTTCAAGGTCGCCGCCTACAACAAAAACGGCGAGGGTACCCCTTCCTCGTCGTCCGCGAAAGTGACTCCCAAAGCATCGGCCTCGGGCAAGCGATTCTTGATGATTTCGCCGTCGACGGGGCTCAGCAAGGGCGAGAGTGTCAAGGTGAGCGGTTCCGGCTTCACGCCGAAGGACCAGTTGTTCCTCGTGGAGTGTGTTGCTACGTCAACCAGTCAAGCCGGTTGTGACTTGAACACGGCGACGCCGGTCACCGTCAGCGCTAACGGCACATTCCCCACGACCACCTTCTCGGTGGTCACGGGTTCAATTGGCAATGGTACATGCGGCACGACGAGCGCCAACGCTGACACCTGCGCCATTAACGCCGGCAACGCTGGCGGGGGCGACACGTCGCAGGGGCTCATCAAGTTCAAGCCGTAGTCAAGTCTGACATCTTTCGTCTCAGTGTGTCGTCATCACGTTGGGATCGAGTTCCGTCTCCCCATTCGAAGCTAGAGAACCTCGCTGGGCCCGAAGAGAAAGTTGGCCACCATTTAATGGGTAGCGCTTCGGTGGGACGTGCCATCGACCAACGTCAGAAATAATTGCTGTCTGACGTGGACCAAAAGGTCACCATCGAATGTTGTCCTAACGTTGGAAGATGGACCATACGCCGACGACCTCGCTTGCGCATGGAGAAAGTGACGAGTGAGAGGGGTGCTCAGGACTACGAAGTGGCGTTTTGTGCAGCCTGCCACAGTTGTTGTTGTTGCCATCGTCGCGATAATGAACGTTGTGCCTTCAGCCGCGGCGCCTCGCGCGGCGAGCCCTCTGGCGAGAACGGCATCTGACGTCGTCGGATGGAGCGGCGAGAAGGGGCTACACTTTTTCGCCCTCAGTGGTCGCACCTTCGGCGTCTCGGCGGCGATTCATGTTCTGACGATCAAGGGTTCTGCGTTCCAGGTCAAGATTGCCCTCGCCGACCGCGCCATCGACAAAGGCGTGCAGACGCCCAGCGCGATGTGTCGAGCCACCAAGAATTGCGTAGCGGCAGTGAACGGTGACTTCTTTAACCTGACGCGCCCGGGCGCTTCTGATCCCGGCGACGAGGTGGGTGGGATCATCCAAAACTGCGTCTTACTTCACACCCCGGAGATTTCGCATCAACAAGTCAATCTCAACGGACCGTCCGTCAGCGAGGGTCTCAACTGGAGCGCGAACGTCGACGTCAATGGTGTCAACGTTCCGATTACCGCCATCAATCAAGAACTACCGATGAACTACGTCGGCGTACGGGTGCCCCTGACGGGGACTCTGCTCTTTACCTCGCCGTACGGCCTACGGACCCCGATCGGCCGAAAGCGGGTCACGCTGGTGTTTGATGAGCTTGATCATCTCGGCCGACCCACCCGAATAAATTCAACGGTGGAGCTCAAACTGGTCGCGAGGACGAAACGTCCCACGAAGGTGAGAGCCGGGCGTGTCTATATTTCTACGTCGACCGCGTCGCCACTTTCCGCGTTACAGGCTGGTCACAGCGTTGTGATGACGACAACTTCGACGGCCGGCTGCAACAACATTGGGGGACACCCGATCCTTTTGGATGACGGAGTGGCGTCCTCGATTGTTCCTGCCGATACCTACATGGTCAAGCCGTACGCGCGGACCGCGATTGGTTGGACTGCCTCGGGTGTGACCGTCATCATGACGGTCGACGGTCGAGATGGTGTCTCGGGCGCGACAGCCAACCAGCTCATCGGCATATTTCAGGCGCTCGGTGTCGTGACGGCCCTCGATCTCGACGGCGGCAATTCCACGACCTTTTACGCTCGAGGCCGAATCTTGAATCACCCTTCGCATGGGACCGAGCGACCCGTATCGACGGGTCTGCTGGTCGTGCGAAGCCGATAGTTGCTGGTGCCGCCGAGCCAGGCTTCTAAGGATCATGTCGAATCACGACTGTTCCGATACGGTCGGACGATTTACCGACGCGAACAGATGCTCAACTCCTTACGTCGTGACGGAGGTGGCATACCACTATGGCGAAGATCTCTTCGACGGCGGAGTTACAGGAGCGCTGCGATTTCGCCAAAACGAAAGCAATCGGGCGCGTGATCATTGCGCATGCCACTGGCTTGCATGAAGGAGAGGCAGATCGTGGGGCCCACGAATTTGAAACCGTCACGACCGAGTTGCTTGCTCATGGTTTTTGCGCTGTTGAGACCGTCGCTGTCGTTGGTTGCGAAGCCCCAGATGTAGTCGGCGAAACTGGAATACTCGCCGTGATCGTGGAGATCCAAGATTGCGCGCGCGTTGGTAATTACCGAGTTGATCTTCTGTCGGTGACGAACCACCGCAGGGTCGTGCAGGATTGTCTCCACCCGTGCGTCATTGAAGTGCGCAACGTTGTGAGCGTCAAAATTTTCGAAGACTCGTCGGTAACCCGGGCGACGGCGAAGAACGGTGAGCCAACTGAGACCCGCCTGTGCGCCTTCCAGGGTCAAGAGTTCAAAGAGAGTCGCGTCGTCGTGCACCGGCACGCCCCACTCAGTGTCGTGATACGCGACGTAGAGTTCGTCGTCGCTACACCACGTGCAGCGGGTGGGCTCGCCCATTTCAATCAATGAGCGAGAGGCTGTAGGCCCGCGATGACGATACCCATCAGTCGTTGGACGCCGTCGCCGTCGGCGCCGTTGTGCCCCGCGGCGTGACACGTCCCTATCACCAGATTGATGATGTCGACCGTGTCGACGTCACTACGAAGGGCGCCGGCGGCGACTGCTCGTTGGCGCAGGACGTCGACGTGCTGATTCAATTCGTCGACGAGCCCGGCGAATCGTGATTTGAAGTCGATGCCGGCTTGGCCGAGCGCCTCAAAGAGGTCCTGCTTCTCGGCGGCTTGGCGGGCGAAGTCGCGCAGGAACGCGTCCAGGGCCAGTGCGGGATCGAGATCGCGTCCGTACTGATCGGCACACGCCAAAAGTGCGGACAGTCGCGTGACGACGATCGCCTCAAAGAGTGACTCCTTGGTGGGGAAGTGCCGATAGAGCGTGCCAATGCCCACCCCCGCACGCTCGGCGACAAGATCAATGGGAACCGCCACACCGTCGAGGGCAAAAATTTCTTCGGCGGCCTGGAGAATCTTGTCGTGATTTCGTTGGGCGTCAGCTCGCATCTCTTACGCTCTCCCCGGTTCAGTTCTCACGCGACAAAGTTGGTGGTCAGCGACGTGGGCGTGGTCGCGCCGCACTGCCTCAACTCCGATCATGAGAAACCTTTCCGATGGCCTTGACAAACGGAACCGTCGTTACTATTATGATCATTATCCGGAACGTAAGTTCCGTCTAATCACGAATATCCCTAAGTTTAGCGGAAATTCGTGAAGAAATCGTCTTACAGCCCGATAACCCCCCACGGAGAAGGAGAGTCCGGTGACCACCGATCAACTTACCCACGTCACACCCCCAGAAAATAACGGACTTGACCCCAAGCGCTACTGGGCGCTCGCCGTTATTGCCATCGCCCAACTCATGATCGTCCTCGACGCCTCCGTCGTCATTGTGGCCCTTCCGTCAGCGCAGCATGCCTTGCACATATCCGTTGCCAATCGTCAGTGGGTCATGAGCGCCTACACGCTGGTCTTTGGCAGCTTCCTGCTCCTTGGTGGACGTATTGCTGACTACCTAGGGCGTCGACGAGTCTTCGTTTTTGGACTCCTGGGTTTCGGAATTGCGTCGGCTCTGGCCGGTCTCGCTCAGAATTCAGCCATGCTCTTCGGCGCGCGCGCACTGCAGGGCGGCTTCGCCGCCGTGATGGCGCCGGCCGCACTGTCGTTGCTGACCGTGACCTTCACTGAGCCCCACGAGCGGGCTCGCGCGTTTGGTGTCTATAGCGCTATTGCGGGCGGTGGTGCGGCGATCGGTCTCGTTCTCGGTGGTGTGCTGACCGAATACGCGTCGTGGCGCTGGACCATGTTGATCAACGCGCCCATCGCCGTGATCACCGCATTCGGGGCCGTGCGTTTCGTCCGCGAAAGTCGGGTCGAGGTGCGACACAGTTACGACCTCCCCGGTGCGTTCACCTCGACCGCGGGATTCTTCATGCTCGTCTACGGCTTCACGATGGTCGCGTCGCACGGTTGGGGTGCGTCGCTCACGGTCTCACTGCTCGTCGGAGCGGTCATTCTTCTGAGTGCCTTCGTGGTCATCGAGATGCGCTCGGCTCACCCTCTGCTACCGCTCAAGGTGATTCTCGAGAGGAACCGAGGCGGAGCATTCCTTTCCTCTCTCTTCGTCGGATTCGCCATGCTCGGTACGTTCTTGTTTTTGACCTACTTCCTTCAAGGGATCCTTGGTTACAGTGCCCTGCGAACGGGCTTCGCATTCCTGCCGTTCTCGGGCGGAATCATTCTCGGCGCCACGGTCGCGAGCCAATTGCTTCCGCGCACGGGTCCACGCGGCCTCATGGTCGGAGGACTTTCGGTCGCCGCGCTGGGCTTGCTCTGGTTCTCGCGTCTGGGCGTTGACAGCTCGTACTTGGCTCACGTGCTGGCTCCCGAGATCCTCGTCAGTGTGGGCATGGGGATGGCTTTTGTGCCGATGAACTCGACGGCGCTCTTCGGCGTCGAAGAAGATAACGCCGGAGTGGCGAGCGCACTCGTGAACACCACCCAGCAAGTGGGTGGAGCACTCGGTACGGCGTTTTTGAACACCGTCGCGGCATCCTCAACGACGGCGTTCCTCGTCACGCGAGTCGTCACACCTGCGGTGACGAAGTCTGCCACCGTCCACGGCTACACGACGGCCTTCGAAGTGAGCGCACTTCTCGTCGCGGTGGCGGCAGTGGTCGCGGGCACGTTGGTGGGCTCTCGACGTCATCACATGTCGGCTGTGACGACGCCCCAGGAGTAGGCACGACTCGTCGAAGCCCTACGGTTTTCGACGGGTGCAAAGCGCTCCGCGCGGCGACGTTCGCGACCGGCGGATTTCCGTACTTGGCGTAGCACGGTCCAGCGTCGAATCTCCGCCGTTCGCCGTCCGCCGCGTCTTCTTGAACCTCGAGTGACGTACCTATTCGCAGGTGGTCGCGGATTCGAGACTTGCGTCGATCGGAGAATATCGAGCGTTGCGTTGGAGACTTCGAACCTGAGTGTCGCAGCAGATCACAGTTCGATATACCACGTGGTCATTTCAGCAAACACGGAATGGGTACCGAGGAGTATCACGTGACGATCAATAACTTGGACCATATTCACTACCGATGCGCCGTATCCTTCGCGACGTATGAGATGATCATTGATCGCCGAAGGTGTGACTACTCGGGTGTACTGAACCTTAAGTTCTACGCGGCAGCGTTACCGCCGCCGTTGGAGAATTGGCCAGAGGGGTTGATCCGCTACGCGGAAGCGCTCGCCATCGATGCCGAGAGTCTCGCGGCCGCTGATTTAGGCTCGCGGCGAACTCCGCTCTTGGCAATGGGTGAATCGGCGGGTGTGAAATGTGGTTACATAATGCCGAGTGGTCGTTCAAAGATCGTGGTGCACCAGTACTCGCCGCATTGGCACTTCGACGCGGCGCCACCAGCGTGGTGGTCGACAGTTCTGGTAACGCGCGTGCCGCCAAGGCCGCTCACTGCGCTCGTCTGGGAATTCAATGCATTGTGGTCGTACTCTCGAATGCCCCCGCGGCAAAACTTCATCAATCGCGGGTGTACGGCGCCGACGTGCGGGTCGTGGAGGGACCTCGTCCTGTCGCCACGCAAGTTGCACACGAACTCGCCGCAGGCCAGGGTACCCTCTACGCGAGTCACGTCGAGAATCCCTTTTTCACCGACGGCATCAAGGCCTGGTCCTTTGAATTGTGGGAGCAACTAGGTGATGCCCCGGCGGAAGTCGTGATGTCGGTAGGGAACGGGAGCCTGTTCATTGGGGCTTACCTAGGATTTCGCTACCTTTTCGAGCATGGATTTACCACTCGAATTCCTAAGATGGTGTCGGCGTAAGCGGTCGGCTGGTCGCTCTTGACCGGTGACTTGTCACACGGGGACGAGAGTCCTCTCGCCGACGGCATCGCCTTCGTTGCGCCCGTCCATTGGACCAAATCCTGAAGGTTGTGGAGGTGACGGGCGGGAAGTGCGAACCGTCGGTCATGACGTGATCAAGCGATCAGTGGGTATCTTGAACCGTCGCGGTCTATGGGTGGAACCGACGTCGGCTGTGGCGTAGTCGGCGGCTGAGCAAGGTCCAAGGCTCGAAAGTGGAGTTATCGTGAGCCTCGGCGGAACGGGATTCAAGTCCTTCGCTAATTGACACGGCTCACATTGTGAGCGTTCTCTGGAACTCATGTTGCTGACAATGGTGGGTTGAATCTCAAACAACGTATGCAATTATGTCGTCGAGATTTCGTTCGATACGTAACGCCAACTGGCGGACGTGAACACTGGACGTCCGCCAAGGTGTCTTTCGCCCCTAGTGGTGGAGAACGGTGGTCGGTACGTTGGGTTGAGGCGGACTTCCGGGCGCTCGTCCAAAAGTCCTCCGAGTGACACCTCGTCGCTCACTCGAACGAAAGTGGTACACGCCATGAAGGCACTCGTCTACAAAGGGCCCGGCCAGAAGAGTTGGGAAGATGTGCCCAATCCAGTGCTGAAGGACTCGACTGACGTCATCGTGAAGATGGTCGCCACCACCATTTGTGGCACTGACCTTCATATCCTCAAGGGCGACGTTCCCGAAGTGAATGTCGGTCGGATCCTTGGACACGAGGGGATCGGAGTTATCACTGAAGTCGGCACGGGCATCACGCAACTAGCCGTTGGCGATCGCGTCATCCTCGCGTGCGTCAGTTCATGCGGGCGGTGTGCCAATTGCCGCCACGGCCTGTATAGCCACTGTCTCGATCCGGAAGGTCTCGCGGGAATCGGATGGATTTTTGGCTACATGATCGACGGGACGCAGGCGGAGTACGTCCGAGTGCCGTTCGCGGAGAATTCTGTTTACAAGGTTCCCGAAGGTTTGACCGATCGAGAGGGCATCCTCTTGTCGGACATCTTGCCCACTGGCTTTGAGATAGGTGTCCAGTACGGCGACGTGAGTCCTGGCGACGTGGTCGCGGTGATTGGATCAGGTCCCGTCGGGCTATCGGCGGTGATGACGGCGCGTCTCTACGGACCGTCCAAGATCATCGCCATCGATCTCGACAATGCCCGACTCGCTCGCGCCAAGGATTTCGGTGCGACCGACACCGTTAATTCCGGCGACCAGAACTGGAAAGAACAGGTCATGGCCCTCACCGATGGTCAGGGTGTGGACGTTGCCATCGAGGCGGTTGGCATTCCCGATACCTTCACGATGGCTACGCTCCTGGTTCGCCCCGGCGGCAATGTCGCCAATATTGGAGTGCACGGAAAGCCAGTGTCCCTCGCCTTGAACGAGTTATGGATCAAGAACATCGATATCTCGATGGGACTCGTCAACACGAACACCCTCGGTATGCTTTTGAAGCTCGTTGCAGAGCACAAACTTCCCGTCGACAAGTTCGTTACTCACGAGTTCTCCTTCGATCAGATGCTCGAGGCGTACGACATCTTTGGCAATGCGGCGCAGCACGGCGCATTGAAAGTACTCATTCATTGAGTTCGGTAGCCGGAGGTGCCTCTGCCGCAGGAAATGTGTCGGATCACGAAGAGGGCCCGTCGTGCAGTGCGTTTCGGATCAGGCCTATCTCGTACCATTGGTGTGGATCAAGTGAGCCGAAAATCGAATTTCTTCGTTTTCCTTCTGAGTGGCCGCGACCGTTGTGATCTACGAACATGGAACGAATATTTAAAAATCTTAATTAGTAGACCGCCCGGGTCTCGATCCTGGCACCTCGAGAGTGTTTCCAGATTGTCCAGGGACATCCCTCAACGTCCAGATTTGTTGGCCGGACGAAGCGCAATGTCCACCAACGCCCACTGACGTCCTGTCACGTTTGAACTCTCGACTAGACCAAGGCTCGTTTCGTCGGCATGCCACTATTCAATTTCGAGGATCTGACGGCGAGGTGTTCAACTTACGACCGGGGGACGAGTAGACAATCTCTCGTAGAGTCTTGTGGCCAAAAAGCCCGTTGCGATTCAGTCGGTACTTTCAACTAAATTAAGAGCATTTCCGAACGATTCCCGCGAACACTGACGTTCAACGTAGCGATTCTTTTGTCGCAACGAAGGAGGAGCGATTGAAGCGCTGGTGATTTCTTCAACGACTGGATTCTTGGCCGACAACTTCCCGCAAGCTGGCCAAGAGCGCGTAGGCGCCAACACGTTCATCCCCGGCAGCGAGGACATTGATGCGGCGAGTAATTTCGGTTCGCGTCCTGACTAAAGCGATTCCGCTCAGGTCTATTGACTGCGTTGCGAGACGCGGAATCAGTGATACACCGTGACCGACTTTGATGAGGGCAATTATTGACGCATAATCTGCGCAGATTGCCGACACCACTGGCGCAAAGCCAGCTGCGGCGCAGGCCCGGACAGTGAGTTGCTGGCACGGGGAGGCGGGCACTTGCATGATCCATTGTTCGTTCTCGAAGTGCCCTAATTCGACGCGTCTCTTCAAAGCGAGTGGGTGTCTGGCGTGAACTGCGACGTAGGTCGGTTCGTCGAGAAGATGGCTGACTCGCCAAGGACCGTCGGCATCGGGAGACAATTCGGCGGAGTGATTCACGAGAGCCATATCAAGATCACCAGCTCGCAACGCGGCTCGAGCGATGTCGGGTTCCATCTCAACAATTTCAATTGTCATTGCAGAATCTCGAGCGCGGAGTTTGCCAATTGCCGGTGACAAAAGTCCGCGCATTGCGGTGGCGAAGGCGGCGACGCGAAGATGTCGTGCGAGATTCAAGGATAGTTCTGCTTCGGCGGATGCCAATTGTGCGAAGACCGCTTCGGCGTGCAGGCTGAGACGCTCGCCGACTGCAGTGGGCTCAACTCCTCGAGGACCACGTACCAACAACTGGCTGCCAATTTGCCTCTCCAGAGCGGCAATCGCCTGACTGGCCGCTGATGGTGAAATTCCGACTGATCGAGCCGCGGCAGTAAGTGATCGGTCGCGAACTGCCGCGGCCAGAACCTCCAAGCGCCTAATGTCCAGCATGAAGTCACGCTAACAGGAAGGCGCTCTTATTTGTAGTAGAAATGTAGAAGATGCGAACTTAGTCTGTGGTCATGACGAAGCAGTCTCCACGATGGGGCGGCACCTTTCCACTGATCTTGACGATTTTTTGTTGGGCGATCGCGTTTCCAGCCATTCGCACCGGGCTCAATGGTTTTTCGCCGTGGGCGCTCGGTCTTTGCCGCCTCGTCGTCGCTTCGGTGACCCTCGGCGTCGTGGCAATGGTGAAGGGAATCACCGCGCCATCACGAGCACAGTGGCCCCGGTTGATCCTTGCGGGTTTCATTGGTCAAACCCTGTACCAGGGTCTCCTTATGACCGGTGAACGCTCCGTGCCGGCGGGCACTGCCAGCCTTCTGATTGCGATGGCCCCTCTGTTTTCTATTGCGATTGCTGCGATAGTACTGAAGGAGCAAGTTCGACGATCAATTCCCGGCATGCTTGTCGCCTTCATGGGCACCGTACTGATCGCGGGATCTCTAGGCCTGAGGGGAGGGCATGCGGCGCTAATCGTGTTGGCTGCAGCTGCCTGCCAGGGGATTTATCACGTCGTGGTGAAGCCCTTAGCCGAACAGTTAGGACCGTTTCCCGCGACGGCGTGGTCAGTTTGGGCAGGAACTGTACTGGCTTCGCCTGCTGCCCCGATTGCAATGAGCGAAGCACGTAGAACGTCGCCAGCGCCGATCATCGCGATTTTGGTTCTTGGGGTGGTGTCGTCTGCTTTTGGTTACATGGCGTGGTCGGTGGCACTTTCGCGAGCATCGATCGCTCGAACCACTGCTGCGCTGTACCTGATTCCAGTCGTGGCCCTACTTCTCTCATGGGTGTGGCTCGGTGAACGGCCAGCGCTCATCGCGGTGGCCGGAGGCACAATTGCCATAGTGGGAGTCGTCAGCGCGCGCCATCGACCAACGAATGACGCGCACTTCGTGGAAGTAACTATGAATCGGTGAACTCTATCGCCGAGCGAATTCGTCGCCCAACCAAAGATGGGGAAGCGGCAACATAACCAGGG
>Ga0208357_1003119_pt1 | contig 10398 bp, 5 predicted proteins | sample NGESurdeep092012_6_FD_184487 | JGI IMG/M metagenome (GOLD analysis project Ga0208357, IMG submission 184487) | Arctic peat soil microbial communities from Barrow, Alaska - NGEE Surface sample F52-2 deep-092012 (SPAdes) | ecosystem: Environmental > Terrestrial > Soil > Wetlands > Peat ... | reverse complement strand
AAGTTGACGGTCTTGGAAGCCGCCGACTTGGTGAAACAACTTGAAACCAAATGGGGCGTGAGCGCCGCCGCGCCTGTCGCGGTTGCCGCTGCCGGTGGCGCTGCCGCTGGTGGTGCTGCTCCGGCTGCGGCTGCGAAGGACACGTTTGACGTGATCCTCGTTTCTGCTCCGGCGGACAAAAAGATTGCGGCAATCAAAGCCGTTCGCGAAATCAAGGCCGGCCTCGGATTGGCGGAAGCCAAGGCGCTGGTCGAAGGCGCTCCGAAGCCCGTGCTGGAAGGCGCGAACAAGGCTGACTCGGACGCTGCCAAGAAAAAGCTCGAGGAAGCCGGCGCGAAAGTGGAAGTCAAGTAATCGAAAGTTTAGTGGGACAGTGCCTCCGGCCTGTCTGACAGGCAAGATGCCTGTCCCACTAATTGAAATTTTTATCAGTTCACAAACGGAAAATTTAGTTTTGGTTTTGGCAAATTCGTCGTTGAACGCGGCGGACTTGCCTTGTGTCGTTAATTAAATTGCGGTGCGAATTTTCGCATTGCTGAAAATAAAAGGTCAAAATGCCATCACGAGCCACGGAAAGAATCAACTTCGGCAAGATCAAGGAAATCGTCGTGCCGCCGAACATGATCGAGTTGCAGACGAATTCCTACAAGGAGTTCCTGCAAGCCGACGCGTCGCCGAAGAAGCGCAACAAACACGCCGGACTCGAATCCGTTTTCCGCGAGGTGTTTCCCATCGAGAGCTACGACGGCAAGTGCGTGCTTGATTACGATTCCTACGAGATCGGCGCGCCGAAAATTGACTGGCTCGAATGTCTGCGCGAAGGCCTGACTTATGGCGCGCCGCTTTACGTCACATTCATTCTCAAGGAAGAATCGAAGACTGCGAAGGAGGAAAAAGTTTTCATGGGCGAGCTTCCGCTGATGACTCCGCAGGGCACGTTCGTCATCAATGGCGCGGAGCGCGTAGTCGTTTCGCAATTGCACCGCTCGCCGGGCATCGCGTTCGAGGCGACGCAGCATCCGAACGGAAAACTGCTGCACAGCTTCCGCGTCATTCCCGACCGCGGCTCGTGGTATGAGGCTCAGTTCGACACGAGCGATCTTCTTTACGTTTATCTCGACCGCAAAAAACGACGTCGCAAATTTTTGACGACGACGCTGTTCCGCGCGTTGAGTTTTCTGGAAAACGATCCCGAAGGCAAAAACACAGACAAAAAGCGGGACGGCACGAAATTTGGCCTCGACGAGGAAATTCTCAAGCTGTTTTACGACATTGAAGAGTTGACGGTCAAGGAAGCCGAGAAGCTCGAAGATTTGCCGAACCGCGTTTTGATTCGTGACGTGTCGGACGAGGAAAAAGGACTTGTCGTCGCGCGCGCATTTGAGCCGCTGTCGAAGGCGGTTGTAAAACAGATCGCCGAACTCGACGTGACGAAAATCAAGGTCGTGGATACTTCGGTTGACGAAGGCATCATGATCAAGTGCCTCAAAAAAGACCCGGCGAAAAACGAAGAAGAGGCGTTGAAGGACATTTACCGCCGCTTGCGCCCAGGAGATCCACCGACAGCTGCGAACGCGCGTGCGTTGTTGAAACGACTTTTCTTTGACCCGAAGCGTTATGATTTGGGCCGCGTTGGCCGTTACAAGATCAACCAGAAGCTCGGACTCAAGGACAAGGAATCCTCGCGCATTTTGACGAAGGACGATTTGGTCGCCGCGACGAAATATCTCTTGCGCCTGAAAAAGGGCGAAGGTTCGCTTGACGATATTGATCACCTCGGCAGTCGTCGCATCCGCACAGTCGGCGAATTGCTTTCCAACCAGTGCCGCGTCGGTCTCGCGCGCACGGAACGGCTCGTGAAGGAACGGATGACGTTGTTCGATCAAAGCATCGAGGCGATGATGCCGCAAAAGCTCATCAATCCAAAGGCGCTCTCGGCGGTCATCCGTGATTTCTTTGGCCGTTCGCAATTGTCGCAGTTCATGGACCAGATCAATCCGCTCGCGGAACTCACGCACAAACGCCGCTTGTCGGCGCTTGGGCCAGGCGGCCTTTCGCGCGACCGCGCGGGCTTTGAAGTCCGCGACGTGCATCCGTCGCATTACGGACGCATTTGCCCGATTGAAACGCCGGAAGGCCCGAACATCGGACTCATCGCGTCGCTCGCAACTTTTGCGCGCATCAATGAATTCGGTTTTCTCGAAACGCCTTATCGAAAGGTCAAGGACGGTCGTGTGACGGAAGACATTGAATTTCTCACGGCTGACCGCGAGGAACAATTCATCGTCGCGCAGGCGAACTCGCCGATTGACGGTCGCGGACATTTCACGACGGAACGCGTCGTCTGCCGCGCGCGCGGGGAATTCGTTGACGTTGAACCGGCGCGCGTGGATTACATGGACATTTCGCCGAAGCAGTTGGTTTCGATTGCGGCGAGCCTGATTCCGTTTTTGGAACACGACGACGCGAACCGCGCGTTGATGGGTTCAAACATGCAACGCCAGGCCGTGCCGCTGCTCGTCACCGAAGCGCCGCTCGTGGCGACCGCGCTCGAAGACCGCGTGGCCCGCGATTCCCGCGCCGTCATGGTTTCCGACGAAAGCGGAAAAGTCGCCTCCGTCAACGGCAACCAAATCATCGTGACCGAGGACGGCAAGCTGCCGGAAACGAAGAAGAAAATTAAGCACGATCCGGCGAACGGCGTTCACGTTTATCCCGTTCGCAAATTCATGCGCTCGAACGCGGCGACCTGCATCAACCAGAAAATTCTCGTCCACAAGGGCGAGCATATCCGAAAAGGCCAGGTCATCGCCGACGGCCCTTGCACGGACAATGGCGAGCTTGCGCTCGGTCGAAACGTGCTCGTCGCGTTCATGCCATGGAACGGTTACAATTTCGAGGACGCGATCCTGATTTCAGAACGCATCGTCAAGGAAGACATTTTCACTTCGATCCACATTGACGAATTTGAAGTGGCCGCGCGCGACACGAAGCTCGGGCCGGAGGAAATCACGCGCGACATCCCGAACCTCGGCGACGAGGCATTGAAGAATTTAAGCGCCGACGGGGTCATCCGTGTCGGCGCGGAGGTGAAACCCGGCGACATTCTCGTCGGCAAAATCACTCCAAAATCCGAAACCGAACTCGCGCCGGAAGAACGCTTGCTCCGCGCGATTTTCGGCGAGAAGGCGGCGGACGTGAAGGACACTTCGCTCAAAGTGCCGTCGGGAACTTACGGCATCGTGATGGACGTGAAAGTTTCGTCAAAGAAAGACGGCGAACACACCACGCGTTCTGCTTCGAACGAGGAAAAGCGCCACTCAAAGCAGATCGAGGAAGATCACAAAAAGAAAGTCGGCGAATTGACCGATCAATTGACCGAGGCGTTGAGCAACATCCTGCTCGGCGAAAAAATTCCGCTCGACGTGGTGAATTCCGAGACCGGCGAAATCATCATTCCTGCGAACCGCAAAATCACAAAGACGCTTTTGCGCAAACTTGCGACAGTTTATGACCGCATTGAGATTGACCCGTCGCCGATCCGCAACAAAATCACGGAAATCATCGGGCAGTTCAAAAAGCGCTTCGACGATTTGCAGATGCAATATGACGAGGAGATGGAGCGCGCCGAGGCCGGCGAAGGCTCGGAAGCGGGCATCGTCAAGTCGGTGAAAGTTTATATCGCGTCGAAACGCAAGTTGTCCGTCGGCGACAAGATGGCCGGACGTCACGGCAACAAGGGCGTCGTCGCGAAGATTGTCAAAGAGGAAGACATGCCGCATCTTGCGGACGGAACACCGGTGGAAATTGTGTTGAATCCGCTGGGCGTGCCGAGCCGTATGAACGTCGGACAAGTTTTGGAGACGCACCTCGGCTGGGCGGCGAAAATCCTGGGCTTGAAATTTGCGACGCCGGTTTTTGACGGCATCAAGGAAAAGGAAATTCGCGGCTATCTCAAGCAGGCCGGATTGCCCGAACACGCGAAGACGCATCTTTACGACGGACGCACCGGCGAGAAATTTGACCAGGAAATCGTCGTCGGCTACATTTACATGATGAAGCTCGGCCACTTGGTTGCCGACAAGATTCACGCCCGCGCGGTTGGGCCTTACTCGCTCGTCACGCAGCAGCCGCTCGGCGGCAAGGCGCAATACGGCGGCCAGCGCTTCGGCGAAATGGAAGTGTGGGCGATGGAAGCCTACGGCGCGGCCTACACGTTGCAGGAACTCCTGACCGTGAAGTCCGACGACGTGCAGGGACGCACGCGCATTTACGAAGCCATCGTCAAAGGCGACAACTCGCTCGAGGCGGGCATCCCCGAATCGTTCAACGTGCTGGTGAAAGAAATGCAATCGCTCGGCCTCGACGTGAAAGTCGGCTATTCAAACCCGGCTGAACATCAGGAAGGAAACGGCGAGGCGGTTACGGCTTTGACGGCGGTCTAATTGAATAAATTAATGTTATGACAGTTCGACGCAATTCAGTTGAGCATATTGAAGCAACACCTCCGGTGGTTGCGTCTGCTGTTCGCGCTGTCCTCGCACATTGTCCTCCGTATCAAAATATGATTGAGGAAAATCAGGATTCCTGTTTCAAAACGAACGTCAAACCTAAATTGTGGCTGCTCGGCACTGACATGACCATTCGTTTGGAAAATTCCGCTAACGGCACGGAAATTTTAGCGGACACGAAATCGCAATGGTTCATTCAAGGGGATGTGTTGAATTACTATAATACATATATTCAAAATTTTCTCCGTGATTTACAGACGGAATTGGCAAAGCAAAGTTTAGCAAGTCGGTAGAATTTATTATGACAACTTCAAAAGAAAACGCGCGCGAGTTGCTTGGCTTGGAAAAAGTAAACCAGGTGGATTACATCGGCATCACGCTGGCGTCGCCCGACGCCATCCGCTCGTGGAGCAAGGGCGAGGTCAAGAATCCCGAAACCATCAATTACCGCACGTTCAAGCCGGAAAAGGGCGGCCTGTTCTGCGAACGCATTTTCGGCCCGGTCAAGGACTGGGAATGTTCTTGCGGAAAATACAAGCGCATCAAGCATCGCGGCGTCGTTTGCGACCGTTGCGGCGTTGAGGTGACGCTCGCGCGCGTGCGCCGCGAACGCATGGGCCACATCGAACTGGCCGTGCCGGTGCAGCACATCTGGTTTTTCAAGTGCATGCCGTCGCGCATCGGCCTGGCGCTGGACATGACGGCGCGGCATCTGGAGCGCGTGATTTATTACGAGGATTATCTCGTGATTGATCCGGGAAGCACGGCGTTGAAGCCGCACCAATTGCTCAACGAAACCGAATATCGCGAGGCGAAGGAAACTTATGGCGCGGATGCGTTCACCGCCAAGATGGGTGCTGAAGCCGTGCGTGAGGCGCTGGAGCGCGTGGATTTGTCGAAGGGTGTGGACCAATTGCAGCAGGCGATGACGGAAACCAAGAGCAAGCAAATCCGCAAAAAATTGGCGAAGCGGATCAAATTGCTTCAAGGTCTGGCAATTTCAAAAAGCCGTCCCGAATGGATGATTCTCACGGTGCTGCCGGTGATTCCTCCGGATTTGCGCCCGCTCGTGCCGCTCGAAGGCGGACGTTTTGCGACTTCGGATTTGAACGATCTTTATCGCCGCGTCATCAACCGCAACAACCGTCTCAAGACGCTGCTGCAATTGAAAACGCCGGAAGTCATCATCCGAAATGAAAAGCGTATGTTGCAGGAAGCGGTGGACGCGCTGTTCGACAATGGCCGGCACGGTCGTCCGGTCACGGGCGCGGGCAACCGCTCGCTGAAATCTTTGAGCGACATGCTCAAGGGCAAGGGCGGACGCTTCCGTCAGAATTTGCTCGGCAAACGCGTGGATTATTCAGGCCGCTCGGTCATCGTCATCGGGCCGGAATTGAAATTGAACCAGTGCGGTCTGCCGAAGAAGATGGCGCTCGTGCTGTTTGAGCCGTTCATCATCCGCCGCTTGAAGGAACTCGGCTACGTTCACACCGTTCGCAGCGCGAAGAAAATGATTGAGCGCCAGACGAAGGAAGTTTGGGACGTTTTGGAAGAAGTGACGAAGGGTCATCCGGTTCTTTTGAACCGTGCGCCGACGCTGCACAGACTTTCAGTTCAGGCGTTTGAACCGATGTTGATCGAAGGCGAAGCGATTCGCATTCATCCGCTTGTTTGCACCGCGTATAACGCGGACTTCGACGGCGACCAAATGGCCGTTCACGTTCCGCTGTCAGTCGAGGCGCAAATGGAAGCGCGTCTGCTGATGATGGCGACGAACAATATTTTCTCGCCTTCATCCGGCAAGCCGATCATCACGCCGACGCAGGACATCACGCTCGGCTGTTATTATGTCACCGCCGAGCCGCGCAAGGCCGCTCCGGCGGATTCAAAAAGTTTGCCGCTGTTTGGCACGAAGGAAGAAGTCCAGTTCGCCTACGACGACGGCGGTTTGAAAACGCACGACCGCATCCGTTTGTCGAATCCTGATTTCGGCAAGCCGTCCGTTTTCGGTAATGCGGAGAAAAAGATTATTGATACGACCGTTGGCCGCGTCATTTTCAGCGAAATTTGGCCGACAGAATTAGGTTTCCCGAACAAGTCGGTCAAGAAATCCGAACTCGGCGAAATGATTGGAAAATGTTACAAATTTGCCGGCCACGAAAAAACCGTGATCATGCTCGACAAGTTGAAAGAGCTTGGTTTCCGCGAGGCGACGAAATCCGGCGTGTCCATCGGCATTGACGACATGATTGTGCCGAAGGAACGCGACGAGCAGATTGAAGCCGCGCAAAAGCAGATCAAGGAAGTCGAAAAACAATATCGCAAGGGCGTCATCACGCCCGGCGAGCGCTACAACAAGATCGTGGACATCTGGACGCATTGCACGGACCAGATTTCCGGCGTCATGTTCAAGACGCTCGAGGCCAATCAAGGCAAGAAAGAATACAACCCGGTGTTCTTGATGGTGGATTCCGGCGCGCGCGGCAACAAGCAGCAGGTGCGCCAGCTTGCCGGTCTGCGCGGTCTTATGGCCAAGCCCAGTGGCGACATCATCGAGAAACCGATTCTCGCAAACTTCCGCGAAGGACTGTCCGTGTTGGAGTATTTTATCTCGACGCACGGCGCGCGCAAAGGTCTGGCCGACACCGCGCTCAAGACCGCCGACTCCGGCTACATGACGCGCAAGCTTGTGGACGTTTCGCAGGACGTGATCATCCAGGAAGATGATTGCGGCACGACGAACGGCATCTGGGTCAGCGCCGTTTATGAGGGCGAGGACGAAGTCGTGAAACTTGGCGACCGATTGGTCGGCCGTTTCGCGTGCGACGACATTGTCAACCCGACAAACCCGAAGGAATTTTTAATTCGCGCGAACGAGGAAATTGACGAGAACAAAGCCAAGGTGATTGACAGTGCGGGCATTGAACGCGTGCGCATCCGCTCGGTGCTGACCTGCGAAAGCAAGCAGGGCATCTGCATCCATTGCTACGGACGCAGCCTTGCGACCGGCGCGCTCATCAAGCTCGGCGAGGCCGTCGGCATCATTGCCGCGCAGTCCATCGGCGAACCCGGCACACAGCTCACGATGCGGACGTTCCACATCGGCGGAACGGCGTCGCAGGTTTTCAAGCAGCCGCAGATCAAGTCCAAATTCGACGGCGTGCTTCGTTACAACGATTTGCGCGTCGTCCAGTTGGAAGACGGCAACAACATCGTGCTGAACAAAAACGGCACGATTTCAATCCACGGCGACGACGGGCGCGAACTGGAAAACCACACCGTTGTCATCGGCGCGGTCATTTCCATCAAGGACGGCGCGACCGTCAAAAAGGGCGACACGTTTGTCCAATGGGATCCCTACAATGTGCCGATTCTTTCCGAGAAGGCGGGCAAGATCAAATTCCACGACATCATCGAAGGCGTGACGATGAAGCAGGAAATGGACGAAACGACCGGCCAGGAAGCCATGGTCGTCATTGACCACAAGGAAGATTTGCACCCGCAGATCATCATCAGCGACGACAAGGGCGAAGTCGTGGCGAATTATCCGATTCCGTCCGGCGCGCACGTCGTCTTGAACGAAGGCGACAAAATTGTCGCCGGGACATTGATGGCGAAAACGCCGCGCAAGACTTCCAAGACGAAGGACATCACCGGCGGTCTGCCGCGAGTGGCGGAATTGTTCGAGGCGCGCCGTCCGAAGGACGCGTCGGATATTTCCAAGATTGACGGCATCGTGGATTTCGGCGCGAGCGTGCGCGGCAAGCGCTGCGTGCTCATCAAGGATCCGCAGACGCAACTCGAAGAGGAGCATCTGATCCCGATTGGCAAGCACGTCATCGTTTTCAAGGGCGACATGGTGAAGAAAGGCCAGCAGTTGACCGAAGGCCCGATGGATCCGCACGAAATCCTCGAAGTCTGCGGACCGCAGGAATTGCAGGAGCATTTGGTCGGCGAAGTGCAGGAAGTTTATCGTCTGCAGGGCGTGACCATCAATGACAAGCATATTGAAATTATCGTGCGGCAGATGTTGCGCAAGGTCCGCATCACCGAACCGGGCGACACCGAATTCCTCTGGGGCGAGCAGATTGACCGGCTTGCTTTCGAGGAAGAGAACGAGCGCGTCGAGAAGAAGGGCGGCAAACCCGCCGAAGCCTCGCCCGTGCTGCTCGGCATCACCAAGGCGTCGCTGGAGACGGACAGCTTCCTGAGCGCCGCGAGCTTCCAGGACACCACCCGCGTCCTCACCGAGGCGGCCACGCGTTCCAAGATTGATTCGCTGCGCGGGTTCAAGGAAAACGTCATCATGGGTCACATCATCCCGGCGGGAACCGGTTTTGATTATCACCGCAAGGCGACGATCAAGGCGCTCGTCGAGGTTCCCGACGAACCTGAAGTGGAAGAACCGGAAACCGTCGCGGAGGAAAATCCTTTGCTCGCGTAACAACACAATGGCGGAATGTTCAAATACTTGTTGCAACCATCAATTTATTTGATATATTCCGCGCTCCAATTTTAAGAAAATGCCGACAATCAACCAGCTCGTTCGCCAAGGCCGCCGCAAGGTGAAGTATAAGTCCAAGTCGCCCGCCTTGCAAAATTCGCCGTTCCGGCGCGGCGTATGCATCCAGGTGATGACCCGCACGCCCAAGAAACCAAACTCCGCCATGCGCAAAGTGGCCAAGGTCCGCCTGACGAACGGCCACGAGATCATCGCCTACATTCCCGACGAGGGACATAATTTGCAGGAACACTCCATCGTGCTCATTCGCGGCGGCAAGGTGAAGGATTTGCCCGGCGTGCGTTATCACATCGTGCGCGGGACGCTTGACGCCGCCGGCGTCGAAAAACGCCGCGTGAGCCGCTCAAAATACGGCGTAAAACGGCCGAAAGAAGCCAAGGCCGCCGCGCCAGCGAAATAATTTCCCCGATTCAACGATTTAACTTTTCAACGATTTAACGAATTCATGTCACGCAGACGACAAGCAACCAGACGGGAAGTAGCCAAAGATGGAAAATTCCAGAGCGCCCTGGTTGCGCGCTTGGTGAACACCATCATGCAGGGCGGCAAGAAAAGCACCGCGCAACGCATCGTCTATGGCGCGTTCGACAGCATCTCGGAAAAAAATCCGGCGAGCAACCCGATCGAGATTTTGCAGCGCGCGGTGGACAATGCCAAGCCGCGCATCGAGACCAAGCCGCGCCGCGTCGGCGGGGCCACCTATCAGGTGCCGCTGGAGATCCCCAGCGACCGCCAGGCCGCGCTCGCGTTGCGCTGGATTGTGGATTTTGCCGATGCCCGCAAAGGCACGCCGATGGGCGTCGCGCTCGCGGCGGAAATTCTCGAAGCCTATCAAGGGCAGGGCAACGCCATCCGCAAACGCGACGAGGTCCATAAGATGGCGCAGGCCAACAAGGCGTTTGCACATTTCCGCTGGTAGTCTATAATTAGCTTTCCGTTGAACCGTTAAATGGTGGATCGTTGAACCTGGGTTCGCGAACACGATTTAACGGTTTAACAATTCAACGGTTTAACGAAATAAAAAATGAGTGCTGCTATTGAAACAGACAAAACGAAATCGGCGAACGCGCCGGGCCGTCAATACACGATGGAACGGACGCGCAACATCGGCATTGCCGCGCACATTGACGCAGGCAAGACGACCACGACCGAGCGCATTCTTTTTTACACCGGCCTCATCCATAAGATCGGCGACGTGGACGACGGCAACACGGTCACCGACTGGATGGAACAGGAACGCGAACGCGGCATCACGATCACGTCCGCCGCCGTCACCTGTTTCTGGACGCAAAAAACCGCCAAACCGGGCGAAGATAAAATTTACAAGGCGTTCAACAATATTCCACACCGCGTCAACATCATTGA
>Ga0208357_1003118_pt1 | contig 10399 bp, 5 predicted proteins | sample NGESurdeep092012_6_FD_184487 | JGI IMG/M metagenome (GOLD analysis project Ga0208357, IMG submission 184487) | Arctic peat soil microbial communities from Barrow, Alaska - NGEE Surface sample F52-2 deep-092012 (SPAdes) | ecosystem: Environmental > Terrestrial > Soil > Wetlands > Peat ... | reverse complement strand
ATCGTACTTTGCAAGAGCCAATTATTCTTTTGAAAGTAAATATCTCCTGACAGCAACAATGCGTGCTGATGGATCAAGCAAGTTTGCTCCGGATAAGCGATGGGGTTATTTCCCTGCATTTTCTGTTGGCTGGAGAATATCCGATGAAAAGTTCTTCAGTTCTAATTTCAAGGGTATTAATTCTCTAAAACTTACCGGAGGCTGGGGGCAATTGGGTAATCAGAATATAGGTGATTTTCAATACTTAAGTACTATAGGACTTGGCGGAGCTTATTCTGCTAATTTTGGTACAAATACCGTGAATCAGAATGGGGCTGTTATAACGAGTCTGGCCAATCCCAACATAACATGGGAAAGAGCAGTGATGACAAACATTAGTCTTGAATTTGCCACATTTGATTATCATCTTTCTGGGACAATTACCTATTTTAATAAAAATACCACTGACATGCTTGTGCCTGCTCAACTTGTAGAAACGTATGGCGCACAAGTTAATTTGCCTGACGATGGGGGGAATATAACTTTACCTAATGTAAATCTTGGAGATCTAAATAATCATGGAGTTGAAATAGATTTGAATTATCGAAATACTGTTGGCAAAATAAGTTATTCAATTAGCGGTAACGGCTCTTTTTTAAGGAACAAGGTTACCAAGCTTTATGGAAATTCAACCTACATAGGTTCCATCCCTTATGGCAGGGAGAATACAGATATCTCCCGGACGTATCAGGGACAGCCTTTAGCCTCATTTTATGGTTTCAAAACTGATGGTTTATACCAGACACAGGCTGACGTAGATAAGGATCCTAATATTGCTAATGATCCGAACAAAGCTAATATAAGACCGGGGGATGTAAAATTTGTAGATATTAATGGCGATGGAGTAATTAATGATAAAGACCGTGTAAGGCTTGGGGATCCCAATCCACATTTTGTATATGGTTTTCAGGGGTCTCTTAGTTATGGTAACTTTGATTTCAACTTCAATTTTGCTGGTGTTGCAGGCGTACAATTATATAATGCTGATCGCCTGGCAGGACTGGATGCTACCTCAAATTTTAACTGGTATGCTGAGGAGAAGAACAGGTGGCATGGAGAAGGTACGAGTAATTCCATTCCAAGACTTACCCGAAACAATCTAAATGATAATTATCGGTCTTCAGATTTATGGGTTCAAAACGGAGCTTACCTTTCTTTGAAAAGTATTTCTCTTGGTTATACGTTAGCTAAGAAAAGTATTGGGAGTGTTAAAGTTCCTGATGTTCGTTTCTATGTTAGTTCATACAATGTTTTTTACTTAACAAAATATAAAGGCTATACGCCTGAATTAGGTTATACAAATGGCAATTTACAAAGGGGTGTCGATGTGGCTCAGTACCCGCAGGCAAGAAATATTACTGCTGGTGCAACAATCAATTTTTAAAACTTTCAAAATGATTTTATGGAAAAAATAAACCGGTTACTATTTTTTACATCACTCCTTATCATAGCAGGTGTTTTTGGCTGTAATAAAAAACCCTTGGATCAAAACCCCACTGGTGAATATACTAATGGCAACTTTTGGCGCAATCAGGATGATGTAATTGCAGGGATTACTGGCATATACAATGACCTTTATGTAGAGGATTGGATTGGTCATAACCTATATATATTCGATGATCAGTCAGATGATATTTCTGTGTATGGAGACCATCCTGATTTTAAAGCAATTGAGATATTTAATATAGATCCCACTCTTCAGGTTCTTTACACCATGTGGCCATTTGCTTATGAGCAAATTGCGAGAGCCAACAACGCAATTCTCTATATCCCAAAAGTGCCTGTAATGGATGAAGCAATACGTACACGCTCTATGGGCGAAGCTTATTTTTTGCGTGCTTATGCATACTTTGTGTTGGGTGAAATATATGGCGAAGTACCCATAATACTAGAACCAAATGTTCAAACTGGTAGTTATAATGTTGCTTCATCTCCCGTTGATTCGGTGAGATCTCTGGTTGAGTCTGATTTATTAAATGCAGTTTCCATGTTGCCGGAGACTTATAGCGATGCTGATAAAGGAAGAGTGAGTAAAGGCGCTGCTGCAGGAATGCTTTGCAAGCTTTATATGCTTGAAGATAATTTTACTAAAGCGATTCAATACGGAGGCATGGTGGTCAACAATCCCGACTATGCCCTATCTCCAAATTATGCTTATAATTTTACTTCGGGGAGGCAGGAAACGGATCCGGAAATACTTTTTGCCGTATGGAACAAAGATAATAATCTGGGGGCAGGCCCGCAATCGCCCATTTCTATTTATTTTTCACCCAGGGCTTGGCAGGGCTGGGGATTTCATCATCCTACACAAAACTTTGAAGAGGCATTTGAGCCAGGTGATCTCCGTAAGAATGTTACATTAGGATCTGTTGGAGATTCAATTCCTTATCAAACAAACCTTGTAACTATAAGTGGAAGTGATGCATCACAGATGTTTTCAGGAAAGGCGGGGCAATCAACAGGAAGATTATTGCCGAGCATGACAACAACCGGATATATTTTAAGAAAGTACTCAGCTTATTTATCCAATGGGAGTGGGGGAATTGATTTTAATTTAAAACAACCTTTACTCCGATCTTCAGATATTTATCTCCTGGTAGCTGAAGCAAAAATAAGGCTTAGCGGAGCAGGAAGTGGTGATGCAGAAATTAATGCGGTAAGAGCGCGCGCGGGCCTGGGTCCTGTTTTAGGAGCAGGGATGCCTGAGCTGATTCACGAAAGGAGAGTGGAATTAGGTGGTGAAAATGTGCGCTGGCAGGACTTACTACGTTGGGATAAGGATAAGCTAATAAATTTGGATACTATAGTTGGAAGACCAAAAATGGCCTCTCCCTTGCCTCCTTACAATAGTACAATTGTTGTTCCGGCAAGAACATTTACAAGGCCTAAAGATTATTATATGCCCATACCGCAAGAAGTTATCGACGAGAGTAAAGGTGTAATAAAACAAAATCCCAATTACTGATCAAGACTGATTTATGCATGAGTTGTCTTGAATAGAATATGTGATAAATTTATTGATAGGCTTTTAATGCTTTAATGAGATATAGCTTTAGTGCTAAATCTCATTAAATTATTTTACCTATTTCTCATTGATTCCAAATAGATTTCAATGTGTAAATTTCTAAATTATTGATTGTTGGACCATACTTGTAGGAATCAAAAACTAATCCATCCTCACTATGCAGGGCTTTGAAATTCCTGATAAAATATCGTCTCCCATGATTAATGAAAATTTCAGCTAACGAATTGTCAATAAGAATTTCCGCTGTATTGTCTCCCTTGCTGACATCATCTGATGAAAGATTCAAAATTTCACAACCCTGGTACCTTAAGTGCAGATTGTCTCCCTGTTTAATTTTAAAAGTTATCTTAACATCAAGAGCACAGGGTTTTATAGTACTAAGGTATTTGTTAGCCTCTTCTACAGTTAAATTAGACCACTTGTGTGAAGTGGAACGCAACTCATCTATTTCTTTTATCGGATTGGCAACAAGCCTTATTCCCTCTGTTGTTGTTATTAATGAAAACTCCGTGGGGAATAACATAACCTGTGTAAATGGCATACCTGTAAACTCTACCCCGTGCCCCCACGCCATCTGTACCCGCCTGTTATCCGGCATATTCGAAAATGATTCTGCAGCGTATAAGTATACATCCGAACCATTTACTTCTTTTCTCTCAGAATAGTTCAATTTGGGAAGTTCGGCAGTGAACTTTTTACCATCAAATGAGCCTATAAAATAATCTGCACTTCCCCCATGCAAGACCCATTTTATATTGGTAGTATCTCCATCAACAGGTAATTCAAAAAAATCGGGGCATTCCCACAATCCTTTAAAGTGACTCTGCCTTCTCCAATGTTTCATAATCCGTAGAATTATAAAATGACATGCCATCCCCTTCAAACAATACCATCACCCAGGTTTTAGAAGGCTCATACCAAAATACTTTGGGATCCCTTGTATCGTTGGTGCCCAACTCCCAATTGCTATCAATAACCGGATTGCCCTTATATCGTTTAAATGTTTTGCCGTTATCTGTGCTATATGCTATACATTGAACCTGTTTACCGGAAATTAGATCATAACATGCATAATACAATACCAATGCATTCTTTCCCCAGCCTCCATCATTATTTTTATCAATCACCGCCGTACCTGACCACGGAGAACCAAGACTATCCGGCCTTAACGCAGGATCGAGTTCTTTCCAGTGAATTAAATCTTTACTAACAGCATGGCCCCAATTCATAAATCCCGTGTTCCAGTCCAAACCATAAGGGAAAGACTGCCAGAACAAATGGTACTGTCCATTATAATAGATTGGACCATTAACATCGTTACTCCAGCCTCTCTTCACGGTAAAATGGAACTGAGGGCGGTTACTTTCCCTGTAAAGACTGTCTTCTCCGTTTATCTGGTCACTTTGGTAGATCCTGTTTAAAGCATTTTGACTAGCCATGCAGGAAAGGCTAATTTTTTGACCTTTAAATTCAGACACGTCAATAAAGATCCAATATCCAATCGTGTCTTCTGCAAGTTGAACAGGAAATTCTCTTTCCAACATACCATTCATTCTTAATTTTACAAGCTTCATCTTTGAATGGTAACCAACCGGGATATTAAGATAATGACCTGTTACCTTCATATAAACTTGTTGTCCGGATGGTACTATACAGGAGGTTAAGCCCAAATTATTTTTACCGCCCGACTTCTGTCCGGTGCTTACGAGAACGCTAAATACCAAAAAGAAAAATATACAGCTCTTATGCATAAAATTATTTCCCATTTTGCGAATCAAATGCACTCCTCTAAGTTTAATTTTAATTGATTTCATTTATGTCTATTGTTAATTAAAGTGTCACAAGATTTTCCCATTTCTCAGTGAATCTTTTGATTCAGGTTCTACGAATAAAATAATACACCGGAATTGAACTCCGGGTATTAAATCCACATATTTCTTCATTTACTGAATCAACGAAAGACCGGTTTTTTTCACCAGGATTATTGTGTTTTCAAAAGCAATACGATTAAAGTGATCCTCAAGGTAAAACAGTCATCGTCCGCTAAATAGATCTCCGAAACGATGCAGATAGGTGACATTATTATAATTGAATACCGCTACCTTTATCTTCTTATTAACCACGTTGTTGAATTTAGCATTAATGATGTAATTTATGTTGAAATTACTTTTTAAATTATTTATTGTTACTTTTTTTTTAATATCCTGTAACCAAAAATCACAAAAACTGTTTACTGAGCTTTCCTCTTCTCAAACTCATATAGATTTCAGAAATGATATAAAAGAAGATGATAAGTTTAATATTCTAACGTATGAATATTTATACAATGGAGGCGGAGTAGCCGTTGGAGATATTAATAATGATGGGCTCCCGGATATAATATTTACGGGCAATATGACTTCAAACAAATTATACCTCAATAAAGGCAATTTTGAGTTTGAAGATATAACGGATAAGGCAGGAATAAAAGGCCGTCCCGGGTGGAAAACAGGAGTAGTAATGGCAGATGTAAATGGTGATGGACTGCTGGATATCTATGTATGTTATTCCGGGCCTGGAACCGATGACCAAAGAGCGAATGAATTATATATTAACAATGGCGTTAAAAATGGAGTGCCTTCATTTACAGAATGTGCGAAGAAATATGGGCTTGATGCGCCAGGAACCTTTACTACAACTGTCTCATTTTTTGATATGGATAATGATGGGGATCTTGATATGTTTATGGTGAACCATGCAGACATGTTTTATAATCCATTTTTTAATACTGAGAAATTACGTTCTACCCGCGATCCAAAATTTGGTAACCGGTTATATAGAAATGATAATGGTCATTTTACAGATATAAGCGAGCAAGCACATATTAATGGAAGCGGTTTGAATTTTGGCTTAGGTGTCGCAATCAGCGATCTCAATAACGATGGATGGCCGGATATATATACAACCAATGATTACGATGAAAGAGATTTTATGTACCTGAACAATCATGATGGAACTTTCACAGAGGTGCTCCCATCAGCAACGGGCCATATTTCGCGTTCTGCTATGGGCTGCGATATAGCAGATTATAACAACGATGACAAGCCGGATATAATGGTGCTTGACATGAAGCCTGAAGATAACCACCGCCAGAAACTATTAAACTGGGCTGACACTTATGACAATTACACAAAGCGTATAAATGCGGGGCTTTATAAACAACAGAATCGTAACACCTTGCAGTTAAATAATGGCGTTGATAGCAACGGCGTTCCGCTATTTAGTGAAATAGCACAATTTGCCGGTGTATCAAATACCGACTGGAGCTGGGCTCCTTTGTTTGCCGATTTTGATAACGATGGATACAAGGATCTTTTTATCTCTAATGGTATATTAAGAGATATGACAAATCTGGATTTTGTAAAATACACTTCCGGTTATTCTGATAAATATATAAAGCCTTCTGATAGTAAATCGGAATGGAAACTGATACAGCAAATGCCCTCTTCCAAATTTCATAATTATTTGTTTAGAAACAACCATGATCTCAGCTTTACTGATGTTACACAAGATTGGGGGTTAACAAAAAACTCTTTTAGTAACGGATCTGTTTATGCGGATCTCAATAACGATGGTAGTCTTGATTTGATAATAAATAATCTAAATGGCAACGCAACAATTTATAGAAATAATACAACTGAAACCAGCCATTCGCATTATGTAAGAATCAGGCTAAAGGGCAATAATAAGAATACATTCGGAATTGGCGCGAAAGTATATGTGCAAACAACGCATACACATCAAATGCAGGAGGAATATACCAGCAGAGGTTTCCAATCTTCCGTTGATCCCATTATGCATATTGGATTAGGTAAAGACAGCATGATACAGTCATTAAAAGTGGAATGGCCGGGCGGTAAGGTCTCTGTTCTTAAAAATATAAAAGCTGATAAATTAATTGTTATAGACGAAAACACTGCGACAAGTGATTCTGTGAGTAAAAAAGATGTTGCTGCAAGGCCAATGTTTACAGACATTACACAATCTTCGGGTATCAATTTTGTTCAACAGCAATCACCTTTTGTAGATTTTATGACGTCGCCTTTGTTACCTTACCAGATTTCTAAGATTGGGCCTTGCATCGTAAAAGCTGATGTAAATGGCGATGGTTTGGAAGACTTATTCATAGGTGCTTCTGCAGGGCAGGCAAGTGAATTATATCTTCAGACAAAAGATGGAAAATTCATTTTGTCGAAAAGCCAGCCATGGGCCCTTGATAAAGATAATATTACCGTAGCGGACGCATTATTTTTTGATGCAGATAATGATGGTGATAAAGACCTGTATCTCGTAAGCGGAGGTGCTGATTTCAATTTGAATAACAAGAACTACCAGGACATTTTGTATAAAAATGACGGGCACGGAAATTTTACGAAAGTAAATGATGCCTTACCTTCTGAGACCGTAAGTGGTAGTTGCGTCCGCGCAGCAGACATCAACAAAGATGGATTAACCGACTTGTTTGTTGGTGGAAAACTAAGTCCGGGCATGTATCCAAAAGCTCCTGAAAGTTTTATCCTGATAAATAAGAGTACGCCGGGACATATTCGTTTTGAAAAAGATGCCGCTCAAGTTGACTCAACACTAAAACATCCCGGAATGGTTACTGATGCAGTGTGGTTCGATATTAATAAAGATGGGTGGGAAGATTTGATTGTCGTTGGAGAGTTTATGCCGGTTACAGTTTTTATAAATCATAAAGGAATACTTATCAATGAAACTAAAGCTTATGGGTTGTCAGAAACCAATGGCTGGTGGTCACGTATTTTTGCGGATGATTTTGACAATGATGGAGACACAGATCTGGTTGTTGGGAACCTTGGAACGAATACGCCGTTTAAGGCCTCTGTTGCAGAACCCTTGAGCATTACTTATGGGGATTTTTTAGATGATGGAACTATTGTTCCAATCTTATGTTCTTATAATAATGGCAAAAGCTACCCTTACTATTCAAAAGATGAAATGGCAGATCAGATTCCATTCATACGAAAAAAGTTTTTAAGTTATGAAGATTATGCAGATACACAATTGGAGGATATTTTCACAAGCGAGCAACTGACAAAGTCGAAAACGATTTATGTAAAAACATTACAATCGGTTTATCTTGAGAATGAGGGTAATAAAAAGTTCTCTGTAAAACCATTGCCTCCTTATGCACAAATCAGCCCGATTAATGGAATAGTATCGGAAGACATTGATAAGGACGGTGACAAAGACATCATCATTGCAGGCAATTTTTATCCATTTCGTACGAGCATAGGACCAATGGATGCTGGCATGGGACTTGTTTTAAAAGGAAATGATACAGGAAGATTTACAGCGCTCCCCTATGGGCTAACGGGATTAAATATTCAAGGCGATACACGAAATATGATAAAGTTAAATGCAGGTAATAATATCCTCCTGATCGTTGCAAAAAATAATGGAAAAATACAAGTCGAAAAACTAAATAAAAATACAAAATAGAATAAAGGTATAACTGACGTGCTCCTTTAAATACTTGATCCACAAAATAAATGGCTATTAAATTTGTGTCGTATATTGAAATTTTAAAATGAAATTTTATGAAATTGAAAAGACTGTTATTTGTTGCTTTACTGATGTTTTCCTTTAGTGCTATGCAAGCTCAAACCATAAACTTTGCGACTTACAACATGCGCAATGACAATAATAGCGAAGATTCCACGCATGGCAACGGATGGAAACAACGTTACCCTGTAATAGCTTCCCTAATACGCTTTCATGACTTTGATATATTCGGTACTCAGGAATGTCTTTACCACCAGTTACAGGATATAAGTAAAGAACTTCCAGATTATGATTATTACGGAATCGGAAGGGATGATGGTAAACACGCAGGAGAACATTCAGCCATTTTTTTAACAAGAGATCAGTTCCAACTTCTTGGCCACGGCGACTTTTGGCTGTCGCAAACGCCTGATAAACCTTCTCTTGGCTGGGATGCTACCTGCTGCAACCGAATCTGCTCATGGGTTTATTTAAAGGATAAAAAATCGGGAAAGAAATTTTATGTTTTCAATGCGCATTATGATTATCAAAAAGACCTTGCAAGAAATGAAAGCAGTAAATTAATTTTAAAAGAAATAAAAAGAATTGCAGGCACACAACCGGTAATTTTTATGGGTGATCTGAACGGAGGCAATGAAACTTCATGGTATAAAACGGTGGCCAATTCAGGATTTTTAAAAGACACCTACAGAGAAGCAAAAAATCCTTACGCACGCAACGGATCATTTAATGATTTTGGTTCAGAAATAAACAGTGATGAAATTATTGATCATATTTTTATCAGCAAACAATTTACTGTACAAAAGTGGGGAATACTTTCTGACACTTATCACGGTAAATATCCATCTGATCATTTTCCGGTGATGGCGGAATTGAAGTTATGAGATGAAATACAAATTTATGCAGATAGTATATCTAAACTACTCCGGAATAAATGTTAATTCAGATAATATTTATGCGGAAAGATGCCCGGCAACTACATTACCAACAAATTCTAAAATTAAGAATCCAGTCTATTTGTTGCTTCACTGTAGAATCGACTATCTAACTCAGAAACCTATTTTAAATCACTTTGGCATTACTACCTAACAATTATAACTTGCATTGATGAAGCGTTTTCTTATTTCAATAGTATCTTTTTTTTATTGCTATTCATTATCAGCGCAATTAAATGTTCAAGCCTCCGGGGCTCTTTTGAAGCGTGTCGTTCCCAAACAGGCAAACCAGTTTATTCTTAAACCAATTGCTGCCGCAAATAATAAGGATGTGTTTGAAATCGAAACGATAAATAATAAAATTGTGTTGCGTGGTAATGACGGAGTGGCCATTGCATCTGCCTTATATTATTACCTCAATAACTATTGCCATGCCCAGATAACCTGGAATGGAACTAATCTTGCATTGCCTGCGAGCTTGCCATTGCCAAAGAAAATCATCCGAAAAGAAACTCCATACGACTACCGCTATTACCTGAACTATTGCACTTTTAATTACAGCATGAGCTGGTGGGATTGGCCGCGATGGCAAAAAGAAATTGACTGGATGGCTTTGCATGGAATCAACATGCCATTAGCCATAACCGGAGAAGCATATACCTGGTATTTGGTTTACAAAGACATGGGTTTTAGTGATGAAGAATTAAAAGATTTCTTTTGTGGCCCTTCTTATTTTTCCTGGTTTTGGATGGGCAACCTCGATGGATGGGGAGGCCCGCTGCCATTGAGCTGGATGAAATCTCATTTCGAGTTGGAAAAGAAAATCATTGAT
>Ga0208357_1003117_pt1 | contig 10400 bp, 9 predicted proteins | sample NGESurdeep092012_6_FD_184487 | JGI IMG/M metagenome (GOLD analysis project Ga0208357, IMG submission 184487) | Arctic peat soil microbial communities from Barrow, Alaska - NGEE Surface sample F52-2 deep-092012 (SPAdes) | ecosystem: Environmental > Terrestrial > Soil > Wetlands > Peat ... | reverse complement strand
AAGGTGAGATATTTCATTTACTTTTGGCACAACATTTTATTCACTTTTTCGCGGCAGCATGAAGATTATTGACTGGTATATCATCAAAAAATTTTTCTTTACTTTTCTCTTTTGTATTATTGCGTTAACCGTGATAGTGGTCATTGTGGATCTCAGTGAAAAAACGGATGACTTCGCTAAAACCGGACTTCCTTTAAAAGCAATTATTACCCAATATTATTTTGGTTTTATCCCACGGATTGATGCTATGCTTTTCCCGCTCTTTATTTTTATTTCGGTAATTTTTTTTACTTCTAAGATGGCCAACCGGTCAGAGATTATCGCTATTTTGAGTACCGGGGTCAACTTTGGAAGATTACTGCGTCCTTACCTTATTGCAGGATTTTTATTTACTGCTTTTTTGTGGTGGTGCAATCAATATGTACTTCCTCCTGCTAACCAGAAATGGGGAGATTTTAATTCGAAATATATTGACATGAACTATGGTGGTTATGTAAATACTGCTACCATCTATAACAAGTATTTTAAGCTCGATTCATTTTCGTATGCCGGGCTACATTATTATGATACTACCAGCCGGACAGGAAGTAATTTTTTTATCCAGCGGTTTCATAATTTAAACCTTTCTTATAATTTAAGGGCCATGAATATTACCTGGGATACATCTACCAAAAAGTGGCGCTTAAATAATGTGGAGGAAAGATGGATAAACGGCCTTCGCCAAAAGATAAAAGATACTTCTGTAATGCAGATGAATTTTAATTTTAAACCGCGCGATTTAAAAATAGATGCATATATGAAAGATAAATTGACAACGCCGGAATTGGATGCATTTATAAAGCTCGAAAAATTACGTGGCGCCGGAGACGTGAATTCATTATTGTTGGAAAAAAATAACCGGAATGCCAATCCTGTTTCAGTCTTTGTACTCACTATTATTGGCGCCTGTATTGCCTCGCGTAAAATACGTGGTGGTAGCGGCTTTCACCTTGCCATTGGTGTTTTGCTATGCTTTATGTATATTTTGGTTGGAAGATTTGCTTCCGTTTTTGCATTGAAAGGAAATTTTAACCCTGTGATTGCGGCGTGGTTACCCAACGCTGTTTTTGGAATTCTTGCCTGGTATTTGTACAGGAGAGCTTCTGAATAAGTCATACAAATGACAATGATTTATGAACAACCATAACCAAACATTAAAGACCTTTCATTTGCCGTTTATCATGCATAAGAGATCGTGCCTTTAATATTTCTTTTGCTAAAAACACATGCTATGATTAACTTTATCGCTGTTGAATTTTTATTAAAACATAAGTACACACAAGCAATTATTTTATATTATGGGAGTAATTAAAGACAAGTTTAAGGCCAAAGCAGATATCATGTCTGCTGAAGTAAAAGATATCGTAAAAAATTATGGCGATAGAATTATTGGTGAAGTAAAATTATCGCAGATTTACCAGGGAATGCGCGGTATAACAGGATTGGTAACAGAAACTTCTCTTCTTGATGCACAGGAGGGAATTCGTTTCCGCGGGTATTCCATTCCTGAATTGCAACAGAAACTTCCGAAAGCGGAAGGTGGAAATGAGCCTTTGCCCGAAGGGTTATTTTATTTAATGCTGATAGGTGAATTACCTTCCAATGAAGATGCGCAGCAAATGACCAGTGTATGGCAAAGAAGAAGTCACGTTCCAAATTTTGTTTTTGATACCATTGAATCTTTGCCCGAAACAGCACATCCTATGACGCAATTTGTAGTGGGAATTATGGCACTTCAGACAGAAAGCCAGTTTGCCCAAAAATATGCAGAAGGCATGAGCAAAAAAGATTACTGGTCTGCTACATTTGATGATACAATGGACCTGATTGCACGCCTGCCGCGAATTGCCGCTTATGTGTATCGACGTAAGTACAAAAATGGTAAGCATATACAACCCAATGGACTTCTAGATTGGGCCGGAAATTTTGCTCACATGATGGGTTTTGAGGATGACAGTTTCAAGGAATTGATGCGTCTCTACATGACCATTCATTCTGACCATGAAGGAGGAAATGTTTCTGCACATACCACTCATTTGGTGGGTTCTGCGTTGAGTGATCCCTATCTTTCTTTTGCCGCAGGGATGAATGGATTGGCAGGTCCGCTACATGGCCTTGCTAACCAGGAAGTGATCAAATGGATCTATGAAATGCAAAAAGAAATTGGCAGTGATCTTCCTTCTAAAGAACAGATAGAAGTTTACGTAAAGAAAACGCTTGAAGAAGGGAAAGTGGTTCCGGGCTATGGACATGCTGTATTAAGAAAAACAGATCCCCGCTTTGAAGCACAAATGGAATTTGGTAAAAAACACATGCCTGATGATAAACTGGTACAAACTGTTTGGAATATTTATGAAACGGTTCCTCCTATCTTGCAATCTATTGCTAAAATAAAAAATCCGTGGCCCAATGTAGATGCTCACAGTGGTGCTTTATTAGTTCATTACGGACTGGTAGAATATGAATTTTACACAGTACTTTTTGGAGTATCAAGGGCTTTAGGTGTGTTAGCAAGCCTTTGCTGGGACAGGGCTTTAGGCTTTCCGCTTGAAAGACCAAAATCTGTTTCCAACCGGTTGGTAAAACTTTGGCTCGAGGGAAAAGAAGAAATATGGGGTGATTAAAAATTGTTTTTTTATCTGATCCTTTCGGATTTATATTTGCGTTCGTTTGAACATCAAATTTCAAACTGGTTTAGGGGAATTAGCTCAGTTGGTAGAGTATTTGCATGGCATGCAAAGGGTCACCGGTTCGAATCCGGTATTCTCCACAAATTAACTAGCAAATGGCAGGCTTTTTATTTTAAATAGGATTTCATAATTGATATTACTCAATAATTGATTTATTTGAAACGAAAAAAACAGCGAATCATTTAGCATGAAAGTCCCTCTATATCCCAATAATTTTTTTTAAGTTAATAATTATTCAATTTGTTTTTTTTGTGTAAAAGTCTTTTAACTTTAATCATAAAAAAAAATAACTCATTAAACTTTTCGTTCTCAAATTTATCTATAAAACAAAACCATATTAAATGAAAAAGATTATTTTCTTATTAAGTACCCTTTTTTTTGTTTTAATTTTTATTGCCGGCTGTGGTCCATCTTATGTTGTTGTAAGAGAAAGGCCTATGCCTCCAAAATACTCTCAGCCGCTGGCTCCGGCCCCCAATTATATTTGGGTGAGTGGCGAATGGGTTGGCCATAGAGGGAGGTATGAATATCGCAAGGGCTATTGGGTTGTTGCCCACCAGGGACATTTTAATTATGTAGAAGGACATTGGCAACGCAGAAGGCATGGATGGTTTTGGGTTCGTGGCTACTGGAGAAGTTAAAATTCAAACTTTACATTCGGATTATTTGCAATAAGGCTTGAACCGGAATAGATGAGAACTATTTAAAAAAATGGTTTAATAGAAATTCCGGTTGGTGGCCTTTTTTAATTTAAAAATCTAACATCTACTATGAAAAAATTATTTTTTGTATTGCTTACCCTCGCTTCGTTGCATGTATTTCCACAAAGAAAATTTGATCCTAATTCTGACCATGAAAACTTTTTCAGGATAGGTGCCAAGGCAGGCGTTAACATCAATAAGATAGACGGGGAATCTTACCAATCAGGGTTCAATTATAATTATCTGCTGGGAGTGTTTATGCAATTTAATTTTTCAAAAACATTCGGTCTGCAGCCTGAAGTAAATTTTGTACAATCTTCTTCCGAATTTTCCAATGATGCTTTCAATGTGTATGACGACCTTTTCGAAGGAGGCAGCCAGCACAAAGCAAGACTCGATTATCTGAAAATTCCATTACTTCTGAATATAAATGTAGGACCAAGTAAAAGAGTGAAACTCCAGTTAGGCCCACAAGTAGGAGGTTTACTCAACCAAACAGTTGATAGTTTAAAAATCAACCAGGACATTTTTAAGAAAAGCGATTGGGCTGCAGTAGGTGGCCTTTGGATACAGCTTCCTTTTATAAACCTGGGAGCACGATACGAAGTCGGACTTTATAATTTGAATGATATAGATAACAGTGAAAAATGGAAGAGCCAGGCTTACACCATTTTTGTCGGATTTACTTTTTAGTGTTTTATTTTATTCAATTATATAATTCCTTTTCTTTTGTGTAAATTCATATGCCAAAATCATAACTATGCAACAGATAGCTTTGGAAAATTTATTTTTGATAGATATAGAAACCGTTTCCGAAAAGGAAGATTTCCATTTATTGGATGATGTATGGAAAGAATTATGGACTCAAAAAATAAGTAAAAGCCTTCCGCCGGGTTCTACTGCCGAAGAGTATTATCCTATGCGGGCCGCCATTCTTGCCGAATTTGCCAAAGTAGTTTGCGTCAGTTTTGGTTATTTTAAAAAAGAAAATAATAGCTGGCAATTGAGAATAAAATCTTTGTGTTCCGAAAATGAAAAAGATATTTTAAATCAGTTTGTTGCCACAATGCAACAACTTCATAGTAATAATCATCAATGGATTTTTACCGGTCACAATATAAAAGAATTTGATGTACCTTTTTTGTGCAGAAGAATGTTAACCAATAATATTCCGATCCCTTCTTACATTGATTTTCAGAATATGAAACCCTGGGAAACGCCGGTAATAGACACTTTGCATTTGTGGCGTTTTGGCGATTATAAACATTATACTTCTTTAAAATTATTAGCTGCTGTTTTAGGAGTTCCTTCACCCAAAGATGATATAGACGGAAGCCAGGTGGGCCATGTTTACTGGAAAGAAAAAAACCTTGAACGCATTTCTATTTATTGCGAAAAAGATGTAATTACTGTGGCCAATGTGATGCTTCGGTTTAAAGGTTTGCCTTTGTTGAAAGAGGAACAAATAGTATTTGTAGATAGATAATATTGTTTTTTTATTTCACTTCAAACTCTAAAATTTTAGAATTATTTTTTTATTGGTAATTATATTGGTACTATTTCTTTAAAGGTTCATGCATAGCTTTCTTGAAAAATTCTCCACATGGCGTGAGAGAGAAATCCCATGATTTCAACATTTGAGGGCCCCACTCAGGATCAAAAACCCAGGCAAGCCAACTGATTCCGGCGCCTTCAAGATATTTAGTAATTCGTGTTCCATAATGTTCTTCTCCATCCGAAGGTTGCCCATTGCCAACCTCAAATCCAATCTCGGTAGCGATGACAGGATATTGAGATGCGGCAAAACCAAAATCTTCTTCCCATTTTGGTTCCCATGGTTGTGATCGTTTATTAGGATAGGGATGGGTAACATAAGCTATGCCTGCAGCATTAATAGGCTCTTCGCGAAGAGGAGTGAGATCATAAGCCCAATCGAACCCAGCAACAAGAGGAATGGTCTCCTTGTCAAATGCCCTGATAAGTTGAATAATATTTTCATTAATTTTTTTCCATTCAGTCCATGTTACAGTTCCCAGCTGGCCCCGGTAAGTGGTGGGTTCATTAAAAAGTTCATAAAAAGCAACCGTATTATTACCTGTAAAATGCGATGCTATGGTACGCCAGAATTCATAAGTCTCTTTAAGACTCGTATTGTACATCGGGTTTTGAAAAAGTTCCATCTCAAGATTGCCTATTGAATGCCAGTCAATATCCACATATATCCCAAGCGAAGTACACCAACTTACCGCAGAATCGAGCAATATGAGATATTTATCGGGAGTGCGGCTCCGCCAGGCAATTGGGTGAACCGGAATGCGCACCAGCATCGTACCCATATCTTTTACTTTTTCAAAAAGCATTTTATTCCAATGTCCTTCGTGTTCTATTTTATCAGGGTCTGCTATGGACAATCCGCGAAATAAAACCGTATTATTTCCCGCATCAACAAACTTATTTCCTGAAACACGGATCAGGGGAAGCAATTTTGCATTCGGATTTTTTGCAGGCCAGTGGTATCCTGCATTCCACCATTCGTCCTGGTTTTGTGCTTCTGCAAACTGAAAGAGAAATAATAAAAGGGCAAGCACAAATAATATTTTATTCTTTAGATTGTATTGAATGTGATTTATAAACATGATGTTGGTTCTTTTAAATTTTTTGTGAAAGAAATTCAGGACAAATCAATTTTGGAGATTTGGATAGATTCCGAAAGTACAATTTTTTTTACCTTATTGCAGGGAGCAGTGATAATTTTTTTCTTTATGAAAAATCCTGAAAGCAACACTGCAATCCGATTAATAAATATCAGACTTTATTTCCGGCCTTTCTGAGGTCATTAAATGGAGGAATCTTTACAACAAATAAACAAATAAATCATTTTCTCATTTAGGGTTTTTAGTAATAACATTAATGGTTAGACGAAAATTGAAATGCTCCGTTAATTTTTCATGCCTTTTATTATAATCGGTATAAGGGAATTTTCCAAAAGCCAGCCTATACCTGGAATATTTTATTTAAAAAAAATATTTGACAGTATCATCTTTTTTTATAATATTTATACTTTATTTCCCTCCTTACTTATTAATATCAGAAATAACATGCAAAAACTGATTGCTTTTTACCGTGTAATTTTTATGGCGTTCACCGTCTTTGTTTTTACTGCCTGCAATAGTAATTCTTCAGGATCACTGGCTAGCGCCACTCAGAATTCTGTGAAACAAGATTCCTTAAACAAAGTGATTGCAAGAGGAAAATATCTTGTCTTACACGTGGCGGTTTGCTTTCACTGTCACAGCCATAGAGATTTTACAAAATATGCCGGCCCTGAGATTTCGGGCACTGAAGGGGAAGGTGGATTAATATTTGATACTGCTGAACTGTCCGAAATGCCGGGAATTGTTTATTCAGCCAACATTACTCCTGATTCTGCCACAGGTATTGGTACATGGACAGATAAGGAAATTCTACGGGCTATGACACAGGGTATTAATAAAAATGGCGACACGCTGTTTCCGCTCATGCCTTATTACGAATTCAACAGGTTGGCTAAGAATGACCTGTTAAGTATTATTGCGTATATCAGGACCTTGAAGCCTATAAAGAATCAGGTACCTGCCAGGCAATTAACCATCCCGATAAGCAAGTTCTATAACGAAGCCGCTCTTCTAAAATCTGTTGATGGAAATGTATGTCCGCCGCAGAGCGACCGGGTAAAATATGGAGGTTACCTGGTCACCATGGCTGGTTGTAATGGTTGCCATACGCCCGATGATAAACATATGCTGGCTGGTGGTTTAAAATTTAAAGCGGGAACTTTTAAAGTTACCTCAGCTAACCTGACACCCGATTCCTCTTCAGGTATTGGTGGTTGGAGTGAGCAGGCGTTCCTGGATAAATTCATCATTTGCCGGGATAAGCAGGGATATAATTATAATCCCGGTAAACAAAATACTGTAATGCCTGTTGTTGATTTTTCGGGTATGACAGACGGTGATCTAAAAGCCATATATGCTTACCTGCGTACCGTAAAACCGGTTAAAAATAATGTAGTCAAATTTCCAAATTAAAATTTAGAGAACAATGTCGCTGAAAGGAGCGCCTAGGCTGCCACTTCTACATGTCTGCTCAGCAATTTTGAAAACATAGTACACCAATATTCTGCTTTGGCTTTTAAAAAAACTAGTTCCTTTTTGGAATTAATGAATTCGTCGCTGAAAATAATGGAAACTGGCTTTGACTTATTGTTGAATAAGAATTGGAGTTCTATGGTAACTGCCGGTATTTTACCAGCCAATTTTTTTAGATTGTTGCTTTTTTGCGAACCTGAATTGGTTACCAATTGGCAATCATGTACTTCGTCAAGCGCTATGATTGAATAATAGTAAGTATTCTCTGTTTTCTCAAGAATAATTATTTTTCTGTGTACTCCATCAAAGCCCATTACTTTATTTTGAAGAATCTCCTGGCTGCAGAGAGTGAGATTATTGGCAGCCCCTGCACGACTCAGATTTCTTAAAAGAATTTGTTTTTTCTTTTTAGAGTATGAAGTAAAAAATGGTAAAGAAACATAAAAAAGGGAACCGACTGCAAGAAGTATAAGAATAGTAGGGATTGGATTCATAGGATAGTTATTTTGTAAAAAATGATGTATCAGGCTGCCATTATTTACAACGAATCATTTTCAAAATAATTATGTAGTGTTGATATTTTATTAATTGTAATTTTTGAAACCCGCCGCTTCCCAGGTGATATGAAATGTATTTGATTACAGTAAATGAACAAATAACGCTGATTTTTATTTTGAAAGACCCACCAAAAAAGATACAAATCAGAAATAAATCTTTTCTTTATAGGGAATAATCGAAAAAATAACTGAATTAATAAATATGAAAAAAGAAATTCTTATATCCTTCGCGTTGATGGCATTTACTATTGCAAAAAGTTTTGGGCAGATGCCTGCGATCATAGAAAAAAATGGCCGGCACGAATTACTGGTGGATGGAAAGCCGTTTTTTATTTTAGGAGGACAAGCACATAATTCCAGCGGCTGGCCAGCAATGCTACCAGGTGTGTGGTCTGCCATTGAAACCATGCGTGCTAACACGCTGGAAGTTCCCATTTATTGGGAACAATTGGAACCGGAAGAGGGAAAGTTTGATTTTTCTTTAATTGACACTTTGTTGGTACAAGCGAGGCAACACAATGTACGCCTGGTGTTGCTCTGGTTTGCCACCTGGAAAAACGGCAGTAACCATTATATGCCGCTTTGGATGAAAACAAATGCCGCCAGGTATCCTAATATAACAGGCAAAAACGGAAAACCTGTTGATTCGCCTTCTCCTATTTATAAGGCTACGCTGGACGCAGACATGAAAGCTTTTGCATCGGTAATGAAATATTTGAAAAATGCAGATCCTCAACATACGGTGATCATGATGCAGGTAGAAAACGAATCGGGAGCGTGGGGAAGCGTGAGAGATTATTCGGCAACTGCACAAAAATTATTTGAAGAAAAAGTGCCTGATGCATTACTTGTCCCCAGTGTACTTAAAGCACTCAATGAGGCCGCAGGTACTAGCGGTTCATGGCAAAAAGTTTTTGGAGAAAGGGCAGACGAACATTTCCAGGCATGGTATGTTGCCCGTTTTATAGGACAGGTAGCAGCAGCCGGCAAAGCTGAATATCCACTGCCTATGTATGTGAATGCTGCACTACGCGATCCGCTTACCAACCCCACCGCAGATAATTATGAAAGTGGCGGCCCCACAGATAATGTGATCCCCATCTGGAAAGTAGCTGCACCGGCGATAGACCTGGTGGCTCCTGATATTTATATCCGGGGCAACGAAAAAATATTGAAAGTACTTGACTTGTATAGCCGTCCCGATAATGCCCTATTTGTACCCGAAGCTGCCCTTAGTGGGGATAAAGTAAAATATCTTTATGAAGTGATTGCCCTCGGTGGCATTGGTTTTTCACCCTTTGGGATAGACGAAAATGGGATAGAAAAAAATAATGGGGAGATTGCGGAAAAATTAGCGCCCTTTGCACGGGAATATGCTATGGCTGCTCCCATGATGCATGAGCTGGCGCAATGGGGATTTGAAGGTAAAATAAAAGCAGTTGTAGAACCCGATGATTTTGCTGAACAATATATTGACCTTGGAGCATGGAAGGCGATCATAACATTTGGTGGTAATGGAAGAGCCAATGCAGCGCCGGTAAATACCAATCCAACAGGTAAAATAATGATCGTTCAGTTAAGTGAAAATAAATTTGTCCTTATTGGAACAGGCTGTCACATTACTTTTCAGCCACTCGGCAAAAATACCGGCAAAGCATGGCAATATGGAAAAGTGGAAGAAGGTAAATATGAAAATGGTAAATTCAAGCCAATTCGAATTCTAAATGGGGATGAAACTGATTGGGGTGGCCCAGGATTTGGCTTTACGCCCACCGTATTATTAACAACCTTAATTGTAAGATGACTTTAGAGAACGTTGAAACGAAATGGGTTCATTGGAACGATTGCTTTAGCACATTTACCATTCAGGAATATTAATGTAAAAAACATACACTTATAAATGATAATAAAAAAAGCACAAGACGAAACTTGTGCTTTTTAATAAATTGAAAATTCATCATGCTAACAGGTGAACACTTTCCTTTATTTCTTCCAACAATTTTTTATTAAATGCTTCCAGGTCTTTCGGGCTTCTGCTCGTAATAAGATTGTGATCAACTACCACTTCTTTATCAAGCCATTCAGCTCCCGCATTTTTGATATCTGTTTTTAAGGATGGATAAGAGGTCATTTTTCTTCCTTCCAGTAAACCGGTTTCAATTAATAATTGAGGGCCATGGCAGATAGCAGCAACGGGTTTCCCTGATTGCATAAAATCTTTTGCAAAGTTGACATATTCTTTTTGAATTCGCATTTTGTCGGGATTTATAACGCCTCCGGGAATCA
>Ga0208357_1003114_pt1 | contig 10408 bp, 12 predicted proteins | sample NGESurdeep092012_6_FD_184487 | JGI IMG/M metagenome (GOLD analysis project Ga0208357, IMG submission 184487) | Arctic peat soil microbial communities from Barrow, Alaska - NGEE Surface sample F52-2 deep-092012 (SPAdes) | ecosystem: Environmental > Terrestrial > Soil > Wetlands > Peat ... | reverse complement strand
TTTGATGCGCATGTTCTTTGAATCAATATCAGCTATTTTGCAATTGGCGATTTCACTTACCCGCATACCGGTACTGTAAAGCAACATCAGAATAGTGCGGTGCTTAATATTTTGCACGCCATCAAGCAACTTCATTACTTCTTCTGTTGACATTACTGAAGGAAGCGTGGTGGAAGGCCGGGGATAAATAACAGTAGGAATTGCATAAGGGCGTTTTGCCACATGACGCATAAAAAAGGAAATGCTTTGTGCAGACATCCTGCATTTTACCCGGCTGCAACCAAGCGTTTTACTCAGGTACAGCAAATAACCCATAAGCATATCTTCTGTGAAATCCATCGGATCTACATCAGGATAATACACAAAAATAAAGCGAAGTTCTGCCAGGTAATTGCGAATGGTGAGTGGGCTGTAATGGCCGATAGATAAATACTGATTAGTTTTTTCCAATGCCGCAACGGCTTGCGGACTTAATGATTTTTTTTTCCATGACTTAATAGTTTTTATGATTAAAAAATAAACTACAAGTTAGGAAAGAATCCAAACTCATCGCCTGTATAGGCGATGTTGGTTCAACACGCAAATCTATGTTATAAGATGAGACGATTTAATATTTCCTAAAATAAATTACTATTGATAATCATCATTTTAATATTATACATTTTGCATTGTTATTAGTACAATCGGAACTATAAACAAATTCAATATCTTCTTCCTTTAAAATAAAAAAAGCCACTCTCATCGGGCGGCCTAAATAACCTGTATAAAATGATATCTTAGTTAATGTTCAATTGAGTAATGCGACTTAGAGTCTCGCTGTAAGACACCTGGTCTTTAGTACTCACCATGAAGAACTGTCTATAATAATATTAATGTTCCAAATCAACCGAATTCAAAATTATTTTTACCGCTTTCAAATCCTGTATTAAAAGAATAATAAAATACCGTTGCTTTGTTATCAATAAGTTCAAAAGTAACAGATGCATAAAATAATCCTGATATTATTTCTTTTCTTGTTTTCTAATATTGGTTTTAGCCAAAGACTGGAAATTCAATTGGACAGTATCAATCCAGTCATTAAAAATGACAGTCATTATGAAGTTATTAATATTTATTTTATTAGGAATTTTTTGCTCTACACAAATATCAGCTCAATATAAAATTAAGGATTCATGTGTTGATTTTACATTGAGTATAAAAGCCAACAATCTTCCATCAGATTCTATCAGGCTTTTATATTATGATTGTGATAACACAAATCAAAAAGACACCTTTGTTTTATCAAATGGCAATGCTACAATCAAGGGAAAGATCAACCGTGCAACTGAAGGAATCTTATTTACAAATATTCAAAGCAGATGGATGGATGGCCCGAGGGTGATTCGTTTTATTATTGAGCCGGGAAATATGACTTTACATTTTACAATATTGAACGATACTGCAAAGGACGTGGTTATAGAGGGCTCCTATTCTGAAAAACAAAAAGAAGGATGGGAAGCAGATAATTCTTCGATTTTAAATTTGAGAGATAATTACCTTAATGAGGATATGCAATTATTACGTGAAGACGGCTCAAAGGATAGTACGGCAATAAAGGAAAAATTAAAAATTATATGGAATAAACTTGATGGCTTAAAAGAATCATTGATTACTTCAGCATTGAAATACATTAAAACAAATCCGGATTCTTATTTCAGCGGCTATTTACTATATCACTATAAAAGGAGCCTTCCTACCGATACCTTGAAAAAATATTTTTATTATCTTGGTTCAAACGTAATGTACAGTGATTTTGGAAAATTCACTTTGAAAGAACTTTTTAAGTTAACAGATGATTGGGCATTCAGGCAAGAATTTTCAGATAGCACTTTTTATAAAGAGATAAAAAAAATAAAAACTATTTACGACGTCTCCTTAACAAATTTGAAAGGAACGAAAACAAGGTTTTCGGAATTCAAAGGGAATATTATTCTAATTGATTTTTGGGAAACGGGGTGTGAGCCATGTATTCGTAATGCTCCCTATTTAAAAAAATTAATCGCTGAATTTAAAAACAAACCCTTGAAGATAATTTCAGTTTCGTTGGACGACGCCGTAGATACCTGGAAAAAATCAATAAAAAAATATGATTTTCCGGGAACACACCTCCTGGACAATGAAGGGATTCTAAGTACATTTTATAAAGTTCTTTGGGTGCCTGTTTATATTATTTTAAATAAAGATGGAACGGTAGCGAATAGTAATGCGCCGCAGGCAATTGATCCGCAGCTGAAATCCATATTAGAAAATCTGATTAATAAAAGCTAGTCAAATAATTAATTGCAGAACCCCTTCCTGGCGTGAGTCTGTGGTTAGTGGGTTAGCGCAAGCCTCTCTTGTGCTATAATTAAAAATTAAGTTTGTATTTTCACTTTAATATAAATGACACAAGGGGAGGCGCCAACATGGGGGGAATTGTAATAACAGTTCCTTATAATTTTTTATAACAAATAAATTAATCAATTTGTTTTTTAAAAAGATAATTGTAATAATATTTTTATTCGCCCCATTAATGATAATGGCACAGAATGCGAAAGAAAATAATTCCTCTAAAATGGGCAAGCTGGAAACGAAGAAAGAGATTAAAAAAAATACGTACGCCGATGATGAGATTAGGTTATCTAAGTTGACAACACCTATTTATGATGAAATACATTCTAATAATGAATTAATAGCAAAGAAATATAATTTGCTTAACAAGTTATCCGACCCAACTGCTAAAATCAAAACACAAAAGGATATTGATAGCTTATTTAAAATCAATGATGAGTTAGAATCGCAAGCGACTTCAGTTCAATTTAATTTTATCAGAAATAACCCGTCATCTTTTCTTTCCCTTGATAGATTAACCTTGATGTTAAAAAATAATGCAGAATTATCAATAAATGATACAATTAAATTACTTTTTTATAATTTGAATAAATATATTCAAAATAGCGCAAGCGGAAAGAAATTCAAATTAATATTAGTGAACGAGAAAAAAAGTGAAGTAGGAAGTATAGCGCCTGATTTTAATTTAAAAGACATTAATAATAAAGAAATATCTTTATCTGGCTTTCAACATAATAAGTTTGTTCTATTAGATTTTTGGGCAAGTTGGTGTGAACCATGCAGAGATGACATGCCATTCCTGAAAAGTATTTTTAAAACCTATAGTAAAAAGGGATTAGAGATTATTGGGATTTCGAAAGATGACGATTTATTATCGTGGAGAAAGGCAATAGATAAGGATAGTACCCAAATTTGGAGGCATATTTCAGCTCCCCTGAAATTCCAGGAAATTGATAGTTCAGAAGTTACTAATAAATTTGCTGTTTATCCTATTCCGGTTAAAATATTAATAAACAAAGAAGGTGTAATCATTGGTAGATGGATGGGGGGAGGGACGGAAATTATGGCCAATTTACAAAAACTCCTAAATAAATCATTCAATAATTAATAAACCAATCCTAAAACTTTTAAAATATAATCTCAGATGAAAAAAAGATCTATTTTATTCTTTCCTGCAATTACAGGGCTATTCATTTTTCTAAACTTTCAGCTTCCGGCCGCTTTCGGACAACCATTGCTAAAAGAAAATATCATTGCCTCTCAAATAAACCAGGCAGATAATTTAGCGCAAACCCCTCCGATGGGTTGGAACAGTTGGAATGCTTTTAATACCGATATCACGGAGCAAAAAATCAAAGACGCGGCCCAGGCTATGGTTTCAAGTGGAATGAAAGCCGCAGGGTATGAATATATCAATATTGATGATGCCTGGATGGATACCGTTCGTGATGCCGAGGGGCGGCTACAGGCAGATCCTAAAAGATTTCCTCATGGAATCAAAGCTTTGGCTGATTATGTACACAGCCTGGGTTTGAAAATCGGCATCTATGAGTCTTCAGGTACTAAAACATGCGCCGGGTACCCGGGTAGCTTACACCATGAAAAAACAGATGCAGAAAGCTTTGCCAAATGGGGTATTGATTACCTGAAGCTGGATAACTGCTATAACGAGAACGAGAGTTATAGGAAGCGCTATACGGAAATGGAACAATCTTTATTAGCAACCGGCCGTCCTATTGTTTTCAGTATTTGCGAATGGGGAGTTAAGGATCCTTACCAATGGGCGCCCTCGATAAGTAACCTGTGGCGGACAACCGGTGATATTTCGGATAACTGGAACAGTATGATCGACATCGTTGATCAACAGGTAGGTTTAAATAAATATGCAGGCCCCGGCCACTGGAATGATCCGGATATGCTGGAGGTGGGCAACGGGGGAATGACCAATACTGAATATGAAACACATTTCAGCATGTGGGCGATGCTGGCAGCCCCACTGATTGCCGGTAATGATTTGCTCCACATGACAGAAACTACCAGGGAAATTCTAACTAATAAAGACGTGATAGCTGTAGATCAGGATCCGGCCGGAAAAGAAGGATATAAAATTACAGACAATGGAAACCAGGAGGTATGGGTGAAACCATTGTCCGATGGAAGCTATGCAGTCTTATTGTTGAACCGTGGTGAGGGTCGTGCTTTTATGACGACTACCGTTGAAAAGATAGGCCTGCAAAAAGCAGCTTCTTATAAGGTAGTCAATCTATGGGAGCAGGGAAATAGTTACCGTCCTAAAAGTTATTCAACTAACGATTTGATTCGTTCGTCCGTGGCCTCTCATGGAGTAGCAATGTTTCGTGTGTCGCCGGAATAAAAATGATGAATAATTTGGAAGGTGATAGTAATTATAAAATTCTGCTTTGTAAAACAACATCCGCACTTGGCGCGAGATGTGGTTAATGGGTTGAGCGTCTGCAATGCTATAATCAAAATTAAGTTTGTATTTTCATTTTAATATAAATGAGACCAGACGGGGTACTTTCGGAAGTTAACAATGTGAAGAAAAAGGAATATCGACATTGGTTAAAATCCTATAACTTCATAATTTTGTAAAAACCGAAATTCTATTTTATGTTCCTGGTAAAATATAGTATCTCCATTCTTCTTCTTCATTGCTTATTGATCCTTAATTTTACTACTACAGGTTGTTTCGCAAACAAAGCAGGCGCTCCTCTTCAAACTTCTGATAGCTTTTTTATTTCTCTTGAAAACCATTGGTTACTAGCTTTAAGGCAACATGAAACGCTTTATTTGAATCAATTGTTAGCACCGGATTTTATAGATATTACTTATAAAGGAGAACTAAAGACAAAGAGCGATATCCTTTCCCTGGCGGCCAATGATAATAAAAACATGAAGGAGCAATTAACAGGAATTAAGGTGTGTGAGTATAAAAATACCGCTGTTGTGACAGGAGTTAATAATATCACCTTAAAAGATATAAATCAAAAGATATTGATACGCTTCACCGATGTATTTGTAAAAAAGGAAAAACATTGGTGTGCTGTTAGCGCGCAGGAAACTTTGGTAAAATAGAAACAACATAATTGCGAAGAAACGATGTTTTGAAGAGAACATAATTTATTTAAATCATCAAAGGCCACCAGTAAAGGAAGAAATAAATCGTTTTTTTATTTTAGCCAATGCGGAGACGGAATCATATTTTTAAAACCGTGGTGCCGACCTGCGGTACTGACCGCTCATCATTACACATTAAAACGGAAATGCATCACATCGCCATCCTGCACAATATATTCTTTTCCTTCAATTCTTAATTTTCCATTCTCCCTGCAGGCGGCTTCTGACTTATATTGTACAAAATCTTTGTAAGAAATTACTTCCGCCTTAATAAATCCCTTTTCAAAATCAGTGTGGATCACAGCGGCTGCCTGTGGCGCTTTCCATCCTTTGTGTATGGTCCAGGCTCTTACTTCCTGAACGCCTGCTGTAAAATAAGTAGATAGATTTAAAAGAGCATAAGTAGAATGTATCAAACGGTCTAAAGCGGGTTCATCCATTTTATATTCGTCCATGAACATTTGCTTGTCTTCCGGATTTTCAAATTCAGCAATCTGTGCTTCTATTGCATTCGCCATTATAATCACCTGTGCTCCTTCTGCTTTTGCGGCAGCGGCTAATTTCTCCGAATATACATTACCGGTATGCATAGATGCTTCGTCAACGTTGGCAACATACAATACCGGTTTATCGGTTAATAAAAAATTTTCTGCTATTACTAACTTATCCTCTTTAGAAAGATTCAGAGAAAGAATGTTTTTTCCTTTTTCCAAATGTTCTTTGCATTTTCTCAAAATCTCATATTCTGATTTTACTTTTGCATCCCCGGTCTTTACCATTTTTTCTACACGTGATAATTTCCTTTCGACGCTTTCAAGGTCTTTTAGTTGTAATTCTGTTTCAATGATCTCTTTGTCGCTGATAGGATTAATAGCCCCTTCTTCCCTTAATATATTTTCATCTTCAAAGCAGCGGATCACATGAATGATAGCATCTACCTCGCGTATATTTGCTAAAAATTTATTTCCCAATCCTTCACCTTTGCTGGCGCCTTTTACCAACCCGGCTATATCTACTATTTCAATTTGAGTAGGCACAATTCTTTCGGGAATTACAAGCGCTGCCAGTTCATCCAATCTTTTGTCCGGAACATTTACCAATCCTACGTTGGGTTCGATAGTACAAAACCTGTAATTGCTCGCGTGCGCTTTGGCGCTATTGCTGACAGCGTTGAATAATGTTGATTTTCCTACATTGGGTAAGCCTACAATTCCTGCACGTAATGACATCTTATTATAAAATTTGTTTGGACATTTCAATCATTTCAAAATAATATTTTGAAAGTGCGCAAATATAACATGAAATATTTTGAGGAATGCACCCCGTGAACCGTGCGGCAAACGCAACAGACCTGAACTTAATGGTATCAACAGTAATTATGGAATAGATTTTTTCGCTGTTTTAATTGGATTGAATAGTGGAAGCCAAATAAAACCAGGTTAGATCACTTAAAAATTACATTACACTTTTCAAAATTGTTGTGGCCTTTCTACCAGGCAAATATATCTGGAAACCAATATTAAGATCGAGATTGCTGTCGTATGGATTGTTTCCAAAACCCACTATACTGTTATATTTAAGAAGCGTTTCGAGACTTACATTTTGTGTTACAAAAAAAGCATACCCCGGACCAATGCCAATGCCAAGCCCTGTTGTATTTGAGCCTCCGGCAAGGCTTTCGCCCTGTATCCCTGCATTACCTTCTAAAAAAAATCGACCCCGGTGAACCAGGTTGTTTACAGATTTATTGAAATAATACCTACCAAGAAGACTCACACCATAATCAGTGGTGGTGCCGGCTCCTTTACCTGTTGCCAGGCCAAAATTGATCATGCCGCCTAATGCAATATTATCGTGAAAAAAAAATGCCACCTTAGGATTTATCGTTGCTTGAAAATAACCTCCGCCCCCAAGGATAAAATTTAGATTTGCCAGGTCTCCGCCTATCATAGTATTTCCTTTTTGAAGCTGGGCATCAGACATACGAGGTATTATGTTAAGTCCCGCAATCAATAAAGAGATCAACAATATCTTTTTCATAATAATTGTTTTATAAAGATAAGGCTGTAAATATTATGCCAACTATTTAAATTTGTACGGCGATATCGTTAAATTGCCCTTTCAAAACCTGGTTACCAAATATGAATAGCTGGTTTAAAAGTTTACAACAAACCCGAATTGTAAAATCAATTATTTATTTTATAGTGGGAGTAGTAAGCTATCCGGGACTGGCTATTATTAATCATTTAAAAATTTCGGGAACAGAAAACCTAAAAAACCTTCCCAGGAAAAATGTATTATTTGTAAGCAACCATCAAACTTATTTTGCAGATGTAATTACATTTCTCCATATTTTTTGCGCAGTAAAATGGAGAAAACAAAACAGGCTCGGAGTTCCTTTTTATCTTTTAAACCCATTTACAAGAGTGTATTATGTAGCTGCTGCCGAGACAATGAAAAGTACTTTGTTAAGCAGAATTTTTAGCTGGGCCGGAGCCATTACTGTTAAACGTACCTGGAGAAAAGAAGGTACAGAAGTAAGGCGTGGATTGGATACCAGCGATACACGGAATATTGCAAAAGCACTCGAAAAAAATTGGGTGATCACTTTCCCACAGGGGACTACCAAGCCGTATGCACCAGGGAGAAAAGGGACAGCATTTATCATCAAACATTCAAAGCCAATAGTGATTCCCGTTGTAATTAGCGGCTTCTGGCGTGCTTTCAATAAGAAAGGATTGAAGTTTAAAAAGAAAGGCACATTACTGAGTGTACGGTTTAAAGAACCGATGCAATTTACTTATGAAGAAACCATAGATGTCATTTTAGAAAAAGTAATGGATTCGATAGAACAAAGTAAAAAATTCATGGAAAAAAGTAAACATCATTTGATCACAAAGATTGATAAATGAATGGGTAGGGAGTGCCAAATAGAAAGAATCCCTATTGGTGCCGAGGATAAGATTCTAAAGGTCAAAATAAAAACCGTTAATATGGAAACTAACGGTTTTATATTAAAAATTGAACAAGTAATTAATATTCACCACTAAAACTAAAGGTTTTGCCATTAGCCCCTATCCATGTAATTTGATAATACATCACTGCCTGGCAACTGCTAACGGGAGTGAGGGCGCTCGTGAGACCGACAGTAACGATCGTTGTTACGGCTGAGCCAACGGTTTTTATTTGGCCACCAATATAGCCTGCAAGACAGGTTTGAGCATATACCAAAGGTTGGGTAATGGTGGTAGTAAAGTTGTGGCCATAACGATTAATTCCCTGGGATGAACCTGTAGTAGTAACTACTACACCACTTTCACTATTGTAAGTGAATACTCTTCTAATTGTTGTTTGCCATGTCCTTTGAGCACTGTTATCAAAAGTAATACTCATGTTTGCATCTGAAACAGTGTTAACAATGCTATCAGAGGCAGGGAGCGTAGCAAGATTACTTAAGAGGCCACCAGTGACATTTGTAATTGTTCTGGTACCATTAAGAGTAATCGATTTGCCGGTAAGACTATTGGTAACTTTAAGATTATTAAATGATATTGATAACACATTCCCTTCAGCACCCCATCTAAAATTTGATGGAAAAGATATTACTACAGTACCTGTGCGGGTATGGGTCAAATTGCAGGTGCTGCCGTTGTAAGTAATAGTAATTGTACAAGGATTAACTGTAGTATCTACCACAATATTTGAATTAGTCAGATCGCATGGTAATGTAAATAACGGATTACCTTCTGTCCTTGAATTATAGGAGCCTCCTTTAATGTTGATTACGGCATTCACATCATCATTTACCTCATCGGTAGCGTTAGTAAAGGCAAGTTGATCATTGGCCTGCGCTTCAGCTTCAGCGGTATTATCAGTTCCGGAAGAAGATGATGAGTTGTTCTTTGAGCATGATGAAAAGGTAAAAATAAATGCAGCAATTATAATGCTGTAAAATACTCGTTTTGCTTTCATATAGATAATGTTTGAATGTTTAATCGCACTTATAACGTAGGACAAGCGCGGTTTATTTTAATGTTTTTTAGGAAATATATAATTTAAACTTAATAATAATCGGACTGTAGGTTTATTCAAAAGTTTAAATTCCCGAAAAAATATTTTGATCTTTTTTTTCCACCGGAATGTTTCTTTTCTGAAACTGATTACTTGTTTTTGGAAATGTCGGCGCACTAGCTAATTGGTTGATCACCTAATTCGTTCATTTTCATATTTTCTTAAACAACGCTTTTAATTCCGCGGCGTCATCCGGTTTCATTTTACCTCCGAGTATCAGCCTAAGCTGGCGGCGACGCAGGGCGCTTTCAAAAAGCTCTTTTTCCTCCGGAGTACCAGGTTCAAGTTGGTTTACCTCGCGTGGTTTGCTGTTGGGATCCAATGCAACAAAAGTGTAGTAAGCTTCATTACTTTTATACCGGTATTGTTGCATGATATCTTCTCCCCAAACATTAATATGCACTTCCATGCTCGTGGTAAAAACACGTGTTACTTTGGCTTCTATGTGCACTACATTCCCGAGTTTAATAGGATTGGTAAATGAAATATTATCAACAGATGCGGTAACTACAGGTGAATTACTGTGCTTGGAACCTGCAAGAGCGGCGGCAATATCCATCCAATACATTAATCTGCCGCCCATTAAATTTCCAAATAAATTGGTATCATTTGGCAATACCAGTTCGGTCATTACAATTAAACTATCAGCAGGGTTTTTAATCATTGCAAAAAAATTTTTGCAAAGATAGTTTTCTAATTGGCTTATTACTTAAATGACTTATGAAGGGTACATTTCAAATTCATCCTGCTCTGAGGCGCAACAAAGCAGCATACACCATTAATTAAACATCAGGCAGACTTAATATCTTAGTGAATTAATCATAAAAAC